>OGHK01000117.1_pt1 | contig 74835 bp, 72 predicted proteins | sample 1571411 | NCBI WGS metagenome assembly OGHK01 (sample SAMEA2582043, study PRJEB24529) | metagenome | biome: Human gut stool | place: China | collected 2011 | reverse complement strand
TGGAAGTGTGGTGACATATGGAGCTGATCTGTACTAATAGGTCGAGGGCTTAACCAAGAGAAAAGGTTAAGACGGTTTGGATAGAACAAAGAGAGTTATTCTTAAGAGTAATCGGATGAAAGAATTTTAATGTGCAGTTTTGAAAGAGCAATCTAATATGAAATATAATGTATTCAGGCAGGTCGAATGACCTGCTTTTTTGTGCGTTTTCATACTAAATGTGGGTTTGAAAAGAGTAATAATGGATGCTACAATTAGCATAGCTTTGAACTAAGTTAATACATATGAGGGGAGAGAATGTATGTATCAGTGTCCTAATTGTGGCGGACGGTTAATTTTCGATATATCGTCACAGTCGATGTTATGTGAGCATTGTAATACACATTATAATCCATATAATCTTGGAGAAGGAAATTCGGCTGAAGAAAGTAAAGAGTATGATGTTACGGTATTCAAGTGTCCGCAGTGTGGCGGTGAAATTATGAGTACAGATAACACGATTGCTGATTTCTGCAGCTTCTGTGGAGCAGCTACAGTTCTGGAAAGCAGAATTTCCAAAGAACTCCGTCCGGGATATATTATTCCGTTTAGCAAAACCAAGCAGGATTGTAAGAATCAATATAAGAAGATGATGAAGCGTGCATGGTTTGCACCTAAGGAATTAAAAGATGAAAAATATATTGATGGTTTCAGGGGAATCTATATGCCATACTGGGCTTATCATGTATCGCAGAAAGGTCCTGTTGTATTAAGAGGAGAGAAAAGCAAAAGACGGGGAGATTACATTTATACGGACCATTTTGATATTAACGGTGATATGGACTGTCAGTATAAGGGAATATCGTTTGATGCGTCATCTTCATTTGATGATAATATAAGTGAGGCGATTGCACCGTATGATGTTAAGAATATGGCGGGATTTACGCCGGCATTTCTTAGTGGGTTTTATGCTGATACGGCAGATGTTGGGTGTGATGTTTATATGAATGATGCAATTGATATGGCTGGTGAGGAGACATATGATTATGTAGCTAATAATATCCCGCTTGGAGGGGTATCACTTCGTGAAACAGAAAGTACTATTAAATCCAAATGTAATGCGGTGATTGAGTCTGTTGACAGGACATTGTATCCAGTGTGGTTTCTGTCGTATAGGAACAGGGACAGAGTTGCATATGCAACGGTCAATGGTCAGACTGGAAAAGTATCGGCAGATTTACCGGTTTCTATTGGCAGATATTTTGCTGGGTCGGCACTTCTGGCTGTTCCGATATTTATATTACTTAATATGTTCTTCACATTAAGACCGAAGGTAACACTTAATGTTGCAGCTGTAATAGCACTGGTTACAATTATATTGTATGTGTTTGAACTGGGGAAAATAAAGAGACGGGATCAGAAGTTTGATGACAGAGGCTCATGGGAAGAATCAAAGCTTTCCAGCCGCAGATATAAAGCCGGAACAGATAATGATAATCTGGCAAAACAGATGGCTGATGGCAGAAATAATGCAAGGATTAACAGAGTAAGTAAGAAAGAAAAAAATAAAATGGCACCATTGTTGAAGGTTGTTGTTATATTTGCAATATGCATGGTTGGAATTCCTAATTTTATGTTTGCTTTTTCTTTATTCAGTGCAGTATTTTCAGTGGGTTCTTCTTTTTTCGTCAGTGCGGCATGCTTTGCTATAGGCGTTATTATTACGCTTAGTAATTGCAGGACATATAAAGAAGTATCAGGAGGAAAAAATGTGCCGGGAAGTGTAGGCGCACTTGTAGCATTGGCTGTTTCAACACTGATTCTGCTTATTAATCCGGTATCTGACCTTTTTTATTATGGTGCAGTTATATTTGTGCTTGCTTCGTTGATGTTTACACTTGTTGAGCTTATTAAGTACTACAATGTGCTTGCAACAAGAAGACTGCCACAGTTTGATAATTATAAGGGAGGTAATGATAATGCGTAGGAAAATAACATTTTTACTGACCTTTCTTGTAGCAGTTCTAAGTATCATAATGGCAGGAAGCAGAGTATACGCTGATACAGGCTATGAGGTTGAGGATTATGCTAATCAGGATTTCTGTTATGTTAATCCGGATACAGGCTATGAAGCAGTGATTGTTGATGATGCATTACTTTTATCAGTTTCTGAGAAGAGCATGCTTCTGGATAAGATGAAATTAATTACCACTTATGGTAATGTTATGTTTAACTCTATAAGCTATAACAGCACTTCGACAGAGAGTTATATTAAGTCTCTGTACAGAGAAAAATATGGCTCTGAGAGTGGAACGATATTCGTTATTGATATGGATAACAGAAATATATGGATACATAGCAATGGTGCTATTAACAGGACAATTAATAAGGCATATGCAGAAACAATTACCGACAATGTGTATACTTATGCATCTGATGCAGACTATTATATATGTGCGATGAAGGTATATGAGCAGGAATATACGCTGCTTCAGGGAAGAAAGATTGCACAGCCAATGAAATATATAAGTAACGCATTGCTTGCGATTGTTATTGCAGTTGTCATTAATTATATAATTGTGCGTGTGTATTCCTCAAAGAGGAAGGCATCAACAAAGAGCCTTATGAATGGATTGTTTGAGTACAGGGCATTTAATAATTGTAATGTTGTATTTACACATCAGACAAAAACATATTCTCCACGAGAATCAAGTTCTGGCGGTTCGTCAGGCGGAGGTGGCGGAGGAGGCTCATCCGGCGGCGGTGGAGGAAGTGGCGGCGGCCACAGCTTCTAACAGGAAGTGGAATCAGTTACAGACCCAAAAACTGCTTATATTTATTAAAAGACAGAGAAACCTTTTTGAGTTTTCTCTGTCTTTTTTTAGTGAAACAGTTTACAATACATTTATATCAAAATGCAGTGAGGAACTTATAATGAACAGAATTCTGATTGTTGAAGATGATAAAGATATAAGCAGGGAGCTTAAGGAACTGCTGGAAAATTCAGGGTATGAAGCGGTTGTACTGACTGATTTTAAAAATGCATGTGACAGTATTATTGCTGCAGAGCCTGACCTGGTACTACTTGATATCAATATTCCGTATATGAATGGGGAAATGCTTTTACAGCAGTTAAGGAGTAAATCAGATGTGCCGGTAATTATGGTTACAAGCAGGGATTCCGAGGCTGACGAGGTGCTTTCCATGAGTTATGGGGCAGACGATTATATAACCAAGCCATATAATCCTACAATACTGCTCTTAAGAATTAATGCAGTATTTAAGAGGATTGGCGCGAAGTCAGATAATACAACAGCTTACCGTGGAATGGAAATACTTCCGCACAAGGGTGTTATTAAGTATAAGGATGATGAGATAACTCTTACTAAAAATGAGATGACAATATTCATGTATCTGTTATCACACAGGGAGCATATAGTTTCAAGAGATGAGCTTATGACTGAGCTGTGGAACAATGAGGAGTATCTTAATGACAATGCACTGACTGTGAATATAAGCAGATTAAGAGGCAGATTTAAAGATATTGGTCTGGAAGATGTTATTGAGACAAGAAAGGGACAGGGATATATTCTCGTATGAAGTCAGGAAAATATATTAAAGACAGACTGTATTCAATGTGCATATTTGTGGCAATGCTTATCATAAGCGTACTTATGATGGCGGCATTCAAGGTGTCTGTCCAGTTGATAATTGCAGAAATATTTATAATGATAATATGCTATATTGCAGTTGTGCTGGCAGATTATTACCACAGAAAGAAGTTCTATGACGAACTGGAGGCTAACATAGCTGCACTTGAAGAAAAATATCTTATTACAGAGACACTTGTCAGGCCGGCTTTCTATGAAGGGCAGATTTTCTATGATTCTGTGAGTGACATAGACAGGTCAATGACGGAGAATGTTAAACGATACAGGCAGGGAATGGAGCAGTTCAAAGAGTATGTTGAAATGTGGATTCATGAGATAAAGCTTCCGATAGCCTCACTTACACTCATGCTTCATAATAACATGGATAAATGTGATAAAGAATTTGCGGACAGGATGAATACGCAGATTCGCAGAATCAATAACTATATTGAGCAGATTCTTTATTATGTGAGAAGCGAAAATGCAGAAAAAGACTATATAATTAACGATGCCAGACTGTCTAAGATTATAAGTAATGTAGCATTAAAGAATAAGGATGATCTGCTTGAAAATGATATCACATTTGAAGTGAGCAATGCAGACAGGATTGTTCTTACAGATGCAAAGTGGATGGAATTCATGCTTAACCAGATAGTGAATAACAGCATAAAGTACAAGGATAAAACAAAGGCAGAGTCGTATATAAAGATGTCGGCAGCAGAGGATAAAAAATGTGTTGTCCTTGAAATACTGGATAATGGAATTGGCATAAATGCGTCAGATTTGCCGAGAGTTTTTGACAAATCATTTACAGGGGAGAATGGAAGAGAGTTCTCCAAGGCAACAGGAATGGGACTTTATATTGTAAAGAAGCTGTGTGACAAGTTAGGACATGCCATAACCATTGAGTCGGTAAAGGGCGAATATACACGGGTGAAGATTACATTTTACAAGAATGATTTCTATAAGGAGATAACAGACAGCAATGAAAGTGGCAGTATGTGATGACAACAGAGAGTTCTGTGAGAAGGAACGGACGACTATAAAAGATGTATTTAAGCAGTATTTTCAGGGAGAAGATTGTCAGGTGGATATCTACAATGACGGTCAGACAATTATTAGTAATTATTCAGACAATGCTTATGATATGGTATTTCTTGATCTTGAACTGGGCGATGAGAATGGATTTGATATTGCGGAACAGATAGTATTAATGAATAATGACGCAATTATAATATTTGTTACATCTCATGAGAATCTGGTTTATGAAGCATTCAGATTCAGACCGCTTGGGTATATAGTTAAAGACAGATTTGACCGTGAATTTACAAGAATGATGGTAAAGATAGTTGATAAACTGATAAAGATGAGGCAGGTAATAGAACTGGGTGGAGAGAAATTCTATGTTGACAGGGTTGTTTCAATTGCAACGCAGAAAAGGAAGATATGTGTCAAAAGTCTTAAAGGAGAAATATTATTGGCAGATTCGTATAGTAAGCATGTTGCAGAGCTTGAAAAATATGGATTTGTGCAGTCAAGCAAGGGCGTGCTTATTAATATGAAATATATTAAGTGCATTGATGAAGATAACGATGTATTTGTGATGTATAATAACGAGCGTGTTCCTATAAGCAGGCGCAGGAAGAAAGATGTCATAGAAGAATACAGAAAATTCATGTTTGATAATAACAGGTAGGAAACAGGTATGATGGATATAATCAATATAGTGCTTACATGTGTATTCCTGTGTGTAATGAATACAGGTGTAATATTTATTATGGACAAGATAAGGAAGCTGACGGGAGATAATATAATACATGTGATTAAGATGGTTCTGTTAGTGGGTGCAGGGGCAGCAGTCTATATAATGACATATTATGGAATTAATCCATGGGTGATAATGGAACTAATGATTATCATTGCCATTCTGATTGTACAGTATATAGAACAGATAACAATTAAGGTAATACTGGAAATATCACTGATAAATTGTATCGGAATAGCCATATTATCTGCTAATCAGGCTGATATAATAGCAATATGTATCATATATCTGATTGTGGAATTATATATGTTTGTAGTCTATCTGTCTGCAGTAATTATAAAATACTGGGAATTGGATAATCTGGAAATGATGTTCATACAGATATGTGTAAGTTCAGTGCTGGCGGGATTATTCTTTGGAACAGGCATATATGACACATATAATTATGGGGTAGAGACCGCTGGAATATTAATTGTGACAGTTTTAACATTTGAAATAATCGGACATTGGATGCAGGACTTTTTTAACAGGACAGAGGAGATTAATAAAAGGATAGAATATGCTAACGAACAGTTTGAGGTTGAACGTGTCCAGAAAATGTATGAAGAAAGCAGAAAGTTAAGACACGACCTTAAGCAGTGCCTGACTTCTGCAATTGGTTATATGGATGACAACAATTATGATAAGGCAGAAGATTTCTTAAAGAATATTATGAGTGAGAAAATCAATTCATATGCTTATAGAAAATACTGTGATAATAGAACGCTCAACTATATTCTTAATGATAAGAATGATAAATGTGAAAAGCAGAATATAGCATTTACATGTATGGTACTTGGTCAGGTTGGACTGATTGATGATATAGATATGTGTATTCTTGTCGGAAATATAATTGATAATGCCATTGAGGCAGCAGCAAAATGCAGTGATCCGTATGTCAATGTTGAGATAACAAGCAGAGGTGGAATATTCATGGATGTGGAGAATCCTGTTAAAGAAACATTTCTTAACAGAAAGAATCCGTTCCTGACTACTAAGCTTGATAAGAATAATCATGGAATTGGTACGAAGAGCATAAGGGATATTGTTGCCAAATATAATGGGGAAATCAGGTATGAGGAAAAGGATGGAAAAGTAACATGTCATATATTCCTTTCAACCAAATATGTAAAAAAAGATAAAGATTAATTACCACTCGTGCAGAAAAACGACCGCTTGTGCATATGCTCTTGAAAAGAAGTGAATAGGGAATTACATTAAGACTGTACGTTGATGAAATTCAATGTACAGTCTTTTTAGTATAAGGAGCAGATATGAAGAAGAAAATAAAAAGTGCAGGAATAAGTATAATTATTATAGTAGTGTTGTTATTGTCAATTCTAATAGGTGTTAAGAATGGTACACTAGATAAGCTGACAAAAGAAATGCCGACCCTTGCAACAAGTCAGGCAGAGACAGAGAAGTCAGCAGAAAACGAGTCCGAAAAAAATGAAAGCAGTAACTCTTCTAGGGTAAGAAATTCTAGAAAAAGAGATATAGTAAATATAGGACAGGAATTTGAATTAATAGATTGGGATATAAGATATGGATATGATGAAAATAATAGAGATACATATAATGTTTTCAATGTAACCGTAAAGTCAGTAGATATATCAAGAGAATGTGATTTTGATATAAATAGGATTGATTATGGATTGACAAATAAAAAAGACAGCATGGATGATAATAATAATTTCATATCAGACTATTATTATGTAACTGTGAAATTAAATGTTAACAAAGATATTAATGATCATGATGTACCGCCAGATGGAGAAATAAGTATGTTCCAGACAATGTGGTATATAGGAAAGATAGATAGTAATGGAACATTACAGCGTCTTAGTAATAGTGGAGCTGTTGGTTCAGATGTATCGGATAAGCATGGAAATGTATATTTTGAAAAAGGAGAAACTAAAACAATAACATTATATTTTTTAATAACTGATGAAGAATTTAAAAATGAAACATTAGCAATAGATTTTCATATTTACGGGTCTCCAGATAGAGGAACTTTAGCAATCATACATGAACCAGAGGCAAATAAAATAAGTTAAGTATTCATGCATCTGATTAAATTTTAAGGAGCATTCTAATAGGGAGAAGATATGAAGAAGGAAATAAAAAGTGCAGTAATAAGTATATTCGTTATAGCAGTATTATTATTGTCAATTCTAATAGGGGTTAAGAATGGTACACTAGATAAGCTGACAAAAGAAATGCCGACACTTGCAACAAGTCAGACAGAAACAGAAAAATCGGCAGTAAATGTTAATAGGGATTCAACAGAGAGTAAAACATATCAAGAAATAGAGATTGCTGAATATGGAGAAGAGTTTGAAATAAAGAGAGAAATAGACATAAATCGTAAGTATGATGAAAATGATAGAACTACATATAATATATTTCATGTAAGAATTAATGACTGCAAGATATCGAGACAGTGCGATTTTGATATTAATAGGTTGGATTTTGGATTGCAGAATAAGAAAGAGAGTTTGGATGAAAACAATAATTTTATATCAGATTTTTATTATACAACAGTAGAATTGGAGATAACAAAGGATATTGATGATAATGATGTGATGGATTATATGAATGTTTTTCAGACGACTTGGCCTATATTAAAATTGAATGGCGATGGAACAACACAGTCATTTAAAACTAGTGCATGTGTTGGCTCTGATGCGGAAACTAATCAAATTGGAAAAACAAATTTTAGCTTTGAAAAAGGAGAAACAAGAACATTAACATTATATTATATATTGTCGGATGAAGAAGTCGAAAATGATAAACTAGTTATAAGTTTTAGTCTTAAAAATTCACCATTTATAGGTCCATTAGCAATTGTACATGAACCAGAAGCAAATTAAATATGTTAATCTTTTTACAAAATAGTTACCGCTCGTGCAGAAAAACAACCGCTTGCGCATATAGTCTTGAAAAGAAGTGAATAGGGAATTACATTAAGACTGTATGTTGATGAAATTCAATGTACAGTCTTTTTAGTATAAGGAGCAGATATGAAGAAGAAAATAAAAAGTGCAGGAATAAGTATAATTATTATAGTAGTGTTGTTATTGTCAATTCTAATAGGTGTTAAGAATGGTACACTAGATAAGCTGACAAAAGAAATGCCGACCCTTGCAACAAGTCAGGCAGAGACAGAGAAGTCAGCAGAAAACGAGTCCGAAAAAAATGAAAGCAGTAACTCTTCTAGGGTAAGAAATTCTAGAAAAAGAGATATAGTAAATATAGGACAGGAATTTGAATTAATAGATTGGGATATAAGATATGGATATGATGAAAATAATAGAGATACATATAATGTTTTCAATGTAACCGTAAAGTCAGTAGATATATCAAGAGAATGTGATTTTGATATAAATAGGATTGATTATGGATTGACAAATAAAAAAGACAGCATGGATGATAATAATAATTTCATATCAGACTATTATTATGTAACTGTGAAATTAAATGTTAACAAAGATATTAATGATCATGATGTACCGCCAGATGGAGAAATAAGTATGTTCCAGACAATGTGGTATATAGGAAAGATAGATAGTAATGGAACATTACAGCGTCTTAGTAATAGTGGAGCTGTTGGTTCAGATGTATCGGATAAGCATGGAAATGTATATTTTGAAAAAGGAGAAACTAAAACAATAACATTATATTTTTTAATAACTGATGAAGAATTTAAAAATGAAACATTAGCAATAGATTTTCATATTTACGGGTCTCCAGATAGAGGAACTTTAGCAATCATACATGAACCAGAGGCAAATAAAATAAGTTAAGTATTCATGCATCTGATTAAATTTTAAGGAGCATTCTAATAGGGAGAAGATATGAAGAAGGAAATAAAAAGTGCAGTAATAAGTATATTCGTTATAGCAGTATTATTATTGTCAATTCTAATAGGGGTTAAGAATGGTACACTAGATAAGCTGACAAAAGAAATGCCGACACTTGCAACAAGTCAGGCAGAGACAGAGAAGTCAGCAGAAAATGTAAAAAAGATTCTACAGAAAGCAAACCTTATGAAGGAATAGAAGTTGCTGGGTATGGGGAAGAGTTTGAAATAAGGAGAGAAATATCTATAGATCGTAAGTACAATGAAAATGATAGGACTACATATAATGTATACCATGTAAGAGTTAAAGATTGTAGAATATCAAGACAGTGTGATTTTGATATAAATAGGATTGATTATGGTTTGGCAAATAAGAAAGACGGCATGGATGATAATAATAATTTTATATCAGATTATTTCTATGCAGCTATCGAATTGGAATTAACTAAAGATATTAATGATAATGATGTGGATGATTATTATAATGTTTTCCAGACTTCATGGTTTATAGAAAGTTTGAATGACGATGGAACATTTGAACCTATTAAAAATGCAGGAACGGTTGGTTCAGATGCAGAAGCCAATAAAATTGGAAAAACAAATTTTAGTTTTGAAAAAGGAGAAACAAAAAATTTAATATTATATTGTATATTTACAGATGAAGAAGTTGAGAATGACATAATTGCATTGAATTTTCATCTAAGAAATTCACCATTTATAGGACCATTAGCAATCGTACATGAACCAGGAGGAGAAAATGAATAAATTAATTAAAATAGAATTGGAAAGAGCATTTAAGAATAAGATGCTTATTGTATCAGTAGCAATAGGGTTAATTATCGTAGGGTTTAATATATGGAACGAGATTATTCCAGCAAGAAAAACATTAGATAAACTGCTTGAGATGGGGAAATACAGCGGTATACAGCTTCCGGGACTATATATGAAGTGGATGGGAGTAAGACCGGGGTCTTATGTATTTCTTTATTACTTTATTATGCCGCTGCTGACAGCATTGCCATATTCTATAAGCATATTGATGGATGTGAAAAAGCACTATGTTAATAATATATTTACAAGAATTGATAAAAAGAAGTATTACAAAGCGAAGCTTTTTGCCCAGTTTATAGTAGGTGGTTTTGTGGCAAGCTTTCCGCTTGTTATATCATTTGTTGTGACAGCTATGATTTTGCCAGCTTTTAAGCCAGAATCGGTCAGTTCACAGTTTAATTTCTCGAAACTGTCAGTTTTTGGAGATTTATTTTTTAAAGCACCGTTTGCAATGGCTGTTATAGTATTTTTATTTGCATTTGTGGGATTTGGACTAATTAACTGTATTGCATACATATTTGCAGACCTTGTAAATAACAGATTTATGGTCGCGCTTACACCATTCATGATATATTTCTTTTATTATATTGTTTGTTCATCTATTGGAAGAGATGGCCCTATGGAATACCTGACAGCATCCAAACTGCGTTATTCTGAACTGAAATTTATGATAATTGATATGGTGATGTTAATAGTGCTGATAACAGTATCGTATTTTGTACGAAGCAGAAGAAAGGATGCAATCTGATATGAAGAAGAAAATATTAATAATAGCGTTAGTATGTATATTGGCGGGAGTGGCAGCGTTCTATATAGTTAAAGTCAATAAGATGTATCCACAGGGAAGTGTAACTGAATATGAGCTTAATGAACCGGTTGAATTGAATGGATATTCGGCATCTGTCAGCAGTTATAAGGTTATGTCAATTGAAGATTTTTTGAATGAGTATGGAATTGATAAAAGAAAAGACATAAGTGATGAGCAGGATGATTTATATGTGATGGTTGCTGAATGTACTTTAGATATAACGGGAGAGATGAAAGGATTTCCTTATGCAGATATCAGACTGGCATCGGGAGCTTTCTCGCAGGGAATATCTAATGATTATATAAGAGATATTAACAAAGAGGTTAATTTTTCTAAGTTTGAGCAGGGGACAAGCATTACTGTAGATATACCTTTCCTTATCCACAGCATATCATTTCCTCACAGCATAAATGCTGATAAGCTGAATAAAGAAGAATGGCAGTTGTATTTCTCAGTAACTCCGGGTAAGTATGTGAGAATGGGTAAATAATATGTGGAATGAATTAAAAAGAAGATATGTTAATACAGAAATGCTGTTCTGGCTTGTAGGAGCAGTTATTTCACAGGAAGTTCTGCTTACAATTTTCTTAAGATCTTTACAAAGAAATGCGTCGGGAACACCGTGTATATTAGATGTATTGACCTGTATGTCACAGAATTATGTGTTTCCACTGATGATGATTATAGCAGCTGTCTGCAATCAGAGGATGATGAAATGCGACAGAGATCCAATGATAATTCTGAAATACAGTTCGAGGGCAGGAATATATCTGTGGCAGAGTATCTGTACGATAGTGTATTCGGCAGTGCTGTCGTTAATATATGAACTGGCTGCAATTGCATATGCAGCAACTAAGTTTGATGTATTTTTTAACTGGAACAGTTATTCAAGTTATAAATTAACGAATATGGATGTATTGCCGGCAGGTCAGGTAACAGGTATGCAGGTAATGTTTGTTTACTGGATATTAATGGCTTTGATGATTGCAATAACATGTTTTATAGGAATTATATGCGAGATTATATTTTCATCAGATGTTATATCAGGTGCGGCTGTTATTATATTTGCAGGAGTAGATATATTTATACCGCTTACCTATCATAAAATGATTATATTCGGGGCTGCATGGTATAGTTCTAATGAGTGCGCCAGAAAGCTTGGCATAGCTGCTTTAATTATGGCTGTTCTGATTATTGCAGGTCTTATTCTTCAAAGAAAGCGTGAGTATTATGAATACAAAAAAGAAGATGAGTAACAAAAGTATAAGAGGCGTTATATGGCATGATATTGAAAGAGGTTTCTATGCTGACAGATTCAGATACTTAATCGCTGTTCTTATGCTTGCCGGAGTGCTGATAATATTAGGAAATCATGAATTTGGAATGATGGATACGATATTCTTTATTCAGGGAGGCTATGATCCTGTTCTTATTATTAAGGAGGGAAAGATTGTATTTCCTTTTGTATGGATGCTGATTCAGTTTCTTGTGCCATTCATGATATACAGTTATTGCAATGATGACTGTGAAGGCGTAGGAATTGATTTTCTTATGAAATGCAGAAGCAGAAGATTATGGTGGAACAGTAAATGTCTGTGGAACTGCCTGACTGTGCTTTCTGTATATGCAATTCAGTATGCAACAGCATTTGTATATGGATTATACAATGGAAACCTGAGTATGAAGGTTAATTATGAGCTTTTTGAAAAGATTAGTAATAAGTCTGTCCCGGATAATACGGCAAATGTGTGGATTATAGTGTATATGCTTGTAATGCCGGTTGTTGTTTCTTTGGTAACAGCACTGGTTCAGATGACAATCTCCATGTTTACGAATCCGATGATTGGCATGCTCGCAGTTATGGCATGGAATGTTATGTCAGTATTTATAAACAATCCGATTATGATAGGAAATAATTCTATGGTGGTAAGAAGCAGTGTGTATAATGCACAGAGAATACAGGTATGGCAGTCAGTCGCAGTATGCATTGTCGTGTATATTGTTGTGTATGTGGCCGGTATGATTGGATTTAATAAAAAAGATATTCTTGTGAGGGAGGATTAAAAAATGTATATTAAAATAACAGATGTTAATAAGACAATAAAGAAAGCACCAATATTAAGGGATATCAATCTGGAATTCACAGGTGGAAAGGTATATGGATTAAGAGGAAAGAATGGTTCGGGAAAGACTATGCTTATGCGTGCAATATGCGGGCTTATTACTCCGGATTCAGGAATAATTGATATTGATGGAAAGATACTTGGAAAAGATATATCTTTTCCGGAAAGTATAGGCGTGTTAATTGAGAATCCTTCATTTATAGGTAATTATACAGGATTTAAGAATCTTAAGGTGCTGGCATCTATTCAGAACAGAGTAAGCGATGAACAGATTAGAAAGGCGCTTAAGGATATAGGGCTTGACCCTGATGATAAGAGAACTTACAGAAAGTATTCTCTGGGAATGAAGCAGAAGTTAGGAATTGCGGCAGCAGTTATGGAAAATCCTGATATTATTATTCTTGACGAGCCGATTAATGCACTTGATGATGTCAGTGTTGAGAAGGTTCATGATATATTAGAAGAACAGAAGAAAAGAGGAGCGGTAATAATTATTGCATGCCATGATAAGGAAGAACTTGACCAGTTATCTGATGAGATTATAGAGATATCAGATGGCAGAATTATCAATAAAACCTGTTAGTAGTATCATTACATAGTACTGGAGTAATGTTACAAAATTGTAATGTTCCGTAATATTGAACAAACGACACCGGATTAGTTAAGTGGTAAAACATAATTAATCTATATGAAAGGAATTAATTATTATGGAAACAATACTTAAGATTGATAACATTGAAAAGTATTATGGAAACAAATCAAGCCTTACCAAAGCGATTGACAATATTTCGTTTGAGGTTGGAAAGGGAGAATTCGTTTCTATAATGGGAGCGAGTGGTTCAGGAAAGACGACTCTTCTTAACTGTATATCAACACTTGATAAGGTGACTACAGGTAAGATATATGTCGGAGGCAATGAGATTACCCAGTTAAAGGGTAATAAGCTTAACAAGTTCAGAAGAGAGGAGTTAGGATTTATCTTTCAGGACTTTAATCTTCTTGATACTTTAACAGCATTTGAAAATATTGCACTGGCGCTTTCTATACAGAATGTTCCGGCAAGGGAGATTGGATTAAGAGTAAGACAGACTGCAAGAGAGCTTGGCATTGAAGATGTATTAAACAAATATCCTTATCAGATGTCAGGCGGACAGAAGCAGAGAGTGGCAAGTGCAAGAGCCATTATTACGAATCCAAAGCTTATTCTTGCGGATGAGCCGACAGGGGCGCTTGATTCAAAGTCATCAAGGATGTTGCTTGAGAGCTTTAATTTTCTTAATACTGAGCTTTTGGCAACTATTCTTATGGTAACGCATGATGCATTTACAGCAAGCTACGCAGGCAGAGTGATATTTATCAAGGACGGTAAAATCTTCAATGAGATACGTAAAGGTGAATCTACAAGAAAAGAATTTTTTGATAAAATCATTGATGTTGTGACATTGTTAGGAGGCGACCTTAATAATGCTCTTTAAGATATCTTTAAAGAACATCAGGAAGAGTTTAAAGGATTATACCGTCTATTTCTTCACTCTTATTCTTGGTGTCGCAATATTTTATGTGTTTAATGCAATTGACAGTCAGAGCGTTATGCTTGATGTAAGAGAAAATATGATGGATATTATTAAGCTCATGAATAACATGCTTTCAGGAGTGAGCGTATTCGTATCGTGCATACTTGGATTTCTGATTATATATGCAAGCCGTTTTCTTATTAAAAGACGTAATAAGGAGTTTGGCATATATCTTACACTTGGAATGAGCAAGAGAAAGATTTCAGCGATTCTTTTCTTTGAGACACTGGTTATCGGCATTGTTTCACTTGTTGCAGGACTTGTTATTGGTACAATCCTTTCACAGTTTATGAGCGTGATTGTTGCTAATATGTTTGATGCTGATATGACTAAGTTTAAATTCATATTCTCAATGAAGGCATGCGTCAAGACTTTAATATATTTTGCAATTATGTATGTGTTAGTTATGATATTTAACACATTCAGTATCAGCAGATGTAAGCTTATTGATCTTCTCAATGCAGGTAAGAAAACTGAGAAGGTTACCATGAAGAACCCGGTTGTCTGCACAATAGTATTCGTCATAGGTGTTGGTATTCTTTCTTATGCATACTGGATGGTTACAAGGGGTGTTAGAACTTTAAATACTTTTGATAAAATAGGTATTCCTATTGCACTTGGATGTGTCGCTACATTTTTAATATTCTGGTCTGTTTCAGGATTTATGATAAGAATATTCACAAGTATTAAGAGTGTGTATTATAAAGGTGTGAACAGCTTTGTGTTAAGGCAGTTCTGCAGCAAGATTAACACTACTGTATTCTCGACAACTGTTATATGTATCATGCTTTTTATTACAATAAGCGTGCTTTCTGCAGCACTTTCAATGAAGGATTCGCTTTCAAAGGATCTGGACAGTATGTGTCCTGTTGATGTACAGCTTGCAAAATATTCATATGATGCGATGAGCGAGGCATATGCCACATCACAGAATATGAATGAAAAAGACAGGGAAATGCTGGAAGATTCCAAATTAAGTATAATAGAAACGCTTAATAACAGTGGATTTGATGCACAGAAGTATTTTAAGGATGTTGCAGAATATAATATATACAACACCGGATTGACAGTTAAAGATACATTAGGGGATATTAATACAGATGATTATCAGTTTATGGCAGATACTATTATGCCGGTAATGACTATTGGCGATTATAATTCTGTTGCAAGACTGTATGGTAATAGTACGTATGAACTTAATGACGATGAATATATTATAGTGGCAGATTATAAGAACATGGTTATGATTAGGAATCAGGCATTAAAGAAAGGAATTATATTATCTGTCAATGGAAAAGAGTATAAACCAAGATATAATGAATGCAAGGATGGTTTTGTACAGATTGGCGTTCAGAATATGAATGATGGGATTCTTGTTGTGCCTGATAATGCGGTAAAACCACAGCAGGTACGCAATATGGGGCTTAGTGCTGACTATAGGGCAGACACTAAGGAAGAAAGATATTCTATTGAAACACAGTTAGACAATTTAATGAAAAATATATCATTTAAAAAGAGCTTCATTAGCTGGAATTCCAGAATTGAGCTGGCTGAAAGCAGTGTCGGGCTTGGAGCATTAGTTACATTTATTGCCTTATATTTAGGAATTATATTCCTTATAAGCAGTGCAGCAATTCTTGCGTTGAGAGAATTGTCAGACAGTGCAGACAATAAGGAACGATATGGAATGTTAAGGAAGCTTGGAGTTGATGAGAGAATGATTGATATGGCGCTTTTTAAGCAGATTGGAATATTCTTCGCATTTCCGCTGATTCTCGCACTTATACATTCTGTGTTTGGAATTAAATTTATTAACATAATTCTTGCAACTATGGGAATGAGTTCAATGGCAGCATCTATCGGGCTTACGCTCGCATTCGTTGCAGTTATTTATGGTGGATATTTCCTTATAACTTATCTGTGCAGCAGAAGCATTATAAGACCTGTAAGATAAGTTTTTCATTATTTCATTGTTTTTTTAATATGTTTCTGTTATAATCTTCACATAGAAGTTGTTCGTGAACAACATGGAGGAATTTAATATGGAAACTAATATTTTGATAGAGAGTGGAACTAATGAGTTAGAGGTTCTTGAATTCACAATAGGGAATAATCATTATGGTATTAATGTTGCCAAGATTAAAGAGATTGTGCCATATAGTCCGGTTACACCGGTTCCGAATGCACATCCTAGTGTAGAAGGAATATTCATGCCAAGAGATTTAATGATAACAGTTGTAGACCTTGCTAAGGTTATTAAAAGTGCTCCTTCAGGAGATATTTCGAAGGATATGTTTATTATAACTAATTTCAACAAATTGAATGTCGCTTTTCATGTACATACAGTTGTTGGAATCCACAGAGTATCATGGGCTGATATTATTACTCCAGATACAACAATAAGTACTGCTGACAACGGAATTGCCACAGGAATTGTTAAGATTAACGGTCAGCTTATTATTATTCTTGACTTTGAGCGTATTGTATCAGATATAAGTCCGGAGACAGGTCTTAAGACTTCTGATATTCTCAAGCTTGAAGGCAGACCAAGAAGTGAAGCACATATTGTCATAGCAGAGGATTCACCTCTTCTTATTAAGCTGATATCTGATTCACTTGTTAAATCAGGTTATGATAATCTTACATTATGTCATAATGGTCAGGAAGCATGGGATTTTATATCAGATGCTAAGGCAGGAAAAGTACCACTTGATATAGATTGTGTTATCACTGATCTGGAGATGCCGCTTATGGATGGTCACAGACTTACAAAGCTTATTAAGTCTGATGACAAGTTAAAGAATATTCCGGTTGTTATATTCTCATCACTTATTAATGAACAGATGAGAGCAAAGGGAGAATTACTTGGTGCAGATGTCCAGTTGTCAAAGCCGGAAATCGGACTGCTTGTATCAGAAATCGATAAATTACTCAGATAATTTTCTTCATTTTACACTTCCTCTTATGGGACGCCGCCTGACATGGGCGGCGTCCTTTTTTGCGCGGGCAGCGATGAGAGAACCTCGAGGAGCGCCCACATGCAAAATACTGAAGCGATGACAACATTCAAAAAAGATGTTATAATCACATGGTTATGAAATGGAGGTACTTATGATTTATAATGATTTAATTGATGATATAAAGAGCGCTGATTATGTACTTTTTGGCCTGGGGAAAGAAATATATTCTTCTGATGATACAGAAATATATGACAATCTGAAGAAGCTGTTTGCTTCTATGGAACATGTGAATTACTTTATTGTGTCTACTGATAAAGCCGGTACAATCAGGAATAGAGGCTTTAATGAAAGAAGAATTGTCTGTCCGGTCAATGAAAATAATGCTGAAGAAGAGGAGAAACAGTGGGATTTCTACAATAAATGGCTGTCATCCTCACTTGCAAAGAAGCTGGTTATTGTGGAACTGGGAGAAGATTTTTCTAACCCTAATGTTATAAGATGGCCATTTGAAAGAATTGTGATGATTAATCAGAAGGCTAAGATGTATCGTGTTCACAGTACATTTTACCAGATTCCTAAGGAAATCGGGGACAGGGCATGTGCTTTTGAGATGAATGGAGCACAGTTTATAAAAGAACTTGTAAAATGTTGTTAATAATCAATATTTATGATAATATTTTAGTATATTTTGATTGGATGGGAGGTAAGAATTTTGGCTGATAATGAACAGCAGGATGATTATCTTAGTAATATGCTTAATGCGCTGAATGAAAAGGAACAGGAGAGCCAGTCTTATAATGATCCAGAGACAATTGCAAGGCAGGCTAAAGAGAAACTTGAGGCTGAGAATGCTGTTAAAGAGGCTAATGAGCCAGAGCGTGAAGCTGATGCAGACGCTAAGTTAGAGGCGCTTCTTGATAATACTCCGCTAGAAGAGGCAGCGGAGGCAAAGTTGACATCAGATGATAATTCAGAACTTTCAGATGACGATATGAAAAGACTTATGAATATGAATCTTGATGATATTATTGATGATGTTAAGTCAGACAGTGCGTCTATAGATGATCTGTTTGGAAGTTCTCCTGATAAAGAAACAGAACATAATGGAAAAAGTGCTGATACTCAGGCACAGACGATTAGTGCAGATGATAAGAAAAAGTTAAAACCACAGAAAGAAGGCTTTTTCAAGAAGATTAAGAAAGTGTTCTTTGACAGTCTTGAGGATGATACAGAAACTGTAGAGAGTGTATCAGAAGCTGCAGAGAGTACATCAGAAGCTGTGGGAGAGAAAGAACGTATAGAAGAGAATGTAGTAAAAGAATCGTCTGATAAGGGGAATTCATCATCGGGAGATGAACCTAAAGATGAGAATGAGCAGATTATAGAAGATGTGTTCGGAAACAAGAGTACGCTTGATGAGTCACAGGTTCCTAAGAAAGGCTTTTTTGCAAGACTTAAGTACAGGCTTGAACAGATGAAAGCAAAGCACATTGAAGAGGAGAAGGCTGAGGAAGAAGCCGAAAGACTTGAAGAAGAAGAAAAGCAGAAGAATAAGGAATTAAAGAAAGCTGCAGCAGCAGAGAAGAAAGAACAAAAGAAGCAGGCAGGAGAGGCTAAGAAAGCACAGAAGGCTAATAAACCTAAGAAGGTAAAGCCTAAGAAGGTAAAGAAACCGAAAGAACCACCTAAACCGCAGGATATTCTTAAGATAAAGCCTGTTTCAATTGTTATGCTTGTATTATTTGTGGCGGGTGTTTCGGTACTTATAAGTGTTTTAAGTTCAGGCTTTTATTATAACAACAGTGTTTCTCAGGCTAAAGATTATTACAGCAATGAGCAGTATGAGAAGGCATATGATAAGTTAAGTGGAATAAAGCTTAATGGCAGTGACAAGACTCTTTATAAGCAGGCTTCAACAATTATGTATGTTCAGAAACAATATGATTCATATGAGAATTATATGAAGCTTAACATGAAGACAGAAGCACTTGACAGTCTTATTAAGGGAGTGAACAGATATAATAGTCTTCGTCCGCAGGCACAGGAGTTAGGCATTGATAATAAGTTTACTGCTGTATATAAGCAGATAGTATTGGCTTTACAGGATACATTTAAGATATCTGAAACAGAAGCAATAGGATTATCATCAATGTCAGATACAGATTTTACTAATTATTATTACAGAATAGAAGAATACGGAAAGGCAGTACAATGATAGCAATTATCGATTATGACGCAGGTAACTTAAAGAGTGTTGAAAAGGCTCTGGTATCATTAGGAGAGGAAGTTTTAGTCTCAAGAGATTCAAGTGCAATCTTACAGGCTGATAAGGTTATTCTTCCGGGAGTTGGTTCATTTGGTGATGCAATGAACAATCTTGATAAGTTCGGACTAGTTGATACTATTAAGAAGGTGACAGGTAATGGAACCCCATTCCTTGGAATATGTTTGGGATTACAGCTTTTATTTAAGGAAAGTGATGAGACTCCGGGGGCGGAGGGACTTGATATTCTTCCGGGAAAGATATTAAAGATTCCTGCTAAGGATGGTTTCAAGATTCCGCATATGGGATGGAATTCTCTTGATATTAAGCCTGAAGCGAGACTTTTTAAGGGACTTGAAGGTAATCCGTATGTGTATTTTGTGCATTCTTATTATCTTAAGGCAGCAGATGAGGGGATTGTGGCAGCAACTACGGAGTATACTACACATATTCATGCTTCGGTTGAAAGCGGCAATGTGTTTGCATGCCAGTTCCATCCTGAAAAGAGCAGTGATGTCGGACTTAAGATATTAAAGAATTTTGCGTCATTATAATTGCTAAAAGGAGTTGCTGATGTTTACTAAAAGAATTATACCATGCCTTGACTGCAAGGATGGAAGAGTTGTCAAAGGAACTAATTTTGTTGATTTAAGAGATGCAGGGGATCCTGTAGAGGTTGCATCAATGTACGATAAATCAGGTGCAGACGAACTTGTATTTCTTGATATTACAGCTTCAAGTGATGGAAGAAACACAACTGTTGATCTTGTAAGAAGAGTGGCAGAAAGAGTGTTTATTCCGTTTACTGTAGGCGGTGGAATACGAAGCACAGATGATTTTAAGGTACTTTTAAGAGAAGGGGCTGATAAGATATCAATTAATTCGGCAGCTATTATGAATCCACAGCTTATATCTGATGCGGCTGATAAGTTTGGAAGCCAGTGTGTTGTAGTTGCAATTGACGCAAAGAGGAATAGTGATGGTCATTGGAGCATATATAAGAATGGCGGAAGAGTTGATATGCATATGGATGCTGTAGAATGGGCTATGAAGGCAGAAAAGCTCGGTGCAGGAGAGATTCTTCTTACAAGTATGGACTGTGACGGAACGAAAGCCGGATATGATATTGAACTTACTAATACAATTGCGTCAAATGTATCAATACCTGTAATTGCTTCAGGTGGTGCAGGCAGTAAAGAACATTTTCTTGAGGCATTTACTAAGGGAAAAGCAGATGCAGCACTTGCAGCTTCACTATTCCATTATAAGGAACTTGATATTATGGAGCTTAAGAAATACCTTGCAGATAATGGTATTCCTATGCGTATGTAGGAGGATATGGATATGTCAATGATAGATAATGACTGGCTTCCTGCTATTAAGGAGGAATATTCCAAGCCATATTACAAGGAATTATTTACATTTGTTAAGGATGAATACAGCAAATATGTTGTATATCCTCCGGCAGATGATATATTTAATGCGTTTCATTTTACACCACTTAGTAAGGTTAAGGTACTGATACTTGGTCAGGATCCTTATCATAATGTACATCAGGCACATGGACTGTCTTTTTCAGTACTTCCTGGAGAGGAAGCACCGCCTTCACTTAAGAATATATATAAAGAACTGCATGATGACTGTGGATGTTATATTCCTAATAACGGATATCTTAAGAAATGGGCCGACCAGGGAGTGCTTCTGCTTAACACAGTACTCACTGTAAGAGCACATCAGGCTAATTCACATCAGGGACACGGCTGGGAGCAGTTTACGGATGCAGTTATTAATGCTGTCAATATGCAGGACAGACCTATTGTGTATATGCTGTGGGGTTCGCCTGCACAGAGAAAGGCATCAATGCTTAATAATCCGAAACATCTTATTCTTAAAGCACCACATCCGAGTCCGTTATCTGCGTACAGAGGCTTTTTTGGATGCAGACATTTCAGCCAGTGCAATGAATTTTTAAAGGCTAATGGGGTAGAACCGATTGACTGGCAGATTGAGAATATATAATACACTTGATTTTTTAACAAATATTATGTATTATCAATTCTGTTTATTATTAAATTAAATAGGAGATAGTATGTTAAAAAAGTATTTGTATATTTTTCTTATTTCTATGGTTCCACTTATTGAGCTTAGAGGTGCAATTCCTGTATCGCAGGGATTCCAGTTACCATTGTTACAGTCATATATTGTGTGCGTAATAGGTAATATGCTTCCTGTACCGGTTATTTACCTTTTTGCAAGAAAGGTTCTTGAGTGGGGAAAGGATAAGAAATATATTGGAAAGTTCTTTACTTTCTGTATTGAAAAAGGACACAAGGGTGGAGAGAAGCTTAAGGAGAAGGCTGGAAGAGGTCTTTTTGTAGCATTATTACTTTTTGTTGGAATTCCGCTTCCGGGAACAGGTGCATGGACGGGAACACTTGCAGCAAGTTTTCTTGATATGGGATTTAAGAAGAGTGTAATAGCAGTTTTGTTAGGAGTTTTGCTTGCAGGAGTGATTATGGGAATCGCAAGTGCGGGAGTATTTACAGCAATCTTTAGTTTTGCATAAGATTATTAATTGACTTAAAATCCAGTATTTAAGCGCTTTTTTGAAGGCTTTGAAATATTTTTTGAAAATTTTTTAAAAAAATTCAAAAAAGTGCTTGACGGATTCCGATAATTGAGTTAAGATATCATTGTTGCTGCGGTACACAACTGCAAGACAACGAAAGCTATGGCTTGTTGGTCAAGAGGCTAAGACGCCGCCCTCTCACGGCGGAATCAGGGGTTCGATTCCCCTACAAGCTACTATATGTGATACGGAAAGAGTGGGCAGAGATGTCCACTCTTTCGTTCATATATAAGAAAACTGAATACTTTTAGAAAGGGTGAGTACTGCATGGGAAAAAGAGAAAGCTATGAAGCTAAGACAACAGAACTTATACAGCCGGTTGTTGAAGCTAACGGCGTGGAACTTTTTGATGTTGACTACGTAAAAGAAGGCAGCGACTGGTATCTGCGTGTCTACATTGACAAAGAAGGCGGAGTTACTATTGATGACTGTCAGAATGTGAGCAGAGCTTTCAATGAGATACTGGACAGGGAGAATTACATTGATGACCAGTATATATTTGAGGTGAGTTCTCCGGGTCTTACAAGACCTCTTAAGAAAGAAAAGGATTATGAAAAGAGTATTGGCAGAATGATTGAGATTAAATTATTCAGTCCTGTTGATAAATCTAAGGAATATTCCGGGGTTCTTAAGGAATATGATAAAGATACGGTAACAATCAGTATTGATGATGTAACTAAAACATTTGACAGAAGTAATCTGGCTATGATCAGATGGGCATTTGTTGATGAAGTATAATATATTTTTGGAGGAAATTAAAAGCAATGAATAAGGAATTAATTATGGCACTTGATGCTCTTGAGAAGGAGAATGGAATCGATAAAGAGATTATGTTTGCAGCTATCGAGAAATCTCTTATGGATGAGTACAAGGCTGAGTTTGATAAGGCTGATAATGGTCGTGTTGAGTTAGACAGAAGAACAGGCGATTTCCACATTTATTCTGACAGAACTGTTGTTGAGGAAGTTATTGTTCCAGAGAACAGAGAGAATAAGAAAGAAAAATATGTATCAGGTACTGATATTGCATTAGAAGATGCCAGAAAGATTAAGCCTGACTGCCAGCTTGGTGATGTTATTACTGTTGAAGTAAAGTCTGAGGAGTTCTCAAGAAAGGCTGCCAAGAATGCTAAGAATACTATTGTGCAGACTATCAGAGAGCAGGAAAAGAATGCTCTTTATAATGAGTATCATTCTAAGGAGAAGGAACTTATTACAGGTATTGTGCAGAGAGTTGCTGACAATGGTGATCTTACAATTGATCTTGGAAGACTCCAGACAGTTCTTAAGGCTGATGACAGGTTCAAGGATAAGAAGTTTGCACCAGGCGACAGAATTAAGTTATATGTTGTTGATGTAATTAACAGAGAAAAGGGTGGTCCTGTTGTAAGAGTTTCAAGAAAGTCACAGGAGCTTGTTAAGAAGCTTTTCGAAGAAGAAGTTACAGAGATTAAAGACGGCGTTGTTGAAATCATGGGCATTGCAAGAGAAGCCGGATCAAGAACTAAGATGGCAGTAAGAGCCAATGTTGCAAATGTAGATCCTGTAGGTGCATGTGTTGGTATTAACGGTGCAAGAGTTAAAGCTATTGTTAATGAGCTTGGCAATGAGCAGATAGATATCATTGAATGGGACAGCAATTCAGCACAGCTTATTGTTAACGCATTAAGCCCTGCAAAGGTTGTTTCAGCAGTAGCTGATGATGAAGAGAAGAAAGCTAAGATTGTTGTTTCTGAGCAGCAGCTTTCTTTAGCAATCGGTAAGCAGGGACAGAATGTAAGACTTGCTGCAAAGCTTACAGGATATGGAATTGATATTAAGAGCGAGGCTGAACCTGAAGAACATACAGAAGAAGAAAACTTAGAAGAAGAGTATGTTGAACCATCTGAAATAAGCCTTGATGAAGAATAATTATTAGGAGTGATGCATAGTGGCTACAGTAAAGAAGATTCCACAAAGACAGTGTATTGGCTGCGGTCAGATGAAGGATAAGAAGGACTTAATCCGTATTCTGAAGACACAGGATGAATCAATTGTTATAGATGCTACAGGCAGGAAGAATGGCAGAGGGGCTTATATATGTGCAAATGAAGACTGCCTGTCTAAAGCATTTAAGAATAAGGGACTTGAAAGGTCATTTAAGATGGCAGTAGATTCTGCTGTCTATGATGAGTTAGCAAAGGAGCTGAATAATATTGGAAAATAAACAGAAAATCCTTAATATGATTGGACTTGCGCAGAAAGCCGGAAAGGTTGCAAGCGGAGAGTTTTCAACAGAGAAGGCTGTTAAAACCGGAAAGGCATACACAGTTATTGTTGCAGATGATTCTTCAGATAATACTAAGAAAATGTTTACAAATATGTGTACTTATTACAAGGTTCCGATACATTTTTTTAGTGACAAGGTGAGTGTTGGCCACGCGATAGGAAAGGAATTCCGCGCATCACTGGCAGTCCTTGATGAAGGATTTGCAAAGACCATAGAAAAATATTTTGAACAGGGTTTAGAATAACAGCAGTGCTGTTATTTGGAAAAGAGGTTAAATGGCAAATATGAGAGTACATGAATTGGCAAAAGAATTAAATATAACATCTAAGGATATTACTGATATGCTTAGCAACAGCGAGAAGACTTATAAGCCTGTAAGCGGGCTTACAGATTCAGAAATAACAAGCGTGAGAAAGAAGTTTGCGCCTGCACCTAAGGCTGAGAATAAGCCGGCAGCACAGCCAGCAAAGCAGTCACAGCCTGTAAAGAATGATAACAGGGACAACAGACAGCAGAATCAGGCTTCAAAGCAGTCACAGCAGGGAACACAGAATAAGTCTGGTAATGCTGATGATAAGAAGCATATCTCACAGGTATATTTCCCACAGAACAGTTCAAGGGATAAGAATCCTAGAAGAGATAATAATAACAGAGACGGACAGCGCGATAACAACGGCGGCTACAGAAATAATGACCGTAATAATGGCGGTTATAGAAATAATGACCGTGATAATAACGGCGGTTATAGAAACAACGACCGAGGTAATAACGGTTACAGAAATAATGACCGTAATAATAACGGTGGTTATGGCAACCGTGATAACAACGGCGGCTACAGGAATAACGACCGTAATAACAATGGCGGCTACGGTAACCGTGATAATAATGGTTACAGAAATAATGACCGTAACAATGGCGGCTATAGAAACAATGACCGCAACAACAATGGCGGTTATGGCAACCGTGATAATAATGGCGGTTACAGAAATAATGACCGTAACAACAATGGTGGTTATGGTAATCGTGATAATAATGGCGGTTATAGAAACAATGACCGCAACAATAACGGCGGTTTCAGAAATGACAGAAACGGACAGTCTGGAAATGGCGGCTTCAGAAAGGATAATGACCAGAACCGTGGAGGATTTAACGGAGGTCAGAGAAGAAATAATGACAGAAGAGATTCTGCACCTAAGGAAGAGTTTGATTTTTCAGCTAAGCCAGATTCAAGAAGACATGATTCAAGAATAGACAGCAAGAAGAATGACAGAAAGAGAGATAATGAGGCTAAGGAAAATCTTAAGTTCGCTAACAGCAGATTTGATAAGAAGCCTATGACAAAGCCTGAGAAGAAGGAAAAGGAAGAAGAGACAATCAAGCAGCTTGTTCTTCCAGATACTCTTACTATCAAGGAACTTGCAGATAAGATGAAGGTAGCTCCTGCAGCACTTGTTAAGAAGCTGTTCTTACAGGGTAAGGTTGTTACTATTAACGAAGAGATAGATTACGATGCAGCAGAAGAGATTGCTCTCGAGTTCAACTGCATATGTGAGCATGAAGAGAAGGTTGATGTTATTGCAGAACTTCTTAAGGAAGATGAAGAACCAGAGGATAAGCTTGTTCCAAGACCACCAGTTGTCTGCGTTATGGGACACGTTGATCATGGTAAGACTTCATTACTTGATGCAATCAGAGAAACTCATGTGACAGCTAAGGAGTCAGGCGGAATCACACAGAAGATAGGTGCTTACCAGGTAAATGTAAATGGTAATCTTATTACATTCCTTGATACTCCGGGTCATGAAGCATTTACAGCTATGAGAATGCGTGGTGCTCAGGCTACAGATATTGCTATTCTTGTTGTAGCTGCAGATGATGGTGTAATGCCACAGACAATTGAGGCTATTAACCATGCAAAGGCAGCAGGTGTTGAGATTATTGTTGCTGTCAATAAGATTGATAAGCCTAATGCTAATATCGAGAAGGTTAAGCAGGAGCTTACTGAGTATGGTCTTATTGCAGAAGACTGGGGTGGTTCTACTACATTTGTTCCAGTATCAGCACATACTAAGCAGGGTATTGATGAGCTTCTTGATATGATTCTTCTTACAGCAGAGGTTAATGAACTTAAGGCTAACCCTGACAGAAAGGCAAGAGGTATTGTTATTGAGGCTGAGCTTGATAAGGGACGTGGTCCTGTAGCATCTATCCTTGTACAGAAGGGTACTCTTCATGTGGGAGATGCTGTATCAGCAGGTTCTTGCTATGGTAAGATAAGAGCCATGATTGATGATAAGGGTAACAGAGTAAAGGTTGCCGGACCATCTACTCCGGTTGAGATTCTTGGTCTTAATGATGTTCCTAATGCAGGTGAAATCATTATGGCTGCTGATTCAGAGAAGGAAGCAAGAAGTACAGCAGAGACATTTATCAGCGAGGGAAGAAAGAAGCTTCTTGATGATACTAAGCATAAGGTATCTCTTGATGCACTCTTTGAACAGATTCAGGCTGGTAATATGAAGGAACTTAATATTATCATCAAGGCTGATGTACAGGGTTCTGTTGAGGCTGTTAAGTCAAGTCTTGTAAGACTTTCTAATGATGAGGTTGTTGTTAAGGTAATTCATGGTGGTGTTGGTAATGTTAATGAATCCGATGTAGTACTTGCATCAGCTTCTAATGCTATCATCATTGCATTTAACGTTAAGCCTGATAATCAGGCAAGAATTGTTGCAGAGAGGGAAAAGGTCGATTTAAGACTTTACAGCGTTATCTACAATGCTATTGAAGATGTTGAGGCAGCCCTTAAGGGTATGCTTGAGCCTATCTATGAAGAAAAGATTATCGGTCATGCAAGAATCATGCAGATATTCAAGGCTTCAGGAGTTGGTAATATTGCCGGCTGTATCGTTGAAGAGGGAAGAATTACAAGAGATTCTGTTGTCCGTATAACAAGAGGAAGTGAGAAGGTTTATGAAGGACCTATCGCATCTCTTAAGCACTTCAAGGATGAGGTTAAGGAAATCAAGGCAGGTACTGAGTGTGGTATGGTATTTGAAAAGTTCAATGATATCCAGCCAGAGGATATGATTGAAGCACATATCATGGTTGAAGTGCCAAGATAGGATTTAGTTTTTATTTGGAGAATATATGCGTAAAAATAGTGTGAAGAATACCCGTATTAACGGCGAGGTATTGAAAGAATTAAGTAATATAATCAGAAGTGAGATTAAAGACCCTAGAATCAACCCTATGACTTCGGTTGTAGCGGTTGAGGTCGCTCCTGACCTTAAGACATGTAAGGCATATATAAGTGTTCTTGGTGATGAAAAGTCACAGAAGGATACGATTACAGGTCTTAAGAGTGCAGAAGGATATATAAGAAGACAGCTTGCAAGAACTGTCAATTTAAGAAATACTCCTGAAATAAGATTCATTCTTGATCAGTCAATTGAGTATGGTATTAATATGTCTAAGCTTATTGATGAAGTTACAGAACATGATAATAAGATGCACGTTGAGGTTGAAGACGAGACAGAATAAAGAGGTTAGTCATGAATATTATTGAAGAAATCGGACATGCAAAGGTTATAGGTATCACAGGACATATCCGTCCTGATGGTGACTGTGTTGGTTCAACATTAGGTTTATATAATTATATCAGGAAGAATCTTCCTGAGTGCGAGGTTACTGTTTATCTTGAAAAGCCGTCAGATGAATTTAATTATTTATCTGGTGTTAATGATATTAAGCATGAGGCCGAGGATAAGCATTTTGATTTATTCGTAGTACTTGACTGCAGTTCAATGGATAGAATTGAACCATTTTTGAGCTGCTTTGAAAATGCTGATAAGACTATCTGCATAGATCATCATATAAGCAATAATTCATTTGCTGATGTTAATTATGTAGAGCCACAGTCAAGTTCGGCATGTGAAGTTCTCTATACAACATTTGACGAGGATAAGGTCGATAAAAATGTTGCAGAGTGCATATATACAGGAATAATCCATGATACAGGTGTGTTTAAGTACAGCTGTACATCAAGAAGGACAATGGATATAGCTGGAAAGATGATGGAGATGGGAATTGATTATTCTGACATTATCGATAACAGCTTTTATAAGAAGAGTTATATCCAGAACCAGATTCTTGGAAGAGCTTTGCTTGAAAGTGTGTTGTTTTATGATGGTAGATGTATATTTTCAAGTGTATCTATTGAAGAAATGAATTTCTATGGTGTCACTGGCAAAGAACTTGGTGGAATTATTGAGCAGTTACGCTTAACAGACGGAGTTGAAGTGGCTATATTCCTTTATGAAACAGATAAGGACGAATACAAAGTAAGTCTTCGTTCAAAGAAAATGATTGATGTTGCAAGAATCGCCACAGCATTTGGCGGTGGAGGACATGTGAGGGCAGCAGGATTCTCTGCTAAGGGCAATGTCCACAGTATTGTTAATAAGATTGGCGAAATGATTGAGCAGCAGTATAATGAGGATAATGCATGAATGGTGTTTTAAATGTATATAAGGAGCAGGGATTTACATCTCATGATGTAGTTGCAAAGCTTCGGGGAATACTTAAAACTAAAAAAATTGGTCATACAGGCACACTTGACCCTGATGCGGTTGGGGTGCTTCCTGTGTGCATCGGTAAGGCTACAAAGCTGTGTGACCTTATAACTGACTGGGGAAAGACTTATGAGGCTGTAATGCTTCTTGGCACAACGACAGATACTCTTGATATATCAGGGAAAATTGTTGCCCAGTCAGAGGTTGATGTGAGTGAAGTGGATGTCCTTAAAGCATGTAATGAATTCATAGGTGAGTATGAACAGATACCGCCTATGTATTCAGCTTTAAAGCATAATGGACAGAAGCTTTATGAGCTTGCAAGAAAAGGTATTGAGATTGAAAGAAAACCAAGAACTGTCCATATTAATACATTAAGGGTGAATGATATCAATCTTTCAGATAAACAGAAAACAGTTACTATTACTGTTGACTGCTCAAAGGGAACTTATATCAGGTCATTATGTGATGATATAGGTAAGAAGCTTGGGTGTGGTGCATGTATGATGAAGCTTACAAGAACGCGGGTAGGTGAATTCATGCTTGACGACACACTTACGCTTAACCAGATATCAGCTCTTGTGTTAAAGGGTGAAATAGAAGACAGGATAACCTGCATAGATAAGATATTCAGTGATTATCAGGAGATAACATTTGCAGAGGAATACAGCCGGTATCTTCACAATGGCAATAAGATGTCAGGAGAACAGATACCTGCAGATGCTGCAATCAATGATAATGAGAAATACAGAGTGTATGATTCTGATAAATGTTTTATCGGTGTATATGAATTTCGGGATGAAGTGCTTTATCCGGTTAAGATATTTTACGAAGACAACAAGTAAAGGGGCGTGATCATCTTTGGAATATATTCATGGAACAGATGATTTTCAATTGAATAAATGCAGTGCTGTTACTCTGGGAAAGTTTGATGGGATACATACCGGACATCAGAAGCTGATTGAAATTGTAAGACAGAAAGCAGATGAGGAGAATCTGCTTGCAGTTCTGTTTACATTTGACGGTATTCCACTTTCTATATGTCCACAGAAGTATCAGCATTTTATATCTACAAGCAGTGAAAGACGCAGTCTGTGTGAAGGCTTTGGCATAGATGTTGAGATTGAATATCCTTTTACAGATGAGTTCATGCATATGGAGCCTGAAGATTTTATACACAGGATTCTTATTGATAAGCTGCATGCAAAGTATGTTGTTGTAGGTACTGATTACCGTTTTGGAAAAGACAGGGCAGGTGATGCAGCAATGCTTGCAAAAGCAGGAGAAGAACTTGGCTTTACAACTATTATTGTTGAAAAGGAAAAATATCAGGATAAGGAAATCAGCAGTACATATATAAGAGAAGAATTAAAGGTTGGCCATATGGAAACGGTAAATGTTCTTCTTAACAGACCGTTTAATGTTACAGGTGTGGTTTCGATAGGAAACCAGCTTGGACGGAAGCTGGATTTCCCTACTATTAACATATATCCGACGGAGTATAAGCTCCTGCCACCTAATGGAGTATATGCTACCCAGACGACTATTGATGGTGAAAAATTCTACGGGGTTACTAACTTAGGAACTAAGCCTACAGTAAGCGATGCACCGGAGATAAGTGTTGAAACATTTCTTTTTGATTTTGACAAGGATGTATATGGCAAGAAAGTTAATGTTGAATTCATACATTTTATAAGACCTGAGATGAAATTTGAAGATGTTGAGGGGTTGAAGAGACAGATTGCGGCAGATTCGGATTTTGCAAGAAATATGTTTCTTATTGGATAATTAACACTTGCAAAGGTTTAATGCCTGTGTTACAATAATCGAGTATGAGCCGCCACCCAGCTATAGGACACTCCGACCTGAAGCTTAGTGGCAGGAGATTATTATTTAGGAGGATTTAGACATGATATCTAAGGAAAAGAAAGCAGAAATCATTGCTACTTATGGAAGAAAGCCAGGAGACACAGGTTCTCCAGAAGTTCAGGTAGCTATCTTAACAGAAAGAATTGCTGAGTTAACAGAACATCTTAAGGTTAACCAGAAGGATCACCACTCAAGAAGAGGTCTTCTTAAGATGGTTGGTAAGAGAAGAGCTTTACTTGCATATCTTAAGGATACAGATATTGAATCTTACAGAAATCTTATTGAGCGTTTAGGCTTAAGAAAGTAATTAATCAGGGCGGAGTGTATAACTCCGCCCTATTGCATTGTTAATGGCAGAAGGGATACCCCGAGACCACTGAAATGTATACCATGGCGGTAGTTTATGGTGTGTTTTTCAGTTGTTTCGGACCTTCTGTTAAATATATATTTTTTATGGAAGGAGTTCATATGTTTAAACAGTATGAAATGGAACTAGCCGGAAGAACTTTAAGAGTTGATATCGGCAGAGTGTGTGCACAGGCTAACGGTGCTGCATTAATGCATTATGGTGATACTGTTGTTCTTTCAACAGCAACAGCATCTAAAGAACCAAGAGAAGGAATTGATTTCTTCCCATTAAGCGTTGAATATGAAGAGAAGATGTATGCAGCAGGAAAGATTCCTGGTGGATTTAACAAGAGAGAAGGTAAGGCATCTGAGAATGCTATCCTTACATCAAGAGTTATCGACAGACCTATGAGACCATTATTCCCTAAGGACTATCGTAATGATGTTACTCTTAATAACATGGTTATGTCAGTTGATGAGAATTGCAGACCAGAATTACTTGCTATGATTGGTTCTGCTATTGCAACATCTATTTCTGATATTCCATTTGACGGTCCATGTGCTACAACACAGATTGGTATGATTGATGGAGAATTTATCGTTAACCCATCTCAGGCACAGTGGCAGGATGGAGATCTTCAGCTTACAGTTGCTTCAACTAAGCAGAAGGTTATTATGATTGAAGCAGGAGCTAATGAGATTCCAGAAGACAAGATGATTGAGGCTATATATAAGGCTCATGATATCAACCAGACAATCATTGCATTTATTGATAAGATTGTTGCTGAGGTTGGCAAGGAAAAGCATTCTTATGTAAGCTGTGCTGTTCCTGCAGAGATGTTTGAGGCTTTGAAGCAGGTTGTATCTCCAGAAGAGATGGAAGTTGCTGTATTCACAGATGACAAGCAGACAAGAGAGAAGAATATTGATGCTGTAACTGAGAAGATGAAGGAAGCATTTGCAGATAATGAGGAATGGCTTGCAGTTCTTGGTGAAGCTGTTTACCAGTACCAGAAGAAGACTGTTCGTAAGATGATCTTAAAGGATCACAAGAGACCGGACGGAAGAGCTATTAACCAGATCAGACCACTTGCAGCTGAGGTTGATATTATTCCTAGAGTTCATGGTTCTGCAATGTTTACAAGAGGACAGACACAGATCTGTGATGTTGTTACTCTTGCACCTTTATCAGAGGCACAGAAGGTTGATGGTCTTGATGAGAATGTAACTACTAAGAGATACATACATCACTATAATTTCCCTTCATACTCTGTAGGTGAGACTAAGCCATCAAGAGGACCAGGACGTCGTGAAATTGGACATGGAGCATTAGCTGAGAAGGCACTTGTTCCTGTTCTTCCATCAGAGGAAGAGTTCCCATATGCAATCCGTGCCGTTTCTGAGACATTTGAATCTAATGGTTCTACATCAATGGCTTCAACATGTGCATCTTGTATGTCACTTATGGCAGCAGGTGTTCCTATTAAGAGAATGGTAGCCGGTATTTCATGTGGTCTTGTTACAGGCGAGACAGATGATGATTATATTGTACTTACTGATATCCAGGGACTTGAAGATTTCTTTGGAGATATGGATTTCAAGGTAACAGGTACAACAGAAGGTATTACAGCTATCCAGATGGATATTAAGATTCACGGTCTTACAAGACCAATCGTTGAAGAGGCTATAAGAAGAACAAGAGAAGCAAGACTTTTCATTATGGATACATGTATGAAGCCTGCTATTGCTGAGCCTAGAAAGACTGTTGGTGAGTATGCGCCTAAGATTATCCAGACATCTATTGACCCTGCTAAGATTGGCGAAGTAGTTGGACAGCGTGGTAAGACAATCAACGCAATCATTGATGAGTGCGGTGTCAAGATTGATATTACTGATGATGGATTCGTTTCTGTATGTGGTGTTGAGCAGGCAGGAATGGATAAGGCTATGAAGTATATCAAGACTATTGTAGAAGACTTCGAAGAAGGCAAGATATATGAAGGTAAGGTTGTAAGCATTAAGGAATTCGGTGCATTCGTAGAGTTTGCTCCTGGCAAGGAAGGAATGGTTCACATTTCTAAGATTTCTAATGAGAGAATCAACCATGTTGAAGATGTTCTTACACTTGGCGATCATGTAAAGTGCAAGTGTATGGGTAAGGATAAGATGGGAAGAATCAGCTTCTCTATCAAGGATGCAATTTAATTAATATGAGAGCATATTAATTAAATACGGGTTTGAACAGATTGTATCTGTTCAAACCCGGCAATATAGAAGCATGAGTTATATTTGGTTATAGAAAAGAGGATACGATTATGGTAGATCAGAATTGTGCATATTGTGTAGAGGGTGACCTCGTAGCTAAGTTTGGTATTAAGATATGTGAGCTTGAGACATCAAAGGTATATCTGTTCAAGGAGCAGAGCCATCCTGGAAGATGTATCGTAGCACATAAGAAGCATGTTGGTGATATGAACGAGTTAACTGCAGAAGAGAGAGCTGCTTACTTTGAGGATGTTGCAAGAGTAGCAAGAGCTATCATGGCTGCTTTCCACCCAGATAAGGTTAACTATGGTGCATATGGTGATACAGGTCATCACCTTCATTTCCATCTCTGTCCTAAGTATAAGGACGAGTTCGAATGGGGTGGCGTATTCCTTATGAACCCAGATAAGAAGTATCTTACAGATGCTGAATATGCAGAGATGATTGAGAAGATTAAAGCTAATTTGTAATAATTTGAAATGAGGTATTTTTATGTCAGGACATTCAAAATTTGCGAATATTGCGCATAAGAAGGCAGCCAATGATGCAGCTAAGGGTAAAATCTTTACAAGACTTGGTAAGGAGCTTATGATAGCTGTTAAAGAAGGCGGTCCGGATGTTAATAATAACAGTAAGTTAAGACAGGTTGTTGCTAAGTGTAAAGCAGCTAATATGCCTAATGATACAATTGACAGAGCTATTAAGAAGGCTGCAAGTAATGATATGTCTAACTATGAATCAGTTACATATGAAGGATATGGTCCTAACGGAACAGCTATTATCGTAGAGGCTCTTACTGATAACAGAAACAGAGCAGCTTCTAATATCCGTAGTGCATTCACTAAGGGTGGCGGTAATGTTGGTACTCCAGGCTGTGTATCATTCATGTTTGATAACAAGGGACAGATGATTGTAGACAAGGAAGAATATACCGGAGATGCTGATGAGCTTATGATGTTAGCTCTTGACGCTGGTGCAGATGATTTCAATGAAGAAGAGGATTGTTATGAAATCCTTACTTCACCAGAGGAGTTTGATGCTGTTAATCAGGCATTAGCTGATGCCGGAGTAACATTTGCTTCAGCAGAGGTTACTATGATTCCACAGACAACTGTAGACCTTACATCTGAGGATGATATTAAGAAGATGAACAGAATCTTAGGACTTTTAGATGAAGATGATGATGTTCAGAATGTATATCATAACTGGAATGAACCAGAAGAAGATGAAGAATAATTAATCATGAAAGAAGATTCTCATGCAAGTTTGGCATGAGAGTCTTTTTTTATTGTTGTAAATGTGTTATCATTATATCATTAATTGCGTGTAATGGAGAATAACTATGCTTTTACAGGACATACCCGAGGATAATAACCTGGTAATTGAATTAAGTATGAATGGACAGAAATATGAGTTTCCATCGAAGGTTATCAGAAAAGTTAACCAAAGCGTATTGGTTGAGCCAATAAGAATTAATGGAAAGATATTAAGCTTTAATTCTTCAGGTGGCGGTATTATGGTAAGTGTATATATGATAAGGGACAGTAAGCCACCAATGTTATGGAAGGGCGTTGCGGTTAATTCAATAAGAGAAGATAATGGAACATTTTATAAGATTACAGCTAATGGAGAAGGCTTTGAAGTTAACAGACGAGGGGCTTTCAGGCTGTTTATAGGTATCTCGGGAGTTGCACAGTTAGGGACTAACCGTAAGGCAGTTGATGTTATTGTTAAAGATGTGAGTGAGAGTGGATTCTCTTTTGTTGGCATGGAGGATATGGACAATGTCATTAATATGCCGGTAAGACTTGTATTTGCTGACTTTAATCAGAATTATAGTCTTATGGGGATTATTGTGAGGAAGGTTGTTATCGGTGAGAACAAGATAGTATACGGATGCAGGTTAGGCGTGCGTAATGCTAACCTTGAACAGTATATAAGCCAGAAGCAGAGACAGATGTTATCAATGAACCATGGCAATTCTGCATTTCAGAATAAGGAGATACTGGAGAAAGCTCTTAAGGAACCGGGCAGGGCAGACAGGACAACACAGGAAGACGAACCGGATGATAAGAATTATAAGAAAAAGCAGATTAAGAATGACGGAACATATAAAGAAAGAGATATTAATAAAGTTGGTAAAACTGAAAGAAGAGATATATTCAGAGATACACTTGAAAGAAAGAAGGTATGATTATGAAACCTACTTTAAGGCAGATTGAGGAAAGAGAAAAGCAGAAAAAGGAAAAGCGCCAGATTGATACACTGATTAAATATGACCGTGCCAAGATATGTCCAAAGTGTGGTGAACTTATGCGTTATGCATTTGGAGAAGTGTTTAAGTGTGACAACTGTGGAGCAGAGGAAATGACATCTTTTGGCAAAGTGAGGAAATATATAGAAGACCATGGTCCTTCTAATGCAGCTAATATATCAGATGGAACAGGGGTTCCTGTATCAACAATTAACAGATATCTGAGAGAAGGAAGAATAGAGATTCCTGACGGTTCGGACAGCTATATCAAATGTGAGGACTGCGGAGCAGAGATAAGATACGGAAGATATTGTCCGGCATGTGCAGCAAAGCATAATAAAGGTCAGAATGTCGGTATATTTAATTCTGAAGCAGGAGAAGTTCCGAAGCATAAGAGAGATGCATATGGTAAGATGCATACTCTTGATGTAATGGAGAAGACAAGGAATAAAAGATAATAACAATATAATAATGAAAGAACAGTAACAGCCCGTTGGTTAAGAGATTAACTAGCGGGCTTTTTTCTGTGATAGCAAGCTGTGAAAGATTATTAGAAGTAGAATCTGTGATGCCCGATAATGAATCTGATGATTCATATTATGGCTGCGATAGCATTAAACTTGAACACATTTTTTCTTACGATAAAGTTCAAAAAGATGTGCTGCATGATTTTTCTTTTGAAATACATAAAGGTGAATGTGTAGATATAAATAAACATTTATAATAATTTAAAGTATTATTAGCATGGGCAGATTATTAGCTGGTGTTTTGCTTATATTTAGGGTATTATTTGATAAATAATATGAAAGAGAATGGTGGATACAAATGGATGAATACTCAAGGATTATAATTGAAGAATACTACATGATGCAGTTGTCACAATTGATTTCCAGAGAGAAAAATGCTGATTTGCAGGAAGCATTGGAAGATTTATATGAATTTATGATTGGATATTAAGAGATAATCTGATTCGACGAAAAAACAACAGATGACGACGCAAAGACTACAGAATATGACAAGTATATTTACACTTCTTAACATATATGATACTGTACGTATATAAATGTGCATGTTTATTAATTAAGAGGAGGAAGTAACGCCGGTGTTGTAAATGTATTATGGAGTTTAGTGAGAAGAAGGATTATTATGACGCAGCCATGCGTCAGATTAAAGGGGATTCCTGGAGCCTGAGTGCATATGGGTATCTTAAGAGTAATGAAGAATGGATTGGAAGATATGAGGATTTTCTGAAGGGAAGGAAGTCACTTCCGTTATTATATGACCCGTTCTTTAAGAAGATATTTAATCCGGTTGAGAGAAGGGACAGGCTTTCAGAGCTGGTGAGCTGTCTGCTGGGGCAGAAGGTTACTGTACTTGAGGTATTTCCGAATGAGGATTCACAGTTTCTTGGAGTGATGATTATTATGGATATGGTTGTGATGATGTCTGATGGAAGTATTGCAAACATTGAGATTCAGAAGATTTCTTATGACTTTCAAGCAGAGAGAATATCGTGTTACTCGGCAGATCTTGTGCTGCGCCAGTATAAGATGATTACTGGAAATCGGGAGATAGGAGGTGCTGGAAGTGATGGGGGTTCAATGAAAGGTTCATCAAAACCTTCGTATAAGGATATGCGACCAGTTCATACTATTATTCTGTTTGATAACAGTAGCAGCAGCCTTATCAGCGAGGTTGATAAGGCATTATATTTTCATGTTGGCAAGACGAAATTCAATACTGGAATTAAGATAAAACTTTTGCAGGATTATGTGCTGGTAAGCCTTGACACATTTAAGAAATACAGATATTCTGATATAAGAAAAGGGCGTATTGAAGTGACGAAATACGATTATGACAGAACGCAGTACAGCGAAAAGCAGGTGACAGAAAAGATGAAGCTTGACCGTTTAAAGTACCTGTCGTTATTCGTAGCTGAGACACCGGAGGAGATAGAGCGATTAATAGAGATATTTCCTGACTTGGAATCAGTACGCCAGGATATTAATGAGTATTTGGAGAGACCGAGGGAGGTGCTCAATATGTTTTCTGAGGCGTTAAGGATATTAGATAGGAATACGGCGGAGCTGATGGTTGACAGGATGAAAGATGAGATGGATGAGCTGAAGTTACAGAAAGGTAAATTGGAAGCACAGAATGGAGAACTTGAAGCACAGAATGGAGAACTTGAAGCGCAGAATGAGGCTCTTAAAGCATCCTTTAAGGAAAAAGATGCTGCAATTGAAGCAAAAGATGCTGAAATAGAAAGATTAAAGAAGTTACTAGAAGAACAGAATAAGTAATTATTACAGATGCAGTTATCATGATGGAGTGGTAACTGCATTTTTCAAAAGCAGAGAAAAATAAAAAAGTACTGTACAAAACAAAAACATTGTTTTATAATAACATACAAACATAGTATGTTTGTGCATTACATAAACATATCACCAGATTCTTGAAATGTTTTCATGAATTGATATTAGAAAATGTGGAATAATACCACAAGAAAAGAGGATTGTATGGGAAAGATATATAAATCAGCAGCAGATTTAATAGGTAACACACCACTTGTAGAAGTTGGACATATTGAAGAGAAGTTCGGACTTAAGGCAAGAGTTCTTGTTAAACTTGAGTATTTCAATGCGACAGGAAGCGTTAAGGACAGAGTTGCAAAGGCAATGATTGAAGATGCAGAGAAGAATGGAATTCTTAAGCCAGGTGCAACAATTATTGAGCCTACATCAGGCAATACAGGAATCGGACTTGCTGCCATTGCAACAGCAAAGGGCTACAGAACAATAATAGTTCTTCCAGAGACTATGAGTGTAGAAAGAAGAAATATTATCAAGGCATATGGTGCAGAGATTGTACTTACTCCGGGTTATAAGGGAATGACAGGTGCAATTGCAAAGGCAGAAGAATTAAAGAAAGAGATTGAAGGCAGCATGATTGCAGGACAGTTTGTTAATCCAGCGAATCCGGAAGCACACAGAAGAACAACCGGACCAGAGATATGGAATGATACAGATGGAGAGGTAGACGCATTTGTTGCCGGAGTCGGAACTGGTGGAACAATCACAGGAGTTGGCGAGTATCTTAAGTCTAAGAATGATAAGATTGAGATAATTGCAGTTGAGCCTGCAACTTCACCGGTACTTTCACAGGGCAAGCCGGGACCACATAAGATTCAGGGAATCGGTGCAGGATTTGTTCCTGAAATTCTTAACACTAAGATATATGACAGTGTAGTTCCAGTTGAGAACGATGATGCATTTGAATATGCCAAGTTAATCTCTCACACAGAGGGAATTCAGGTTGGAATATCAGCGGGCGCAGCACTTTACGCAGCAATTGAGTGGGCTAAGAAGCCAGAGAACGAAGGTAAGACAATAGTTGCATTGCTTCCGGACAGTGGTGACAGATATTACTCAACATCACTTTTTGAGAACTAATAACAGAATAAATGTGTCAAATGTGGACATTCTATAAGGGCAGGGCGCAAGTCCTGCCCTTTTCGTGCTTTGACAGGGTTAGTGAAATTGAGAGCTGCTTTTGGCTGATTCAGAGTGCGGGTGAAAATGTGCCAGTGAAAGGAGTAAGTATGACTGATTTTACAACTAACATAGACATGAATGTCCGCATGATGAATGAAAAGTTAAGAGTGGACAGGAATTTTGACATTCTGCAAAGAGATGTATTAATAGGTGGGAAGAGAACACATTTTTACTTTATAGATGGATTCGTACAGGAAGAAACAATTGAAAAACTGGTGCAGTTTTTTTATTCATTGAAAGAATCGGACATAAAGGATATAGATACATTCTTAGAAGTCGGAATGCCGTATACAGAGATTGAAAAAAACGGACATTACGACGAAGTGGAGAAGGCATTTCTTTCAGGACAGACAGTCATGATAATAGATGGCTTTGATGAATGTATACTTATTGACTGCCGCACTTATCCGATGCGTTCAGTTACAGAGCCTTACAAAGACAAGGTTCTGCGTGGCTCAAGAGACGGATTTGTTGAGACACTTGTGTGCAATGCGGCACTTTTAAGAAGAAGAATAAGGGATAGCCGCTTTTCAATGGAAATGTATACTGTAGGGGAACGCTCCAGGACAGATGTTGCTGTGTGCTATATTGATGATAAGGTTGATAAGAAGCTGCTTGAAAGAATTGAGAATCTGATAAGCAGCATAGAGGTTGAGGCGCTCACTATGAATATAGAGAGCCTTGCGGAATGTATGTTTAAGGGAAAATGGATTAATCCGTTTCCTAAGTATAAATATTCCGAAAGACCCGATACCGCTGCAGCAGCACTTTTTGATGGAAATATAGTTATTATGGTAGATACATCACCTGCAGTAATGATAATTCCAACAAACGTATTTGATATAATAGAAGAAGCAGATGATTTTAATTTTTCGCCAATGATAGGAACTTATATAAGACTGTCGAGGTTTTTCTTTACATTGCTGACTGTTTTTCTTACACCTGTGTGGCTTTTGCTTGAAAGCAATCCACAGTGGGTGCCTGAATGGTTGAAATTCATAACGATAAGTGAGGATATAACGGTTCCGGTTATATTGCAGCTTTTTATTCTTGAACTTGCAGTTGACGGGCTTAAGCTGGCGGCGGTCAATACGCCAGGAATGCTGTCGACACCTTTGAGTATTCTTGCCGGTATTGTTGTGGGAGAATACGCTGTGGAGTCCGGGTGGTTTAATTCAGAATCGCTTCTTTATATGGCAGTTGTAACGGTTGGAACTTACTCACAGGCAAGTTTTGAGATGGGATATGCATTAAAATTCATAAGAATAGTCAATCTGATTCTGGTGCAGTTCTTTGGAAGAATCGGACTTCTGGCAGGAGCCATATTTGCGATAGTGCTTGTATGCTTTAACAGGACAATATCAGGAAAAAGCTACATTTATCCGGTGATACCTTTTAATAGCCAGATGTTTAAAAGAAAAATTCTTCGGGTACGACTGCCGCACAAGATTAAAAATAACTAGCAATACATTGCTAATTAATAAAAGCTATGATACAATGTCACTTCATGTTATGGAGGAGATTAATCATGGAAAAAACAAACGAGAAAAAAGATTTTTTACAGAAAACATGGGTGGTGTGCGCCCTTGCACTTGTGTGTACATTCCTTTGGGGAAGCGCATCGCCTTGTATCAAATTAGGATATGCGCTGTTTAAGATACCGTCAAGTGAAACATGGACACAGGTATTATTTGCAGGAACAAGATTTGTTTTTGCAGGAGTGCTTACAATCTTAATTGGAAGTATTCTTAACAGAAAAATGCTGCTTCCAACGAAATCAAGTGTACCAAGCATTGTAAAGCTTGCAATGTTCCAGACAATTCTGCAGTACATATTCTTCTATATCGGACTTGCACACAACAGCGGAGTAAAGGCGTCAATAATTAACGGTTCTAACACATTTTTCGTAATACTTGTATCGACAATTATATTCAGACAGGAAAAGCTGAATCTGAAGAAGATTATAGGCTGTGTGATTGGTTTTGCAGGTGTTATCGTAGTCAGCATGAATGGACAGAAAATCGACATGAACTTAAGCATTATGGGTGACGGAAGTCTGTTCTTATGTGCGTTGTCATATGCATTTTCATCATGTCTTATGAAGAACTATTCAAAGAAAGACAATCCGGTAATGTTGAGCGGTTATCAATTCATATTCGGTGGAATAGTAATGATTATATTAGGACTTGTGATGGGCGGTAGAATTACACACGTGTCAGTATCAGCAATACTAATGTTATTCTATCTCGCATGCATATCAGCCGTAGCCTACTCAATATGGGGAATACTGTTAAAGCATAACCCGGTATCCAAAGTGGCAATCTTCGGATTCACCAACCCTGTATTCGGTGTACTTCTTTCAGCCTGGTGGCTTGGAGAAGGAAGCAGAGAGCTTGGAATAAATGCATTAATAGCGTTAGTATTAGTGTGCATAGGAATCTGCATAGTTAACGTGAAGGGAAAGAAAGCAGAGTAAATACAAGAAAATCAAGCGAGCAAAGCAAGCAAAGAAAATAAATAAGACCAGTCCAGGCATTGAGGAGCCGCCGGTACTTAGCAAATCAGGACAGCCCCGAAGGGGCAAATCCTGATGAGCTTAGTACCGCTGCGAGCGACGCATAGCGAAAGCGTGCCTGAACTGGTCTTATTTATTTTCGTAGCGGTCCGCCATTACCTTAAAGCTTCTTTCACAGCTTCCGAAGCCTCATGCATGGAAGCTGCTTTCTCCTCATTAAGCTTGTCAATAGGAGCTTTAGATATAAGCTTGCCAAGATGTCCAATCTGAGCCTTAACATTCTTTTTCTTATCCTTCTCCCAGACCTTTTTATTGGCGGCAAGTGCGTTGTTAGCCTCGTTAAGAGTCCGTACAGCATCTTCCCTTATATCAATAAATCTCTGGTATGCTTCATCCTGCTTGCTGTAGACTTCGGCTTCCCAGCGGGCTTTTGCAATCTCTTCTTCGGTCATGTTAGAGCTTGAAGTAATAGTAATGCTCTGTTCCCTTCCGGTACCTAAGTCCTTTGCAGATACATTGACAATACCATTAACATCAATGTCAAATGTTACTTCAATCTGTGGGACTCCTGCCATCGCACGCTTAATACCGTTGAGACGGAAGTTGCCAAGCAGTTTATTGTCTCTTGTAAACTTTCGTTCACCCTGAAAAACCTTGATATCAACGGATGTCTGGAAATTGCCGGCAGTAGTAAATATCTGGCTGTGTCTTGTAGGAATGGTTGTGTTTCTTTCAATAAGCCTGCTTGCAATTCCACCCATAGTCTCAATAGAAAGAGACATTGGAGTTACATCCATAAGTATGATTTCAGAAGCAGCAGAACCGGCCTGAAGCTGGTTTCCAAGCTTGCCACCCTGAACGGCAGCACCAAGGGCTACACATTCATCAGGATTAAGATTTCTTGATGGCTCTTTTCCCATAAGCTGTCTTACTTTATCAGCAACAGCAGGGATTCTTGTAGAACCACCAACCAATAAAACCATATTAATGTCTGTCTTGGAAAGACCTGCATCATGCAGTGCATTCTCAACAGGGGTGATTGTTCTGTCTACAAGGTCAGCAGTAAGCTCATTAAATGTCTGTCTTGATAAAGTGATATCAATGTGGTGCGGTCCGTCCTTAGACATAGCGATAAAAGGAAGATTAATATTAGTTGTCACAGAAGAAGACAGCTCCTTCTTTGCTTTCTCAGCTTCTTCTCTTAAACGCTGCATTGCAGAGACGTCCTTTGAAAGATTGATACCGTCACTTATCTTAAACTGCTCGACAAGATAATTAACTATTCTTTCATCGAAATCATCACCACCTAAGTGATTGTCACCTGAAGTTGCAAGAACTTCAATGACATTATCACCGATATCGATAACAGACACATCAAAAGTTCCACCACCTAAATCATACACAAGAACCTTCTGTGCCATACCATTGTCAAGTCCGTACGCGAGAGCGGCAGAAGTAGGCTCGTTGATAATTCTTAATATGTTAAGCCCGGCAATCTTACCGGCATCTTTAGTAGCCTGTCTTTGTGCGTCAGTAAAATAGGCAGGCACAGTTACAACAGCGTCTGTCACAGGCTGTCCTAAGAAATCCTCGGCATCCTCCTTTAACTTCATAAGTATAAATGCAGAGATTTCCTGTGGAGTATAATACTTTCCGTCAATTTTCCTGCGATAGTCCGTACCCATGTGTCTCTTGATAGAGAATATAGTTCTGTCAGAGTTGACGGCAGCCTGTCTCTTGGCGGCATCACCAACAATACGTTCCTTTGATTTCGTAAAGGCTACAACAGAAGGAGTTGTGCGGTAGCCTTCTTTGTTGGTGATGACAGTAGGCGTATCACCTTCAATAACAGCCACACAGCTGTTAGTTGTTCCTAAATCAATTCCTATAACAGTTCCCATAATAAACTCCATTCAATATATTGATATATTTATTTTACCATATAAAATACATTTGACTATTAAGAAAAAAATAAAAATAAGAAAAAATTAATAAATTGGGGTTTTGCTTGATGATATATATTTTAATATGTTAAAATAAATCCTATTGAAAAGATGAGGAGAATATATTATGGCAGGTTCAGTGTTTGGAAATATATTTAAGATATCAACATGGGGAGAGTCGCATGGAGAGGGACTTGGAGTTGTAATTGACGGGTGTCCTGCAGGTCTGCCTCTTTGTGAGGAAGATATTCAGGAGCAGCTAGACAGAAGAAAACCAGGTCAGTCAAAGTTTACTACACCAAGAAAGGAAGATGATGAGGTACATATTCTTTCAGGTGTATTTGAAGGCAAGACTACCGGGACTCCAATATCACTTGCAGTATATAATAAGACACAGAGGTCTGCTGACTATTCAGAGATAGCTAATTATTACAGACCGGGACATGCTGATTATACATTTGACGAGAAATTCGGATTCAGGGATTACAGAGGCGGAGGAAGAAGTTCTGGAAGAGAAACTATCGGAAGAGTTGCAGCCGGTGCAATCGCTATGAAGATTCTTAAAGAGCTTGGAATTAATATTACAGCATATGCTAAAGAAATTGGTGGAATTGGCATTGATTATGATAAGTTTGATATAGCTGAAAGAGATAATAACGCATTTAACATGCCTGATAAGGAAGCTGCAGAGAAGGTTAGGGCTTTTGCAGAGAGCAAGATGTCAGTTGGAGATTCAATCGGTGGTGTCATTGAATGTAGGGTTACAGGAATGATGACTGGAATTGGCAATCCTACATTTGAAAAGCTAGATGCTAATCTTGCCAAGGCAATAATGTCAATCGGGGCAGTCAAAGGCTTTGAGATTGGAGACGGGTTTGAAGCGGCTAAAGTTACAGGAAAGTATAATAATGATGAATTCGTAATGAAGGATGGCAGGGTTGGCAAGCTGACTAATCACAGCGGCGGAGTGCTTGGCGGAATAAGCGACGGTGATGAGCTTGTGTTCAGGGCAGCGGTAAAACCGACACCTTCAATTAGTGCATTGCAGGAAACTGTTAATAAGCAGGGCGAGGATATCGAGGTTTCAATCAAAGGAAGACATGACCCGATGATAGTTCCAAGAGCAGTTGTTGTGGTTGAAGCTATGACAGCACTTACACTTGTTGACCTGATATTTGACAATATGACGGCTAGAATGGACAGAGTTAAAGAGTTTTACAGAAAATAAAAGGAGCAGATATGTATAAAATTTTAAAGACGGATGGCAGGGCAAAAAGAGCAGAGTTCACAACAGTACATGGAACTGTGCAGACACCTGTATTTATGAATGTCGGAACAGTTGCGGCCATTAAAGGCGCAGTTGCGACAACTGATTTACAGCAGATAGGAACGCAGATAGAATTATCTAACACTTACCATCTTCATGTAAGACCGGGAGATAGGATTATAAAGCAGCTTGGAGGACTTCATAAGTTCATGAACTGGAATAAACCGATTCTTACAGATTCGGGCGGATTTCAGGTGTTTTCACTTGCGGGACTCCGTAAGATTAAAGAAGAAGGCGTTACTTTCCAGTCACATATTGACGGACATAAGATATTCATGGGACCAGAGGAAAGCATGCAGATACAGTCTAATCTTGGTTCAACAATCGCAATGGCATTTGACGAATGTGCGCCGGCAAAGGCTGACAGAAAGTATATCCAGAATTCTGTTGACAGAACATACCGCTGGTTAGAGCGTTGCAAGAAAGAGATGGCAAGACTGAACTCACTTCCTGATACGGTTAATCCTGAACAGATGCTTTTTGGTATAGATCAGGGTGGCGTATTTAATGATATAAGAATTGACCACGCCAAGAGAATATCAGAGTTAGATCTTGATGGTTATGCAGTAGGCGGGCTTGCTGTTGGTGAAACACATGAGGAAATGTATGATGTACTCGATAATGTAGTGCCATATCTTCCAAAAGATAAGCCGACATATCTTATGGGAGTGGGAACACCTGCCAATATATTAGAGGCAGTGGACAGAGGAATTGATTTCTTCGACTGTGTATATCCTTCAAGAAATGGCCGTCACGGACATGTATATACTAAGTTCGGAAAGATTAACCTTTTTAATGCAAAGTATGAAACAGATACAGCACCAATTGAAGAAGGCTGTGGATGTCCATGCTGTCAGAATTATTCAAGAGCATATGTAAGGCATCTTCTTAAGGCTAAGGAAATGCTTGGAATGCGTCTTTGCGTTCTTCATAATCTTTACTATTACAACCATCTCATGACAGACATAAGAGCTGCGATTGAAGAAGGAAGATATGCAGGCTTCAAGGAAGAGGCATTATATCAGATGAAGACATATGATAAGCAGTAATGCTGTATGTTTATAAATATTTTGTTAAAAATACATTTTGAGGTAGACAAGCAGCTCTCAATTATGTATTATATGTTAAGTTTGAAAGAGACATTTTTAAGGAGGAGTATCAATGAATATTGCTATCATAGTTTTTTATGTCGTAATTATTGGTGCAATGATGTATTTCATGGCAATCAAGCCACAGAAGAAGGAACAGAAGCGTCAGCAGGAACTTATGGATTCTATGGAAATCGGTGATTATGTTCTTACAACAAGCGGTTTCTATGGTGTTCTTATCGATATATCAGAAGATGATGTAATCGTAGAATTCGGTAACAACAAGAATTGCCGTATATCAATGCAGAAGAAGGCAATTGCTCAGGTTGAGAAGCCATCAGACAGCACATCAGCAGAATAATTAAAGGCAATTAATTAAAGCAGGGTTCCGGGTCAGACACATTTGTCTGGCCAGGAATCCTTTTTTTATTGAAAATGTTGCGCAAATGTTATATCATATTAAATTGAATTATCATATGAAAAAGGGGTAAAGGTTTATGGAAAGCAGAATAACTTTAATTCCAGGTGATGGAATAGGACCAGAAATCGTCAGAGAGGCTGTGAAAGTGCTTGACAGTGTGGCTGACAAATACGGTCACAAGTTCGATTATACCAGGATTCTTATGGGTGGATGCTCAATTGATGAGTATGGCGTTCCACTTACAGATGAAGCAGTAGCAACAGCTAAAGCATCTGATGCTGTACTTCTTGGAGCAGTTGGAGGCAATGTAGGTAATTCCAAGTGGTATGATGTTGCACCTAATTTAAGACCAGAAGCGGGACTTTTAAAGATTCGTAAGGAATTAGGACTTTTTGCTAATTTACGTCCGGCATATCTTTATGATGAACTTAAGGCAGCGTGTCCATTGAAGGAAGAAATAATCGGTGATGGATTTGATATGGTCATTATGAGAGAGCTTACAGGCGGCCTTTACTTTGGTGATAGATATACTAAGGAAATTGACGGATTGGAGACAGCCGTTGATACACTTACATACAACGAAGAAGAAATCAGAAGAATTGCAATTAAGGGATTTGAGATTGCAATGAAGAGAAGAAAGAAAGTAACAAGCGTTGATAAGGCAAATGTTCTTGATTCTTCAAGACTATGGAGAAAGATTGTACATGAGGTTGCAAAGGATTATCCGGAAGTTGAAGTTTCAGACATGCTTGTAGATAACTGTGCTATGCAGCTTGTTATGAATCCTGGACAGTTCGATGTTATTCTTACTGAGAACATGTTTGGAGACATATTATCAGATGAGGCAAGTATGATAACAGGTTCAATCGGAATGTTATCAAGTGCAAGCCTTAATAAGACTAAGTTAGGTCTTTATGAGCCAAGCCATGGTTCAGCACCTGATATTGCAGGAAAGAATGTTGCTAATCCAATTGCTACAATTCTCAGTGCAGCCATGATGTTAAGATATTCACTTGATCTTGACAAGGAAGCAGATGCTATTGAAGCAGCAGTTGCAGCTGTTTTAAAGGAAGGCTACAGAACAACTGATATTATGTCAGAAGGATGCACACTTGTAGGAACTGACAAGATGGGCGACTTAATCGCAGAGAGAGTTTAATACATTTAAATAATACATATTAAGGAGATAAGCTATGATAAGTGATAACGCCAGAAGTGGTATGCAGCAGGCACCTGCACGAAGCCTTTTTAATGCACTTGGCTTCACAGCAGAAGAGATGAAGAAACCTATGATTGGTATTGTAAGCTCTTATAATGAGATTGTACCAGGTCATATGAATATTGATAAGATTGTCAATGCAGTTAAATTAGGAGTTGCTGAGGCAGGCGGTGTGCCTGTAGTATTCCCTGCTATTGCGGTATGCGATGGTATTGCAATGGGACATGTCGGAATGAAATATTCTTTAGTAACAAGAGATTTAATTGCAGATTCAACAGAGTGTATGGCAATTGCACATCAGTTTGACGGACTTGTAATGGTTCCTAACTGTGATAAGAATGTTCCAGGACTTTTAATGGCAGCAGCAAGACTTAATCTTCCAACTGTATTCGTATCAGGCGGACCAATGCTTGCAGGTCATGTTAAGGGGAAGAAGAGAAGCCTTTCTTCAATGTTTGAGGCTGTTGGTTCATATGCAGCAGGAACAATGACAGAGGAAGATGTACTTGAGTTTGAGGAAAAGGTATGCCCAACATGCGGTTCATGTTCAGGCATGTACACAGCCAATTCAATGAACTGCCTTACAGAGGCACTTGGTATGGGACTTCGCGGCAATGGTACAATTCCAGCCGTATATTCAGAGAGAATCAAGCTTGCAAAGCACGCAGGCATGGCTGTTATGGATATGGTTAATAAAGGAATCACAGCAAGAGATATCATTACTAAGGATTCTATTATGAATGCCCTTACAGTAGATATGGCACTTGGTTGTTCTACTAATTCAATGCTTCACCTTCCGGCTATTGCACATGAGATAGGATTTGATTTCGATATCAAATTTGCTAACCCAATAAGTGAAAAGACTCCTAATCTCTGTCATCTTGCACCAGCAGGTCCAACATACATGGAAGACCTTAACGAAGCCGGCGGTGTATATGCAGTTATGAAAGAGCTTGCAGATATCGGACTTCTTAATACAGACTGTATGACAGTTTCAGGAAAAACAATCGGAGAGTGTATAGCAACAGCATACAACCGTAATCCTGAAGTCATAAGAACAGTTGATAATGCATACAGTAAGACAGGTGGTCTTGCAGTTCTTTCAGGAAATCTTGCACCAGACGGCTCAGTAGTTAAGCGTTCAGCAGTTGTTCCAGAGATGCTTGTACATGAAGGTCCAGCAAGAGTATTTGATTCAGAAGAAGATGCAATTGCTGCTATTAAGGGTGGTAAGATTGTTGAAGGTGATGTTGTTGTTATCCGTTACGAAGGACCTAAGGGCGGCCCTGGTATGAGAGAAATGCTTAATCCTACATCAGCCATTGCAGGTATGGGACTTGGCTCATCAGTTGCTCTTATTACAGATGGACGATTCTCAGGTGCAAGCCGTGGAGCTTCTATTGGTCATGTATCACCAGAGGCTGCTGTTGGCGGACCTATTGCTTTAGTTGAAGAAGGTGATATCATCAGCATTGATATTCCGGGACTTAAACTTGAACTTAAGGTTTCAGATGAAGAGCTTGCTGCAAGAAAGGCTAAGTGGCAGCCAAGAGAACCTAAGGTAACAACAGGATACTTAAAGAGATATGCTTCACTCGTTACATCAGGAAACAGAGGAGCTATTCTTAAAAGTTCAGCAGATGAGTAATATTTAATATAATTATAAAAAGACATTAAAGAGAAATCAGGAGAAGATAAATGAAGTTAAATGGTTCAGAGATAATTGTTGAATGCTTGAAAGAACAGGGCGTTGATACAATATTTGGATACCCTGGTGGAGCTATTCTTAATGTATATGATGCTCTTTATAAGCATTCAGATGAGATAACTCATATTCTTACATCACATGAGCAGGGGGCATCGCACGCTGCTGATGGATATGCAAGAGCAACAGGTAAGGTTGGTGTATGTTTTGCAACATCAGGTCCTGGAGCGACTAACCTTGTAACAGGTATTGCAACTGCATATATGGATTCAGTTCCTATGGTTGCAATTACATGTAATGTAACAGTTCCTCTTCTTGGAAGAGACAGTTTTCAGGAGATTGATATAGCAGGTGTTACAATGCCAATTACAAAGCACAGCTATATTGTTAAGAATGTAAAGGATCTTGCCAAGACATTAAGAAATGCTTTCAGAATTGCCAAGGAAGGAAGACCGGGTCCTGTATTAGTTGATGTTACTAAGGATGTAACAGCAGCAGAGTGTGAGTACTCACCAAGAGTTCCAAAGCCTGTAGAGAGAATTACAGCAAGCATTAAGGAAGAAGATATTGACAAGGCAGTAACACTTATTAAGAAAGCTAAGAAGCCATATGTATTCGTTGGTGGCGGAGCTGTTATATCAGAGGCATCTGATGAACTTAAGAAGTTTGTTGAGAAGGTTGATGCACCGGTATGTGACTCACTTATGGGTAAGGGCGCATTTGACGGATCTAATGAAAGATACACAGGAATGCTTGGTATGCATGGTACTAAGACATCTAACTACGGAGTTTCAGAGTGTGATCTTCTTATCGTGGTTGGTGCAAGATTCTCAGACCGTGTTACTGGAAATGCTAAGAAATTCGCTAAGAATGCAAAGATTCTGCAGTTTGATGTTGATGCAGCTGAGATTAACAAGAATGTCAGGACAGATGCACATGTACTCGGAGATGCTAAAGAGATTCTTAAGAGAATCAATGATAAGTTAGATAATCAGGATCACTCAGACTGGATGGAACATATCAAGTCTTATAAGCTTGATTATCCTATGAGATATAACAGAGATATTCTTAACGGACCCCTTATCATGGAGAAGATATACGAGATTACAAATGGTGATGCAATTATTACAACAGATGTTGGACAGCATCAGATGTGGGCTGCACAGCATTATAAGTTCAAAGAGCCAAGAACACTTCTTACATCAGGCGGACTTGGAACTATGGGATATGGTCTTGGTGCATGTATAGGTGCCAAGGTTGGACGTAAGGATAAGACAGTTGTTAATATTGCAGGTGATGGCTGCTTCCGTATGAATATGAATGAAGTTGCAACAGCAACCAGATATAATATTCCTATTATTGAAGTTATATTTAATAACCATGTACTTGGTATGGTCAGACAGTGGCAGGATCTTTTCTATGGCAAGAGATATTCAGCTACAGTTCTTGATGATCAGGTGGATTTTGTTAAGGTTTCAGAAGGAATGGGAGCAAAGGCTTACAGTGTTGATACAATAGAGGAGTTTGAGAAAGCATTTAAAGAAGCAATTGAACTCAATATACCATGTGTTATTGACTGCCATATTGACAGGGAAGATAAGGTATTTCCTATGGTTTCACCGGGCGCTGCCATCTCAGAGGCATTCGACAGAGAAGACCTTAATAACAAGAAATAATTCATATATTGACTTTAATGTGATAAAGGACTAAAATAGTTTTTAATATTTTATATTATAGGAGGAAGAAAAGGTGAGTAGAGTTTATAACTTTAGCGCTGGTCCAGCTGTTTTACCAGAGGAAGTACTCAAAGAAGCAGCAGATGAAATGTTAGATTACCAGGGAAGCGGTCAGTCGGTAATGGAAATGAGCCACAGATCCAAGGTTTATGACAACATCATCAAAGAGGCAGAGAAGGATTTAAGAGACCTTCTTAACATCCCAGATAACTATAAGGTGTTATTTTTACAGGGTGGTGCATCGCAGTTCTTCGCTGAAGTGCCTATGAACCTTATGAAGAATAAGAAAGCAGGTTATATCCTTACAGGACAGTGGGCTAAGAAAGCATTTGCAGAAGCTAAGATATATGGAGAGGCTGTTGAGCTTGCTTCATCAGCAGACAAGACATTTTCATATATTCCAGACTGCTCAGATCTTGATATTCCAGAGGATCTTGACTATGTATATATCTGTGAGAACAACACAATTTACGGAACAAAGTATAAGACATTACCTAACACTAAGGGTCATATTCTTGTATCAGATGTTTCATCATGCTTCTTATCAGAACCTATGGATGTAACTAAGTACGGCGTTGTATACGGCGGTGTCCAGAAGAACATCGGACCAGCAGGCGTTGTAATTGCTATTATCAGAGAAGACCTTATAACAGATGATGTTCTTCCAGGAACTCCTACAATGCTTAAGTGGAAGACACAGGCAGATGCAGATTCTCTTTATAATACACCACCATGCTACAATATCTATATCTGTGGCAAGGTGTTCAAGTGGATTAAGAAGATGGGTGGACTTTCAGCAATGAAGGAACACAATGAGAAGAAGGCTAAGATTCTTTATGATTTCCTTGATGAGAGCAAGTTATTCATGGGAACAGTTGTTAAGGAAGACCGTTCACTTATGAATGTACCTTTTGTATGCAACATTGAAGATAAGGAAGCTAAGGATGCTATGGAAGCTAAGTTCATTAAGGAAGCTGCAGCTGCAGGATTTGTTAACCTTAAGGGACACAGAACAGTTGGCGGTATGAGAGCATCTATCTACAATGCTATGCCAATCGAAGGTGTAGAGAAGCTTGTTGAATTCATGAAGAAGTTCGAGAAGGAGAATGCATAATGATTAATGTTAATTGTCTTAATAATATAGCGGCATGTGGTTTGAAGCTTTTTTCTGATGAGTATAATACAGAAAGCTCATTTGAAGATGCACAGGCTGTACTTGTAAGAAGTGCCAAGATGCATGATATGGAGCTTAGTGATAATCTTCTTGCAATTGCAAGAGCAGGAGCTGGCGTTAATAATATTCCTCTTGACAAATGTGCAGAGGAAGGTATTGTTGTATTCAACACACCAGGAGCTAATGCTAACGCAGTTAAGGAACAGGTTATTGCAGCTATGCTTTTAGCATCAAGAGATTTAATCGGTGGTAACAAGTGGGTTGCAGATAATGCAGAAGACCCTGATATTGCCAAGGCAACTGAGAAGGCTAAGAAAGCATTTGCAGGACAGGAAATCAAGGGCAAGAAGCTTGGTGTTATCGGTCTTGGAGCAATTGGACAGTTAGTTGCCAATGCAGCTATAGCACTTGGAATGGAAGTATACGGATATGACCCATATGTTTCAGTTAAGGCTGCATGGAATCTTTCAAGTGAAGTTAAGTACATATCTGATGTTAAGGATATCTATAAGGAATGTAACTATATTACAGTTCATGTTCCTGCACTTGACAGCACTAAGGGAATGATTAATAAGGAAGCATTTGACCTTATGCAGGATGGAACAGTAATTATCAACTGTGCAAGAGATGTACTTGTTGATGAAGCTGCTATCGGTGAGGCACTTAAGTCTGGAAGAGTTAAGACTTATGTTTCAGATTTCCCTAACCCAACAACAGCTAAGATGGAAGGAGCAATTGTTCTTCCTCATCTTGGAGCTTCAACAGCAGAAGCTGAAGATAACTGTGCTATTATGGCAGTTAATGAGCTTAGAAACTTTATCGAGAACGGTAATATTGTCAATTCAGTTAATTATCCTAACTGTGATTGCGGAGTATGTGCAACTAAAGGAAGAATTACTGTATGCCACAAGAATGTTCCAACGGTTATCAGTAAGATAACAACAGTTCTTGGTGCTGCAGGCATCAATATATCATCTATGGCTAACCAGTCAAGAGGTGATTATGCATATTCTCTCTTAGATATTGAAGCATCTGCACCAGAGGCAGTAGTTGAAGAGCTTTCAGCAATTGAAGGTGTTATCAAGGTAAGAGTTATTAAGTAATCATATGTAATGAGAATAATATCAAAGACCAGTCATTTGTTGTAACATTTGGCTGGTCTTTCTTGTATTAAGGTCGTCTGAATGTTAAAATATATCTAATATATGAAAGTATAGTACTTAAGTTAAATAGTGCGGATGGAGGTTAGTATGGCAGTAATAAGACCATTTGAATGTGTCAGACCGGCTGAGAAAGTGGCAGACAGAGTAGCAGCTCTTCCTTATGATGTGTATGATTCAAAGGAAGCAAGAGCAGAGGTGGAAAGAGAACCATTATCATTTCTTAAGATTGACAGGGCAGAGACCCAGTTTGATGAATCAGTTGATATGTATAGTGAGCAGGTATATAAGAAAGCCCATGATATGCTTATGGAAGCTATAGATGATGGAACATTTATAACAGATAAGGACAAGGCATATTATGTGTATGAGCTTACAATGGATGGAAGGACACAGACAGGAATTGTAGCATGTGCTTCTATTGATGATTATCTTAATAATGTTATTAAGAAGCATGAGAACACAAGAGCTGATAAGGAATTAGACAGAATTAACCATGTTGATACATGCAGTGCCCAGACTGGTCCTATATTCCTGGCATACAGAGCTAATGCAGTAATAAGTGCAGAGGTTGCCAAAGCTAAGCAGGAAAAGCCTGTATACAGTTTTACAGCGGTTGATGGAATAAGACATCAGGTCTGGAAAATAAGCAGTAAAGAATCTGTAGAGGCTATAGAGAACGCATTTGCAGGAATCAACCAGATATATATTGCGGATGGACACCACAGGGCAGCTTCTGCTGTAAAGGTAGGTTTACGCAGAAGAGAAGCTAATCCGGGATATACAGGCAATGAAGAGTTCAATTATTTCCTGTCAGTATTATTCCCAGACGAAGAACTTATGATAATGCCATATAACAGAGTTGTAAAGGACCTGAATGGTTTAAGTGAAGAAGAGTTCATGGCAAAGATTAAAGATAAATTCACTGTAAGCGAGAGTAGCACACAGGTTGCACCTTCTAAGAAAGGTGAATTCGGAATGTATCTTGGCAAAAAATGGTACACACTCACAGCCAAAGAAGAAATCTTAAGCAGCGACCCGGTAGACGGATTAGATGTAGCAGTACTCCAGAACAACGTCTTAGAGCCACTCTTAGGAATCCACGACCCTAAGACAGACAAGAGAATAGACTTCGTAGGCGGAATCCGCGGTTTAGGCGAGCTTGAGAGAAGATGCTCAGAAGATTGTGTATTGGCATTCTCAATGTATGCAACATCAATAGGCGAATTATTCGCAGTAGCAGACGCAGGACTATTAATGCCACCTAAATCAACATGGTTTGAGCCTAAACTTAGAAGCGGACTTTTCATACATAGATTTTAAGTGGATTTTATGTATTTTCGGTGTAGATGTGCTGAAGGGTGATGTGTGTATATTTTCGTGCATGGTCTCATGATTCCTGCGCTTAGTGGGAGTAAATGCCGTTATCTGCAAAGTTTTTTACTGTGAACGAAAGCAAACGCGCTTCGCTTGAACGAGCTTTCATTCACAGCGCTTATGCATCTAACGGCATTAACTCCCACACAGCTCGTCATAAATCGACCACACACGAAAATATACGCACATCACCACCACTACACTACAGACATAATATACAGAATAATTCAGTTAGGAGGAGAAAATAATGTTACACGAAACATTTACTATAGAATTACCATATGAGGAGCTAGGGATAAAGCAGCAGGGCAGTGCCACAATAACAACTTATATCAAGGATGTGTTCCCTAAGGATCAGGATCCGTTTAAGAGACCTCTTATTGTTATCTGTCCGGGTGGCGGATATAATCATCATTCTCCAAGAGAAGGAGAAGCTATAGCTATTAAGATGCTTGATATGGGGTATAATGCTGTTGTATTAAGATACAGTCTTGCACCTGTTACGTATCCTGCACAGCTTTTTGAGGCAGCCTATACAATGAAGTATGTAAGAGATAATGCAGCAGAATGGGATGTTGATCCTGACAAAATCATTATCGCAGGGTTTTCAGCAGGAGGTCATGTTGCCGGACTTCTTGGAACGGGATGGAATTCAAAAAGACTTGATTATCTTCTGGAAAATGTACTTCACTGCAGTCATGAGTATGTTAAGCCAGATGGCATGCTGTTAGGTTATCCTGTAATTACATCAGGAATTGATGCACACAGGGCATCATTTGAGAGAAGTCTTGGGGAAAAATATGATGAGTTTATAGATGAAGTGTCTATAGAAAAGAGAGTGGATAAGGACACACCACCTGCATTCATATGGCATACATGTGAAGATAAGACAGTTCCGCTTGAAAATTCATTACTTATGGTAGAGGCGTTAAGAAAACAGGAGATTCCGTTTGATTATCATGTATATGCTAAAGGTACTCATGGTCTTGGACTTGGCACACGAGAGACTGCGACTAAGAATATGGGACATTATGAACCACAGGTGTCATCATGGACGGAATGCTTTAAACAGTGGATGGGGGTAATGTATGAATAAAAACTTATACGGTCTGATGAACTGGCCGGAGATAGAGGGGATTGTATATGCAGAGTGTGACAAGCCAAAGGAGTTGCTTGGGGCACATGTTACCGGTAAGGGACTGCTTATACAGATAATGCGTCCTGATGCAGTGGCAGTTAAGCTGCATATAGATGGCAGAAAAACTGCTGTTAATATGGAAAAGGTTGATGAAGCGGGATTTTTTGCAGCACTTGTTTCATCTAAGAAAAAGCTTTCATACACTTATTCAGTGGAGAAGGTTAATGGAGAGGTCACAGAATATACGGACCCATATGCATTTGCAAATGTTACGAAACCGGAAGATTACAAAGCATTTCTTGCAGGAGAAGAGAAAAATGCAGCACATATATTCGGCGCTCATGAAAGAACTGTCAATGGCGTGAAGGGAGTGCTTTTTAATGTATGGGCACCTAAGGCACTCAGCGTAAGTGTCGTAGGAGAGTTTAACAAATACGACGGCAGAGTCCACTTAATGGAAAGAATTGAGGATACAGGAGTATTTGAACTGTTTATTCCGGGACTGGCAGCCGGATGCGGATATATGTATGAAATTAAGAGACAGGGTAAGGGGACTACAAGAAAGTTAGACCCTGTATCAAGACAGATATCATCAGTTCCAATTATTGCATCAGTGGTAAGTGATGAGAACATGCCTGATTCATATGCATGGAACGATGGGCTATGGATGATAAAGCGGAAGAAAGAAGCAGGAAAGAAGAAGCCCGTAACAGTATATGAGGTATCACTTACTGACTGGCTGAAAGAAAAAAGTGCAGATGAGCTTGTGGATTTTGTAAAGCAGGAGGGATATACACATGTATGTTTCCTTCCGGTTGCAGAGTATCTTAATGAGGAGATGAATGGATATTCGACATTGGGATATTTTGCGGTGACACACCGAACAGGCGGCAGTGATGCATTTAAAAAGCTGGTTGATGACTGCCATAACGCTGGAATTGGTGTAATAATTGACTGGAATGGTGCTTACTTTGGTACAGAAGTTAAGGGACTGTATGATTTTGACGGGGCAGATGCTTACGGATATCTTAAGCCATCACTAGAGAAGCATCCTGAGTGGGATGTTGTCACATTTGACTATAAGAAAGGTGCTGTAAGAAGTTTTCTTTTATCAAGCGTATTAATGTGGCTTAATGATTACCATATTGACGGTATCAGAATTGATGGTGTTGCTTCAATGCTTTACCTTGATTACGGTAAACAGCCGGGTACTTGGACACCTAACATGTATGGCGGCAATGAGAATCTTGACGCAATCGAATTTCTTAAGACTATGAACAAATATATTGCTAAACGTGGCGATGGCTGTTTTACAATAGCAGAAGAATCAAGCGGCTGGTTTGGAGTTACTGCGGCAGATAATGATGACCCTCTTATGTTTACTTATAAGCAGAATAACTGCTGGACTAAGGATTTTCTTGAATTCATGGGAACTGACCCGCTGTTCAGAAAAGGTGAGTATGACAAGCTGACATATGGAATGCTCTATAATTACGGAGAGGATTTCATGCTCTCGCTCAATCATGATGATTTCAGGGAGAAAGCATTTGTGGATATGGTGTCAGGCAGTGATGAGAAGGCACATTTGTCAGATATCAAGGCTGCACTTGGATTCATGTATGCACATCCGGGAAGCAAGATGTTTGCAGCAGGACAGGATGCAGGACTTGAGAAATTCATGTCGGAGCTTAATAAGTTCTATGCGAAAAATGCGGCTCTATATGAGCTTGACAATGACCCTGATGGATTTATGTGGCTTGAGAATTCTAATCCGGAAGAGACTGTTATTGCAATGCAGAGAGCTGACAGCAAGGGTAATAAGCTTGTGATTGCTGTGAATTTTACTCCTGTTAGGAGGGAAAATTACAGACTTCACGTTGATGTGCGTGGAAAGTATAAGGAAGTATTTAACAGTGAGTGGAAGAAGTTCGGTGGAGACGAGAAGGTTAATGGACAGATTATCAAATCAGATAATGATGGTGATGATATGGAATATATTGATATTACACTTCCTGGACTTTCATTTGTTATATATAACAGTGAATCGTATACACAGCTTGAACTCGAGGAAATCGCTGTATTAAAGAGGGCTGCAATTGCAAAGAAGGAAGCCATGAGAAAGGCAGCAGAGGCTGAAATGCTTGAACTTGCTGCAGCAGAGGAAGCAAAGCGGGCGGTTGAAGCAAGAAAACAGGCAGAGAAAGCCTGCATGGAAGCACTTCAGGCTAAGGAAGAAGCTGTAAGAAAAGCAGAAGAAGCAGCGCGTGCAAGTGAAGAGATTGATATAGAGACTAAGAAGAAGTTAGAACAGCTTAAAAAGAAGATGAAATAATACAAAGGGGGATCAGCTATGGGATTCATAGGACTTGTGGCAGATGCAGCCACAACAATCCAGCAGGAAACAGATGAGATAACCAGATTCTTTTCTATTGCACATGTTAAGCAGCTTCTCAATGATTTAGGAAACTGGTCGGTTTCACTTATTGGTAAAATTGTTATTGCTGTCTTAATATGGTTTATTGGCAAGAAGATAATCAGGGTACTTGATAAGCTTGTAAAGAAGATACTGGACAGAAGCACGCTAGATAAAGGCGTTGTTAATTTTGTGGTATCAGTGCTTAAGTTTGTAATGTATGCAATACTTATCATGATAGTTGTGGATAAGCTGGGATTTCAGACGACATCACTGCTCACACTTTTTGGCTCTGCAGCACTTGCGATTGGTATGTCCCTGCAGGGAAGCCTTTCAAACTTTGCAGGAGGAATTCTTATTCTTATATTCAAGCCTTTTAAGGTTGGTGATTATATTATAGTCGGAACTAATGAAGGAACTGTAAAGTCTATAGAGATTCTTTACACAAGGCTTGTTACTATTGATAATAAAGTAGTAATGCTCCCGAACGGTTCACTTTCTAATTCAAGCATTGTTAACGTAGGTGCAGAGAATACAAGAAGAATTGATATTCAGATAGGAATTGGCTATTCATCAGATATTCCTAAAGCCAAGAAGCTTCTTGAACAGGTTATTAATAGTGAGAAGGGGATACTTAAGGACAAGGATATTCTGGTTGTTGTCAAGAGCCTTGATGAAAGCTGTGTAACACTTGAGACAAGAGCCTGGGTTAATACAGCAGACTACTGGAATGTAAGATTTAACCTGCTTGAAAGATATAAGAATATATTTGATGAGAATGGAATTGAGATTCCGTTCAACCAGCTTGATGTACATATGAAGTAGTTTTTTTGAAGGATGCCGCGAAAGTGGCATCCTTTTTTGACTAGCCAGGGGTTGTATATATGCTGGGCTGTTGTATAGACGTTAGGCTGCTGTATAGGCTGGTTGTTGCATATATGCTGGGGTATTATGCCTGAATGTGGCATCTGCTGGCGGGGATAAAAGCATATTTAACTGCAATAGCTGCTTGAAAATATGCAAAAACCTACTAGATATAATGAGAACTGGGATTTAGTAGGCTTATTTTCAGAACTTGTAACATGAGGAATTGTGAAAGACCCACTAAATCGTTTATTAGGCGTGATTTAGTGGGTTTTTTTGATGTTATGAGAAAGAAAAACAGGTGGTCAGGTATACCTAACAAGCATTGAAGACCTACTAAATTATACATTTAGAATCTGTTAGTAGGTTTTAGAAGATATAGGGATGTTATCGGATGCTTTTGGAAACCTACTATTCTGTAACAAAGTAATGTTTGTGTAGGTTTTTAAGTTGAAATGTGGGGGCTCTGTTAATTACCAGACACTTCAAGTTCACAAAACTACACTGATTTTACTTATTTTTTACATAGATTGGTCACATTTTCCAATTAATATCTTACTTGTAAGAACAAAAGAGACAGAAAGGAGAGCTTGGTATGGCAATTGAAGTTTTCAACCGTTATGAGAAGAAATACATTATAGATGAAGATACTTTTCATAAACTGACTTACCACATAGCTGATTATATGAATCCGGATGCGTATAACAGAAATGGTGAGGCGTACAGAATCAGCAACATATATTATGATACTGAGAATGATCAGCTTATAAGAGCTTCTATTGAGAAACCGGTATACAAAGAAAAGTTAAGACTGAGAGCTTATGGGACGCCAGAGCTTACAGATAACGTCTTTGTAGAGATTAAGAAGAAGTACAATGGTATTGTCAATAAAAGAAGAACTTCAATGACGCTTCAGGAGGCATATTATTTTCTTGATGACGACATATGTCCAGATAGCCATGAAGGAAGAATAAACAGGCAGGTGCTTAAGGAGATTGATTACTTCAAGAATTTCTATCATTTGCAGCCTAAAGTTTATCTTTCATATGACAGATTCGCGTACTTTGAGAAAGATGATGGCGATTTCAGGATTACATTTGATAAAAATATTACGACCAGAAGGGAAGATATAAGACTTGAGCATGGAAGCTATGGAAAGAAGCTTTTGCCGGATGGTAAGTATTTAATGGAAGTTAAGATAAGCGGCGCTGTTCCGCTGTGGTTTACTAAGATAATATCAGGACTTAATGTTTACCCGGTATCGTTTTCTAAGTATGGTACTGAATATAAGCAGTATGTCCTTACGAATTACACAAGCTTAATGTATAAAGGAGAAAATATATGTTTGAATCAATCTTTACATCAACATCAGAGAATACAATCAGCATTAGCCAGTCAATGTTAGGAATATTAGTAGCAGTTGTTATTGGTTTAGTGATTGCTTTTGTGTATACACTTGTATCAAAGAAGGATGGATATAATAAAAGCTTTATAATAGGTCTTGCTCTTTTACCAGCAATAGTGGCAGCAGTTATTCTTCTTGTAGGAAGTAATGTTGCAAGAGCGTTTTCAATGGCGGGAGCTTTTGCTTTAGTAAGATTCCGTTCAGCACCGGGAAGTGCTAAAGATATTTCAGTAGTGTTTTTTGCAATGGCAACAGGTCTTGCATGCGGACTTGGTTTTGTGACATTTGCAGGGTGCTTCGCAGTAATAATTCTTCTTGTATTTGTAGTGTTATCGGTAACAGGATTTGGAACAAGAGATGCACATAGAAAACAGTTAAGAATCACAATTCCAGAGAATCTTAACTATATGGCAGTATTTGATGATATATTTGATAAGTATCTTAGTGAAAATGTACTTAGAAAAGTAAAGACAACTAATATGGGTACAATGTTTGAACTTTCCTATGAATGCAGGATGAAAGATGAGAGCGAGCAGAAGCAGTTCATAGATGAGTTAAGAGTAAGGAATGGTAATCTCAATATTACAATGGGGATGATGCCGGATTCGGATGGCGGATACCTTAATTAATGCATTAATCATATTATATAATAACAGAACTGCCCGGACAAATTCATGCCGTCCGGGCAGTTTTACATTTTTTTTACAATCTTTTTTATGCCAGGCACTTGTATAATTCGCATATTTATTATATTATAAACAATATACGAAAGGGCGTGGTAGATATGGTAGATAACAACACTCAATTTTTTAAAACTCAGCCAGAGAAGACAATTTCAGTAGAAGGAATACTTGAGCAGGTATATCTTGCACTTAAAGAGAAGGGGTACAATCCGGTTAACCAGATAGTAGGTTATATTATGTCTGGTGATCCAACATATATTACAAGCCATAACAATGCAAGAAGCCTTATTATGAAGGCTGAAAGAGACGAGCTTGTTGAAGAGGTTGTAAGATATTTCATTGAAGGTAAAGGCTTATAATATGAGAATTATAGGCTTAGATGTCGGAACGAAGACTGTTGGAGTTGCCTTGAGCGATCCGCTTGGGATAACTGCACAGCCTTTCGAAACGATAACAAGAAAAGAGAATAATAAGTTACGAAGAACTTATGCCAGGATAGAACAGATTATATCCGAATATGATGTAACTGAAATCGTGGTTGGCTATCCTAAGAACATGGATGATACTATTGGGGAAAGAGCGAAAGCTTGTGAAGAATTTGCAGCAGCACTGGAGAGACGAACAGGATTACCTGTTACACTGTGGGATGAAAGACTTACTACAGTTGAAGCAGACGAAGTCCTTGAAGAATGCGGGATGAGGCGAGAAAACCGCAAGACAGTTATTGATCAGCTTGCGGCTGTTTTTATTTTGCGTGGATATATGGAATCTAAACAGAAGTAATATTTGGAGGATTTGTTTTTCATGGAAAAGCTTGAATTTATTGACGAGAACGGTGAGAAGACACAATTTTATGTGATTGAAGAAACTAGAATTAACGGAATTAATTACCTGCTTGTATCAGAGTCAGATAATGAGGACGAGGAAGCAGAAGCTTATATTCTTAAGGATACATCTGATGCGGCAAGTGAAGAAGCTGTTTATGAGTTTGTAGAGGAAGACAGTGAACTTGAAGCGGTAGGCAAGGTGTTTTCTGAATTAATGGATGATGATGTTGAACTTAAATAAGGTGTGAGCCTTATTCATATTTTATATTTTATTTTTATTATGAGGTGTTTATGAAAAAAGCAGAGAATGCGTCTGTCAGGATTATACCATTGGGTGGTCTTGAGCAGATAGGAATGAACATTACTGCCATTGAGTATGATGACAGTATTGTTGTTGTGGATTGTGGCTTATCTTTCCCAGAGGAAGATATGCTTGGTATTGATTTAGTTATACCGGATGTTACTTATCTTAAGGAGAATCTTAATAAGGTTAAAGGATTTGTTATTACTCATGGACATGAGGATCATATTGGTGCAATTCCATATGTTTTAAAGGATGTCAATGTTCCTATATACGCTACTAAGCTTACTATGGGACTTATAGAGTCAAAGCTTAAGGAACATAATATGTTAAAGTCAGTTAAGAGAAAGGTTGTTAAGTATGGACAATCTGTAACTCTTGGCGATTTCAGGGTTGAGTTCATAAGAACTAACCATAGTATTGCAGATGCCGCAGCACTTGCTATATACTCACCGGCAGGAATTATTGTCCACACAGGAGATTTTAAGGTTGATTATACACCTGTATATGGTGATCCTATTGATCTTCAAAGACTTGGAGAACTTGGAAAGAAGGGTGTACTTGCACTTATGTGTGACAGTACGAATGCTTTAAGACCTGGTTTTACTATGTCAGAGAGAACTGTTGGAGCTACATTTGAAAAGATATTCAATGACAATAAGAACAGCAGAATAATCATAGCTACATTTGCATCTAATGTAGACAGAGTACAGCAGATTATTAATTCAGCGGTTAAATATGGCAGAAAAGTCTGTGTTGAAGGCCGAAGTATGGTTAATATTATTGAGGTTGCAGAAGACCTTGATTATCTTAAGATTCCGGACGGAACTCTTATTGAAACGGATGAGATGAAGAATTATACACCTGAGCAGATTGTTCTTATTACAACAGGTAGTCAGGGTGAATCAATGGCTGCTCTTTCAAGAATGGCAGCTAACCTTCATAGAAAGGTATCTATCCAGCCTGGCGACTGCGTAGTATTTTCATCAACTCCTATACCTGGTAATGAGAAGTCAGTAGCCAAGGTTATTAATGAGCTTGGTATGAAGGGTGCTAAGGTTATATTCCAGGATACACATGTATCAGGACATGCATGTCAGGAAGAGATTAAGCTTATATATTCTCTTGTAAAGCCTAAGTATTCTATTCCTGTTCACGGTGAGTACAGACACCTTGTTGCACAGAGAGATGTTGTTATGTCACTTGGATATGACAAGGATCATGTTATTATTGCCAAATCAGGAGATGTGTTAGAACTTAATGATGAGCATGCACAGGTTGTAGATCATGTCCAGACAGGAGCTATTTTTGTTGATGGACTTGGCGTAGGTGATGTAGGAAATATTGTATTAAGAGACAGACAGAACCTTGCAGAGAATGGTATTATCATTGTTGTTCTTACACTTGAAAAATATACCGGACAGCTTATAGCAGGCCCGGATATTGTTACAAGAGGTTTTGTGTATGTAAGAGAGGCTGAAGAGCTTCTTGATGAGGCAAGAGCAATTGTATCTGATTCAGTTGAAAAGTGTCTTGATAAGAATATTACTGACTGGAGTAAGATTAAGAATATTATTAAAGATGACTTAAGCGAGTATCTCTGGAAGAAGATTAAGAGAAATCCTGTAATACTTCCAATCATTATGGAGGCACAGATATAATATATGTTGCCGGATATTACTGCAGACAGTTGGAGAGGTGTTTTTCATGCGTAGAATTGATGAACTTAAGAAAGAGATTATACATGAAATTCTTAACAGTGAAGAATATAGGGAATACAGAAGACTTCAGTCTGAAATAGACAGGACGCCTGACTTGAAGAGGCAGGTGGATGAATTCCGTATGAGGAATTTTGAATTACAGAATTCAGAAAATGTTCCAGACATGTTTGCAGCAATGGAGAATCTTAATAAGGAATATGCCGACATGAGGAATCAGGACATTGTAAACAGATATCTTATGACAGAGATTACATTTTGCAGATTTATGAGAGATATATATAAGGATATTGCCGAGGCAGTAGACATGGACCTTGATTTTTTAGGGTGAATCATATATAGTGTAGCTTATTAAAGAAGAGGAGAATCAGGTTTTATGAGCAATAAATCAATCAGGATGCTGGTATCGGTATCGCTGAATGTTTTAATAATTGTTTTAGGAATATATCTCGTGTTTTTTATGGGAAGCAAGGCGTATTCATTTGGTGAGAAGATATTTAATGAACAGGCAGTTGATTCAGATGATAATGCCCGTACAGTTGAGGTTACTATAACAACAGACATACAGGCTAAGAAGCTTGCTGGCATGCTTTATGATAAAGGACTTGTACATGATAAAACGATAGCATATTTTCAGATTCAGTTCTCAGATTATAAGGATAAGTTTATAGGTGGAACTTATGAGCTTAACACGGGAATGACACCTACTGAGATTATGCAAGTGCTGGCACAGTCAGACAGTGAGGAAGAATAACTTAATTGTAAGGGGAATATATGATAGTCAATGAAAGAGTAGTTGCCTATATTAATTCTCTCGATTGTGGTAATTCTGATATATGTAATACAATTGAAAAAGAAGCGATTGCGGATGAAGTCCCAATCATTAGAAAAGAGATGGGTAATTTGCTGAAGGTGCTGTTACAGCTTGTACAGCCTGAAAGGATTCTGGAAGTTGGAACAGCAGTAGGTTACTCATCTATTCTTATGAGTGAGAATATGCCGGAAAAATGCACAATTACTACAATAGAGAATTATGATAAGAGAATACCTGTGGCAAGAAATAATTTTAAAAGGGCAGGAAAAGAGAATGTTATAACACTTATAGAGGGAGATGCGCTGGAAGTGTTGAAGACTCTGGAAGGTCCATATGATTTCATATTCATGGATGCTGCCAAGGGACAGTATATTAATTATCTTCCTGATATTAAGAGAGTCCTTAGAAAAGGCGGACTTCTTATATCGGATAATATTCTGCAGGAGGGAGAAATAGTGGAATCCCGCTATGCAGTTACGAGAAGAAACAGAACAATTCATACAAGGATAAGGGAATATGTGTATGAGCTTACTCATACAAAGGATTTTGTGACATCTATTGTTCCTATCGGCGATGGAATTACACTCAGTGTGAAACAGTAAAGGAGAATAATATGGCAGGACATATGTATAATGGCAGAGAAACAGAACTTCTTATACCAGCAAGCAGTCTTGAAGTTTTAAAGATAGCAGTAATATTCGGTGCAGATGCCGTATATATCGGTGGTGAAGCATTTGGATTAAGAGCTAAGGCTAAGAATTTTTCAATAGAAGATATGAAAGAGGGCGTTAAGTTTGCCCATGAAAGAAATGTCAAGGTATACGTTACAGCTAATATTCTGGCACATAACTATGACCTTGAGGGTGCAAGAGCTTACTTTGAGGAACTTAAGGAAGTAGGACCTGACGCGCTTATTATATCTGATCCGGGAATGTTTACAATAGCAAAGGAAGTACTTCCGGATATTGATATACATATAAGCACACAGGCTAATAATACTAACTATATGACATATAATTTCTGGTGGAATCAGGGCGCTAAGAGAGTGGTTTCAGCAAGAGAATTATCTCTTGAGGAGATTAAGGAGATAAGAGAGCATATTCCTGATGAGATGGAGATTGAGACATTCATGCATGGAGCGATGTGTATATCTTATTCAGGCAGATGCCTGTTATCAAGCTTCCTTGCAGGAAGAGACGCTAACAGGGGAGCATGTACACATCCATGCCGCTGGAAATATGCCGTTGTTGAGGAGAACAGACCGGGACAGTACATGCCTGTATATGAGAATGAGAGAGGAACATATATATTTAACTCTAAGGATTTATGTATGATAGAGCATATTCCAGAGATGGTAAGTTCAGGTATTGACTCATTTAAGATTGAAGGACGTATGAAGACAGCACTGTATGTTGCAACTGTTGCAAGAACTTACAGACTTGCTATTGATGATTTCATAGAAGACCCTGAAAAGTACAAGGCCAGAATCCCATTCTATAAGAGTGAGATAAGCAAATGTACTTACAGACAGTACACAACAGGCTTCTTCTTTGGAAAGCCGGACGAGAATACACAGATATATGACAGCAACACATATATCAGGGAATACACATATCTTGGTATCGTAGGAGATACTAACGAGCAGGGACTTTACCATATTGAGCAGCGTAATAAGTTCTCAGTTGGAGAAACAATTGAAGTAATGAAGCCGGATGGACAGAATATAGAAGTCACAGTTAAGCGTATTGTCGATGAGAATGGTAAGGATATGGAGAGCTGTCCACATCCTAAGCAGAATCTCTATATTGATTTAGGAATCAAGCTTGATAAGTATGATATCTTAAGACGCCAGGAAGAAGAAACAGAAGTAAACAGTTAAATTAAAGAGACAGTTGGATAGGCAATTAAAGGCACCTTTACACATATGATATATAAAAATGTGTAGGGGTGCCTTTTTGAAAACGTTTGAAAAACCATTATCGGCACAGGAAGAGAAAGAATTGCTGATAAAATTACGCGAAGGCGATAGTGTGGCCAGAAATGCTCTTATAGAAAAGAACATGCGTCTTGTTGCACATATAGTCAAAAAATATACCTCTACTGAACGTGATTATATTAATGAAGACCTTATTTCAGTGGGAACAATAGGACTTATTAAGGCTGTTGATTCATTTGACATAGAAAGAAATGTGAGATTCTCAACATATGCTGCCAAATGTATAGACAACGAGATTCTTATGCTTTTCCGTCAGGATAAAAAGAAGGAACGGGAAGTGTCTCTTAATGAGCCTATAGGAAAGGACAAAGAGGGAAATGAGATAAGCCTTAAGGATATTATCGGAGAAGATTCGGAGAAGAAACAGCCGGATGCTGTGGAAGATTATATGTTTTATGAGCAGATTAAGTGTATATATGGTAATATAGAAAAGGTACTTGCACCAAGAGAGATAGAGATATTAAAATACAGGTATGGACTTTTTGGTGCAAAAGAATGCACACAGAATGAACTTGCTGACAGGCTTGGAATAAGCAGAAGCTATGTTAGCAGAATAGAGAAAAAGGCACTTGGTAAATTAAGAGAAGTGCTCATTGAGCGAAAACTTATATGATAATACAGTCAGGAGGATATGTAATGCAGATTACAGATGCAAAGGTAATAGCAGGCAGATTATCTAAGGTAAGAGATATCATGAAATCAGGAGGCGTTGATATATATGTAGTAGTAACAGGTGATTACCATATATCAGAGTATGCAGGAGATTATTTTAAGGAAAGAGAATTTATTACCGGATTCACAGGCTCTGCCGGAACGGCTGTTATAACACAGGATGATGCAAGGCTTTTCACTGATGGAAGATATTTCGTGCAGGCTGAAAAGCAGATTGAAGGGACAGGCTTTTCACTGATGAGGGTCGGCGCTCCGGGTGTTATGAATGTGGCACAGTACTGTGAGAGTATAGTTAAAGATGGAATGAGCATGGGATTTGATGGAAGAACCATGCCGGCTGAAGAAGGAATTGAGCTGTCTGATATATGTAAAAAAGCAGGAGCTGGCTGTCTGTATGATTTTGATGCAATTGAGAATATATATGAGGACAGGGCAGCGTTTCCACACAGCAAAGCATTTTATCTTGATGAAGAGTACTCAGGAGAAAGCATAATAAGCAAGCTTTCAAGAATAAGAAAGTACATGGATAATAAAAATGCTGATATACATATTATGTCAACGCTTGACGACATATGCTGGACATTCAATATAAGGGGATGCGATGTTGAGTGCAACCCTGTTATTATGGCGTATTCAGTGATAACTAAGGATGAAGCTTACATATATACTGATAAGGACAGGTTTGATGATAAGACACTGGCAAAATTCGGGGAGGCATGTGTAGAGGTGCTGCCATATGACAGCATATATGAAGACATTGCCAGAATGAATGGAAAAGTGCTTATTGATAAGAAACGTGTGAACATGCGTATATATGAGCTTATACAGTCTGGAATAGATGTGGAAGCAGTACTGTCTGACAATCCAGCAATGCTTTTTAAGGCAATAAAGAATGAGACAGAGATAAGGAATCTATACAGCGTACATGTTGACGATGGCGTGGCTGTAACAAAATTCATATTCTGGCTTAAGAAAAATGTTGCATCAGGTAATATAACAGAAGCGGATGCAGCGGCATATCTTGATAATTTAAGAAGCAATATAAAAGATTACATAGAACTAAGCTTTGACACAATCAGTGCATATAATGAAAATGCTGCAATGATGCATTACCATGCAGATGAAACCAATGCGGCTGTCTTAAAGCCGGAAGGCATGCTGCTTGTGGATTCTGGCGGACAGTATATGCGTGGAACAACTGATATAACAAGAACAATAGCACTTGGACCTGTGACTGATGAGATGAAGATGTATTACACACTTACACTTAAAGGCATGTTAAGCCTGGCAAATGCAAAATTCTTAAAAGGCTGTAACGGTTTCAGTCTTGATATTCTTGCCAGAGCACCTCTGTGGAATGTCGGAATGGACTACCGCTGCGGAACAGGACATGGAATAGGATACCTTTTAAATGTGCATGAGAGTCCTAATGGATTTCGATGGAAGCACAATCCGGGCAAGAATGATCTTGCAGTTATTGAAGAGGGCATGGTTACATCTGATGAGCCGGGGGTATACATTGAGGGCAGGTTCGGTATAAGAATTGAAAATGAGATTGTATGTCAGAAAGATTTCGACAATGAATATGGCACATTTTTAAAGTTTGACATGCTTACAGTTGTTCCGATAGATTTAGAACTTGTTGATGTAAATTATCTTGATGCTGTGGATATTGAGCGGCTCAATAAGTATCAGGAAAGAGTATATAAGACACTTGAGGCGTATTTTGATGGAGAAGAAAAGGATATGTTAAGAGAGGCGACAAGACCAGTAGGAGTATGATATGGAGTTAAAAGAATTTTCACATAAGGGTGAAGCAATTGAAAAGGAGATTAAGAAGGAGTTCCAGTTTATGGGACGGACAATTAAGAAACGCCGCGTAGGACTGATTATTGCAGCGGCTGGAGTGATAGCGGTAATTGCAGTTGCACTTTTTATCCATTCACAGCAGTTTGATGTGTGGGATTATATAACTATAAGTTATGAAGGTGCTAACGGATATGCAAAACCAGTGTTTACTCTTAATAAGGATAAGTTGTATAAGGAGCTTATGGGTAAAAGTACCGATTCAGATAAATCATACAATGTTAAAATGCTGATTGCTTCTATAGAAACAAGTACAGATGAAGAAGATATTGCCAATGGTGATACTTATAAAGTAAGGCTTGAGGTTGATAAAAAATATGAGGATGCGGCAGGAGTCAGCATGGGAGGCGGCAATAAGAAGATAAAAGCATCAGGAATATCAAAAGGAACATCTGTGGAATTGTTTGATAAGGTTGATGTTACATTTACTGGTGTAAGTCCGCAGGCTGGCATTGTTATCACTAATAACTGGGAAGATGAGTATCTGTCAGGACTTACATTTACTCCTGATAAAAAAGACAATATAAGTCTTGGGGATTCAGTGAAGATAACATGCAATACTTCTTATGAAGATATTGCAAGACACGGATTTCTTGTACATAATATAGAAACTTCTTATAATGCAGACAAGCTTCCGGAATATGTTGATGATGTATCGCTGATTGATAAAAAGGTTGTAGAACAGGTTAGCAAAGAAGTTCTGGAGACAATTAATAAAGAAACGGCAGATAACACATTTCATATGTTATATAAAGCAACAAAGGATACTGCCTATCTGTATCACATTAATGAGGAAACATGCAGTGATGCAAAGATTACTGGAATATATTATTTACAGAAAAAAGGAAATGCTGGAGAGACTAATAATTACATATATATAACTGCTTCAGCGACAATATCTGACTCGGAAGACAGCAAAACGGTTTATTTTGCATTTTCATATAGCAATGCTTATATAAATGCAGATGGAACATTTGATATGAACCATGATAATGAAGAAAAGAGGTATGTCTGCAGTACAGATTACGATTCACTTTACAGTGAATGTATTGGCAGTAAAAGTGACAACTATACTATAAAAGAGGTTAAATAGCTGTTTGTATATAGTATGTTGATGTGATATAATCTTACTATAAATGCGCAATAGCAGGAGTGGAGACTGCCTGCGGAAAGAGGTTGAAGGTGAATTACAGAAAGAAAGTTAGATTGGGTGATGTTCTTGTTAAAAAGGGAATTATAGATGAGAACCAGTTACAGACTGCACTTTCAAGACAGAGAGAGCAGGGGAAGATGCTCGGTGAGATGGTTATAGCATTGGGATATGCTACCCAGAAAGATATTAATGAGGCACTTTGCGACAGTCTGGGGATTGATTTTGTTGATATGCGAGAGACGGAGATAAGTGATGATGTTCTGTCTATGTTAGATGAGAATATTATGAGAAAGTACACTCTCGTACCATTAGGTGATGCACCTGATAATCCTGGAGCAATCAGGGTTGCCATGGCTGATCCTACTAATATTCTTGCCATGGATGACATTAATATTGTAACTGGTAAACAGGTTGTTCCGGTTCTTGCTAATGCAACTGATATTAATGCATTTTTAGATAAGGCGTTTGGACAGAAACAGGCACAGAGTATTGTGGATCTGTATAAGAAAGAGCAGGGCGAGACTGTAAGAGAAGAAACTAAAGAAGACAAGGCGAGAAGAGAAGAGATTGAGAATGCGCCTATTGTTCAGCTTATCAATAGTGTAATTGAGCAGGCTGTAAGACAGAGAGCTTCTGATATACATATTGAGCCGATGGAAAGAGATATCCGTGTAAGATACAGAATAGATGGTAATCTTCGTGAAATTATCCAGTACGATAATACACTTCTTGGTGCTATTACAACCCGTATCAAGATTATGTCAGGAATGGATATTTCTGAGAAGAGAAAACCACAGGATGGACGTATTACCATTAACGTAGACGGAAGAGAATATGATATCCGAGTATCTAATCTTCCTACAGTATATGGCGAGAAATGCGTTATGAGAATTGCGTCCAAGGAAGGATTTAACATTGATAAATCAAAACTTGGACTTACACCGGCTGATCTTAAGGTATTTGATGATATATTAAAGAATCCACATGGAATTATTCTTGTAACAGGACCTACAGGATCTGGTAAATCTACAACTCTTTATACTGCGTTAAGTGAACTTAATACAGAAGATGTTAATATTATTACTGTTGAAGACCCAGTTGAGGCTAATATTGATGGTATTAATCAGGTTCAGGTTAATAATAAAGCAAATCTTACATTTGCAACTGCATTAAGATCAATCTTACGACAGGATCCGGATATCATCATGATTGGTGAGATCCGAGATGGTGAGACTGCTGAGATTGCGGTTAGAGCATCTATCACAGGTCATCTTGTTGTAAGTACACTGCATACTAACAGTACTGCAAGTTCTGTTGCCCGTCTTGAAGATATGGGAATTGAGTCATACCTCATAGCTGATTCACTTGTTGGTATTATTGCACAGCGTCTTGTAAGAAAGCTGTGTGACTGCAAGATGCCAAAAGAGGCAAGTACAGCTGAGAAGGAGATGCTTGGAGTTAATCCTGATGAGCCATTTACTATATATGAACCATGTGGATGTAAGTTATGTAATGGAACAGGATACTATGGCCGACTTGGTATATATGAGATTATGAAGATAACACCGTCTATAAAGAGACTTATATCAAGACATGCAGAAGCAGAAGAGATTAAAAAGCAGGCTATAAGTGAGGGTATGAATACGCTTAAGATGGCTGCGGTTAATGCGGTTAAAGATGGTGTCACAACTATAGCTGAGATGGTTAAAGCAACTTATGAAGCTGAAGAAGATGATTCAAGACCTAAAGCAGCAGATACATCAGCTTCTTCTGGAATATCAGTTTCTTCCGGAGTAGAAGAAATTGAACTTGAGCAGATTGACTAAGAATCTGCCAGATATACAATTATAGATATATGGGGGCTTAATAATGTTTACTGTAGAGCAATTACTTTCGATAGCTAAAGAAAAGAAGGCAAGTGATGTGCATGTCACTGTAGGACTTCCACCAAGAGTCAGAATTAATGGTGAACTTGTGGATCTTGATTATCCTAAGCTTTCACCAGATGACTGTGAAAAGCTTATTCTTGATATTATGGATGACAGGCAGCAGGCAATGTTCAAAGACAGAGGAGAACTTGATTTTTCATTCTCTGTTCCTAATATTGGACGATACAGAGTTAATGTATTCAGACAGAGAGGGTCTGTGGCATGTGCCATGCGTATTGTAGGAACAGAGATTCCTAAGCCGGAAAGCCTTGGCGTTCCAAAGTCTGTTGTTGACTTGTATGCCAAGAAAAGAGGACTGGTTCTTGTAACGGGTCCAACAGGTTCCGGTAAATCTACAACACTTGCTTCTCTTATAGACAGAATTAATGATGAACGTAATGCTCATGTAATAACACTTGAAGACCCGATTGAGTATCTTCATTCGCATAGAAAAGCAATGATTAATCAGAGAGAAATCGGTCTTGATACGCATTCATATGCTGATGCACTCCGTGCAGCACTGCGAGAAGATCCTGATGTAATTCTTGTAGGAGAGATGAGAGATCTGGAAACTATATCTACTGCTATAACAGCAGCAGAAACAGGTCACCTCGTGTTCTCTACACTTCATACAATTGGAGCGGCGGCAACAATTGACCGTATTATTGATGTGTTTCCACCGCACCAGCAGCAGCAGATAAGAATTCAGCTTGCTGTTGTTCTTGAAGCAGTTATTTCACAGCAGCTGATACCAACAGCAGACAGAAGTGGAAGAGTTGCTGCATTTGAAGTTATGCATGGAACGATTCCAATTAAGAATCTTATCCGTGAAGCCAAGACATATCAGATATCCAGTGTTTTACAGACAGCAAGAAAAGAGGGCATGATATCAATGGACGATGCACTTCTTGATCTGTATAATAAGGGAGTGATTGATTCTGATAATGCAATTGGATATGCACAGGACGTCAATTATGTTACTAAGAGAGTTAATCAGTTTTATTAATGGTGGAATATGCAGATAGGTGAGAGAATATATAAGTATCTTGAAGAAAAAGGAATGTCGCAGGCAGAGTTTGTCAGCAGAACAGGAATTTCTCAGAGTACAGTAAGTGATTGGAAGATAAAGAAGAATAATCCGTCAGCAGATAAGATAATGGTAATATGCAAGGCACTTGATATTTCTCCGTATGAACTGCTGACTGGCACAGAAGATATGGATAATTCAAGAAAGTATATGGATTATGCATATGTTGATAAAGATTCTAAGGAATACACATTGATAGAAACTTATCAGGAGCTTAGTGATGACGCAAGACTAAAGCTGGAAAGATATATGGAGGCTTTAAGAAAGTCTGGGGAATAGTGATTGAAGAGATGACAATGCTGGTGATGTGCTGGCATTGTTTTTTCTTTATTGGGGACTGTTAATCATGCCATTATTATTATTGGGATTTCCTATAAGAACAATAAATAATCAATCTATATAGGCAAATTTCAGGCAGAATTACATGAAAGTGCCGGAAATTACCTATCAGGCAGGCACGAGGAAGCTTATCTATAGGTAGATTGGGAGGAAAAGTGAGGGGCAAATAAGGATTCTGCCCGGATATGTCCTATAAGTCAAGCGATAATGCGACTACATATAGGTATCAGGTAATATAATGTGCAATATACCGCAATTACGGTATTGACAAAAACATATATTAATTGTATATTAAGAATGATTTATGGTTAAAGATTCATGACAGACTGCTTGTATGTGAATGAAAGAGAA
>OGHK01000072.1_pt1 | contig 87644 bp, 79 predicted proteins | sample 1571411 | NCBI WGS metagenome assembly OGHK01 (sample SAMEA2582043, study PRJEB24529) | metagenome | biome: Human gut stool | place: China | collected 2011 | reverse complement strand
ATATATAGAAACACACACAAAAAAAGGGTGCGTCACAGACTTATGACACACCCTCCTGTCAAGCCTTTGTTTTCCAACACTCTATCAAAACGGTTGCCAAGAAACTGCTTGATGGTCGTTGCATCAAGGTCGTTGACAGTTGCATCCCTAACACCAGCCTCGTCTGGTGCAAAACTTCCGCAGTCGGTCATCATTTCTGCAAGTTCAGCATTGTCGAACACTTTACGCTTGTCGGCACCATTCTTCACCCATACGATTCCCTTGTTGTCATGATAAGGCTTGTTGAGTCCTTCCTTCACAGTAGCAACAACCAAGTTGCCATCCTCAACTTCAACTGTATCTATCTTTATCAGAATGGATGGCACTACGTTTTCAGAAGCAATGTCACTCAACAAGTTGGTTGTTTCTTGTACCTCAGAATACGACAAGGCATTGGTTTCTCCGGTCTTATCCTTTATACCAACTACCAACTTACCACCATGTGAATTACTGAACGCCACTAACTCACAGGCAATATCATATTTGTCGAGAATGCGTTCCTTGAACTGCACCCCCGACACCTCGCCAGCGTTTATCTGTTTCAACATATCGTTCATCATTCTTTGATACATTCTTTGTTCAACAAATCGTTTACATCCACTTTCAGCAAATCTGAAATCCGCTTGCAAAAGTACGAAAATAATTTCAGAAAAAGGTAAAATATTCTCAAAACATTTACGAAAACATGCAAATAATTGATTGAACTTTCGCATGTGGTTCAAGTACGGGCTGAAGGCCCAAAAGAGCGTGTGGATCTTACTTGCGAAAGTTCAGTGGGCTTATAAACTCTAGAAAAAAAAAGAATCTATGAAAAAGTATGATAAAACATGAGCAAGTATGAGCAACTGTGAGTTGACCCCTCACCGATTTCGTATCTTTGCATTGTGGTTCAGAGATAACATCTCATACCACCAAGAGGCAATGCGCAGCGCCCCCTACAACACAAACACAATTTATTAACCTTAAAAATGAAGACACTATGATTCTGTACACATTGAAGAAGTATGTCAACGAGAAGTTGAGCGCCGCTAACGGCAAGTTTTTCGCCTACCCTGTAATCACCCAGACCTATGGTCTTGATGAACTCGCAGAGCACATGGAAAGTCACAACACCCCGTTCTCAAAGGGAGCCATCAAGGGTATGCTCACCGACATGGTGAGCTGCGTAAGAGAACTGGTTCTGCAGGGTATCGCCGTGAAGATTCCCGACCTCGCCATTTTCAGCATCGGCATCAAGAACAAGGAAGGTGCTGCCTCCGAGAAGGAGTTCAGCATCACCAAGAACATTGCCGGACTGAAGCTCCGTGCCCGTGGCACCGGTGAGTTCAAGGCAAACAGTCTGAACCTCGATGCATCCCTGAAGAAGGCCACAGCCGTAACAGGAGATGTTACTCCACCAAACGGCGGTAAGGACAACACAGGCGATACTACCCAGGGTGGCGGCACAAACCAGGGTGGCGACTCAACCCAGACTGGCGGATCAGGCAATACCGAGAGCAGCGGCTCCGATGGTAGCGATGGTCTGGAGTAACCCCATCGCCAGTAGATGAAGAAAGAAGGTTTTAGACAGGATGCAGTCCGGGATTCGGCTATAGCACCCCCGACTATTCATCAATATAGCAAGCATCATTGAAACACGCGCTATCAAGCCCATCTGCTCATCCTGTCAGCCTTCCTTCTCCAGTATCGCCCGGATATAGAAAATCCGAGCCCCCAATCCATTTATTAACCTTAAATCAAATGAAAATGAAAAGAGAAACACTCAAGAAAATTCTGAAATTCGTCATTACCGTTCTCACCGCCGTAGCCTCTGCCTTCTGCGTGCAGAGCTGCCAGTAGTATCAACCCTTTAAAGATTCAGCACTATGAAAAACACAAGAAAAATATCACTTATTGTCATCCACTGTTCTGCCACCCGCGTCACACAGGACTTCACCTTCGAAAAGCTCGAAGCCTGTCATTTAGCCCGTGGTTTCCGCAGTATCGGTTATCACTATTACATCACGAAAGACGGCGTCATCTACCCCGGACGTCCCGAGTCAGAAATCGGTGCCCACGCCCGCCATTTCAATGCACACAGTATCGGCATCTGTTACGAAGGCGGACTCGACGCCGACGGCAATCCGGCAGATACCCGTACGAAGGCTCAGAAGCAGTCGCTCCAGAATCTCCTGACGAGTCTGTGCGTAGACTATCCCGAAGCCGAGATCCTAGGTCATCGTGATCTCCCGAACGTCCACAAGTCCTGTCCCTGCTTCAGTGTTCAGGCTTGGCTGAATGAAATCAATTTCCACATTTAGCCCTCTATTCTGTTGATATTGTTCATACTTTATTATTTTTTCTACTCTATCCCCCCATCTTAAGTGATTAAGGTTGGGGGATTTTTTTGTTCAGGAAACCGCAAACTTCTTCATAATGAGGAGTATTGCGCCCCCACTTTTCCACTGAAAAGAAGACTATAACATGAAATATAAGGCATAATTGTTTTAAATAATGTAAAAAAGTAACGTAATACTAAACTTTATATGTACTTTTGCATCGAATTATATAAAAATAAGAAACAAATTAAAGAGAAAATATAAAAAAGAAGAAAGGATATGAAGATGAAAAGAATCATATTGATACTCACTATGCTGGTGGCTCTTGTAGCTACTGCATCTGCTCAGGCAGAGATTAAGTTCGACAAACTGATACACAACTTCGGTTCGTTCGAAGAGTCAAATCCGGTACAGAAGGCTACCTTTACCTTCACCAATGTAGGCAACAAGCCTTTGATTATCAACCAGGCTATTGCCAGCTGCGGCTGCACCGTACCTTCTTATACCAAGAAGCCTATCGCTCCAGGCGAGAAGGGACAGATTAGTGTTACCTATAACGGCAAGGGCATGTTCCCTGGTCATTTCAAGAAGAGCATCACCGTCCGTTCTAACGGCAATGTAGAAATGTCACGTCTTTATATAGAAGGTGTTATGACAGAAAAGAAATAATCTAGCTCAATACATATTTAAAAGTAAGCATGATTTTCTATTTCTCCGGAACTGGAAATACCAAGTGGGCAGCAGCCAGACTGGCAGCGGCTACACACGAAGACTTGATTCCTATCGCCCCCTATATGCGGGCGGACGATTCAAGCCACAATATAGCCGAGCCGTTTATTCTGAAAGAGAATGAACGGCTCGGATTCGTTTTCCCCGTACATGGCTGGAGAGTTCCACGCCTTGTAAGGGAGTTTATCAGGAAGATGAAGATACGGAGAGAAACTCCTGATGCTACTGCTGAAGACAAGGAGACGTTCAGGAAACATCCTTTCGCCTATTGCGTCTGTACAGCAGGCGACAGCATCGGACTCACCATCGAAAACCTCAACGATACGATTGCGCTGAATGCATCGCTTCTGGCATTGGGTATTACGGAGGTAAAATCCTCCTACTCTCTCATCATGCCGGAATCTTATGTAGGACTTCCTTTCATGGATGTTGATCCGAAGGAACGCGAAGTTCGTAAAAAATCGAAATCGGCACAGGAACTGGCGGTTATCTGCGAAGAGATATTCGACAGGAAAGAGGGAGTGAACCGTCTGGTAAAAGGTCCTATCCCCTGGTTCTTCACCAAGGTTGTGGGCGGATTCTTTGAGAAGGTGCTCATCACCGACAAGCGGTTTCATGTAGAGAAAGACAAGTGCGTGAAGTGTGGCATCTGTGCCAACGTCTGTCCTGTAGGCGATATCAAGGGCGGTCATGGAGAATATCCGGAATGGCTGCATCACAAGGATTGCCTCACCTGCTTTACCTGCTATCACCATTGTCCGCATCACGCCATCGAGTTTGGTCACCAGACTCAGAAGAAAGGACAATACTTTTATAAATAATCCCCCATCTATCCTAACTGTTTATGAAGAAGACAATCATCTCTCTGGCGCTCGCCTTCCTGGGCATCGCCAATCTCTATGCCGTAAAGGCTAAACCGGGCATCGCCAAGATTATGCTGGCTGATGGAACCGTAGCATGTGCTACCCTGCATGGCGACGAAACCTTCCACTACTACATGCTGCTGGACGGTACGCCCCTGCGGGAAACCCAAGACGGAAAATACGAAAAGATAACTGCTGAAGAGCTGAACACCCGAAAGACCCGTGCTTTCTCTTCAGCGATTCTTACAAGAGCATCAGAAATAGGAACCGTGAGACCAAGCTATTTTCCTCATAAGGGAAGTCCGAAGGCATTGGTACTCCTGGTGCAGTTTCAGGATGTGAAGTTCAAGAGTAAGGATCCGGTTGCAACATTCAACCATTACCTCAACGGAAAAAAGGGAGAAGCTATGCCTGAGGCTGATAAAGAAGTGTTTATCACCAACGAGACTTACTGCCAGAACTACGGCAGCGTACAGCAGTATTTCGCTGACATGAGCGATAACCAGTTTATACCACAGTTTGACGTAGTGGGTCCTGTTACGGTAAGCAAGAATTCAGCTTATTATGGCAAGAACGGAGTTGACGACGGAAGTGACACCAACTTTCCTCAGATGATAAAGGAAGCTTGCCAGCAGGTAAACGCCAAGGTTAACTTTGCCGATTACGACAGCGACGGCGACGGATATGTAGACCTCGTATATGTAATCTATGCCGGCTATTCTGAAAGCATCTCAGGTAATTCTGGCGATTGTCTCTGGCCGAAATCGGGTACCGTAGGAGTGGGAACCTATGACGGGAAATACGTATCCCGATTCGGCATCAACAACGAGCTGAACAATAAGCCTGCAGATACCCAAGACGGCAAATACTACATCAATGGTATCGGTCTCTTCTGCCATGAGTTTTCGCATACCCTCGGTTTGCCAGACATCTATCCGACCAACAACCTCACAAACCATAACCAGAGTCCTGAATATTGGGACGTCATGGATATGGGCAGTTATCAGGCTAACGGCTACCAGCCTATCCCCTATTCTCCATGGGAGAAGAGCATCGTAGGATGGAAACAGCCTACCCTCCTTTCGGATACCGAGGCGCAGCAGATAAAGCTGGAACCATACGACATAGCATCGGATGCATACAAGATTATAGCCAACAGCCAGGGCGAATACCTGCTGCTGCAGAATATCAGAAACGAGGGATGGTACAAGGAGGCTCTGGGTTACGGATTGCTGGTATGGCGCATCGACTACGATGAATTGCCATCGGTTAATCTGTTTGATAATCCCAACAACACGACAGGTAAGCCAAGGGTAATGATTGTTCCTGCAGACGGAATGGTATACAACAGCTATAACAAGAAAGTTAGCGATGCTGATATTATAACGAGTCTTCAGAACGACCCGTTCCCAACCTACAAGGCGGGCTCTGCTACAGAGTATGAGGTGAACAGTCTGACCAGTATCACCCTGAACAACAGTGTTGATACGAGTCATCCGCTCTACAACATCACAAAGGATGAAGCAACCGGTCTGGTTACCTTCGATTATCTCAAGAACTTCTCTCCTACCGGAATCTCTTCGGTCATCATCGGTAAAGACAGACCGACAGCATACTTTGATCTGGAAGGCAGAAAGGTTTCTGTTCCACAAAAGGGCAAGATTTATATCACCAGCAAGGGACAGAAGATAATATTCTAAACGAAAGATAAGGCACGGATTACACGGATTACACGGATTTTTACAAAACCATAAATATGGTTTATTGGCATTAGCGCCATAAATCCGTGTAATCCGCGTAATCCGTGCCTAATTTATAAATTCCCTTGCTTTTTAATATATTCTAGGACCGAAGATGGTGGTACCTACACGAACCATCGTGCTGCCGTGCTTGACGGCAATATGATAATCGTGGCTCATACCCCAGCTACGCTCGCAGAAAGCATCATCAGCAAAATATCTGGCCTTTATCTCATCAAAGAACCGGGCAGCCTCATCAAACTCCTGAGCAATCTGCTGCTCATCGTCTGTATTAGATGCCATCATCATGATGCCACAAATCTGCACATGCTTCATCTCCCGCCATTCGCCTGCCTCCAGGAGTTCGCGGCAAGCATCAAGAGAAAGACCAGATTTGGTATCTTCCTCTGCCAGATGAAGTTCCAGAAGAACCTTCACCACACGATTGTGCTTGGCAGCCTGCTTCTCAATCTCCTTGAGAAGTTTCAGACTGTCTACCGATTCAATCATCGAGATATAAGGTGCGATATACTTCACCTTATTGGTCTGCAGATGACCGATGAAATGCCACTCGATGTCCTCAGGCAGCGAAGCCACCTTCTTGGCGAGTTCCTGTTCGTGACTCTCGCCGAAGATACGCTGTCCTTCAGCATAAGCCTCCTCGATATACTCGTTGGGATGGAACTTGCTGATGGCAACGAGACGGACGCCGGCAGGCAAGCTGCCCAGCACCTCATGGAGATTTCCTTTTACATCATACATAGTTCAATTATTTTTGCTCCTCGTATTCAGGCACATCATTCTTCTCCTCTTTCTTCTCGTTAGGAGCATGGTGCTCGAATACATCCATCAGTTTGGTTTCGTTCAAACCAATCACATCATAATCAATCATCGTCTTGCCCATCACCTCATCAATATAACGGAGGGCACGGGCGAGAGACTTAGCCTGAACAAGATAAGTAACATTGCTGCGCTTCTCCTTCTCACTCTTCTCATCAATTGTGATGAACTGGAGTTTAGCCTTATACCACTTATCATCATCATCCACATCGCTGAAGAAGATTTCGCCGTAGCCAGCCTTACCGATACCGCTCACCTTCAACTCGCCGCTTACATAAACCGACATCTCATCGATGATGGCGCTCTCTGCCTCGGTAAAGCTCAAAGCATCTACTACGTATGCTTCAGAGACAACCTTTTCTGAACCATCCTCCATTGTCTTCTGATATTTCACTTTGGTCTCAAACCATGTACTTGTTCTACTTCTCATAATTTTCTTCTTACTTATTTTAATTAATTAGTATAATCTTATAACATTTCTTGAAATTAAGTGCAAAGTTATAAAAAAGAAAGCAAAGAGCGACATATTTAAAGAGTTTTTAATCAAAAAATAAAATTTAACCGAAAGTTATTCTCAATTCTCATCTAATTTTCTTATCTTTGCAGCCGATTAGCGTAAATTGAAAAGACCAGAAGGTCATAGAATTCAATTTTCGACACGGATAATTAATAGAAAGAAACAATATTTTAAGATGCCAGAAATATCTGTACGCGGTCTTGAAATGCCAGAGTCACCTATCAGAAAGTTGGCTCCTCTGGCTGCCGCAGCAAAAAAACGTGGAGTAAAGGTATATCACCTCAACATCGGTCAGCCTGACCTTCCAACTCCTCAATGTGGCCTAGATGCCCTGAAGCATATAGACCGCACGGTCTTGGAGTATTCTCCAAGTCAGGGCTATCTCAGCTATCGCGAGAAGCTTGTAGATTACTATAAGAAATTCAACATCAACGTAACTGCCGATGATATCATCATTACATCGGGAGGTTCTGAGGCTGTACTCTTCTCTTTCATGAGCTGCCTCAACCCTGGCGACGAGATTATCGTACCAGAACCTGCTTACGCTAACTATATGGCGTTTGCCATCTCGGCGGGTGCCAAGATCCGTACCATCGCCACAACGATAGAAGAAGGTTTCTCCCTGCCTAAGGTGGAGAAGTTTGAGGAGCTGATTAATGAGCGCACCCGTGCCATTCTGATCTGCAACCCTAACAACCCTACGGGCTATCTCTATACCCGCAGAGAGATGAATCAGATTCGTGACCTGGTGAAGAAGTACGACCTCTATCTCTTCTCTGATGAGGTTTACCGTGAGTATATCTATACCGGCAGTCCTTATATCAGTGCGATGCACCTGGAAGGCATCGAGCAGAACACGGTTCTCATCGATTCTGTTTCGAAGCGTTACAGTGAGTGCGGTATCCGTGTGGGTGCCCTCATCACCAAGAATGCAGAAATCCGCAAGGCGGTGATGAAGTTCTGCCAGGCCCGTCTCTCTCCTCCACTGATTGGTCAGATTGTAGCCGAAGCTTCTCTGGATGCTCCTGAAGAGTACTACCGCGATGTATACGATGAGTATGTAGAGCGCCGTAAGTGCCTGATAGACGGTTTGAACCGCATTCCGGGCGTATACTCTCCTATTCCTATGGGAGCCTTCTACACCGTAGCCAAACTGCCTATCGATGATTCTGAAAAGTTCTGCCGCTGGTGTCTGGAGGAATTCAACTATGAGGGCGAAACCATCATGATGGCTCCAGCCTCCGGTTTCTATACAACTCCTGGAGCCGGCCACAATCAGGTTCGTGTAGCTTACGTCTTGAAGAAACACGATCTGGAGCGTGCCCTGATAGTTCTGGGTAAGGCACTTGAGGCTTATCCGGGAAGAGTGGAAGACGAAGGACTGTAAGAAAGTGAAGAACGAAAAGTGAAGAGTGAAGAATTCAATAGTCTAAGCTAATCATAAAGTTCAAAGCTCAAAGTTCAAAGATCAAAGTTCAAAATTCAAAGTAAAGATGAATTTTCCTCTATTTATAGCAAAGAGATTATATAGCGATCAGGGCGATAAACGTAAAGTTTCTCGCCCTGCTATTCATATAGCCACAGCAGGTGTTGCTATCGGACTCGCCATTATGATTATGTCGGTATGCGTTGTGCTCGGATTCAAGCATACCATACGCGACAAGGTAATAGGATTCGGAAGCCATATACAGGTGGCCGACTTCATGACGCTGCAGCAGCAAAACCAGTATCCGGTGGTCATGAACGACTCGATGGTCAACGTACTGAAAAAGATACCTGGCGTAAAACATGTGCAGAAATTTGCCATGAAAGAGGGAATCCTGAAGACGGACAGCGATTTCCTGGGCGTCATGTTCAAAGGTGTAGGACCTGATTTCGATTCTACCTTTATCCATCAGAACATGATTGAAGGCAGCATCCCTAAGTTTGATGACAAAGCGAGTCATAACCAGATTCTCATCTCACAGCTGATGGCTGATAAGCTGAAGTTGAAGACGGGAGAACGCATCTTTGCCTATTTCTTTGATGACAACGGAGTGCGTATGCGCCGCTTCACCATCAAGGGTATCTATCAGACCAACCTGAAGAAGTATGATGAGGTAATGGTATACACCGACCTCTATACTGCCGTGAAGCTGAACGGATGGGAAGAAGACCAGACGAGCGGTGCAGAACTGACAGTAAACGACTTCAACAAGCTCAACGAGACTGAAGATTATATTATTAATAAGGTGAACCGCACGGTAGATCACTATGGAGAAACCTACAGCAGTTCTACCATCAAGGACCTGAATCCAAACATCTTCCAATGGCTGAGCCTGATGGATCTGAATGTCTGGATAATTCTCGGTCTGATGCTGATAGTAGCCGGTGTCACCATGATCAGCGGTCTGCTCATCATCATTCTGGAACGCACCTCCATGATAGGCGTAATGAAGGCATTGGGCGCCCGCAACAAGACCATCCGCCACACCTTCCTGTGGTTTGCCGTCTTCATCATTGGCAAGGGTATGCTTCTGGGCAACACCATCGCCCTCGGCATTCTTACCCTCCAGTACTTTACAGGCATCATCAAACTCGATGCACAGACCTATTATGTAAGTACCGTTCCGGTAGAATTCAACTGGCTAGCCATCATAGCCCTGAACATTGCTACGCTGCTGATAAGCATCTTCATGCTCGTAGCACCAAGCTATCTGATTTCTCATATCCATCCAGCCAAATCAATGAGATATGAGTAAAATACAGTCTATAATACCACAATATGTAGACTAAAAAGGAAAAAAACTAATTATTTTATATAGTTTTTGAAAATAGTGCACATTTTATTTTGCAGTGTGCACTATTTTCATTATCTTTGCACAAAATTTTGTAAATTGTGCAATGAATTCAATACCAAGTTTTAACTCGTATATTGAGAACAGCATTATCAAGAATTGGAATCTGGATGCGCTCACCGATTACAAGGGCGCAACCCTCCAATATCACGATATTGCCAGAAAGATTGAGAAGCTACACATCCTGTTCGAAAACAGCGATGTAAAGAAGGGCGACAAGATTGCCGTCTGCGGAAGAAATAGTAGCCAGTGGGCAGTAGCCTTCCTGGCCATTATTACTTACGGAGCCATCGTCGTACCTATACAGAACGAATTTAAGCCTGAGCAGATTCACAACATCGTGAACCACAGCGAGAGCAAACTTCTGTTCGTAGGTGATGTGGTAGCTACAGAGATAACCCCAGAGGAGATGCCTTCGCTGGAAGGAATCATCTATCTTCCGGACAATTCGCTTGTCATCTCGCGCTCTGAGAAACTGACTTATGCGCGCGAGAACCTCAATGCTATGTTCGGACACAGATATCCTAAGTATTTCAGACCAGAACACGTGAAGTATCACGTAGACGATCCTGAAGAACTGGCGATGATCAACTATACCAGTGGAACTACCGGTTTCTCAAAAGGTGTGATGCTCCCATACAGAGCACTTTGGGGTAATCTCGACTACCTCATCGATTCAGTGAAACCTCATATAGGTAAGAACTGCAACATCCTTTCTACCCTTCCGATGGCTCACATGTATGGACTCATGACAGAATTTCTCTTCAATATAGTATTGGGTAACCATATCTTCTTCCTTACCCGTCTGCCGAGCCCAACGCTCATCTCAGAGGCGTTGTCAGAAATCAAGCCAGACATCCTCTATGCGGTGCCGCTTGTAGTAGACAAGATTGTAAGAAAGGAAGTATTCCCACATATCCAAACCAACCGTGCACGACTGCTGATGAACATGCCTGTCATCAATAAGCGCATCAAGGAGAAGGTTCGCGAGTTTGTATTGAGAAAGTTTGGCGAACGTCCTTACGAGGTTGTTGTGGGTGGTGCTCCGCTCAACAAGGAGATAGAGAACTTCTTCATCAGCGTAGGTTTCCCTATCGCAATGGGATATGGTACCACTGAGACTGCTCCACTTATCACCTTTGCCCATCAGGACAACTATGTGGCAGGAAGCTGTGGTGTTGCCGTGAAGCACATGGAGGTAAAGGTTTTGAGCGATGACCCGGAGAACGTAGCCGGTGAACTGGTTTGCCGCGGCATCAATGTGATGAAGGGCTATTACAAGAACCAGGAGGCAACAGATGCCGTAATAGATAAAGACGGATGGTTCCATACAGGCGACCTGGCAACGATGGCCGCCGACGGACATTTCTTCGTAAGAGGCAGAAGCAAGAACATGCTGCTGGGACCTAACGGACAGAACATCTATCCGGAAGAGATTGAGGACAAGCTCAACTCCATGGCGATGGTCAACGAGAGCATCATAATACAGAGCGATGACAAGCTAGTAGCTCTGGTTCATCCGGATATGGAAGAAGTTAACAACCTCGGCTTTACAGACGAAGACCTGGAGAACATCATGGAGCAGAACCGCCAGGAACTGAACATGCAGATGCCTAGCTTTGCTAAGGTGTCACGCATCAAACTTCATGATCAGGAATTTGAAAAAACAGCCAAGAAGTCTATCAAGCGTTACCTCTATCAGAACGCAATCTAAAGGGGCGGCAACATCTGGTGACAATCCAGCATCAGATATTGCTCCCATCAGCTAATAGACTTCAGTACGAGAAAAATATAAAAAAGCAAATCGTTAAATAACAAGAATATGGAGATTCCAAGCTTTAACGCACTAATCCAAAAGAGCATCGTAGACCATTGGGATATGGATGCTCTGACAGACTACAAGGGAGCAACCTTGCAGTACCATGATGTAGCACGCAAGATTGAGAAGCTACACATCATGTTTGAGAACTCTGGTGTAGTAAAAGGCGACAAGATAGCACTTTGCGGTCGAAATAGCGCAAACTGGGCTGTAGCATTCCTTGCTACCCTTACCTATGGTGCCATTGCCGTACCTATCCTGCATGAATTCATGCCAGACCAGATTCACAACATCGTAAACCACAGCGATGCCAAACTGCTCTTTGTGGGTGATGTTGTAGCTACACAGATTGATGCAACGAAGATGCCAGGTCTTGAAGGCATCATCTATATACCGGATTATTCACTTGTCGTTTCACGTACCGACAAGTTGACTTATGCGCGCGAACACCTCAACGAGATGTTCGGTATCAAGTATCCTAAGTACTTCCGCAAGAACCATGTCAACTACTATATGGACCAGAATCCGGATGAGTTGGCTATGATCAACTATACCAGCGGAACTACCGGTTTCTCCAAGGGAGTAATGGTTCCATACCGTGCACTCTGGGGCAATGCAGATTTCGCTGAGGACGTACTGGGTAAGAAGATTAAGCCGGGAGATTCTGTCATCAGTATCCTGCCGATGGCCCACATGTACGGCATGGCGTTTGAGTTTATCTTCGAATTCATCAAGGGCTGCCACATCTTCTATCTCACCCGCATCCCTAGCCCAGCCATCATCGCTGAGGCATTCGGACGCATCAAGCCAGCCGTTATCATTGCAGTTCCTCTGGTTATCGAGAAGATTATCCGCAAGAAGGTATTCCCTAAGATTCAGAACAACCGCATGCGTATGCTGCTCCACATGCCTGTAATCAGCAAGAAGGTGAAGGAGAAGATATGCGACCAGGTATCCAATGCCTTCGGTGGCAACTTCTACGAGGTGATTATCGGTGGTGCAGCCTTCAACCAGGAAGTGGAAAGTTTCCTGCATAGCGTAGGCTTCAGATATACAGTGGGTTATGGTGCCACAGAGTGTGCGCCTATCATCTGCTACGAGGATTACAAGAACTTCGTACCGGGCTCTTGCGGTAAGGCTGCCCTCCACATGATGGTTCGCATTGACAGTCCTGACCCTGAGAATGTACCGGGCGAAATCCTTGCCAAGGGTCCTAACGTGATGTTGGGTTACTATAAGAACGAGGAAGCTACCAAGCAGACCATCGATGAGAACGGATGGTATCATACAGGCGACCTCGGAACCATGGATGGTGACGGCAACGTCTTCATCAAGGGCCGTAGCAAGAACATGCTGCTCGGCGCAAACGGTCAGAATATCTACCCTGAGGAGATTGAGGATAAGCTCAACTCTTTGGCTCTGGTAGCAGAAAGCGTGGTTGTACAGAAGGGCGACAAGCTCATTGCTTTGGTTCACCCAGACTATGATGAAGCTCAGACCCTGAATCTCGGTACCAACGAGCTGGCAGATGTCATGGAGCAGAACCGCCAGGAGCTCAACACCATGATTCCTGCTTACAGCAAAGTATCAGAAATACGTATACATGAAGATGAGTTTGAAAAGACTCCTAAGAAGAGTATCAAGCGATTCCTCTATACGGCAGAATAAAGGCTTGCTGGTCTATGATATGAAACAACAAAAAAGAGGGTGTGTCACAAGTCACATCCTCTTTTTTATTTTATAATTATAATAATGTATTTGATCGGATTCTGGACAGCGTTTCCGGAGTCATCTGCAGATAGCTTGCGATATAGGTGAGCGGTGCACGCAGAACCACCTGTGGGTTCATTTCGCACAGGCGCTTATATTTATTAGGTGCCGACTCAAATCGCATCAGATCGGCATGAATCTGAGACTGAATCAAACTCTCTTCCAGTATTTTACGATAAAGCATCTGGATATTGACATTACGCATAGCAGCCGCCTCCAGCTTCTTCTTCGGTAGCATATACACCAGAGTAGGCTCCAAAGCTTCCACCTGCAAGCGGGTAGGTTCTTCCTTAAAGAGGCTCTCAATGCACATAAAGATGGTATGATCCACACCCAGATGTTCGGTCACCTCCTTGCCATTCTTAAAGTAAAATTGGCGTACCAATCCCTTCTCGATGTACGAGATACCCATGCACTGTTCACCTTCAGGCAAGATCATCTCGCCCTTGCCATACTTGATAGGCTCAAGGATATCTTCCACCACATCGAGTTCATCATGAGTCATCGTACTATATTTACGCGCCAGCTCGCGCGCAATATCACGTTTAGGGGTAATTACTTTAAAGTCTGCCATAATACTTAACCTCCTTTTCCTTTATACTTATATTAAATCATTAGTCGAGTTTGAGCACAGCCAGAAAGGCCTTCTGTGGAACTTCCACATTTCCAATCTGCTTCATGCGCTTCTTACCCTTCTTCTGCTTCTCCAGCAACTTGCGCTTACGGCTTACGTCACCACCATAACATTTGGCAGTAACATCCTTGCGCACCTGCTTAACAGTCTCACGTGCCACGATCTTGGCACCGATAGCTGCCTGGATAGCAATATCGAACTGCTGACGAGGTATGAGGTCCTTCAACTTCTCGCACATTCTGCGGCCGAAGCTCACAGAGTTATCGCGGTGGGTCAAAGTACTCAAAGCATCTACAGGCTCTCCATTCAACAGGATATCGAGCTTCACCAGGTCGGAATGACGGAATGAATCGATATGATAATCGAACGAAGCATATCCCTTGGAGATACTCTTCAGCTTATCATAGAAGTCGATGACGATTTCTCCCAACGGCAACATGAAGTGGAGCTCTACACGGTTTCCACTCACATATTCCTGGTTGATGAGTTCGCCTCGTTTATCCAGACAGAGTTTCATGATTGGTCCAATATAATTGGTAGCCGTAATAATGGTTGCCCGGATATATGGTTCCTCAATATGGTCTATCAGCGTTGGGTCTGGCAATCCGGAAGGATTGTGAACCTCTTTCTCACCGCCCTGCTTGTCGTATACCATATAAGATACGTTAGGTACGGTAGTGATGACATCCATATTAAACTCACGGTCCAGTCTCTCCTGTACGATTTCCATGTGAAGCAATCCGAGGAATCCGCAACGGAAACCGAAGCCCAAAGCCACAGAACTCTCTGGCGAGAAAGTCAATGAAGCATCATTGAGCTGCAGTTTTTCGAGCGATGCTCGCAGATTCTCGTAATCGCTAGGATCGATAGGATAAACACCGGCAAAGACCATAGGTTTCACTTCCTGGAAACCCGCAATCGCCTTGTCGCAAGGACGGGCGATATGAGTAATGGTATCACCCACCTTTACCTCGGTAGCATTCTTGATACCCGAGATGATATAACCTACCTCACCGGTACCCAATTCCTGGCGTGGAATCATATCCATCTTCAATACACCGATTTCATCAGCATCATATTCCATGCCGGTATTGAAGAACTTCACCTTATCTCCCTTACGGATCACGCCATTCTCTATCTTGAAATAGGCGATGATTCCGCGGAAAGAGTTGAATACAGAGTCGAAAATCAAAGCCTGAAGCGGTGCCTTCTCGTCTCCTACCGGAGCAGGAACACGATTAACGACAGCTTCCAATATATCTTCTACACCTTCACCGGTCTTACCTGAAGCACGGAGAATATCTTCATGCTTACAACCGATCAGGTCTACTATTTCATCTTCTACCTCATCAGGCATAGCTGAAGGCATATCTATCTTATTGATTACCGGAATAATCTCCAGGTCGTGCTCGATAGCCATATAGAGGTTTGAAATGGTCTGTGCCTGAACGCCTTGAGTTGCGTCAACAACCAGCAGTGCTCCCTCGCAAGCAGCGATGGAACGGGAAACTTCGTATGAGAAGTCAACGTGTCCCGGAGTATCGATAAGATTCAGGATATAGGTCTGTCCATCCTTTGCCTTATATTCCATTTGGATAGCGTGACTCTTGATCGTGATACCACGTTCTCTTTCCAAATCCATATCGTCAAGCATCTGTCCTTCAGTAATCTTGATGGTCTGAGTCTTCTCCAGAAGTCGGTCTGCCAAGGTACTTTTACCATGGTCTATATGTGCAATAATGCAGAAATTTCTTATTTTATTTATATTCTCCATATAATTTTCTCTCTTTAGAGTGCAAAGATAGTATTTTTTTTCGTATCTTTGCACAAAATATTGAAAATAATAGAGTTTTTTAGATAAAATATAGAAAAATCATGAAGAAAAAGTTGATTTACATCGGTATTTTTGCTTCTTTGCTCGTTTCTTGTACAGAAAGTCTGGAGGACAAAGCGGCTCGTGAAGCCAAGGAATATACTGAAAAGTACTGTCCTACTCCATACGTCAACGACGCCAGGACTGACAGTGCTGCATTTGATAAAACCAAGAAGATGTATACGTACTATATCTCTTTGAGAAACAAGGCAGATAACAAGAAGGCGATTGATGCCAACAGGGATAAACTCCACAAACTTCAGAAGGAAGCCCTGGATAACAACCCTGGTCTGAAGAAATATAAGGAAGAGCATTTCACCTTCCGTTTCGTATATCATTCGGCTAAGAACCCGAAGGAGGTGTTGCTGGATGATACCTTCAAGTATTAGAAAAGGCACGGATTACTAGCTAGTAATCCGTGCCTAAAACACTCTTAATATCCCATTTCCTGCAAAGCTGTCGCCAACTGGTCTGGACAGCTTGTAGGCTTATTGCCACAAGTGATACCCTTCAGTCGGGCGATGACCTCCTTTGCCTTCATGCCTTTAATCAAAGCACAAACGCCCTTGGTATTGCCATCGCAGCCTCCGATGAACTGGGCATCCTGCACATTTCCATCTTCATCTATACTGATGCAGATGTATTTTGAGCAGGTGCCATGAGTCTGATAAGTTACCTTCTGCAACTTATCCTGTTTGTCTTGCTGCAACATAATGCTTATTCTGCGTCTGCAGGAATTTCTGGCTTCATATTGGTATATACAGTCTGAACATCGTCAAACTCTTCCAACTTCTCAACCATCTTGTCGATAGTTTCGCGCTCCTCAGGAGTTACATCCTTCAAATCGTTAGGAATGTAAGTGAACTCAGCACCAGTTACCTCGAAACCCTCAGCCTCCAGGTGCTTCTGAATTTCGCCGAAGCTTGTAGGAGCACCGTAGATTGTGATTTCGTTGTTCTCCTCATCCTCATCAAACTCATCTTCTACGCCGTAGTCAATCAGGTCGAGAATCATCTCATCCATATCCAGACCTTCCTTCTTCTTGAATGTGAACACAGCCTTGTGGTCGAAGAGGAAAGACAGAGAACCTGTTGTACCCAAGTTTCCGCTGAACTTGTTGAAGATAGAACGAACGTCAGCAACAGTACGTGTAGTGTTGTCTGTCAGAGTATCAACGAAGACAGCCACTCCGTGAGGGCCATATCCCTCGTATGTTACCTCCTTGTAATCGCTGGTATCCTTGCCACAAGCGTTCTTGATGGCACGAGCGATGTTATCCTTAGGCATGTTCTCACGCTTACAGTTAGCGATGATAGCACGCAAGGTTGGGTTGTTCTCTGGTTCTGGACCGCCTGCCTTCACAGCAATAGCAATCTGCTTACCCAACTTAGTAAATGTCTTGGCCATGTGGCCCCATCTTTTCAGCTTTGTAGCTTTACGATATTCAAATGCTCTTCCCATTGGAATAAAATTTTAAATGTTTATCGTTTGTTTATAATATTATCTTAATTCTGCATTGAGCTTGCCTGTAAGGTTGGCTATGAGCTTCTTCATGATAGCATCTATCTGCTTGTCATTCAGAGTCTTCTCCTCATCCTGCAGGATGAAGTTAACGGCATAACTCTTCTTGCCCTCTGGCAAATGCTCACCCTCGTAAACATCGAAGAGAACAACGCTCTTCAGAAGTTTCTTCTCTGTCTGGTGGGCAATCTGCTCAATCTGAGCGAACTCTACATTCTTGTCTACGAGCAATGCAAGGTCGCGGCTCACTGAAGGATACTTGCTGATGTCGGTGTAAGTAAGGTTCACCTTCTTCACTGCTTTCATCAGGTTATCCCAGTGGATATCAGCATAGAATACATCCTGCTCGATATCGAATGCCTTCTTGAGCTTCAGGCTCAAGATACCGAGCTCTACCAATACCTTTCCGGCACGGGTCTCGTAACTTACGCCCTTAGAGAAGATGTTATTGTCGCTGTGCTTGATAACCACGTTGTTCTGTGGCATACCCACACGGCGGAGAATATTCTCTACCACAGCCTTCAACTCGTAGATGCTGCTCTGCTCATCAGCATGAGCCCAACTGCCCTCTACGCGCTTACCTGTGATGAAGAGAGACATGTGAGCCTCCTGAGAGTAAGCCTTGATAGGACTCTCCTCGCTCCATTTCTCCTTATTATATAAATAGGTATTACCTACCTCGAAGAATTTCAGGTTAGCGCTCTTATGGTTGATGTTGCGAACCACGCTCTCCAAACCACCGAACAGCATCGTCTGGCGCATCACACCGAGATCAGCACTCAATGGGTTCATCACCTTCACGGTTGTCTCGTTAGGATACTTGTTGAGGTCGAAGTCGGTATAGTAGCTAGCCTTGCTCAGAGAGTTGTTGAGAATCTCCATGAAGCCCTCGCCTACCAGCTGCTCAGCCACGAGGTTCTGGCTGTGATAAGCCTTGTCTGCCTCGCCCTGAACTGTCAGGGAGCTCTTCAACTGGGTTGGAATCTCCACATTATTATATCCGTAGATACGGAGAATATCCTCTACCACGTCGCAAGGACGCTGAACGTCTACGCGATAAGCAGGAACCAGGAGGTCGATGCCCTCAGCATCCTCCTTCACAATCTTCATCTCGAGAGATGTGGCAATGTTCTTGATGGTCTCAGCACCAATCTCCTTACCGATGAGGCGATGCGCATACTCATAGTTCAGGCGAACAGGGAAATCCTGCATTGGCTCTGGATATACATCCTTGATCTGCATGGAAATCTTACCGCCAGCCAACTGCTTGCAGAGGATGGCTGCCTGCTTCAAAGCATAAATCTGTCCGTTCGGATCTACACCACGCTCAAAACGGTAGCTGGCATCTGTACTCAAACCATGACGGCGAGCGCTCTTGCGGATCCATGTTGGATGGAAGTAAGCACTCTCCAAGACTACATCCTTGGTTGTCTCGTAAGTACCAGAACCCTTACCGCCGAAGATACCGGCGATACACATAGGCTCCTCAGCATTGCAGATGCTCAGGTCGTGCTCACCCAAGGTATGCTCCTCGCCATCGAGAGTAACAAACTTAGTGCCCTCTGGCTGGGTACGAACTACAATCTTATGACCGGTAACCATGTCTGCATCGAAGCAGTGCAATGGCTGGCCGTATGCCATCATGATGTAGTTGGTGATATCCACGATATTGTTGATAGGGCGCAAGCCGATGATGTTCAGCTTATCCTGCAACCACTTAGGACTTTCCTTCACCTCACAACCGGTGATGCTTACACAGGCATAACGTTTGCAAGCCTCAGTATTCTGAATTTCGACATCGATAGGAAGATTTTCGTTATCTACAACAAACTCATCGCAAGATGGGCGATGCAAACTTGTCTTGTAACCATTCTGCTTCAACCAGGCATACAGGTCGCGGGCTACACCCCAATGGCCGAGAGCATCAGCACGGTTGGCAGTGATATCAATCTCAATGAGCCAGTCGCTCTCCAGGTGATAATACTCAGCAGCAGGCTGACCTACCGGAGCATCTTCCGGGAGTACGATGATGCCATCGTGAGAGGTACCTACACCAATCTCATCCTCAGCACAAATCATACCCAAACTCTCTACACCGCGGAGCTTACTCTTCTTAATGGTAAAACTCTGGTCGCCGTCGTAGAGCACGCAGCCCAAATCTGCAACGATAACCTTCTGACCTGCAGCAACATTAGGAGCACCACAGACAATCTGCTGAGGTTCGCCCTTACCCAAGTCAACGGTTGTAACATGGAGGTGATCACTATTAGGATGCTCCTCGCATGTCAATACTTTACCAACATAGAGACCTTTCAGTCCGCCCTTGACAGACTGAACTTCTTCCAAAGCGTCAACTTCGAGTCCGCAAGAGGTCAACGCGTCCGCAGTCTCCTGTGGTGTCAAATCGAAATCGACGTATTCTTTAAGCCATTTGTATGAAACGTTCATTATAATGATTTTTTATTTTATTTCTATTTTGAAAAACCCGAAGAAACATCATTCGGGCTATGCATGTTCTAAAACTCTGCAAAAATACAAAAAAAAATGCATATAAACAAATAACATTCGCCATTTTTGCACTATTTAAAATAAATACATGCAAAAATGGCGAATGCCTTGTTTTTTATTCGAAAACTTCGTCGATACTGCCAGCTCCTACTTCCTCAAAGTCATCCTGTTCGGCTGCCTTGCGGGAACAAGGATTGTAGTCTTCCGGCAAATCGAACTTGATAGCAGGACTGATGCCCAGCGACGGGTCGGCATAAACCTTCTTCATGAATATCGCCCAGATAGGCAAAGCCATGGTAGCGCCCTGGCCCATACTCATGGAATCGAAGTGGATATCACGCTCCTCACCACCTACCCAGCAGCCACTTACGAGTTGTGGAGTAAAGCCGATAAACCAACCGTCGCTGTTGTTATTGGTAGTACCGGTCTTGGCGCCAATCTGTCCTTCCAGGTTATAACGGTAGCGCAGTCTTCCTGCCGTACCATTATCCACAACGCCCATCAGCATGGTGAGCATCTTCATGGCATTATCGGCACTGATTACCTCGTTCATACGTGGCTGGAAGGTAGCAATCGTATTACCTTCATTATCCTCGATACGGCTCACAAACATTGGAGCAGTACGGATGCCGTGGTTGGCAAATACGGTATAGGCACTCACCATCTCGCTGACACTTACCTCACATGGTCCCAGACAGAGACTCATGGATGCATGGATGTCAGGACTGTTGATGCCGAAGTCGCGCAAAATCTGGACAAACTGCTGCGGATTGAGTTTACTCATCAGATAAGCACTCACCCAGTTGCTACTCTGTGCCAAACCCCAACTCAGCGGAACCATCTGTCCGGCACGTGAATGGTTGGCGTTACGAGGCGTCCACGGACGACCAGCCACCATATAGGTCTGCTGACGGTTAGGCGCCAGATCGCAAGGCTGGAAGCCGTTAGACATCGCCAGACTGTAAAGGAATGGCTTGATGGTAGAACCCACCTGCCGGCGTCCCAGACTCACCATATCATACATGAAATGAGTATAATCCAATCCACCCACATACGCCTTCACAGCACCCGTCTTAGGATCCATGCTCATAAAACCGCTACGCAGAAAACTCTTGTAATAACGGATAGAATCGAGCGGACTCATCAGCGTATCAATATCACCATGATAGGTAAATACGGTCATTTCCTGCTTCTTGCGGAATGCCGCCTTGATTTCATCCTCAGAATATCCCGCAGCCTTCATCGTACGGTAACGCTCACTCTGGGTGATACTGCGGTTCAGTATACTCTTAATCTGTTTCGGTGTCAGCTTGTCGCTGTATGGCGAGCTTGGTTTGCAGGCTATCTCTGCACTGAAGCGAGGCTGCAGATAGCGGGCTACATGCTGATACATAGCCTCTTCCGCATACTGCTGTATACGGCTATCGATAGTTGTAAACACCTTCAGCCCATCACTGTATACATTATATGGCGAACCATCCTTCTTATAGTTCTTGTTACACCATCCATAGAGCGGATCATTCTCCCACTGGATAGAATCCACCGCAAACTGGGCACGGTTCCAGGATGGATAATCACTACGATCCGGACGCTTAGCCATCATATACTGGCGAAGGAACTCACGCAGATAAGTAGCCGAACCATCCTTATGGTCGGTACGGTGGAAATTGAGTGTCAGCGGCTCAGCAGCATACTGGCTATACTCGCTCCGGCTCAGATATCCCGCCTTCACCATCTGCGAAAGAACCACATTTCTGCGCTCCCTCGCTCTCTCCGGATAGCGAACCGGATTGAAGAGCGACGGATTCTTGCACAGTCCGATGAGCGTTGCCGACTCACAGAGGGTCAGATTCTTCGGTTCCTTATTAAAATAGGTATTGGCCGCCGTCTTGATTCCTACAGCATTGTGCAGGAAATCGAAGTAATTGAGATAGAGAGCCAGAATCTCCTCTTTGGTATAATAGCGTTCCAGCTTCACCGCAATCACCCACTCTATCGGCTTCTGCAACAATCGTTCCATCGTACTGCCTGCCTTCTCAGAATAGAGCTGCTTGGCGAGCTGCTGCGTGATGGTACTTCCACCACCCGCATTAGTCTGCCCCAGGATACCACGCTTGACGATGGCACGTCCCAGTGCACGGAAGTCGATACCTGAATGCTCATAGAATCGCTCATCCTCAGTAGCCACCAGTGCCTTTATTAAATAAGGTGACATTTTCTTGTAAGGAATTACGATACGGTTCTCCTTGTTCAGGTTCCACGTACCAAGCACCTTGCCATCGGCAGAGTAAACCTGAGTGGCAAATCTGTTGATAGGATTCTGCAGATCCTCGATGTCGGGCATGTAGCCAATCTTTCCAAACCAGATGGCAACAAAGGCAAGAATTACCGTGAGTATTCCGGTGCCAAAAACAGCCCATAAAATATGTATAAATCGCTTTCTCATCACTATTTCTTTAAATATTTGTGCAAAATTACATAAAAGTTTTGACTTATCGCACATAAATCAGATTTTTTATGTAACTTTGGGGGCGATTTTAGAACATTCAATCATATTTCAAATGGAAAAACATAATTTTGTGACCATTGCAGACCTTTCCAAGGAGAAAATCATGTACCTCCTGGAAATGGCGCAAGAGTTCGAAAAGCACCCGAACAGGGAGTTGTTGAAGGGAAAGGTCGTAGCGACCCTTTTCTTCGAGCCATCTACTCGTACCCAACTCAGTTTCCAAACCGCTGCCAACCGCCTTGGTGCCCGTGTCATTGGTTTCTCTGATGCCAAGACATCCAGTACCACCAAGGGCGAGACCCTCAAGGATACCATCCTGATGGTAAGCAACTATGCCGATGTAATCGCCATGCGCCATTTCATCGAGGGAGCAGCCCAGTATGCCAGTGAGGTAGCACCAGTGCCTATCGTAAATGCAGGTGACGGCGCTCACATGCATCCTTCACAGTGCCTGCTCGACCTCTACTCTATCTACAAGACCCAGGGAACCCTGGAGAACTTGAACATCTATCTTGTGGGTGACCTCAAATATGGCCGCACCGTTCACTCACTTATCACAGCTATGCGCCACTTCAATCCTACTTTCCATTTCATCGCACCTAAGGAACTCGCCATGCCAGAAGAGTATAAACTTTACTGCAAGGAGCACAACATCAAATATGTTGAGCACGAGGACTTTAACGAAGATGTGATTGCAGGTGCCGACATCCTCTACATGACCCGTGTACAGAAGGAACGTTTCAGCGACCTGATGGAGTATGAGCGCGTAAAGAACGTGTATATTCTGAAGCGCGACATGCTCTGCAAGGCGAAGGAAAACATGAAGATCATGCATCCGCTGCCACGCGTCAACGAGATTGCTTACGATGTAGACGATGATCCACATGCATACTATATCCAGCAGGCTCAGAACGGCCTCTATGCGCGTGAGGCTATCTTCTGCCACTGCCTCGGCATCTCGCTCGATGATGTGAAGAACGATAAGACCATTATTGAGTAGTTTATAGTTAATAGTTTATAGTTAATAGACAGATGGGAAACAATAAAAGTCAATTAGTGGTTGCGGCTATCGAGAACGGTACCGTAATCGACCATATACCAGCCGAAAAGACCTATCAGGTAGTAAATCTGCTCCAGTTGGAGAAGATGGAGACTCCTGTTACTATCGGCTACAACCTGCCAAGCAAGAAGATTGGCAAGAAGGGCATCATCAAGGTTGCCAACAAGTATTTTACCGATGAGGAAATCAACCGACTCTCTGTCGTTGCACCTAACATCGGACTGAGTATCATCAAAGACTACGAAATCGTAGAGAAGAAGACCGTCAAGACTCCTGATACATTGAAGGGCATCGTAAAGTGCAACAACCCTAAGTGTATCACCAACAACGAGCCTATGCAGACCCTCTTCCATACCGTAGACAAGATGCTCGGTATCGTACGTTGCCACTACTGCGACAAAGAGCAGCAATTGGGCAAAGTAGAGCTCTGCAAGTAATAAAAACAGGTAGTTTATAACAAAAAGTAAGCAATATCACTCAAAATGTTACGATTTATTTGGTAGTTTGAGAGATATTGCTTATTTTTGCACCCGATTTCATTAAACATCAACCATAAAAAGTAAAGGGAAATGGTAAAAGATCAAGAGATTTTCGACTTAATCGAAAGAGAACATCAGCGCCAGCTGAAGGGTATGGAGCTTATCGCTTCTGAGAATTTCGTGAGTGACGAGGTGATGAACGCTATGGGTTCTTACCTTACTAACAAGTATGCAGAGGGTCTGCCAGGCAAGCGTTATTATGGCGGATGCCAGGTAGTTGACATCGTAGAGAACCTCGCCATCGAGCGTGTAAAGAAGGTGTTCGGTGCTGAGTATGCCAACGTACAGCCTCACTCTGGTGCACAGGCTAACGCTGCTGTTCTGCTTGCCGTATTGAAGCCAGGTGATACTTTCATGGGCTTGAACCTCGACCACGGCGGCCACCTCTCTCATGGTAGCCACGTCAATACATCCGGTATTCTTTACAACCCTATCGGTTACAACCTGAACAAGGAAACAGGCCGTGTAGACTACGACGAGATGGAGAAACTGGCTCTTGAGCACAAACCAAAACTGATTATCGGTGGTGGTAGCGCTTACAGCCGCGAGTGGGATTATGCCCGCATGCGCAAGATTGCCGATGAGGTAGGCGCTCTCCTCATGATTGATATGGCTCATCCTGCAGGTCTGATTGCAGCCGGTCTGCTCGACAACCCGTTGAAGTATGCGCACATCGTTACTTCTACTACTCACAAGACCCTGCGTGGTCCTCGTGGCGGTATCATCCTGATGGGCAAAGATTTTGACAACCCATGGGGTTTGACTACCAAGAAGGGCGAGGTTAAGAAGATGAGCATGCTCTTGAATTCTGCCGTATTCCCAGGTCAGCAGGGTGGTCCGCTGGAGCACGTCATCGCTGCCAAGGCAGTAGCCTTCAACGAGAATCTGCAGCCTTCATGGAAGGAGTATGCAGCTCAGGTAAAGAAGAATGCTGCCGTACTCGCAGATGACCTCATCGGTCGCGGATTCGGTATTGTGAGCGGTGGTACAGATAACCACTCTATGCTCGTAGACCTCCGAAGTAAATATCCAGACCTTACAGGTAAAGTAGCAGAGAATGCGCTGGTTGCAGCCGACATCACTGTCAACAAGAACATGGTTCCATTCGACAGCCGTTCTGCCTTTCAGACATCAGGTATCCGCCTGGGTACAGCAGCCATGACCACACGTGGCGCCAAGGAAGATATGATGCACCTCATTGCCGAACTCATCGAGGAGGTTCTGAATGCTCCTGAGGACGAGAAGGTCATTGCCCGCGTTCGCGAAAAGGTGAATGCTACAATGAAGGATTACCCTCTCTTCGCATACTAATCGTTACGGATAAATATAATTACAAACTGCGGGCCTTCCGTCCGCAGTTTTTTGTTTCATTTAATAAATAATAAAGAAAAGAAAAAAAATATGAAAAAGATGAAAAGCCTACTGCTCATGGCACTTGCGTTGCTCCCTGCGAGCAAAACTTTAGCACAGACCAACGCCCAAGTTTTCTACGACTTCGGCAGTGACCGCAAGTTTGTTACCCTCACACTCGAAATGTTCAAGCAGGACAAATGGGGTAACACCTATTTCTTTGTAGACCACGACTTCAATTACGACAAAATGGACACCAGCAGTCCAAACGTGGCACAGGGTGGAACCTATACTGAGATTTCACGTGCATTGAACTTCTGGCAGAACAGCCCGATGAAGAACTGGAGCCTCCACGTAGAGTATAATGGCGGTATCACCAAGAACTACCCTATCAACAATGCCTGGCTCTTCGGTGTGGAGTATTTCATGCACGACAAGAGTTTCAAGAACACCTTGACACTCCAGGCACTCTACAAGACTATCCGCAAGACCGACCAGAACGTGCCAATGCAGTTTACTGCTGTTTGGGGATGCAAAGACATCTTTGGATTAAAAGGATTGAACTTTAGCGGTTTCGCAGATTTCTGGTGGGAGAATCACGTAAGTATGCTTGACAAGCACGGAAACGTGAAAGAATTCCTCAAAGACAATGACGGCAACGTCATCAAGGACAAGGACGGCAATCTCATGGCCAAAACCACTGCTGAGCACACCGTCTTCACTACTGAGCCACAGCTTTGGTATAATATAGGCCAGCACTTCGGCTGCGAGAACCTGAGCGTAGGTAGCGAGGTAGAAATCAGCCACAACTTCGGCAGCAATGCCGGCTGGATGGTTCGCCCTTGCCTCGGTGTAAAGTGGGACTTCTAATTACGAATTTTCTTAGCTGCGGAAAATTTTCAAAAATTCATTTTAAAAATTTTCCGCACTAATTCTTAACCACTTTATTTTCTGTTTTCCAACAACTTACGTTACTTTCTTACCGTCAATCCGCCATCAGAAATTCCTCCAATTCCACCTTTTTCCTTACTATACAGACGGGTTACACCGCTCAAGTTAACTCCGCCTACACCCCCGGATGTAGCCTTTACACTTTGGCAATCAACCTTGGCATTCACGCTGCCCACGCCGTCGTTCTTGATAATCAGACTGCCGCCCTTAAACATTCCTAGATTAACAGAGCCTACGCCCTCATTATCCAGTTTCACACTTCCCATCTCAATCTTAGAGATTTTCAACGAGCCTACGCCTTCGTTATCAATGTTCATATCATCTCCAGCCACATCATCGATATTTACCGAGCCAACACCCTCGTTGGTTATCTCCAGTTTGTTGGCAAGAATCTTCCCAATCTTGACAGAGCCTACACCCTCGTTATCGATTTCCAGGCGGTCGCTATTGATGCTCTTGGCATAGAATGAGCCCACGCCTTCCTGTGCAATCTTCACCAGGTCGGGGCTGGTGATATAAATCTTGAGTCTATTCTTTTCAGAGTTACACGCGGCAGGCACTTTGAGTTTTCCGTTGAGTCCGATCTTCACCTCACCGTCACGATAAACCACCTTGAGTTTCTCCTTGAGCTTCTGTACGAACTCAGCATCCTTGATGGCAGAGTAATCCAATCGAACGCTGCATTCATCGCCATTGTTCTGGGTATAATAAACGTTGGCAATCACATCCACATCGATCGCCTTGAAAGGCTTCTCGGTCAAATCATCCTGCGTAAAGTTGAGACTTCCCTTCATTTCACTGGCAGAAGATCCCATACTGCAAGAACTCAAGCCCATTGGGGCAAAGAATAAAGCGGCAGCCACCGCCCAAATACCAAATTTCTTCATACTCATATCTAATTTTATGTTTCTAAATACGTGATATACCGAATACCTATTCTGTTTCGGAAATCTGATGGTTAGACGTAAGAAGATACATAAAGGTTGCAGGAAAACCCAAAAAGATTGCAAAAAGAGCCTCAATTGCCTTGCTTATTATGCAAGTTTTATAAAAAAACAAGATTTTCTTGCACGTTTCAGAAAATAATCGTATATTTGCGCCATATTTTAAATATGAGAATTATGATTTCAGAAAAAGAATTAAATAGCTATCGGCTGACAAGCATGGAAGAGCCAACAGATGAAATGCTGGCTCAGATTATGCATGAGGCAGCCGAAATATACAACAGAGAAAACGAAGAAGCTTACAGAAGTTATTTTGCCAATATGCAAAAACAGGCTAAAGAACAACGACAAAAATTCAATTTGAACTAATGGAGGCAAAAATACACAAACCCGTTTTAATTGTCATTGCAGGACCTAATGGTTCTGGGAAGACAACAATAACCAGTCGTGTATTACACCACGAATGGCTAGAAGATTCTATTTATATCAACCCAGACAATATTGCACAAAATATGTTTGGCGATTGGAACAATCAAGATGCAGTATTAAAAGCAGCCCAATACTGCCAGGCTCAAAGAGAAGAATGCCTCAACAATAAACATAGTATGATTTTCGAAACAGTAATGTCCACTGCCGAGAAAATTGACTTTATCAAAAGAGCTAAAGAAGCTGGATTTTTTATTCGTCTCTTTTTTGTAGGAACTTCCTCGCCAACAATAAATGCTTCAAGAATTGCTACTAGAGTAATGAAAGGTGGACACGATGTACCGATTACAAAGATTATTTCAAGATATGCCAAATCCATCATCAATTGCGAAATAGCATCCCAATACGCCGACCGCACATACGTATATGACAACTCAAAAGACGGTGTAGAAGCTCAACTTCTTTTCAGAATGACAGAAGGTAAAATATTTAAGGAATACGTGAAGGAGATTCCGGAATGGGCTATAGGCATTGCCAACAAAGAAGAATAGCCTTGAAAGGTTTCTCGCTCAAATCATCCTGCATAAAGTTGAGATTTCCCTTCATTTCACTGGCAGAAGACACATAAAGGTTGCAGGGAAAGAGAAAAAAATACAAAAAAGTGAAGCAGGAAGCTGTTCTCACAGGAACAGCCTCCTGTTCTTACAGAAACAGCCTTCGTTAGTCACTGAAACAGTATTCGTTACTCACTGAAACAGTATTGTTTTCCTGGTTTACTGAACGACCGTAGAGAGTGATAATTTCTTTAACTTCCCTTAACTTCCCCAGATACGAAAGTTCAATCAAATATGCGAAACTTCAAGTTTTCTGCGTTAATATTTGTTTAAAAATCAGTCCTTTTTCAGTATCGTTAACTTCTTTTATCTGATAATTGTTTAACACAACATAAGACGGGATTGCCTGCCCCACTCGCTTTTCAAAGATTTCAGCGGTAAGAAAAGAGAAAAAATGGGACCCTAAAAAAATGGCACCTCTTTCGGAACCAAAAATAAACGCTTAAAATATGTAAAATCATACCGTATTCTTAAAATATGTTTATAAAAAGCGAAAAACACCCTTCACCACCCTTCACCCGTAACTATTTGACACATAAAACGTTAAATAAAAAGGTGAAGGGTGAAGGTTTGAAAACTCTTTTTTATATATACGCGCGGCAAGGGAAAAAATCCGTTTTTTCATTTTTCTGACTTTCTGGATTTTCCAAAAATCCTAAAAAAAGAATATAATATAAGATTTAAAATATACCCTTCACCCTTCACCCTTCACCTCGACACCACAACACATATCCATCATCGTATTCCCAACATTTGTTTTCCTGGTTTATTCTTCGGAGATATTCTGCTATCTTTCGGAGATATTTTCGTATTCTTCGGAGATATTCTGCTATCTTTCGGAGTAATTTTCGGGTTAATGAGTTCAGAAATCGTTATCGTTTGAGAAACAGAAGAGCCAATCCGTTATCGTCCACAACAAACTAACCTAATGAGAATCAGAACAAAAAGTAACGAATTAAGTTTATTTAACCTTAAAAAACAACTATTTATGAAATAATTTCATTAAATTTGCAGCGTCTAACAGCTCCACTTGTAAGTGTACGCAAGATGATGATAGTCAAACTACCAAAACGATAGTCAAACTACCCAAAAAACAACGAGCTGAAGGACAAGAATATAAGTAAGTGATATTAATCAGAAACTGAAAGTACAATTTAAACTTAAATAGATATGAAAGTATTCAATTCTAAACTTGCTGCCATCGGTTTGGCGGCATTCGTATTCGCATCATGTAGTGATAGCAATAGCGATGGTACAACAAATGTGCCTATCGCCAGCATGAATTCCAAGATTATAGGAAGCGACTTGGTGCAAAACACGAATGCCCAGGAATTGGCAAGCCGTGTTTTTAATTACAAGAGCAAAATTGCAACTAAGTCAAGAACTATTGACGAAACTAACAAGTCATATTTCTCAAATATCATCAGCATGCCAGAGGCTCCAGCTTCTATTCCTGCTGATGCCAAGAATCTGAAAGACTATCCTACTTGGTCATTGACTCCTGGAACTTATTATGTGGCAGCAGGCGAAACTGTAGAATGCAACCAACCATTCTCTGGCGTAACACTCTATGTAGCAGGAACATTCATCCAGAACGGAATGAATGCCGACGATAAAACCAAGATATATATCTTGAAAGGTGGAAAATGGAAAACAAACGCCCAAGAATTAGTAAATGGCAATGCTACTGTTTACAATTATGGAACGCTGGAGGCAACAAATAGCCAGTTCACCATTAAAGGTACATACTTAACTGATAGCGACTTAAACTTCCCTGGAGATAAGTTAAACATTGAAGGTAGCTGCTATATCGGTGGTAACCTTACAGCTAAGGAGCTGACGAATAGCGGTATGTGTCTTAATGTAAAAGGAAATTGCAACCTGGGTACCAGCACTCTGAAAATAAATGGTAATGGAAGTCAATATTGGGAAGATCCTAATGCAGGCATCATGAATGTTGATGGTACATTAACCTGTGGTAATCTTGAACTTTGCAGTGGTGCAAAACTTTACAGCGGCTGTGCTGTTAAGGTATCAAAAGATGTAAATATCAATAGCTACGCAACTTTTGATGTATCGTACCTGAAAGCAGATAAAATCATTCAGAGTTCTGGCACAATATTTAAGCTTAAGAATCAAAGTCTGATAGAATGTGATACTTATATAGACAATAATTCAAGCGACAATATTGATGCACAGGCAGGAAATGCAGGTTCAGTTATCGAAGGCGACAATGCGGTAGCTGTCATCAAAGCAAATAAATTTGCTTTCAATACAGGAGCTCCAATAGAAAATGAAACCATGAAATTTGACTGTTTCATGTTCAGAACTCCATCTGCAACATCGAAGATTGTTCTTGACGGTAAATTCTACCAGCAGAATTTAACAACGGAAATCATTCCATTCTTCCCAGGAACTCATATTTACAGAATTGACCAGACTGACAATATCTCTGATGTAATCATCAACAAGACAGAGTGTAATGGACAGACAGGCTGGAAGCCAGGAAAAGATCCTGAACCAGAACCAACCCCTACTCCAACTCCAAAACCATCACCTCTTACACCAATCAGCGTGATAGAGCCTGATCATACACATGATATTTCTGCAACATGCGTTCAGCCTTTCGAAGGAAAGATGTATATGTCATATCATACTCGTGGTAAGGGACATGGTTCTTGTCTGGAAGTATTCGAACCAGTTGATGCAAACAACGAAGTGAAACTGCTCCAGTACATTTACGACAGTAAAGGTATGTTAGACTGGAACCACTTGATGATATACAATGCAAATAATGCAAAACAATTATACGCAGTTGGTAGTCACGCCCTGAAAGCAGGTACATTAGGCTACATTGATATCACAAGTAGCGGATTGCTAAATGCAGATCCAAAAACTATCGTAACTGAAGAAGGAGAAAAGAAGGAAATCAAACCTCTGAATATTCTTCCTCTGAATGCAAACGAAAAGGGAACAGATGAAAACTGCATCGTATACGACAGCAACTCTAACCGTTTCATCGTTGCAACAACAAAGGGATATACAACATACGATCCTGCAACATTAAATGAAATTGAGACTGTTGAAAAACCTGGTAAAGCAAAGCATGTTGCCATTGGAGACAATAAGATTGTTACATTGGTATTCACAAAACAAGCACAATACAATCCATCCAAGAACCCTGCAGAAGCAGCCAAGGAATGGATCAATGCCCAGATTGAAGTAAGAGACGAATCGGCAGATATGAAATCTACTCCAGAGGTGACTATCACAACACCTGCAATCTTGCCTCACTACGGTAAAAACGCTATCGCTGTGAAGAATGGTAAGATTTATGCATGCCTCGGCGCAGCGGGTCTCTACTGCTACGACTTACAGACAGGCAAAGAACTCGGACACTACCAGATGCCAAATCCTATTATCAAGGATAGCAAACTGGGTAAAGTCGGAGACTACAAGGCTTATGCAAATGGCTGTTTCGTTGGTGACGACGGTAAAGTATACATTGCCTACGGTTCTTATGGTGTAGTTGTTCTGAAAGCTGGTACACTTGAAGCAGGAAATCCTGAGACTATTGCTCATAGAGAAGAAGGCAAATCTGCCAACTACATTACCGTTTACAACGGCTATATCTATGTAGCATACGGACAGAAGAGACTGCAAGTTTATCAACTCACAGAAAATTAATCGTAAAAGCTAGCGTAAAAACTAGAATACTGATTGATATAGACATTAACAAAATAGAAGACACTAGTTGAATGCAGCTGCAACAGCTTGCGGCTGCATTCATAGTGTTTAAACTAAAAAACAATGAAGCAAAATTTGATACTATATACGACTACTGCTCTCCTCATTACACTCGGAGGACAAAGCGCTGTGGCTCAGGCTCAAAGGCAGCAACTGCTGAAGGAAAAGAGCTTCAGCCCTAAGATGCTCGTATATGAGAATCTGAAGAACGATAATGTACTCAGACACTTTAAACAGCGCTTCGCACAACTCGACACTCTCATCAAAAACCCTATATGGGTGAAAGCACCAGTAATAGAACTGGGACTCAATAAACAGCATCACGCTGATATCAATAAGACCGACTCTCTGTTCTGGTCGAAAACTGCACATGAGCACCTAGCGCTCAACAGACACAACGGTCTGGAAGTGACCGGACAGGTTTATGCCCGACCTGACGCGTACTTCGATTCTGATGAAGACGACGCAAAAGAGGTATCAAAATATAAGATGAAGGTTCAAGCCGAACTGGGATGGAACATCATCAACTCGAAGTTCTACCAAGGCAAAGAGAAAAGAACCAAGATCGCTCTTGCCAATGAACTCGACCGCTTGCAAATAAAAAAGCGCCAAACTGCAGACATATATGAAAAGACAGCAGATGAGCTGACCGAACAATATAACTTCTATATCGGTACCGTCATAGCACACAAGCTGGACAACCTCGACATCATGAACGAGGCTTACCAGTATATGCTGGAGAAAGACCGAATAAGCAACGACAAGATGCTCAAGGTGATGAACGACAAGCTGGAGGCGGAATACGACATCTCCATCCTCTGCTCAGACAGAGACATCACCAACAAACCGATTTACCGCATCAAGCCTACCCGCGTGGTGGTAGACACCGCAGCCCTCTGGGAACACGTAGACAAGGAAAGCCTGGATGCAAGAATCGTAATGACAAAGCTGGAGATAGCCAACAACGAAAGCAAGCTGAACAACTATCTCAGCACTACCCGACTCACCCCATTCGCCAGATGGTCAACCTACTGGCAGAGCAACGACAAGTTCTCGCACAATGGGGATGTAGGAATCAGATTCACCGTGCCTATCTACAACGAAAACCCAAGAAAGAGAAAGGCACTGGAGACACAGAAAGAGATTATCATGAACAGCAGAAGCACCGACGTGAAGGAAATCAGACAGTCGGTAAACATCCTGCTGAAAAAGATAGAAAACCTCAACCAGGCTATAGCCACTGAGGCTTACCACATACAGCAGACAGGAAAATACATCGACATGCGACGGTTCGCATATAAAAACCAGAAAAAAGGGTACAACTACCTGATGAGAATGGAAGAATATACCGGACTCCTGGAAAGCATGGAAAGAATGTACAAGCTGATGTTGAACCGCGGACTCGCCATCATCAATATAGAGAAGGCAGTAAGCATCTATAACAACAACAATATATTCAACGAGATCGAACTATGAATGAGTTTCAATATGACAGCACGCCACAGGAACAGGCGATGGCCGACTTGCTGAAATCGCAAAGCCACCGCTTGGCTAGACAGCAGATTATATTCGCGCTGATCTTCCTCCTCATCATTGTACTGGCAGCATACTATATCGTTACCCGAATGATCTGGGCCATCTATGACGGATATGTAAGACTCGATGAAAACCATATCTGTGCGATTGACGACATCTACGTCCTGAAGGTAAACAAGGAGGTGGGAGAAACCGTACACAAAGGTGATACGCTCTACTCCTACGTACTGCTGGGTAATATCGTAACCCAATACGACCCAAACATCATTCCTTCGGCGGTAAAGGAAACCCACGACATGGAAGTGCAGGCCAAACTGGCTAGAGAAGAGATTCCGGTACTGCGTACCCGACTGGCTGAACTGAAGAAACAGAAGGCATCGGAAAGTTCAGACATCTACTACGGACTGACCAACAACACCAAGCGCAACCAGCTGGATGCTGAGATTGCCGAGGTGGAGGAAGAAATAAGAAAGCAGATGAACAAGGTGACCATCTACTCACAAGCCAAGAACACCACCTATAACTTCATGAGCAGAAGAGGTGCAGGCATGGCGGGTGCTGACATGCCATACTCCAGCAATACCAGCATCTACAACCAAGGTCTGATACACTACTGCTGTGCGCCTGCCGATGCCTACGTCTCAAAGGTGAGCGTGAGCGACAAGACACTGGTGTTCAAGAGCGATGAAGTGCTCACCATCCAGCATACCGACTATGCAGCATGCCACCTGGGCATCATCACATACGTGCCTAGTAAGAAAATCAAGTATATGGAAAGTCCTGACGATGCTGACGTCATCGTGAACAAGGACCTGGTACTGAAGGCTAAGCTGCAGATGGTGGGTCTGAGAGTGGAGGAAATTCCAAAGCACCTGCAGAGCAACTTCTCGCACGATGCAAATGCCGTAGTGGCAGTATTCACCTTCAAACCCAATCAGCGAGTGCCGGCTTGGGTGATGTGCAACAAACTGCCGGTGAGAATCAGGGTGAACAAAATCAGTGCGATGTTAGACCCTAAGCCACTGCCGATGTATACCATCCCAGTGGAAAAGAATCAAAATGTGATAAGAAGTTCAAAGCTCGTCACACCTGACCAAAACAAAGACAACGTGAAGAAATGATTGGACTTAGAAGAAACAAACGTGGAGATATGGTGCTCACCATCGATAGCTATATAGATATCGACTCGACACCGGACATCCAGCCCGACTACTTCGATTGTATTTACATCAATACGAAGAGTGAGCGTGCATTCCATGCTATACTGTTTGGAGCCAGTCCAATCTTATCGTGGAAATGTAGCTACAAACCAATATTCGTCAATACGGCGTTATCGGGAAAGGAACAGATCATCGACTATATCGTCGATGCCTATGTGAGCGACATGAACAATGAGAAGGTATACGAGATTATAGACAAAATCAAGCTGGCAAGACAGAAGTTTGGTGTAAAAAGCGAAACAAGCCGTCCTACACAGCCTAACCAGCTCTTTGCCAATATTCTGAGATACCTGCTCTCAAGAGACCAGCGAATCATGGGACACCGACTGCTGGAGAAATCGTCTTTGGGATATATCAACCCAATCTTCGAACACTATCACAGTATGGGTCTCTTCCATCTCAACGAGATGTTCATGTTCATCGACACTATGGTGGAGTTCGGATCACTGCGCATTCACCGCTTCCTGCTCAAGGAGCACCTCTGCCCTAAGTGCAACCACTCTCACCTGCTCTATACTGAGTGCTGTCCGAAGTGCGGAAGTTCGAACCTGAAGATACAGAACATCATCCACCACTTCAGCTGCGCCAACGTATCGCCGGAAAGCAGCTACAATGTGGGCGGTATGCTCATCTGTCCGAAGTGTCACAAGAAACTTCGCCACATCGGTGTTGACTATGACAGACCAGCCGTGGTATATACCTGCAACGACTGCGAGAACTCGTTTACCTCGCCTATCACCAAGTCAACCTGCTGCTACTGCCAGAGCACCTATCCGGTAAACGCCCTGGTGCCACGAGACGTTGAGGACTTCGAGATAACAGAAGAAGGAATCAGAGCACTGACCAGCGGCAACATCATGTTCAACAGCATGGTGAACATCTATGATAACTTCATGGAATATTACCTGCTGATAAACCGACTGCGACGCCAGCTGATGGAAACCTACCGCAAGGATGAACTCTCGGTCATGGTAGGCAAGATATGGATTATAGATGAAAACAAGGATACCGTAAAGATAAAGGAAAGCATACAGGGCAAGCTCTGTAGAATCTTCTCCAATCACAAGGTGTCTTACAACAATAATATCTTCTACGTATCCTCTACCCTCTATGAGCATGAAGAAACGGTAGAAGAGGCTCAGCAGAAACTGAGCAAGGAGATGTCGGTAGCCATCAGAAAGGTGGCCAACTCGATAGAACCGGACGAGATTATCTGCAGCATGCTGGAAACCAAGGCGAAGACCATCGCCAACAACTATGATGAGTTCTTCAACAAACTGCAATATGTGGATATGACTCCAGACGACTACTGCCGCTACTCAGAGGAACCTCTGATGAAGGAAGAAGAGAAATTGGTGCAGCCGCAGGAAGAGCTGCTTGATACAGAGCCGAAGGAAGATGAAAACGACAAGATACAGAAGCGCATCGTGCTCTACAAGAAACTCGTTGCCATCCTTGTCACCATCGCAGGTATACTCATAATCATGGCCCTCTTGGCGCTCACCGTGCTGAGATAAGCCATCAAGAAGAAAGGGAAAAGCGTATGTTTAGCATAGCAGAACATCTGAACGATTTCTTCGACTGGATCAGCACGCTATCGTTTAGCAGTATCGTGAATACCTACTGGTTTCTCTTCTTCATCGAGATGCCAAGATATTATATCCTGGAATATCTCGTAATCGGAAACCGACTGATGAAGAGAAACCAGATAGATAAAGAGAAAGAATATGCCAAGTACTTCCTGTACCGCGAAAATCCGCTTATCAGCATCCTCGTACCGGGAAAGAACGAAGGCAAACATATATTCAAAATGGTGAACTCGCTGGCTGAGCAAACCTACCGCAACTACGAAATCATCGTGGTAGACGATGGTAGCGACGACGACACCAAACTGATTTGTAACGACCTCTACCGAGCCGGGTATATCACCCACTACCTGAGGTTGGATACAAGAGGCGGTAAAGCTGCCGCCAGCAACTATGGAGCCCAGATGGCAAAAGGCAAATACATCGTATGTCTGGATGCCGACTCTTCGCTCGACCGTGATGCACTGGAGAAGATTCTACTCCCCTTCTACATCGACGGAATGGTAAAGGGCGTAGGAGGATGCGTGAAAGTACGCAACTACAAGGAAACCATCTGCTCATCGCTGCAGGCTTTCGAATACCTGAAGCGAATACAGGTGGGACGTATCGTAACCAGCGAACTGGGTATCTACCACATCATCTCGGGAGCATTTGGAGCCTTCGAAAGAAAGACGCTGAAGGAAGTGGGCTATTGGGACATAGGACCGGGACTGGACGGTGACCTGACACAGAAGATCCGCAAAGCCGGATATAAAGTGAAATTTGCCGAAGATGCCATCTGTATGACCAATGTGCCTACCAAATGGTACAAGCTGTATCATCAGCGCATCAGATGGTCGCGCTCGTTCGTGAGATTCCGTCTACGCAAGCATGCCGACATTCTGTTGCCTACCAAGAACTGGAGTATCCTTAACTGGTTATCCAACATGGAGAGTGTGGTTTTCGACTGCTTCCTCAATTTTCTGTGGTTGTGGTACATCATCAAGCTCGCCATCACGTTTAACACGCACATCATCGAGGTGCTGGCGCTGGGCTACTTTATCAGAGTATGCTTCTCGCAGCTTGCCATCCTCCTTGTACTGATGGTTTCAGAAAGAAAGAAAGACGTGTGGTTCCTTTACAGATATCTGCCACTGATGTCGCCTTATACAGGTTATTTCCTGCGTATCGCCCGTCTGTCGGCTCATCTGCAAGAATTCTTCTTCCGCCGTTCTTACAAGGACGCATGGAACCCTGAGAAGACTTCGCGCTATGCTCAGCTTGAAGGAATCTAAAAGATCCGAGTTACTTGCTGTAACGTACATACAGCAGGGAGCTCCCAATAAAAGAAATAACATTATAAAACATAAACAGAATATAGTATATGATAAACAAGTCTTTTGAGTTTAAGATTGGAGTAATAGGATTAGGGTATGTTGGTACTCCACTAGCATGCTTATTCTCAAAGAAATACGATACATGGGGTTATGACATCAAAGCTGAGAAGGTAGCCAAGTTAGCCAAAAGCACGATGGAAGACAACAGACCTGTATCCAAAGCTTTGGAACAGGGACTGAAACTGACCAGCAATATTGATGACCTGAAGAAGTGTAACGTGTATATCATCGCTGTACCGACACCGGTTAACAAATCGAACAAGCCAGACATCAGTTGCGTGCGCAATGCAACTGCTGAGATTGGCAAGATCCTGAAAGAAGGTGATATCGTGGTATACGAAAGTACCGTTTACCCAGGTCTGACAGAAGAGGTTTGTGCCCCATTACTGGCATCTACATCAGGATTGAAATTGAACCAGAGTTTCTTTGTAGGCTTCTCGCCAGAGCGCATCAATCCGGGCGATACGGTTCATACCATCGAGAACATCGTGAAGGTTACCAGCGGTTCTACACCCGAAGCAGCAGCTATCATCGACAGCCTCTATGCTTCAGTACTTACCCATGGCACCTACAAGGCGAAGAGTATCAGAATAGCAGAGGCATGTAAACTGATGGAGAACTGCCAGAGAGACATACAGATAGCCTTCTTCAACGAGATGGAAAAGATTTTCGACAAGATGAACATCAACATTGAAGACGTAACGGCGGCAGCAAGCACAAAATGGAACTTCGTGCCAGCTACTCCAGGACTCGTTGGCGGCCACTGCATCGCGGTAGACCCATACTACCTGATTAACAAGGCACAGGAGGTTGACGTGGTACCATCGCTGCTCTCTACAGCCCGTGAGGTTAACGAGCAGATGGCGGTATGGATGGCAGGAAAGATAAAGAATGCATCTGAAAGCAGAAAGTTCAAGGCTCCGGAAACCAACGTGCTGATTCTCGGCTTCTCGTTCAAGCCAGACAGCGATGATATCAGAAACACAAAAGTAGCCGATCTCTATATCAACCTGGTAGGAGCAGGTTACAAAACCACACTCTACGATCCATTGGTAGATGTAGAGGAAGTAAAAGAAGAATATAACATCAAGGTGACAGATGATCCTAAAGTTCTGGAAAAAGAGTATCAGATTGTGGTAATCGGTACTCATCACAAGATGTTCGACAGTATCGACATGAACAATCTAATCACTGATAAAGGATTCATGTGCGACATCTACGGCATTCACAAGCCAAGAAACTAGACCTTCAAGATCGGAAAGAACCTACATAAAATAGACCAGTGAAAAATGGAAAAGAACAAAGTGCTAATCGTCGATGATATTTCAGAAAATATTGAAACTATCTCTGAAATGATAAAGGACTTTGACATCGACGTGAAAACTGCAAATGGCGGAAAAGAAGCCATTGAACTGATTGACACATTCAAGCCGCACGTGATACTGCTCGACTTGATGATGCCACATGTAAATGGGTGGGACGTAATAGACCATGTACGCTCTAAATACTCGAAAAGTGAAATGGTCATCATCGTGGTTTCCCTGTTAAGCAACAAGGATAATGTGGATGAATGCTACGAGCTTGGAGTAAACGACTACATCACAAAGCCTATCATCAAAGCCCGTCTCACCAGTTCGCTAGACGCTCATCTAAGCAGTCTTGCAAGAGGCTAAAGTGCCTCTTGCAAGATTGCTTCTGCATGAGTTATACGATTACTAGTAGGAGGATCTATGCCTTCCAACGGGTAGGCAATACCTAGTTTCTCATACTTGTAGATACCCATCGTATGATAAGGTAAGACATCTATACGCTCAATATTAGAGAGTGTTGAGAGGAAATCGCGCAACTGATAGAGGTATTCATCCTTGTCGGTAATACCTGGAATCAGGACGTGACGAATCCATACTGGTTTGTGTATCTCGCTTAAATAACGTGCACAATCCAGTATGTTTACATTAGAATGGCGGGTGAGTTTACGATGCTCTTCATCGTTGATATGCTTGATATCAAGAAGAACAGTATCTGTGACGGTCATCAGACGCTCGAATTTATCGAAGAAAGCACCCTCTTTCCTAAATGGTTGCGCTGATGTATCAAGACAAGTGTTGATGCCACGCTGATGGGCTTTCTCGAAAAGTTCGATGAGAAAGTCTATCTGCATCAGGGCTTCTCCACCACTTACAGTAATACCGCCCTTGTCTCCCCAATAACTTTTGAATCTCTCTGCCTTATCCAACAGGTCATCGGCACTCCACTCCTCTCCCACTCCCATCTTCCATGAATCCGGGTTATGGCAGAACTGGCAGCGCATCGGACACCCCTGCAGGAAAATCAAAAACCTAATGCCTGGTCCATCTACAGAACCAAAGCTCTCTATGCTGTGAACAAAACCCTTATGCATTCTTTCGAAGATCATATATTCCCCACAATGCAAAAAGACTCATAAATAAGGCTATAATACCTAAAAAAAGAAATACACCCATATTATTTTATCTTTTTAGAAATGATTAAAAACAAGAAGCCCACTTAAGCCTGCATTTTACGATAATCAATATATGCCCATAGGGTAAACCCACCTGCAAGCAAAGCAAAAAATCCCATAAATACCAATAGTTCCATATTTATTTTCCTTTCTTTTTGTTATCTTTAGACATCAATATTAAAAAGAATCCACATACAGCAAGAAACAAAGTTATTAGAGCACCAAAAACTAAAAGTTTCCCTGTATCGATATCCTTCTTCATAATACTTGCCAGGATGATACCACCAAATATCAGTTTGGCTAAATCCAAGCAAAATTTTCCTCCCTCACTCCAAAGAGTTGTTTTTTGTTCTATATTAAATTTCATACCGCAAAGATAGTAAATTTATCAATATCTTGCTCTATTTTGCAGTTAAATAAGCTAAAATGCCCGCTAAATATCCTCGGAAAGAAAATCTAGCGGGCAATCTATATGTTACAAAGAGACAAGAGAAATCTTCACTCTTCCCTCTTCATTCTTCACTTCCTTAGAGTCTCTCGTGAGCCTGACGAGCGATTACGTCGAGCTGCTGCTCACGTGTCAAGTCGATGAACTTAACTGCGTAACCACTTACACGGATGGTGAAGTTCTGGTACTCTTCCTTCTCTGGGTGCTCCATCGCATCCTTGAGCTTGTCGATACCGAATACGTTCACATTCAGGTGGTGAGAACCCTGGTTGAAGTAACCATCCAATACACCTACCAATGTCTGGGCACGCTCCTCGTCGTTATGTCCGAGAGCACCTGGACTGATGGTCTGAGTATTAGAGATACCATCGAGAGCATACTCGTATGGCAACTTAGCTACTGAGTTCAATGAAGCCAAAAGACCGTTCTTCTCTGCACCGTAAGATGGGTTAGCACCTGGAGCCAAAGGAGCACCGGCTGGACGACCATCAGGCATGTTGCTGGTGTACTTACCGTATACTACATTTGATGTGATAGTCAGGATAGATGTAGTAGGCTCAGAATTGCGGTATGTATGATGCTTCTTGATCATGTTCATGAAGGTCTTGAGCAACCATACTGCAATCTCATCAGCACGCTCATCATCGTTACCGTAACGTGGGAAGTCGCCCTCGGTCTTGAAGCTGAGAGGGAAACCGGTCTCATCACGGACGATGTTTACCTTGGCATACTTGATAGCTGAGATAGAATCAACCACGTGGCTGAAACCAGCGATACCTGTAGCAAAAGTACGACGAACATCTGTATCGATGAGCGCCAACTCTGCTGCCTCGTAGAAGTACTTATCGTGCATGTAGTGGATGAGGTTCAATGTCTTCACATAAACGCCAGCCAACCAGTCCATCATATCCATGAAACGTGGCATGAACTCCTCGTATGTCAACACATCACCCTCTACGGCGCGATACTTAGGACCGCACTGCTCACGTGTCTTTGAATCAACACCGCCAGATACAGCGTAGGTCAAGCACTTAGCCAAGTTGGCACGGGCACCGAAGAACTGCATCTCCTTACCTGTCTGTGTAGCAGATACACAGCAGCAGATGCTATAGTCGTCACCCCAAACTGGGCGCATTACATCGTCGTTCTCATACTGGATAGAGCTTGTCTTTACAGAGATGAGAGAAGCGTAGTGCTTGAATGCCTTTGGCAAGCGAGAGCTATAGAGTACAGTGAGGTTTGGCTCTGGTGAAGGACCCATGTTCTCCAATGTGTGGAGGAAACGGAAGTCGTTCTTGGTAACCATTGAGCGGCCATCCTGACCCATACCACCTACCTCGAGAGTAGCCCAAACCGGGTCACCGGTGAAGAGCTCGTTGTAAGAAGGGATACGGGCGAACTTAACCATACGGAACTTCATTACCAAGTGGTCGATGAGCTCCTGAGCCTCATCCTCGGTAAGAGTACCCTCATTCAAGTCGCGCTGGATATAGATGTCGAGGAATGTAGAGATACGGCCTACAGACATCGCAGCACCATTCTGAGTCTTCACAGCTCCGAGGTAACCGAAGTACAACCACTGAACAGCCTCACGAGCGTTTTTGGCAGGCTGAGAGATGTCGTAACCATACAACTGAGCCATCTCCTTCAAGCCCTTGAGCGCCTTAATCTGCATAGCAACCTCTTCACGAAGACGGATAACTTCGTCAATCATCTCACGGTCGCCCATGTTAGCGAGGTCGTTCTTCTTCTCCTCGATGAGGAAGTCGATACCATAGAGGGCTACACGACGGTAGTCACCTACGATACGTCCACGACCATAAGTATCAGGAAGACCGGTAAGAATGTGGTTATGGCGAACGAGCTTCATCTCTGGAGTATAAGCATCGAATACGCCATCATTATGAGTTTTGCAATACTTGTGGAAGATTTCGTGGAGCTTCTCAGATGGCTGATAGCCATATGTTGTACAAGCCTGCTCCGCCATCTTGATACCACCGTAAGGCATGAAGGCACGCTTCAAAGGCTTATCGGTCTGCAGACCAACTACCTTCTCCAAATCCTTTGTACCTTCACCGATATAAGCAGCACCGTAAGCTGTCAATCCTGAAACGATTTCTGTTTCCATATCAAGCACACCACCCTTGGCGCGCTCCTCCTTCTGGAGTTCCTTCAACATACCCCAAAGGGTGTTAGTTGCCTGAGTTGGTTCTGCAAGGAACGACTCATCGCCGTCATAACAAGTGTAGTTGTTCTGAATGAAATCACGAAGATTCACTTCACTCTGCCACATGTTTCCTTTGAAACCTCTCCATTCTGTTTTCATCATTTTAATACTTTTTTTATAAAGTTAATAATTATATATTTTGCACACACTATCTATTTTGAGTTGGTTTTACACCTATTATATATAGTAAAATAAAAAAGCCCGAACACGTTTGTGCCCGGGTTTTTAAGCACCTTTATCTGAAGGTGCGTATATCATGATGTTATCGTTCTTGCCGACTGCATCTGTTTTTCCTATATATCCTAAGTTAATTCCCACTTTAAATTTCATGTCTTTTAAATTCTATTATTTGTAATAGCCTTGCAACAGTTTTGCAATGCGAGTGCAAAGTTACAACAATAAAATGAGAAAAGAGAAGAAAACCTGAACTTTCTTCTCTTTTCTATGCAAAATCATCATTTATGAGTATCATTCTACTGATTCTCAAAGAAATGATTGAGATTTTCGATGAATAATCCGAAACACTTGTCATGAATCTGACGTGTCATGGAAACAGGGTTCTCCGCATTCAGGATGGTACCGCTCATTGCCACACCGATGCCCAATTCTGCAAGCGGATCTATATCGTCTGGAGTCAAGCCTCCGATGGCTACCATAGGCAGAGAGATTTTATTCTCCCTCATCTGCTCAATAATCTGGCGATAACCTTCTATACCCAACACCGGAGAGAGTTTCTCCTTGGTAGTAGTATAGCGGAACGGACCGCAACCGATATAGTCAGCCCCCTGTTCATGCAAACGACGAATATCATCAAATGTATTGGCAGTCCCTCCGATTATGAATTCATCACCCAGGAGCTTACGTGCCTCATCAACCGGCATATCATTCTTTCCAAGATGTACACCATCTATCTGTAACTTCTTCACCAGTTCTACACGGTCGTCGAGAATAAAGGTTGCACCGGCACCCTCGCAAGCCAACTTTAACTTACGGGCTATAGGCTCTACCTCTTCATCGGTAGCCCCCTTCATGCGAAGCTGAACCCAATCACATCCTCCGATAAGTGCCAGATAGGCTCCTTCGAGATAAGAGAAGCGCTCGTTCTGATGCGTGATAAACTGAAAGCTCGTCTGAAAATGAGCTAATGCTAAAGACTTGTTCATACGTACTATAAAATATAAATTCGCTTGCAAAGGTACTACATTCACACGACAAAATCCTACAATTTACCTTTTTTAAACTTCGTCATTTGGAAATGGGGAAAGTCTTCCTTTTTTTTATTTTGTTTTTTTATACTTTCTTATTTTAATATATGAATACTTTTCCGTACCTTTGCACTCAAAATACAAAACATTACTTTTTATGTTGACAGATATTGAAATAGCTAAATCAGTAAAAATGCGCCCTATCAATGAAGTGGCAGCAGAACTTGGAATCCATGAAGACCAAGTGGAAAACTACGGTCGTTACATCGCTAAGATTACTACGGACAAGATTGACACCAACAAGTTTAAGAATCACCATCTCATCCTTGTGACAGCTATCAGCCCTACAAAGGCTGGTAATGGTAAGACTACGGTATCTGTAGGTCTCGCATTGGGCATGCAGAAGATTGGCAAGAAATCAGTCGTAGCCTTGCGCGAACCATCTCTCGGTCCATGCTTTGGCATGAAGGGTGGCGCAGCAGGTGGCGGTTATGCCCAACTCGTACCAATGGATAAGATCAACCTCCACTTCACCGGCGATTTCCATGCCATCACAGAGGCCAACAACATGATCTCTGCCCTTCTGGACAATTACCGTTTCCAGCACGAAGCAGAGGGTTTCAAACTCAAGAAGATTCTTTGGCGTCGCGTCATGGATGTGAACGATAGAGGTTTGCGCCGCATCATCACCGGTATAGGAGATAAGAACGGCATCGAGACAGAGTCTGGTTTTGATATTACGCCAGCTTCTGAGATTATGGCTATCATGTGTTTCGCAACAAGCATCGATGATCTTCGTCGCCGTATCGATAATATCCTCCTGGGCATCACCGAGGACGACAAGCCATTTACCGTAAAAGATATGGGTGTAGGTGGCAGTATCGTAGCTCTCCTTCTCGATGCTTTGAAGCCAAATCTGGTTCAGACAACAGAGGGAACACCGGCATTTGTTCATTGCGGTCCTTTTGCCAACATTGCTCATGGCTGCAATTCCGTCATGGCTACAGCTGCTGCTCTTGAGTATGGCGACTATGCTATTACAGAGGCAGGATTCGGTGCAGATCTCGGTGCTGAGAAGTTCTATGACATCAAATGCCGCAAGACAGGTTTGCAACCAGACCTCACCGTTCTCGTTGTTACCCTCCAGGCGTTGAAGATGCATGGTGGAGTAGCTCTGGAAGATATCAAGAAGCCAAACATCGCAGGTATGGAAGCCGGTTACTGGAACCTCGACAAGCACGTAAAGAACCTGCAGAGCTTTGGTCAGACTGTAGTGATTGCATTCAACAAGTTTGCAACCGATACAGATGAAGAAATTGAAGTATTGCGCAAGCATTGCGAGGAGATGGGTTGCGGTTTCGCCGTAAACAGCGCCTTTGCCGAAGGCGGAAACGGTGCCATTGAACTTGCCAACCTCGTAGTGAAGACCATTGATGAGCGTCCATCAGCCCCTCTCTATTTTGCTTATGATGATAACGATACTGTTGAGGAGAAGATAGAAAAGGTTGCATTCAATCTTTACGGAGCAGGCAGCGTGACATTGAGCGATTCTGCCAAGGCGATGATTGAAGAGATCAAGAAACTGGGTGCTGAAAAGTTCCCTATCTGTATTGCCAAGACTCAGTACAGTTTCTCTACCGATGCCAAGGCATACGGTCCTACAGATGGTTTCGAACTCCACGTTCGCGACATCACCGTAAATATGGGTGCCGAGATGATTGTAGTCATCGCTGGTCCTATCATGCGTATGCCGGGCTTACCAAAGAGCCCACAGGCTGAGCGCATCGATGTAGTAAATGGTGAGATTACTGGTCTTTCTTAAGCACTACAGATTTCACAGATTCATAAATGAAAAAGCCCAGGGCGTGATGTCCTGGGCTTTTTCATTTATCTCATACTGAATTCGCAACCACAATATAACTGATTATAGAATTCATTGATTCTCAAGAGTTCACCTCGGCGATTCTGCAAACCGCCCTTCCGCCAATTCATATCCCACCATTCTACATCAGGATAAGCCTCAACGGCAAGATGACCGGCTGTATCTATCTGCCTGATATTCTTCCAGCGCGAAGATGCCAACGTGGTAGTAAGAAGGTGAAATCCATGCTCCTGCGCATACTTGGCTGCATGAGAGAGGCGGAACTGAAAGCAAACAGAACAACGGCTGCCACGCTCGGGCTCATCCTCTAAACCCTTAATAACAGAAAGCCACTCCTGATGGTCATACTCATCATCTACATAAGGTACATTCTGGGTTTCCAGAAATCGTTTCAGTTCATGTTTACGGACATCATACTCCTGCTGAGGATAGATATTACTGTTACTGAAATATACAGTAGGCTTCATGCCATTACGAAGCATACATTCTACGATAGCCGCCGAACAAGGTGCACAACAGGCATGCAACAAGACAGCCTGACCTTCAGCCTTGCTTCCATTCGGGAGAGTAAGTTTTACGTATTTATATTGTTCTTCTACAGGAATCTTCATTGTTTTCAATGTTAAATGTAAAATTAAAATGTGAACAGCTACTTCTGATGTGAAGTATTTTCGCCTTGCTTCAAAAAACAAATGGAGTACAATCTCACGACACCCCCCATTTGCCCAAATATATGCGAAAACTAGTGCAAAGGTACAACATTTATTCGAACCACCAAATTTTTAACACGTTTTTTTCATCACAATGGTTCAAACAGCTAACATTTAACTGTATTTTAACACTTAAACACCAGTTTTGTTATCTTTAAGAACTATAAATCACGTTTCAGCGTGATAACTGTCAGTTCAGGCCATGCGCCTAGGCGGAAAGGGAAAGAACCACCAATACCCGATGATACATAGAGCATCTGCTCACCAATCCGGTAAGCTCCGCCCCACTCTTTGAAAGCCATGCGGGCAGGCGTCCATTTACCTATTTTCAATTGTCCGGCATGCGTATGTCCCGCCAGAGTAAGTTGTATCTTCTTACCAACTACTTCTCTGCGCCAATGGTGAGGATCATGACTCAAGAGGATTTTAAACATATCTGGATTCAACCCCTTCATCGCTTTCTTCAGATTACTGCGATTGGTGAAAGGAGGCTGACCGGGATTCTCTACGCCTATTACAGCGATAGATGCCATGCCATGACTCACCACATGATGTTCGTTCATCAGCTGATGCCACCCCAGACTTTCCTGATAACCATAGAGCATACGGCGGTTTCTCTTCAAAGCGCCAATAGAATGATTGTTGCCATATTCACAATAATCATGATTTCCCCAGATAGAATAGATGCCATCTGACGCATGAAGCTGCCCCAGCGTATCCAGATAAGGCTCCACTTCGCTGGCTTGGTTATTGACCAGATCGCCCGTAAAGAGAATCATATCGGGTTCTTCATTGTTGGTCGCATCCACCACCTTCTGCACGAAATCATTGCCGGGAGGAAACGAACCGAGATGAAAGTCGGTAATCTGTACCAGACGGTAACCATCAAAATAAGGTGGCAAATCGGGCGAGGTAAAGGTAATATGTTTCAGTTCTAACCGCTTCCAACCCTCTATAAAGCCGAAGGCAAACCACCCCATTACACCCAAAGCAGGAATCAGAGCAAAGAACCAAGGAAGAAATGCATCGAACAGGATGAAAACAACCTTAGGGAATGCCGAGAAAAGTATGGTAGTAAAGAGTACACGGACTGACAACTTATGGAAGAACCCCATCTGTAACCCCACTTCGGCAAGAACAAGTAACAACGAGGGAACCCACCATAAGATGGCTAGCAGCAAAGGCCACTCACTCACCCCGATGTGCCAAAGCCAGAAGTCGGGCAGGAATGCCAGAACCGACATGACTACTATATAGAATATGGATCTTAATACCTTTTTTAATACCTTCTTCATTGTTTTTCTTTATAACTGGGTACAAAGGTACGATAATTCATAGACAATACAAAATAAATTTAAATATATTTTCAATGTTTTGTTATTTGAGAAGATTGCATTATCTTTGCATAAGATTTGCTGCACTCGGCAATATGAAAGTAAACTTTCATTGCACTCGATTGCAAAATCTTTGCAAAAGAAAAATTAAATAAAATGGCACGACGACTAAGAAAAAAACGCATAGCAATCATATTGCTTTCCTTTACAGCAATCGTAGGGTGGACTACACACAGCTGTGTATCTCGCTGTACATCAGCATCAGACAAGAACAAGGCGGCAGATTCGCTCCCTAAGGTTCATATCAACGATTCCATCTCAAATGCCCTGACAGAGGGGAAGGAATATCAAAAGATGGATTCGCTCGTAGAGAGATACCTCAAGCGATGGGAAATCAACGGTGCACAGCTCGTCATCACCCGCAACGACTCCCTGCTCTATGCCCGCGGTTTCGGATGGGCAGACAAGGAGAGGGGCATTCGAATGGAACCGAATATGCTGATGCGCTTCGCTTCCATTTCCAAGCTCATCACCGCCGTAGGCATCATGAAACTGCAGGAGATGAAGAAGCTCAGAATGAACGAGAAGGTATTCGGACCTAAGGGAATCCTAAACGATACCACCTACAACAACGGCATCAAGGACCAGCGCTACTACAACATCACCGTAGAACAGCTGCTGCGCCATCAGGCAGGTTTCAACAACTATGCCGGCGACCCGGTATCCTCTACCCGCTACATCATGATGCAGAACCATCTTAAAACGCCACCTGATCACCCTACCCTGCTCAAGATTCTCTTGAAGCGCCACTTGGGCTATACTCCTGGCGAAGGCAAATGCTACAGCAATCTAGGCTACATGATTCTCTCCATGATTATAGAAAAGAAGAGCAGAATGAAGTACGAGAACTTCATGCAGAAGTACGTGCTCCAGCCTGCCGGATGCTACGACATGCATATTGCCGGCACCTACTATAAGGACCGCCGTCCTAACGAGACGAAATATTACATGCACCAGGGCAGCATCCCGGTATATGAATACAACAACAGTGGCAGAATGGTAGAAAAGTGTTATGGCGATACCGACCTTCCTCGCCTCTCAGGTGCCGGAGCATGGTGTGGTTCAGCAGCCGAACTGAGCCGTCTCATCGCCAGCATCGACGGTCTGCCTCATGTCAAGGACATTCTCAGCCAGAAGAGCATCCAGTTCATGACCACCGAGCAGCCCGACCATCAGTATTCCATCGGTTGGAACTACACACCCAAGAGCAATCGTCCGTGGATTCGTACCGGTTCTCTTGCCGGCACCTCTGCCATTGTCCTGAAATACCCCGACGGCCAGTGCTGGATTCTCATTACCAACACCTCCACCTGGAAGGGTCACGGTTTCAGCAACGACACCGTGGCATTCTTTGAGAAGCTCCGCAAGCAGTTCATGGCAGATATGCCGAAGAAGGATTTGTTCATATAGAGAAGGAAAATAAAAGTTGGTGCATAACAGATGGGCAACGCATGCACATCAGCTGCTGTGCGAGCGCATATCAGCTGTTATGCAAGCGCACAACAGCTGTTGTGCGGCCGGAGATACTAAATAACTCAGAAATATATCCTGTCTTTTCCGACAATATATCTTTAATATACGAATAAAAGAGGGTGCATCATAAATTCATGATACACCCTCTTTTCGTTTTTATCAACTATTATAAACTTGTCAAACCAAGCTTCTCCTATCTTACGGCAACCTTCCGTCCCATAGCCTGAGCACAGGACTGGGTGGATGCCTTTACGATATATACTCCGGATGGAACACGGAGAATCATTCTCTGCTTATCAGGCAACTGATAACTGTGAACCATCTTGCCATCCAAGGTAAATACCTCTACCCTACCCAACTTCTCACCATTCAGGGCAGATACAACAATCATGCCCGCAGCAGGTGAATAAACCTTCAACTGATTACTTTCAGCCTCAGCCTCAATCTGCTGGATACCGGTAGTACCACGAGTCTGTGTCAGGAAGTATCTGCCATGCTCGTTCGCCTGAATGCTCACCTCATTGCCATCCTGCAACTCGGTATACTGTCCGTTGGCAGCATCATAGAGATAAAGCGGAGCATCGAGCTTGGCAACGCCCTTGAAGTCGAGGTTCACCATTTCATTCTTCTCCCCATTCTCCATGATTACACCCATTGGCATCCATTCAATCTTAGGAGTAGCATTCACCGCCACAGCCTGAGAACCAGCCACGGTATAAACCTGCGGAATTCCACTCAGGTTCTGATCGCACAGAAGATCCACATCCTCCTGCTCATCATAATCATCAGAAGCCTCTTCTCTTACGGCAATGCGAGCCTTCGAAGTCTGTCCCTTAGCATTCTGAGCCGATACATTCACGTCTTTGAGATAATCAGAAGCAATGATGATACCAGAAGAGAGCAGACGGTCTACATACATCGCAGAAGTGAACTTCACCTCATCAACAGAAGCTGTTCCATCCTTCTTGACAAAGAACGACTGTGTAGGCTGGATAACGAAATCCTTACTACTTAAATCTGTAGAAGGAACGCTTCTTACTGCATCTCCTTCAATCAGCCATACTGCATTCTGCAATCCTGTATTCACCTCGAAGAACTTCTTCAGAGAGATAGAGCAGGTATATGGATTAGCCACGAGATAGAATCCGCTGGTGTTATCCGCACCTAGCGTCTGAACCATCTGAGCAAGATGCTTTTCCTCATTGTTGTAAGCAACGAGAAGTCTGCCATGACCAGCATTCTTCGCAACCGGTATCTTGCTTGAAGAAGGCTTTGAACCTGTATAATCGAAGTACTGGTATTCCTTATCTTCCTTTGGCAAACGAAGAAGCGCATTCTTAGTCTGATCCTTAGGCAAGAGCGCATTACCAGCCTTGATAGCGAAGCCACCAAATGTTCCATCTGCGGCATAGCTCTCATCCACCTTATTATATACATGGCTCCAATAGCCGAGATTGACATCAATATTGCTAGCCTCACCGTTTGGCGTATGCCATGCATTATGCTCACCATCAGAAGTGATTTCCTTCACATCGCTCTTCATCCAAGCTCTCTGATAAACCGGATACTTGCTTCGGCTATACGCATCTAAAGTACTAGAATATGCCACCTTATCATTATACTTAATACCCGTAAATGCCTTAGTTTCCTGTCGTCCATTACTTGCTGGCACATACATATCACCTGCGTAGATATACTGCAGAGGTGAAGCCATGGTGTACCACTTGTTTGGCTCCAGCTCTTTCTCTACCCAAGCCTTGTCATATACCAGATAGCACTGGTCGCGAAGCTCGCCCTGAGGCTTGAAGTAAATCTGATGGCAGGTATTGCCATAGAACTTCTCGCACTTCAGATTACCTGCTTCCAATCCCTTATCAGCAGCTGCCTCATTCCAGAACGCCATGATATCATACTGGATATACGTTGTTGCCACATCACCCTTGGCATTGGTCAGCTTGGTAGCGATGCCATTGGTGCTACGGTAAACGATGTTACCGAGGTCAGGGAATGGCAAACCATTCAGATTACCGATCGTTACCTTGGTAAACTTCATTGGCACATAGCTGTTCAGCGTTGGGATCTCCTTTGCAGAAGTTGGCGTACCCGACATACTGCTTCCATAAGCCAGATAATCTGTATACTTATCATCATACAATTCTGTAGATGATGAGCGATGCCAGTTATCATCATTATTCCAGTTGGCATTCATACCGCCATCCGCAGTAGGAGTCCAGGTAATGAACTCCGGTACAATCTTCAACTTGAGATAAGACTCGCCAGGGCAGTTGGTAGTTCCCTCAGAAGCTGTTCTCTGCTCGAAGGCAAATCTGAGCTCGTAGTAATATCCCTCATGGAAATTCTCTACGGCAGCGTCAGAGAACTTGATATTGAGGGTAGCCTGAGTCGTTTTATCTATAGCCGGCAACTCTGTACTCTGCAATGTGGCAACCTGGGTATTCAGCATGGCAGTTGTCCATAACGGGTCATTCGTGTATGCTACCATTACCTTATCTGAAGTAACTGCAGAAGTGCCACTATCATCGACGAAGGTAAGTGGCGAAGTGATAGCATTTCCATCACCCATAGTAGCACTATGAAGAGGAATCTCCAGGAATCCTGTATTCTTCAACTTCTTCAGCTGTGGCAAACCGATGCGAAGCGATGCCTCATAACTGCCGTCTTTAAATGGATAATCCACATCATTGAAACCGAAGTTAAGCTGTGGTCCATCCTTCATTACACGCAATGGTACTGGTATTGCACTAGGGCACAACAGATACTTTTTACCATTTGGCGCAATATATTCAATATAGTCAACATCATCGTTACCTTCAGGCTTCATAAATATCTGATGATTTTCACCCAATGTAATATCCTTCTTAAGGATAGTAATTTCGTTGCTAGCAGGTGCTGAAGGTTTTATCTTATTTTCTTCATTCTTACCATCAAGATACCAGATGAATTTAACACCATCCAATGTTATCTTACCACCTGTATTAGGGTCAGTTGTAACCAATTGACCTTTGATTTTTATCTCATAATCATCAGCTGCATCGCAAGGAATCTTATAATCAGTCACGATCTTACCATCTGTATCAGTAATGACAGAATGCTGGCTAACCATTTCAAACCAGTTACTGTACAACGAGCAGACTTCAGCAGGTGACCCCCAATTAGAGTTGCCAGTTGCGTCAGGAGTTTCTGTAGCTACAGATACGTAATACTTCTTCCCCACTTCAAGGGGATAGTCTTTATTGCTGATAACAATATAGGTTACACCTTCACTATCTTGCTCAATCATATTAGTACCATCGATTTCAAAGTTCTTACAGTTTTCCTCTGAATTGTATACATCAACAGTACCATATTCCGTACCTTCAACTTTCGTTATTTTGTTTTTCGTTTTATCCTTCAAGCTATAAGAATAAAATCCATCGCCCGTTACAGGTTTTCCATCTTCACCCACAAATCTGAAATAGATCTTTGTATCTTTATGTCCCAAAATCGCATTCAAGGTCTCGTGGATAGCACGTATCTTCAGTTTGATAGTTCCAGTTGTAGCACCGTTACATACCGGCTTTTCCTGAATCACCTGAACCTTAGCGGGCGCTAGATACATACGGATATCATCTACAGCATAGTCGGCACCTTGAGTTCCTTTACAGTAATTATCTATCTCCAACCGGAAATCAGAATACTTTTCTACATTTGACTCTTTTTGCAAAGTAATCTTACCGTATACCTGATACCAAGTCATTGATTTCAAGTCTTCTACATTATTACTAAAATCACCAGATGAAAAACAATGTATCAGATGTTTATCAACAATCTCACCATTGACATCTTTATTAACGCCAAATAGTTTAAACATAATCTGTGGCTTTGTACCTGCTTTTGTCATGTCAGCAACACTTGCAATGAAAATAAGCTGCTGTCCAGTACAAAGATTAGCATTGAAATCTGAAGCAGCGATTTTTCTACTTTCATCAGATGCATCCACATAAAGGAAATGACCATATTGAGAACCATTAGTTATCTCATAAGTCTTATCATATAATTCTCCAGTTTGCCACCAAAGATATTTTTCACTAGAAGTAGAAACACCACTAAGATTTGCGGACTTATACAAGCAATAATCTCCATGAAGTGGAGAATGACCGATTTTATTCAAACCACCATAATTAGTAGCATCGTAGTCAATCAAATCACGATATACGAAACTATAAGCACAGCGATCCCATTTAGATGGTAATCGGTTCTGGTTGTCATCCGGACTTGTAGGAGCAGCCACAGTCTGTTCTACATTAACGTCATCAAATGTAATAGGCTTGATAGCCATTTTATAATGCTCATCAAGATAACCAATAAGTCTATTATTCAAACCTTCTTTAACTATCTCTTCTTTAGTCATCGGATGATTATTCCTGAATCGAAGATCAATGTTGGCAATTGGACAACGATTATCAGCATCATCCATAGCATATGCAACGATATATACAAGATCTCCATATTGAAAGGTAAAATTCTTTGTTTCACCCTTTGATGATACGGACGTCCAGTTTCCGTCAAGATTGTTCATCGCCAAATCAAAGAAACGATTAACACGAGTACCCAAATTAAGACAATAAGTCTTGGTCTTATCGTATGCCCACCACTCTATCTTAGCAGCCTGACATATTTTTGTATTATCAAAGTCGGATTCCACGAGTTTATCCTTTTCATCTGCATAATATACCCGATGAGTACAACCATTAACCAATGGATGGAAAAAATACTTTTTAGAGTCTGACAAATCCAAACGAAGAGTCAAAGTAGAACTGTTATCCTTCATACCAACCGTCAAATACTTTCTATCCTGATAAGTTCTATAACCTGCTCTTTGAGGATTTTTACCAATAGCCGTATTCATAATATCGTCTGCTAACTTCTTGGCAGAACGGATATGGAAAATGTATCTGATAGAGAGCGTTGGCTCATGTACAAGATAAGTTTTTGTAGCATCCAAACCATCAATATAACGGCTCACGTCGCAGGCTATATCTTCACCTGCCCAATCATCAGACGAAGCTCCTGCAGGTGCAGTATATGTAACACCAATATTACTGCTTGTCGGAAGCGCAGGATAAAGATTATAAGCAAACAAGCCATAGTCCTCACTTCCTGATTTTATGTTATGCAGAAGAGTACCTGTATTTGCACGTAAATTAGCGCTAGCTCTATCTTTGTTAAAATCATACCATCTGAAATAGCCCTGTGGCTCAAGAGCGTCACTGCTACCTTTATAATCATCGAAAGGCAGCACTAACTCTACTTGCTCATTAGCATCTTTCACATAGACATAGTACTCCCATTCTGCAGTCTGCTGCCTACCCTTTTCGTCTAATGCAGTATTAGCATGGCCTACATAATGTTTAAAAGATAATGAAGACGCATTTATGAGCTCATATGATACTTTAGCTTTGATTGTAGGGTCGGCAACTACAGAATTTGACGCTAATTTTGGCTTTTCGTTCGATAAATAGAACAACACTTTATATTGTGACAAATCTACTCCTATCGGTGCAGTAATTCTAAAGTCAAAAGAATGTTTTCTAAAAGAGAAATTTGACAAAAAGAAAAAGTACTTATCATTATAATAGTAATTGTTATAATTAAATGATGTAGTATAATTTGCCTTATCATATGCCGTTGAATTGTACAATTGTCCATATGAAATTGTCCACCCACTGATATCTGCCAAATCTCCAGTTGTGGCATTCACAACATTCATACGCATATATATACACTCACCAGTTGGTTGTGAATCTTCCCAATCACTATTTGATGTAGCCCACTTCAACTTCGTATAAATTAAACTAGTCAAAGAAACTTGTAAAGTATTATCAGACCCATATACAGATTGTTCTGTATAATTATAATCTGCATAACCAGCTGCTAAATCAGTAAATTCCTCTCCCCATATAGTATTTGGCAGCAATGCAAGCATTGCTACCAACATATATCTCATTACACTATTAAAAATCTTAGACTTAAACATAAGCTTCAATGTTTTTTAATATTAGTATTATTGTTTTGTTCTGAAATAGTAACTCTGTCTCGTATACTTACGAGCAGCAAAGCTACTCAAATCCTTGGTGAAAAGTATCTTGTATATTAGAGACTTGCCTGTTTCGCCCGGTACAGGGACAGTGACCTGATAGAGGGCACTCTGTTTGTCGGCTTTGTCATCATTGAAGATACCTTCGAAATAGCCGGTGGTTGAATTCCATGATGGAAGAACTTTAAACACATTATGGGCATTCGCTGTAGCAGCTGCGGCATCAGCCATACCGTCTTCTTGAATCAGATTCCATTTTACATTTGCATAATCGATGGTTTCTGATACAAGCTTGTCATCACTTGCCTTTACTACCTTTGGCTGGATATGGAATTCCTCTTCTGGGTAATAACAGGTGTAGGAAAGAGTGGTTCCGTTATCTCTTATAGATGGATAGAGACCGATGGCTGTGAAGGACTGAACATCAAATGTCAACTTGTAATCATCTAAAGAGATTGGTAGAATGTGATGGTCGTTTCGAGCAATCGTTGTCCAATCCTGAAACAGGGCGTAACGCTTGACTCCTGCTGAAGTATTCAGGTTGATGATGAAATACTTGGAAGTATTGCCCGCTGCGCTTTCATTCACATAGAATGAAACCTCTTTATAAGAGGTAGTGCCTGCTGGTATCGTCACCGCAGGAGACAAATTATAAGTATAATTCTGCGTTGCAGCCTGCGCTACCAGATTAGGAATACAGGTAACCTGATCATTATCAGCACCAGTTGATGTGTCGGAATGCTTTGGCAGCAACATGATGTTATCAACCTCTCCAATCTCGCTACTGTTCTTAGTAATATCGTTGATGGTAATATCATTGATTTCTAAAGGAGTAGAACTTGGATTCCTAAACTGAAGTGTAACCTTTGCCAGCATTCTTACTACCCAAAGCTTATTCTTATCAGTTGTTCCATCTTGGTTTACAGTAAGCGTCTGCTCATTGCTCATAGGAATACCAGAAATAGTAGCATCGAATCCATTGCCATTCATTTTGTATTTCATGGATTTAAAATCAACAGATGATCCGCTTGTCAACGTACCCAACTGCGTTTTATCAATATTGGCAAAAGAATAAACCTGATAGGTTCCTGGTTCAACATTCTCCAGAGTAACCTTGTCTTCCTCAGCATGCTGAGCATCAACCCGAGTATTCTCTATAGTCTGCACCACCTTACCACCTTGAGTAAGAACAACAAGCCAGCTCTTCATATTTTCTACATCGGAACCAGACTCCCACTCTAGAGTAAGAGCACGGCTATGAGGTGCAGCCTGACCTATAGAGCCAGCCGCAGAAGTAGAGAGCTTGAGATGAATGGTATAACCATTTTTGCTTCCTCCACCAGGATTATCAGACATAGAACTGTCGTCTGGCGAGCAAGCCGTAAAGGTGGCAAGCATCGTCAGTACCAACAGCGCCATTATCGTTTTTATCTTATTCATATCTATTACTTATTATTATCCGTCTTATTACATGGAAGTCTCTGCATGGGTATACTTTGCCCACCTCTTGACAGCAATCGTGAGAACCATACCCTTCTTCTCACCCACTACTCCTTCTATCTTGATGCGATAGATGTTATTGCGGACTATGCCATAATACATAGGAGCGGTTTTAGGACCAGCACCTGTTGGATCACTATGGCGAATGGTATAGGTATAGTATTTATCTGTACCGGATTTACCAGGCTTAGGCTGCTTATTGGTTGTGTCCCAATCAGAAAGCTCATAATACTTTCCTTTAAACACCAGTCCTGTAGCATACTCTTCTGAATTATCAAAAGTAGTATTCTCCATCGCATAATCAAGAACGAAGAAAGAGCTTGCTGTTCCTAAAACTTTCTTGACAGGAAGGTATCCTGTAGCTGATGGCCAACCTGCATCATTTAACTTACGAACATTATATGTAAGACCACTTGGCGTAGAACCAGTATTCTTACCGGAAGTCCATGGATCTATCACATAGTTTGTAGCTTTCTTGTCGGTTTCTGAAACAGTTGTCTCATCACCCAAATAGCTCAGAGTTGCTCCCGTTTTATCACCCACACGCTTAATGCAAAACTCACCGGAAGTAAGCTTGTTGTAAGGGAGAATAGACTCCAAAACAAAGCCACCCACTAAATTGTTTGAAACATCCTTCACATCAAAAGCATAAGTTCCGGTACCAGGATTTGTTGGAGAATCAACATACTTACCATCACCTGGATCTATATCAATACGAGCAGCAAGACGCTCAATATCAACATTTACTGTAAGCGGATTAGCCTCGGTTCCATCACCAGTAGCATTACCACCAGCAGAAGTCAACTCGGTAGTAGCATCCTTCTCTGAAGTCATGATAAAGTATTTCGAAGTAGAATCAAAAGCCGGAAGATGAGCATCTCTAAGTTCACTCAATTTCTTGTTCAAGTAGGTATTAGTAATGTCACCGGCATTCGCTACCACCAAAACATGATATGCCTTGGAAACGACGATTGGCAAACAATGCTTTTTCTCGAACGTATATACCTTATCATATCTTGTATTACCTGGCTTCTCTGTTGGTTTCTTAAAGTAGAAAGCCTGCTCTATCTTTGCATCGCCATCGCTTATGCCTGTAGTGCTAGAGTAAAGAAATACACAGACATTGTTCACCTTATATTCGTTTTCAAAAGCCGTTTCTCTACCTTCACCGTCTTCCCCTCCTTGAGGACCTGCTGCGCGAGACGTGGCTTTGGTATCACCAGCCACAGCTACCTGCACAGTAAAGTAAGCCTCTCCTTTGAAGGCATCGGGCTTTCCGTCATCATCATCGGTGCTGCCAGCGCAGGATGCGAAAGCACCGATGACAAGAACTGAAAACAGAAGCAGATATATTGATTTCAACTTCTTCATAATCCTCTTAGTTGTTAAGTACTTCAAACTGTATTCTCTGACTCCAGCTAAGCGCATTCACGCTGATAGTAATGTAAGCGTATTTCAACTTACCATCTTGAAGGAAGAACTGTAACTTATAGTCATAAGCTCTATCCAAGAACTCTTGTGGAGTATACATATATTCCTCACTGGTGCGAACTCGGCTCAACAAGTCAGGTAAATCTACATCTACCACGGTCTTGCCTGTTTCCTTGTTGGCGATGATCAATTTTCCATCGTCCTTCGCCTTATCGTGATAAATCAGACGGGAGGTCATAAAGTCGGCATGAGCTATCTTGCCCACTCCTTCCAATTCATTACCATTAACATCACCAGCGGTAGAACCTTCACGGTCTTCTGTATTCCAAACAGCATGTGGAGTATAGATAACTTGATTAGTCTCATCGAGTGAATTGTCACAGAGGATGCGGGAGTTATGGTCTTGAATGATAAAACTATAGTCGTTTACATCCATTGTGGTTGGATCATTGAGTTCACGCAAGGTAACATTAATCTTCTTGGTATCACGTACCAGCGAAACGGTGGTATAGTTAGGACGGGTAGCGGAATACTCTACCAGCGCATCTGTCTTACCATGCCACAGGGTATCGAGTGGCAAGTTGTGGTTATCTATGATATAATAACCATTGCGCTGAACCTTATCAAGGTTTACCTCCAATTTATCCATCTTATCGCCCACAGCAGGTTCTGTACGAACGAACTTTGCACGCTGGGTATTCAACTGATCGGCATAAGCATTCTGTCCAGCCAAAGCTATGAACTGATACTTGCCTGGTTGAAGATCGGTAATATGCATTTTATAGTCTACATTTTTCAAAGGCAGCGCAGATAAAGAGTTTGCCTCTTCGAATTTCTTCACAAAATTTCCATTTTCATCATAGACATAAAGGGTTACCGCACCCACATGATCATTGAACATGTCAGCACGCTGCAAGTTATAATCATACTTAAACTTGACATAAATCCCTGTAGGACAATCGTCGGTGTCGGTATGCCACATATCACAGGAGGTAACCGTCAAGAGTGTAGCAACCGCCAGCACTCCCCTTTTCACCAAGCTAAAAATCTGCGCTTTCATATATTTCTTCGTTTTATATATATTGAATCTTATAATTATCACATGAAGTGTCGGAGTGAATCCGAGTATCACCATCTCTTTGCATCTGGTGATGCGATGCCTTGTTGAACAACAAGCTGTTTATCAGAATATTTCTGATGTAGTTGTTTGTTTATTATATATGCCCCCACCTAGAAAAGGTGAGTGGGGGCATGATTATTTTTACTGAAGGATTGTATTCTGCTTACGAACAGCCCAAGAGAGAGCATTAATCTTGCAAGAGATATAGCGCTTCAAGTTATCATCAGGAGTATTGTCATTGTTTACATCAAGTTCACCAGGTGTTGAAGCACCAATTGCTGCTACGCCAGTAACCTCAAGTTTATACCAGTTGTTACGGAGAACGCCATAACGACCCAACCAATTCTGCTCACTATTTGAACCAGGATAAGATTCTGTTGTCTTGGTTGAAGGATTCCAAGGAGTCAACTCATCACCAAAGTGCTTAATCAAAATGGTATAGTATGCATAACCATCCTTGAACTCATTAACCTTAATAGTTGGCTTGAATGTTGTTAAGTCGGCTGCAGTGACTTCCTTATCTGTTGTACCATCAGTTAAAGTCATCTTGGTAATATCTACCAAACCTGCAACGTCAGCGAATTCAACATTTTTCACAGAGATTGTTCCAGTTGTACCTGCATAATAATCTGTAGAGGTTTTTATCTTCGTTTCATAATCATTCAAGAACTTGTTACCAATTGCAGTCTTTACTGCATCTACAGAATAAACAACGTCCTTATTATCATCAATTGTAAAGAATGTACCCTTACTATAGCCACTAGGTGTAATCTTCATTTTTACGATAGCACAGGTTGTCTCCTTTACATTCTGATGAGCTACATTAAATGTATTCTCATAACAATAAGTGCTTTCTCCTTTTGCCAATGTTGGTTCAGCAGTTCCATCAGAAAAAGAAGCAGGAGTATTATAGTTAGCATCTTCACCCCAATAAGTTCTGTAACCATTACCAGACTCTATATCTTTGATACCTGCAAAACGGAATTTATTGGCTAAATACTCACTACTTGGAAAACCAACAAAATCAGAAGCGCTATAACCATTCCAAGTATTATTATACTGACGAGATAAATAAGAGCTTGTATTAATATTAGCCAATCTCCAACCTGCTAAGTCGTAATCGAAAGTTACAGCAGTTGCACCATCAACACCTACTGTAGCTGTAGAAGTTGAAGTAGGATCTTGAGTCACTGTAACCTTAGCTGCCAAACGTTCTACATAGATATTTGCAGCTGGTTTAGTAGTTGCCTCTGATTCAGAAGAAGCAATAGAAGCTGTAACATCGGTCAAAGTTGTAGCTTTCACACTACTAAAATCTGCAGACCCAGGCATACTCACGATAACAGCATTAGACATCATCAAATTACCTTTCGTCAAAGTTGAATTCATTACCTCTTTTGATAAAGCCGCAAAAGTACCTGCAAAGTCTGCAGTACTAGTACCAACCTGCAATCCATTTGCTGCAGTTACTTTTAATGCATTATTATGATTTAATACAACAAAAGCATATATTTTGTCACTAGATCCAGCAGCAATCGCATTAATCTGCTGAACCTTTGTTAGTTTAGTTGAAATTTGCTCTGTTTGAGCCTCTTTCTTTAAGCCATCCAACTTATAAGCAGCCTTGAAAGTTGCTGTTGCTTCGTCTGCACCCGCAAAAAGAATAAGAGTAGCATCGTTAACTTTGTACTCATCAGGTACACCATGATCAAATTCATCATTAATTGCACGAGAAGTTGACTGAGGCTGAGTAGGCAAATTCAATGTTACATTTACATATCCCTTACCATCAGCACTAAATTTTTCTGATGTACCAGCGATATCATCACTGCTTGAACAAGAACCGAGCATCAGACCTGCCAATACTGCAGAAAACAATAACGATTTTTTCATAATTGATATGTTTAATTTGATTAATATTTTTATTCCTATTTATTACCTTTTATAGATTTTCGAGATTTTCCTGAGCAGCCTTGACACCAGCCTTGGCAGCCAAACCGAAGTAATGGCGAGCTTGCTGGTCATTGCCCTTCAATGCCTCGTATACTCCACGGGCATTCTGAGCCGCAGGACTGTTGCCAGCCTTGGCAAGATAAGCCTTGGCACCATCGGCATCACCGGCATTCAAACGGGTATTGGCAGCATTGAGATTGGCAGTTTCGTTCACTGGGAACATGCGGACGGCTATCTCCATCACGTCGTTAAACTCCTTGCTACCAGGCTCATAGGTCTGAGCCACCAGGAACATCTCCTCCTGACTGAGCTGCTGTGGCTTGGTCTTGATAATCTCCTTTGCCTCAGCTACATCGAATGGCTTCACCTTATATGTGATGCGGTAGTCGGAATGGCGGAGGGCAGGATACCAGGTATCAAGCATGAAGCGATACTCTGACGGATACAGCTTCTTGATTTTCTGCTCACGGGCATCCGGATCCATCTTCTCATCATTGGCGATTGCCAGAATCTCTGCCTTATGCTCCAGGTTACTCTCCTTGAGATAGTTGCGGAGACCATCCCAATCCTCTGCCGTAGAAGAAACGGTGAAGAGCTGGGTTGGCAGGGCTACCATACGGCGAACATAATCGGTAAGGGTCTTGGCACGGTTCTTTGCCAGATAGTCATTATGGCTGTAAGGACTCTCAGGAGAAGCATAACCATGAATGTTGATGCCGCTCACCTCCAGGTTCTTATCATCTTTCAGGGCATTGATGGTTCTTACAATGCTGTCCAACTGAGCCGGATTGCGACGGTAGTCGGCATGAAGCTCTATCCTGTTGACAGGGAAGTCGATATAAGCACGCTTATCGAGATGACGAACCTTGATTGCCTCTACTGCAGGACGTACGAAGACAGCCAGCGGCTGACGGCGATGGCAGAGATGGAAATCATTTCCCTCCTCCAGGTTGCCACATCCACAAAGATCTTCATGCATATTGAGATCGTAGTTCTTCATGACTCCCGCCACAGGAATGGAAGCGGTATACTTAAGGGTCTGTGCCTGCTTGTTGTTACGGCGAACCACCATCGCCTTTGCCGAAAGGTTCAGATGCTTGTTCCCTACCCCACGTTCATACATAATCTGCTGGCGTTTTCCGTTGATGACAATCTCAGGCAACTTATATTCCAACTTCTGACTCTTGAAGATAGGAGTATATACCAGCTGGGTATTGGTAGGAAGATTGAGCGAATCGAGGTTGAGATCCATCGATACCGTCAAAGCGTTATTCTGCTGCGCCACCTGCACATTGCTAACCTGAATCTTGTTGGCAGCCAACTTTACTTCATGGCAGTTCTGCGCCATGACTGTTGCTGGAGCCATCAATAAGGCTGCATATAATAAATAGGTGGTATTTCTTGAAAGTTTCATGATCATTAATGTTAAAAGGGGTTATAACATATAAATGAGGGAGAGGGCTGCCTTGGTAGGGCCCACATAGTTATCGTGAGAGGATTTTATCTTCTCCCCACAATTTCCACACTTAAACTTGTCGTACTGGATGTAGTCGTAGCCAATGCCAATGGATGTTTCCAGATTCCAGTGCTTGGAAAGTGGCCACTGATAACCAGCGGTGACACCACCACCAACGTACCATCCCTCATAGCGATGGTCGCGCAAGTCCTTAAACATACCGAAAGGTAGCTTGACGCCTCCGGCATTAAACTGTCCACCCATAGCATGAGCACCGAGAAACCAGCCATTGAAGTTCTGGCAGAACCAATAGCGGTATTCCGGCATCACAAGCCAGTGGCGGAGACTAGACTGATCACCTCCAGACTGTTTCCAAGGATTGAAGCCAACAAATACCTGTGCGGTATGCTTCTTCCCCACAGCAGTCTCAAGTCCGATATTGGGTGTTGTTGTAGCCCAATACAGCAAATTGCTCTTTACCCCAATGTTCTGCGAAAAGCCGTTCATCGAGATCAACATCAGTAGCATGGTAGCTAAAGACATTTTCATCACCATCGTTTTGCACATAATTAATAATGGGTTTAATATGTAATTTCGGTTTATATATTTCTTTAGTATATCTAGTTCTATTTTGAGTATACAAGTGGTTGTAACTCCAGTTCATCTGGGTATACTTTTACTTACAATTCATCATTTGCTTTGAAGTTCTTACTTTATCATTTGCTTTTTCTTGAACTTTATCAATTAGCTGCTGCAAATATATAAAGAAATTGCGAGAATAGGGGGGGGTAATTTTGTTAATTTATGTGAAGGACAACATTTTATACTAAAAAATCCACAATTTGGCAACATTTTACACCCTTAGAAGGCGATAATTTTAATATTTATTGTTCTTTTAGGGCGTAAAGCTACTTATATTAACGAAAAGCCCTAGTATCGCATTTGGCGACACTAGGGACTCTTAAAAGTTGAATAAATGGCAGGAGTTAGAAGGTGTACTTCAAACCTACCTGACCACGCCAGCGACTGTAGTAATCGCTATAACTCTTATATGCATAAGCACCGGTGAACTGGTAAACACCACCACCCTGATAGTTGACAGGTGAGAAATAGGTGCCGAAGCCATCACCATAGGTATGGCCCCAATCCTTGTTCAGCAGGTTGCCCACGTTGAGGATATCAAAGGTCAACTCGATGGAGTTAATTTGACCAGCTACCTTGAAGCTGTACTTCTGACCGAAGTGAACATCGAAATGATGCTCGAATGGCAGGTTATCAGCATAACGCTCGTAGTACTCGCCACGGTGCTTGCTCAGATAAGAATCGTCTGCAATCCACTTCTTCAGCATCTCACGCTGCATCTCCTCGGTGAGCTTATCGCCATGGTTATCACCAAACATGCGCTTGGTGAAGGTATTGTTGTTATACTTGGTCTCCTCGAAACGCATCTTGTCAATCTGTGCATCGGTTGGGATGTAGAACAGGTCATTACCCCTGGAACCATCCTCGTTCACGTCACCATAATAATAATAGGTGTAAGGTGAACCGCTCTTAGCCTGGTAGATGACACCCAGGGTTGTCTTCCACTGCTTCTGATGACCATAGTCGATGTGGTAGTAGGCAGAAGCCTGGATGCGGTGAGGCACGTTGTAGGCAGAGTTGCCCACCTCCAGATCGTTGCAGTCACGATAGGTATACTGGTAGGTCCAGTTACTCTTTGCTACAGAAGAACCACCGTTGGCAGCACTGCGTGAACGGGTCCAGGTATAGCTTGCCATCAGGTCGAGGCCGAAGTTGAAATGCTTCTCAGCCTTGAGCGAGAGGTTTACGGTATAACCCTTGGATGTATTTCCGAGGGCATAGACTCCTGCAATAGGAGTACCCTTCACTACGCTCTGATAGAGCGGACGGTTGTCCCACTCATATCCATACTTCTGGGAGAAGGTCTGACCGGTCTGTTCCTGAGCGAGGTTCTTATAGAGAATATCGTTCAAAGTCTTGGAGTAGATAGCCTCAGCGGTCCAGTCGATACCGAGAGCCTCGAAGTCGAAACCGAGGTTGAGGCGGAGGTTCTGGGCGAACTTGAAGTTCTTGCCGCATACAGCCACATCCTGGTTACCGGCACTCGCCTTCATCTTATCGGCATTGGCACCCTGCTTGTTAGGATCGAGAATCAGCTCCAATCCCTTGACGGTAGAGTTGTTGCTATCGTAAGAAGAGAGCTGCAGACCAGTACCTGAGTAGTTGTTGCTTACCCATACGAATGGGATTCTACCGGTAAAGACACCCGCACCACCACGGAGGATATACTTACGGTCGTTATTGATGTCCCAGCGGAAACCTACACGTGGAGAGAGCATTGGCGAGAAGCTGAGCTTATCGTTGGTCTTCAATCCCCACCCCATCTTCTCTGACAAGGCGTTGAACTCCGGATTCTCCACTGGAGTATCGAAGAATACAGGAATATCCAGACGCAGACCGTAGGTCAAGGTGAAGTTGTTGCTTGCATTCCACTTATCCTGCGCATAGAAACCGAACTGACCAGATGAGAACTCTGAAGCCCAGTTAGGGTCGCCGGTAACATCAGTGTTAGCCTGACCGTAACGGTACTGGTTCATGTAAGCCTTGTTAGGATCCAGTTTATCTGCCATATAGTCATCGTAATAAGCCTTGAAGTTATCAAATCCCTTGAAGGTATAGGAGCCGAACTTATCCGAGATGAACATATTCTTGAAATGGTAGAACTCGTTGTGGGTACCGAAGATGAAGGTATGGTTGCCACGGAGCCAAGTCAGGTTGTCCTCAATGGTCCAGATGTCCTGGTTCAGGTAGTTAGCCTGTGAGTTTCGCTCAGTACCGATGTTGACCGTACCACTACCAACGCCCGTGATGGAAATCATCGGTAGATGAGCCTTGATGTCACGGCTATCGCGCACTCTTACGAAGCTGACACGTGCCTCATTGCTCAAACTTGGAGAGAATCGGCTCTGAAGCTCAGCGATGAACGAGTTGGTATTGCTCTTGAACGGATAGCTGTAGCCGTAGGAGTTCAAGCTGCTGGCACTGCCGCCGCCACTCAACTGCTCAGCCTTGACCAGGCTCCAGCGGATGGCAAACTTATTGAACTCGTTGATGTTCCAGTCGAGTTTCAGTCCTGCCTTATCGCTCTTGGTGTAGATGTCCTGGTTACTGTAGTAATCGTTGAAGTTGACTCCCTGCTTCTCAGCTATATTCTGGAGCATGGTGAGAATATCCTTTGCCTGCTCGGTATTTACCTTGGAATTGCCGGAGTCTACACCATAGAGATTAGGATATTCCTTGTTGGTGCGCTCATAGTTGGCGAAGAAGAAGAGCTTGTTCTTGATGATTGGTCCTCCGAGGGTGACACCCATGTTATACTGAGTCTGCTTCTGATACTTTGGCGCATAACCCGTGCCATCGAGGTAAGGATACTTGGTACCGATGAGGTCCTGGTTGTAGCCATAGTAGTAAGCCGAACCGTGGAACTGATTGGTACCGCTCTTGGTGATGGCGTTGATGGCACCTCCGGTGAATCCGCTCTGGCGCACATCGAAAGGAGCCACGGAAACCTGAATCTGCTCGATGGTCTCCATAGATACCGGCTGAGCACCTGCCTGACCGCCGTTGTTACCGCTGGATGCCAGACCGAAGACGTCATTGTTTGCCGCACCGTCAATCATGAAGTTGTTGTATCGGTTGTTGACACCAGCGAACGACATGTTTCCGGAATTGGTAACGGTGAGCTGCGGGTTCAATCGAGCCACGTCAGCGATACCGTGGGTGATGCTAGGCATATTGTTGATCTGCTCTGCCGTCATACTGGTAGCAGCACCAGTACGGGAAGCAGCAAGACCCGCCTTACCGGAAACCACCACTTCCTGAAGCTGGTGGGCATCCTCCTGGAGCGAGCATGAGATATTCTCCGTTTCACCGAGGCTCAGGTTGAGGTTTTTGATCACCTTGTCCTTGTAGCCGATATAGGAGATGTCTACCTTGTAAGGACCGCCTGGTCGCATACCCTGGATGGTATATCGTCCATCGATATTAGTAACGGCACGATATACGGTACCGGAAGGTTGGTGAGTAGCAGTAACAGTAGCTCCGATGACATTTTCGCCATCAGAAGTAATCTTACCGCTGATTCCAGAGGTAGTAATCTGTGCCATGGCAGCGTTCACCGTCAGGATGAACAAAGCCAGAAGTAAATGCAATCTTTTCAGCATACCTTTTTTTAAAAATTAATTAATAATACGGGGGAATAGCCCCCAAATATCTATTACGGGTGCAAAATTAAACAAAAAATTCGATATAAGTGTTACAACAGCATGAAAAAATGTGTTTTGTAACATAAAAAAAATCTGCGTTAAGCAAATAACGCAGATTTTCTTTAATTTGTTATTTATAACGGGGGTTTGCTTATAGTTTTTCTGGGGGCTAAAAGCGGGGGACTGAGCTTTTATGACAGGCGATGGAATCGTCTGGAACGGAGGCTAGGCTCCCTTACACCTAGCTCTTAACTTACTTCCTTGCTCTTAACTTACACCTTATTCTAACCTTACTACTTGCTGCTAGAGCGAGGGCTAGGCACTCTTACTCCTTTCGCTGCCAGATGCTCATTACCTTGCGACGGATGGCTACGATGTTCAGAATTGAAACAATCAGGAACAGGATCAATCCTAGGGCGATGGCTGGGAGCATGGTGCCCTCGTCGATATCAGGGAAAAGGGTTTCAATGAAGCCCATGTAGTAATCGCGGAGGAAGAAGAGGATGAACCACGCGATGATGAGTACCACGATGTTCAGCGCGATGGTGAGCACCTGATATGGCTTTGCTACATTGTTCGGACTGTAACCTATCAGAAGAAGATTCTCCAACTTAGAAGAATTCTTCTGTACCAGCAGATAGATGCTGAGCATCAGAATGTAGAAACTCAAGACAGAGATAACCAAACCGATAATCATCACCATCGATACCATCATGCGGAGGAAATAGGTAGTCTTCTCTGCATCCAGTTTGTCTGTCTCTACCTCATAACCATTATCATCCAGGTATTTAGTAATGTTCTCGTCTCCCGGGTTTCCTACCTCTACGATGAGGCGGTTAGGATCGCTCTTCTGGTTTGGCGCAAATTCCTGGTTACTCCAGTCCATGAATGCCTGTGGAACAAGGATGGTGTTGAGTCGCGAAGAGAAACCGATAACCTTTCCCTTGAACTGCTCTTTCTTGCCACCAGCCTGAATCTGGATATTGAAATCAATCATGCCCATCAGTCCATCGCTGATTTTAGGGAGCGAATGACTCTGGGCGAAACCGAAGTTATACATATTAATATAGGTACGCGGGAGGATGATTGGCACCTCCTGAGTTCCCGGCGTATATTTCCAGTTCTTGAGCGGCACATCAACAAAACCGTCAGGCACACTCTCGAAGAAGAGTTCGCTATTTAGAACGTTCACGCCGTTTACACCCATCTGGGCATCTACCTTATATTCAGTAGAGGTGAATTTTCCTATTTTCTTCACAAACTTCTGGTCTCCGATTTCATCGATTTCAGAACCCGAGAAGGTATTGGAACGGCCGCTGATGGTATTTCCCATACCTATCTTCTTGCTCATGATGAGGTAGTCGGCTTTCATGAAACTGTCTTCCTGAGTGAAGACAGGCAGCACGTCTTTATAAAACTGAAAGCCGAAAAGAACGATGAGCATACCGAAGAGATTGGCGAAGGCAAAGCCCGCAAACTGAGGTATGCTGATATGCTGACGCAATAATTTCCAAACCAAATTCATAATCTAAATATATGTTCATAGTTTAAGTCCATGTGCTTACCGATACTGGTTACGATGACGCCAGCCCCCTGCTCCTTCGCTTCGGTCATCATGATATCTGCCATGATGCGCGAATTGTTGTCGTCGAGGTGACTGATAGGCTCATCAGCCAGAATGAAATCGAAAGGCTGACAGAGCGCACGCATCATTGCCACACGCTGCTGCTGTCCGAACGACATTCTGCCGATTTTGGCATCTACCTTATCAGCAATACCGAGCATATCAAACCATTTCAGTATCTGCTCACGCGTCTTGAATCCGGTTATCTTGTTCTTAATTTCTACATTCTCCAGGGCAGTAAGCTCAGGGAAGAGACGGAGTTCCTGAAAGAGATGGCTGATGTGACGCTTGCGCATCTCTACCCAGTCTTTCACCTTATAGTTGGCGGTAACATCATTGTCGAACATCACGCTTCCGCTGTAGTCGTGACGATAGCCGAGCACATAGCTGCAGAAAGTACTCTTTCCGCTGCCACTCTCTGCCTCGATAAGATAAAGATGACCTTTCTCGAAGGTAACATCCTGCTTCCATATCTCCGAATTCAGGTCGTTGCGCTGGGCAAAAACCTGTGGGAGAACGGAATGAAGCTGAATCTTTTCCACTTTTTTTATGTTTAATGTTTAATCTTTTACCTTTAAATTTAGGACTTGGGGGGACTAGCGATAGAATCGCTAGGAACGGGGGCGCAAGAGGGGGTAAGGTTCTTTTTACTTTTTACCCTTTTACCTTTTTACTCTTTTACCTTTAAAGTATAGACCACCGAAGTAAGATTTCCGAAGACAGGGGTGAGCAGACCGGTTACGGTAGAGATGGCATCATCCTTGCCCGAGCCGTCACTATCAGAACTCTTGGCGAGATTGATGACCATTGCCAGTTTCTGACCGACGATGAGTTTCTGAATTTTTGCATCTATCGGATGATTACTTGGTTTCACGGCATATTGCGCCATCAGCTGGTCGCTTCCGCTAAAGAACTGCTTGTCATCCGTCACACCGAAATAGAACGAGGTCTTGCCATCGGTATAGAAGTAAGCATTCTTTCCCCAATTGGCAATCTTCGCACCAGCCGGACATGAAGTTTTCCAATAATCAACATCGCCCAACCACTTGGCATGCGACAGTTTAGCAGCCATCGTCATCTGCATATCGTTATCTGTAAGCGAAGGCATCACGATAGCCATATCTCCATCCACACTACGGATGATATTATCCATATCGATGGCCTGGTTGATACCCATCAGGAGGGTCTGAAGGCTGCGGTTGCTCTGCATCATCGGCAGGAACTGATCGCCCTTTACGTTCATAAAGATACCCGCCAGTGCATCAGCAGGCATCGACTTGACGTAGCTGCCCTTAATCGGACGATAGGTTTGAGCCGCCTTCTTCAGGGCCTCATCTATTTCTTTATTAAAGGAGAAGGTTTCTCCCTTCACCTGCAGGATACCGTCTTTCACGTCCATCTCGGCAGCAATCACTACCTGCGAAGGGTCGGTATCCTTAGGTGTGCCAAGGGTAAATGGAGCTACGAACTTCTCCGGCAACGCCTGAGCCTGAGCCACCATAGCCATAGGCGAGGTGATGGTTTCCAGCCGTTCAAACATAGGCGATGCGGTAATACCTTCGCCCTCATCAGCCTTCAGATATTTCACCATCTGCTGCTGGAGCTGGGCCTGCGCATCGGCTACAACCGGTCCCATAACGAGGAGTGCCTGATCAGAAAAGCCGACCAGCCACGAATTTTTCAATACAGAGAAATGAAAGCCTTTGCGCTCCTTCACCTCTGTAGCGATATGCTGTTTGGCAAGCGAAGCAAGCCAGTCTTCCACATCGCCCTCATCGCTCACCTTGGCACAAAGTCCGAGGTTGCCATCAGCATTCTCAAAGAGGAATATCTTCTCTGAGATGTCGATGCCACACTTCGATGCATCTTCAACGTGCAACAGAGACTTGAGCATTCCCGCCTTGTCTTCATCGCTTTTGCCGGATGCCATCTGCTGCATGTCAACAGAGATGAGCGCAGTACTTTTCTTTGGAATGGCATTGAGATAGTCAGTGCCCGAGCATGAGCTCAGCAATCCCAATACGACAGCCAAGCACATGAACATCAAACTCTTATACAATCTTTTCATCACACTAGTAAATATTATAAAGCTCTTGCCAGATGGCACATGTTGACAGCCACCAATCCTGCTGTTTCCGTACGGAGGCGACTGGTGCCAAGCGAAACACTCTCATATCCGTTTTCCAGGGCCAGTCTCACCTCATCGATAGAGAAATCGCCCTCAGGTCCAACCAGCACGGTGATGTCATCGGCACCCTCCTGGGCTGCTCCTGCAGAATCATCAGCTGGGCATGACTTGGAAATCTCGGCAAAAAAGTCTTTCTTTTCTATCTCCTCATAGCAATGGCAGATAAACTTTCTGCCATTGCGGGGAGCCGTAATAAAATCTTTAAAGTTCTGCAGTTCGTTGACCACAGGTTTCCACGCCTTGTGGCTCTGCTTGACAGCAGAAACCACAATTTTGTCTATGCGGTCGGTGCGGATGACCTTTCGTTCAGAAAACTTGCAGTTGAGGAAAGAGATTTCATCGAAGCCGATTTCCGTAGCCTTTTCGGTCATCCATTCAATGCGGTCCATCATCTTTGTCGGGGCGATGGCCAGGTGAATGTGTCCGCGCCAGGCAGGCTGCTGCGGCATAACCTCCTTCACCTCATAGATGCACCGTTTGTTGGTAGCCAGCGAAACTTCTGCACGGTAGAACACCCCCTTGCCATCCATCAGGAACAATTCGTCCCCCGCCTGGATACGCAAAACCCTGAGTGCATGAGTAGCCTCTTCCTGAGGCAGTTCTGTCTGTGTAGACGCATCTGGCACATAGAAAAATCTAACTTCTTTCATTTCCTCTTATTGTTACTTTTTCTTCTTTATTTTCTGTTATTCCGTAAAAATATCCTTTAATTATTCACCTTTTTTAGCTTTGCGGCGCTCTATCTCATCGCGAATGGCTGAGGCTGCTTCGTAATCTTCTTCATTAATGGCACAATCCAATGCTTTTTCGAGCATCTGGTCTGGCAAGCTCAAGAGTGAAACGGCACAAGAAGTCGTACTCATATCATTTTTATTAAAAGGAGTAGAAATTTCCTTTATAACCAGCTCTGTTGTATACATTTCTATATCCGCAGCCACAGACAGCAACACAGCCTGGTCTGTCTTGATGCTCATACGTTCATTTGTGATTTTATTCACAAGAGTAGCATATACTCCCCTCTCTGGCGTAGCATCGAATTCGAGATAGAAATCGTCTACATTTTGCCTGTCAAATAGTGTCCAAAGTACAGAGATCACATCATTTTTAAAATCAGAAGTTTTCAAATTACATGCCTTCAGCTGCTCTGCCACATATTCAGTAGTCGTAATAGACAAAGCTCTTTTTTCGGATTCGTCTACCAAACTAATAATACATGTTCCGAAACCTTCCGGAATGGCAAAGCAGACAGCGAGTTTAAGTTTGTACAACATCATTATGTACCCTTTCTTTATTTAAATTTATTTATATTCTTACGTAACATTCTGTTTTTACTCTCGCGTTGAGTATGACACTTTTTCTTCCTTATTTCTGTTCTTTCTTCGGACGGAAGAGGACAGCAAAGGCTACAGCTACCACGAGCGCATAACCGGCAAAGATGAACCAGCAGGTTTTCCAGTCACCCATCAGGTAGCCATCATCTGTCCAGTGGCAGTAATGGTTGATGACCATACCTGCGAGAATGGTTCCGATAGATGCTCCCAGACCATTGGTCATCAGCATGAACAGACCTTGAGCCGATGCTCTTACCTTCACATCACATTTTTGGTCTACGAACAGACCGCCCGACACATTAAAGAAGTCGAAAGCTACACCATAAACGATGCATGAGAGGACGAATAAGCTAACACCCGGGAATGCAGGATTGCCCAATCCGAAGAAGCCGAATCGCAAAACCCATGCCAACATCGCGATGAGCATCACAACCTTGATGCCATATCGCTTCAGGAAGAATGGAATCAGAAGGATGCAGAGCGCCTCGGCCACCTGAGAGATGGATACCAGGAGCGTAGCATTGTTAGCTGCAAAGGTATCAAGCATCGTTGGATCGCCCTTGAAACTGGTAATGAACGGAGTGGCATAGCCATTGGTTACCTGCAGACTCATACCGAGCATGCAAGAGAAGATGAAGAACATCGCCATCTCACGGCTCTTGAAGAGTTTGAAGGCATCGAAACCCCATGTCTCAACCCAACTCTTAGCCTCTTTCTTCACTACAGGACAGCTAGGCAATGAGAAGCAATAGAGGAAGAGAAGGATGCTGAGCACACCCGATACCAGGAACTGATGATGGGTATACTGGAACTTATGGGCGTTCTCACTCAACAGGAACGAGAATGAACCGTTGTCCCAGGTAGCACAGTTCACTATCCACATCGTAAGGATGAAACCCACGGTTCCGAACACGCGAATTGGCGGGAAGGCCTTCACGGTGTCAAGCCCGTTGCTCTTCAATATACTGAATGCAGAAGTATTTGACAATGCCAATGTAGGCATATAGAAAGCCACGCTGAAGGTGTAAACGGCAATAAACATTGCCTCATTAGGAGTCTGACTAGCCTGTCCCATACCGAACAGACCTATCATGGCTGCTCCTGCCAAAAGGTGACAATAGCCCAAAAGACGTTGCGGCTGGATATACTTATCTGCCACAATGCCCATCAATGTAGGCATAAAAATAGATACGATTCCCTGTATGGTATAGAACCAGGAAATCTCGGCACCCATCCCAGCCTTGCCGAGATAGTTGCCCATTGACGTAAGATAAGCTCCCCAAACTGCAAACTCCAGGAAGTTCATCACTGCTAGGCGTACTTTCAGATTCATAGTTTAATGTCTTTTTATTATAAAATATTAGCTGCAAAGATACAAATTTTCGGATAAAAAGCACACGATTTTGAAGATTATCCGCATGAAAGCTAGCATATTTAACAAATTATGTGTATTTTTGCAGCCGATTTCAACAGATATAAGAGAAAAATAATATAGAAACAACAGATATGTTAGTAAAATTTTTCCTCACGTGCAATAAAATCGGGGCTTTCACGCTAGGCGGAGGTTACGCCATGATACCGATCATGGAACAGGAATTTGTAGACAAGAACAAGTGGATGGACAAGCAGGAGTTCATGGATATCATGGTAGTGGCGCAGACCACTCCGGGCATCTTCGCCATCGACATGGCGAGTCATATCGGCTATAAGCTGAAGGGAGTCTGGGGAGGCATTGTGGGTGCCATTGGCATAGCCCTGCCTTCTATCATCGCCATTCTCATCATCGCCATGTTCTTCCAGCATTTCAAGGACAATTATTGGGTGGGCAAGTTCTTCATGGGTGTGCGCCCTGCCGTGGTAGCGCTCATTGCTGCGCCTTGCTTCAAGATGGCAAAGACGGCAAACATCAACCGCTACAACATCTGGATTCCAGTGGTTTGCTGTCTGCTGATTGCAGCATTCGGCATCTCCCCTATCTACATCATCATTGCAGCCGGTGTGCTGGGATGGCTCTACGGAAAGTTTATAGTTAAAAGTTAATAGTTTACAGTTTACAGAAAAGATATGCTATTTCTGAAATTATTTCTGATATTTACCAAGATTGGTACATTTAATTTTGGTGGCGGATATGCGATGCTTTCGCTCATCCATAACGAGACGGTAGTGAAGAATCATTGGCTTACAAATGCTGAGTTTACGGATATAGTGGCTATCAGCCAGTCTACACCGGGCCCTATCGGCATCAACTGTGCCACCTACGTAGGCTATACCACCTGCCTTCACGACGGCTATCCTGTCTGGGCAGCCTGGCTGGGTTCAATATTGGCTTCGCTCTCCATCATGTGGCTGCCTTTCATCATCATGATTCTCATCAGCCGTTATCTGATTACGCACAAGGATTCTAAAATCGTAAAAGATATCTTTGCGGGACTTCGCCCTGCCATCATCGGACTGATAGCTGCTGCCGCTGTTCTCCTGATGAATAAAGAGAACTTCGGATCACCAACCGACAATCCGTTTGTCTTCGGAGTAAGCGTCGTGCTGTTTCTGGCTGCTTTCTACTTCACAAAATTCAGAAAGACCAACCCTATCCTGCTGCTTTTCATCTGCGGTATCATCGGAATGGTTATCTTCTAAACATCGCCCTGCGGTCTGAACCAACGGCCTCAAGCCGATGGGTAAGACAAGGGGCTGATGCCTTCAGATAGGGACAAAAAAAAATTGATTGTCTCACGACAACCAATCTTTTATTAACCTTAATAATCTAATACCATGAAAAACACGATGCAAAGGTACAAATAATCTTGTAACCTGCAATAGTTTATAGCAAAAAACTTCAAAAATTTAACTCTCCTTAAAAGTTTTACCATCCCAATTAAACTTTCTTTGCAGTTTTATTGCATTTACAGCCTTCTTATCGTCAGCAGACAGGAAAGGTAAAGCCAAGCGCACTACGAGGCTGTTTTCATATTGCAGGAGCAGAGCACTCACGGTTTTGAGTTCAATTTTCCCCTTGAGTTCCTCAAACTTAGCCTCGCTCATCGTATCGGGTTTGGCAACAAGACCGGAAGCCAGTTGCTGCAAAGATTTTCCATCGAAAATTCTGCTGGCATCCTGCTCCTGCCAATCCTGATTAAAGAGATAGAGTTCGCTCTCCTTCTCTACTCCGGCAAAAGTCTTCACCACGCAAAGCAGCGAATCACCGTTAGCCGATGGCAGTTTCTTCATCTGCAAAGTAGCGCTCTTACTCGTTCTCAACTGAGCGAAATCAGCAGTCAGCGTATCCATCACACTCGTTTCACCTAACAGATTCTTCACTTCCGCCTTCACTCCCATCTCCTGCAGCTCAGTAAATTCCAGCCGCAGGTTGTGGTTGAGATAAGGCACAACAGAATCGGGCATCGAAACCAGCAAGTCCTTCATCGACTTGGCTTCCATGCCCACGCTTGCCATCATCAGGCAAGCGCATAATATATATTTTATCTTCTTCATCACTACAATTCCTTAGACCACTTCTTTCCCCAAGGAGTAAAGAGCCATGCAAGAAAGGCCAATGCTACTATTGAGCACACGGCAAAAGTTAAAGCCAATGTATTCATATATTTATCTTTTAGAAATTAACAAACCATCTACCCAGCAAAAAATACTGCGGTGAATTGTTACTTCATCTTTACAATTCCTTTGACCATTTCTTCCCCCAAGGAGTGAAGAGCCAAATCAAAAATGCCGTAGCCGGAACTAAGCATATTGCAAAAGTTAAAGCCAATGTATTCATACTCTTAACGTTTAGAAATTACATAACCAATAATTGATAAGACTGCAGACAACACTACGCCCAACAAAATGGCACTTATGGTACCGCTTTCATTAGTCTCAACTATACCAAATAATGCAGCCAACCCACCTAAAACCATAATAGTATAGGTGGATTTACTCATATCAAAGAAATACTTTACTACAGTTTCTTTGGTAAATTTTTCCTTTTCTCTATCTTCTCTTGCAGTCATATTTCTCTATTTTCCGACAAAATTACGGAAAATAAATGTAACTTGCAAATGATTTGCTCATTTTCTTTCGAAATTTAACCTAAAAAAGACGAAAAAGAGGAAAGCGCTTCATTACGAAACACTTTCCTCTAATTATCTAATCATTAATCGTACAATCTTCTTTCAGAAGAGATTTACTCCTCTACAGCAGCCTGCGCCGCAGCAATATTATCAGTATGGGAAGCCCTTTCCGTAGGTTACTCTAAACATAGGATAATATTTCCTTCTGTCTATGTAAAGGCTTTACACCTTATTATATTTATATACATATTTATATATATAGTTAATTCATTATCTATTTTTCATGAAATCGTGATGGATGATTACGCATTCTTTTTCTGCAACGGCATAGGCACATCCACATTTGAGTTTTTGCCACCAAGCATTTGGATAGTTTCCTTCAATGCTTGCACCTGTCCCTTTAGAAATATAATCTCCTGGTCTTTTGCATCAGCAAGGCTCTGTTGTCGTTTCTTATATAGGATTGCTGCATCCTCTTCCTGCGCCACGCCTACAGTTTCTTCTTTAGCAACGTAGCCTTCGCCGCCATTCTTCATGTACTTTGTTCCACCATAGAAGAAATCCATAGTCACACCAAGAACTTCACATATTCTCTCCAAGATGCCAGACTTCACATCTTGCACCTTAAACTGAGCACTTAAATTAGGCTGAGTCATATTCAATTTCTCAGCCAAACCTTTAATGCTCACATTCCCGAGAGTTAAAAGTTCCCTTAATCTATTACCTGTCATTATATGTAAAATTAAATAAAACTATCTTAAATTTAAACCTTCCTTTAAGTTTTTATTAAAACTTTATTTATCTTTGCACTCGAAATAACGAAATAGTAACGTTCTTAAAACGAAATACGTTTGCAAATATACATAAAAAATACAATATGAGCAAGAATAACTTTGAAATTTTAACCGAAGTTTATTCAGGAACCTCAATAGGCGAAAGAATAAAAAAGAGGGAGCAAGTCATCAGCGACTACCTCAACGTGTATGGGCAACTCATCCTGAACAAGGTGCTGAAACCAACCCCTGTGATGGAACACCTTGCCAAGAAATACAACTTTTCTCGCTGTGGTGTCTTGAAGATACTGACGGAAGCAGGAATATATCATGGGCGTTCAAATCCTGTGGTATATCCAAGTGAGTTGAACAATAAAACAGAAATTTATGGAACAGCGAATCGTGTTTGAGGACAAGAATGTCAGTTACAAGACATTTCTTGAAGACTTAGCTACTTTCCTGGCACCAAAGATTGCGCTCTTGATAAAGAATCCTCCAAAAAAGTATTATAGTGAGCGAGAAAGTATGAGAGTGTTCGGTTCAGGGAATGTGCGCCGTTGGATTAAGGAAGGCAAGCTAAAACCTTTTTCCAAGAGAAAGGGAAAGACAGAATACAAAGTCAGCGACCTTCAGGAGTTACACCGAAGAGAGCAAGACTACTTTTAAAGCAAAGAGCAATGTACAGAATCAAAAGATATTATCAAGTAGCAGAGAAGCAACCTTGGCTTATAGACCTCCTCGTGAAGTTGAAGCCTTCGTACTTTGCCCCTTGCCAAGGCATAGAAGAGTGCAAGCTTGCACTCCACAACCTAGGCGAGGACATAAAAAAGCAAGAGCTAAGTTGGAAAAGAGGAAAAATTCTCCTTTCCTACATACGAGACATAACAGAGAAAGACGATGAAATCATCATCAGCTATAAAGGCGGCAAGCCTTGCGTGTCTTTCAAAATAGAGGAATCAAAAGCCAAAGAATCATGAACATAGCAGACAATAGTTGGATTAAGTTGCCACGCAACTTTGTAAATTGGAGTTGGTACCATGACGCAAACATGGTGCAGCTATATCTGTACCTTCTTCTCAACGCCAACGTTTATGATGTCAAATACAATGACATCACCATCAAACGTGGCGAATGCCTTGTTTCTCTCAACACGCTATCCAAAGAAACTGGAATTTCATTGAAGTCGTTAAGGACAAGCCTTGCAAGACTCCAACGAACCAAAGAAATCGAATACAAGAAACTAAAGCATGGCAGGATTATCATTCTTGTAGATTTCAACAAGTTTCAACCTGTTGGCATAGATGAAAATGCACCAGATTGGATAAAGCTATATCGCAAAATCTGCGATTGGGGTTGGTACCATGAACCAAACATGGTACACCTGTACGTATATTTCATGTTGAAAGCAAAACTAGTCGTAGGTAATAATGGTACAAGTGAAGCATGGCAACTCAATACCACATTGAGATTGTTGACGAAAGCAACAGGTATTTCCGAGCGAAGCATCAGAACCTGCTTAACAAGATTACAGAGAACTGGCGAAATAGAATATTTGCCAGGGGTGTCACATAAACAAAGCATCATAACCATCTGTAATTATGATAGTTATCAGAAAAAGAATTTTTCAGACGGCACAACCTTGGCACAAGATGGGCACAACTTGATAGAAAGTAAAAGTAACACAAAAGAAAGTGCAATAACGACACAAAATAACGGAGATACAAATAATTATAAAACAGCAAGTTACAGCTCAACCAGATTCCAAGACGGCACAATGGTGGCACAAGGTGGGCAAGACATAGGCATAACCTTGGCACAAGATGGGCAGGAGTTTGGCAGTACTTGGGCAACACTAAAAGAATATAAGAATAAAAGAATAAAAGAAATAAAGAATATCGACGACGACATCGCGCACGTGCGTGAGGGGGATTTCGTCGAAGTTTTAGAAGTGACCGAGGTGGAGAAAGAAAACGAGCAAAAGAAATCAAACAAAGAAAATTTTGCCGACCTCGTGAAGTCAGAAACCACATGGTTAGCTGCCATTCAGAAAAAATACAAGCTCCTCACATCAGAGGAAGTGAAGAACAAAGTTGACGAGTTCGAGATTGAACTAGTCTGCCGTGGCAAGGATAAGCATGAGGATATGAAAGACTTCAAGTGTCATTTCTGCGACTGGCTTGAAAAGAATTTGAGAACTATCAACCAACCTCAGGCTTCCAACCGTTCCACATCACCAACCTCAGAGCGTTGGAGCGGCGAGAAGTTTGTGCCAAAAAGTTCGGAAGGAGGCATCTATGAAGGAAATTTCTAACATGGGGTTCACCCCAGAGCTGTGCTTTGAGCATCTGCTCTATCATTTCGCCCAAGAGGTGAAAAAGAGAGAGAAGTCTTTCGTTGCCGAACCATCCCAGATGGAAAGCATGAAAAAAGTTGCTTCGTGGTTAACAACTGGAAAGGAGCACTGCTGGCTTGTCCTCAACGGCATCACAGGCAACGGAAAGACCACCTGCGTGAAGGGGATGCGAAGCTTCATCAACTGCTGTAAGATTCCCGATCCTAGCAATGGCGAAGGCAGCGTGTTCAGCTCCAAGGCAGGAATCTGGCTAGTCACGGCTAGAGAACTCTACCAGATGTTCGTAAGTAACAAGCCCAAGTTTGAGCGATGCGCCAACACCTACATCCTCGCCATCGACGAGCTAGGAACGGAAGAAACGGACTTCTGCGAGTACGGGAACAGATACAAGCCCATCGAGCAGCTGTTGTCGTATCGCTACGACAAGATGCTCCCGACCATCATCACCACCAACTTGCCGATGGCAGACATACGCCCGAAATATGGTGACAGGCTTGCGGAAAGGCTCAACGAGCTGATGGAAGTGGTACACATGCCAGACATCAACTTCCGTAAGATTCACTAAAAAGCGTAAAAACAACGCTCAGGACGACTTTTCCGAGGCAAGCAATAAATTCCTCACAGAAACAAACAAAACGTCTCAAATCGCAAATAAAGCGGCAAAAATTAGATTTTACATGGAAGAATACAAAACAATTTTGAAGAAAACAGATGGAGGACTGGATATTTTCAGCTATTATCTGGGTAAGGAGTGCTTGAAGAAAAAGTTCAAGAGCCCCTTCAGAAGTGGCGACAACCGTCCGTCCTGCCATCTGTATCTCAACGAGCCTCCAGGAGAGCAAGCCTACTACTATCTCCAGGACTTTGGCGACAGCAGATGTAGCGGCAACGCCTTTGCAATCGCTGCAAGGGTGCTGAACATGAGCATCCGCAATGATTTCAAGGCCGTATTGGAGAGAATCGACCAGGACCTGTGCCTGGGAGTCTTTGAGGAGAACAAGGGAAAGTACTCCTCAAAGCCCCAGTTCAACAGAGCTGCCATCAAGCAAGAAATCAGCAAGAACAAGACATCAAGTATCAAGACTTTCATGCCTGTCATACAAGAATTTATGTCTTGGGAACTAGAGTATTGGAACAAGTATGGAATCGATGTCAACACCCTACGTCGCTATCATGTTCACAGCCTAAGAAGCGTGACTTTCTATAAAGCCGACGGCAAGAGTTTCAACATATTTGGTTCCAAGGCCATCCCAGCCTACGGCTATTTCTTCAACGACATGAAGGGCATCAAAGTATATCGTCCTAAGGCAGAAAACAGATTTCTGTATGGCGGCGACCTGCCAACGCCATATGTGTTTGGATGGGAACAGTTGCAAGAAAACGGCGACATGGTGTTCATCACTGGTGGAGAAAAGGATGTCCTGTCCCTTGCTTCCCATGGCTACAATGCCATAGCATTCAACAGCGAGACGGCAAAGATACCTGCAGACAAAATAAAGCTGCTTTCCCAGAGGTTCAGAAAAATTATATTTCTTTACGATTCTGATACTACAGGCATCAAGGAATCCAAGAGCAGAGTGGAAGAGTACAATGGCAATTACAACGTTTTCAGATTGGAGTTACCTCTCAGCGGAACCAAGCAAGAAAAGGACATTAGCGACTATTTCGCCTTAGGAAGAACGACACAAGACCTACAAAAGTTAATAAACAAGATGTAGGAACATCATGATGATAAAAGTAAATGAGTGAAACGAATAAATATTTAACAATCATGAACAAGCAAAAGAACGGAAAAGCACTGCATTTGGAACACGCAGCAGAAGAAATCTGCTTTGAGTCCTTGACAGTGAAAGATCAAGAAAAACTGCAAGAATTTGGCATAAATCCTTCCTCGATACCAGAAGAAGTATATTCCATCGACTGTAGCAGCCTGAACAGAGTGTGGCACGGAATAGGAATGAGAAACGTACACGGAGGCGTGGAGTTCATCAGCCTGACGGAGATGAAAAGACCAACGACAATTCATCGCAAGGGCATCACATTGCAACCTTCTAAAAAAGGCTCAGTCGCTAGTTGCTGCCTTTTTAGTAATTTCATGGACTATCTGGCCTATCTCTCTTTGTCGAAGGACGGCAAGATTGCACTCCCCAAGGAATGCGATTGCATCATCCTTAACCACCATTTCAACCTCTCTCACTTTCTCGTAGAAAGCGAGGAGTACGAGGAAGTGAACCTGTTCTTGCCCAACAGTTCAGCAGGAAAGGTGCTAACGAGAACCATCATGGACAGAAATCCGGCCGCAGTGGACTGGTCGGGAAGTTACATACACTTTCAGAGCCTTCGCTCATACGCCTATTACAAGTTCATAAAAAACAAAGAGAGCCTATGAAAATAGTGGGAATAGCATTCGGTGTTGCCGTCATTGGCATCATCATCGCCTTCATCTATGAGATTAAGTTCACTTACAGAGATGGGGACTTATGGAAAAAGTAAATGATATAAAACGCAAACCTTATGAGAAATAACGGAATCCTTAACATTGACGTTGCTAGGGCAGATTTGCCCATGCAACCAGAATATTGGATAGAAGAGACTTACGTATCAAGATACGAGAAACTTCTTAGAGTGATAGAAAAGAAGACCTCTTTTCTGCCATATCGCAACACAAAGGTCATCAGGGAAATTTCCTTTGAGGTTCCAGCATCCACCACGCTGGAGCAAATAAAGGAAGTAAGTCTGGCATTTGAAAAAAGATTCAAGGTATCATGTTTTCAAATCAGCATAGACCGCTCAGTGCAGGTAGCCCACCTGTTGTTTGACTGGATAGACATGGAAACAGGCAAGGCCGTCAAGCTCGATGTCAACACCTTGAAGCGTGCCACAGGTATGTTTCTGAGAAGACTTAAGCTTCCTCATCCCAAGGACTATGACAAATGGATAAGATATGTCCTTATCGATGCCTATGAGGAATGTCCAGATGTCTTCAAGCAACAATACAGGGCCATTTGCAAGGAAGACAAAGAGACTGAAAGCAGTTGCATTATCAGAGATGCCCTTGCCTATGCCGAACTTATGAGCAAAGGGCAAGCAAAGTAAAATAGCACCGAAATATTTCAAATAGAGTAGATGTAGGGGATTACTCCCCTACATCCTACTCTATTGTTCTATAAAAGCAATCTTTTCCCTTTTATACAGTGAGTAGGCAACACGTCCTACCAAGTCACCCTCATACCTTACTTGTTGTTCTGCCCTATCTTATATTTTCTCATCCTCTCGTTAGCCTTGAGGATTGTCTCTTCTGATACCTTACACATAATTTATGCCACAAAGGGACTTTATTAAATTTATTCCGCTGCAAAAGTACGACAAATATTTCTAATCTCCAAACTTTTATGAGTTTTTATGGCTTACAAACAAAAAACTCCTGATTCTTGCGAACCAGGAGCGTTGAACCTTATATATAATGATTTTGCAATTTAAACTACAGGATTTGCCATTAAACTATAGTGAATGGTCATGAAGCCAAGCCTTCTGGGAATAGCTTAGTCTATCCCAGTTGGTCTTAGAGCGTCTTCTTTTCTTTTTATTTCCACCACCAACTACCGCTTCCACGGTTTTCTTGCCGAGCCAACCGGCAAATGCCAAAGTTAATAAAGCCTCCATAATCGTAACGTTTTATTTGTTAATACTAAATGTTCCTACAGGGATGGCTGTAGCCGTAATGATTGACATGTAGAAGATGCCATACTCTCCAGGTTCTGCCTCCGATGCTGGTATCTCCAAGAGATAGCTTTGGTTGCCATACTTGTGACCGGTAAAAGCTACATATCCTCTTTTCTTGGTCTCAGCACTACCTATCAAGGCTGGCTTAAACTCCATCCATTGGATTCTTCTGTCCTTCTTTGATGCTTTGAAGCGTACAATGCGGTAAATTTCCATTGGATCGTACTCGTTCTTCTCTCCCTTGATGAGTAAACGGATGCCATTATTTGCATTCTTCACGGTGTAGGCAGATTTGCCACCTGCGAAAGCAATGTCCATTCCTTCTGCTCCAGCGAGGGTGTTCACAGCATCGGCAGCTTGTCCTACTCCAGCTGCTGTTCCCATCACACGAACACCATTAATTATACCAGAAGCACTTCCAGATGTACTGGCACCTATCATACCTCCTGCAAACCCCAAGTCTCCGACAGCTCCTGCTATCTTGGCAAATTTGCCGAATTTATTCTGATGCTTGGAAATCATTCCGTCCTCTTTTGGGAGCGCATCAAAAGTAGAATCACTTGTGAGCACGCAATAGCTGTTAATAAACTCAGGCTCTGGAGCCGTTACCTGTTGGGCAAATCCTGTGGAAGTTGCAGCCAACATCATCATTGATGCTAAAATTTTCTTCATATTACTTATATTTTAAGAACTTTTTCTGTTGCAAAGGTACAAAAAAACATTTATATAAGCAAATAATTCAATATTTATTTCATTATATAAAGAAATATTTATATCTTTGCAGTCGTATTCAAAACAACATTTAAACAAACATATAATTATATAAACATTTATGAAACATTACGCAAAGATTATTTCCTTCGCCAACCACAAAGGTGGCGTTGGTAAGACAACGACAACAGCAAGTATGGGTTCAATCCTTGCCTCCAAGGGTTACAAGGTTCTCTTGGTAGATTTGGATGCCCAGGCAAACCTCACCAGTTCACTCTTGAAGAAAGAGGTCTCCACCACCATCTATGATGGCTTGAAATCCCAGTCCTCCACCTCCCTTTATATATATAAGGTACGTGAGGACATCCGTTTGGACATGATACCAGCCGATTTGAACCTAGCCCAGGCAGACTTGGAGTTGGCAGGAAAGATGGCGAGAGAGAGAATCCTCTCAGAGTTGTTGGAGAACTACAAGAGCGAGTACGACTACATCCTCATCGATTGCCCACCTTCCCTTGGGTTGCTCACCCTGAATGCCCTCACGGCATCCGACTATGTGATTATCCCTTTGGTAGCAGAAGTCTTGCCATTTAACGGATTGAAGATGATCTTCGACTTCATCAACCAAATCAAGAAGTTCCTCAATCCAAAGGTAAACATCTTCGGTATCGCCATCACTCGATGGGAAGGAACGAAGCTCAGCAAGAACATCGAGGAAGGTTTGAGAAAGCAGCTGGACGATTTAGTGTTCACGACAAAGATTCGCAAGAATGTCACCATCGCCCAGGCACCATTGGAGGCAACGAACATCGTTGACTACGACAAGAAGAGCAATGGCGCACAGGACTACATCGCCCTGACCGAGGAGTTTTTGGAGAGAATGGTATTAAACAATGTAACCATCAGCAAGTAGAACGTAAAATTAGCAGTTATGTCAAAGAGCATCAATTCAAACGCAATGGATTCCCTGTTACAAGGGTTGACAGGGAAGACCGAGGAACAGGAAGCTGTTCCTACACAAGAATGTCCTAGCGAGGCTCCTTCACCTACCAGGCGAAAGGAGAAACCACGCTATGAGGTAATCAGCACCATGGTTGATCCAGATATGATGAGTAAGGTACGAACCATCGCCGACATCGAGGGAGTGGCCATCAAGGAAATCATCGGAGTTGGCCTCGATATGTTTATCAGCAAGTATGAGGAGCTTCATGGAAAGGTGCGTGTGAAAAAGCCCAGAAAAGGGGATATTTCCCAAATCTTCAACTCGTAGGCATCGTTCCCCTTCCTCCCAGTGCAGCAGCAGGTTTAATAATCTATACCTGAAAACACCGAGGGGTGAAAGGGGGCGAGAAGCCCCATTAACAAACGATACCACCATCAAGAACACCTTGACCCATGCTAGTGTATTTTCCGGGATAGGCGGTGCGGAGCTTGCAGCCTCCTGGATGGGATGGAAGAATCTCTTCCATTGCGAGATACAGCAGTTCCCAAGACAAGTACTTGACTATTGGTTTCCAAATTCAGAAAGTTATGCAGACATCACCAAGACAACCTTCACGAAGTGGAAGGGAAAAGTCGATGTTCTCACAGGCGGATTTCCCTGTCAGCCCTTCAGCTATGCAGGAAGCAGAAAAGGAGCGGAAGATGACCGCTACCTCTGGCCTGAAATGCTACGAGCGATTCGGGAGATACAGCCAACTTGGGTCGTTGCTGAAAACGTTGTTGGCATCACGACGATGGTACAACCCAGCAGTGTCACTGAAATGGGACGTTCAGACTTTCTCTTCGAAGAAAGTGTTGTATGTAGAGAAGAATACAGGTACATCCTCGATGCCATCTGTGAAGACATTGAGCGAGAAGGATATGAAGTCCAACCGCTTGTTATTCCAGCTTGTGCCACAGGAGCGCCCCATAGAAGAAACAGGATATGGATTGTTGCCCACCGTACAGACACAGGACTTGAAACGTTGCAACAAGAAGGGCAGGACGGAGTTTCTGCCCCTGCACCTCCTCCCTACGCCTACAGCTGTGGAGGCGACCAAGTACACCACCAAGCTCAATCCCAAGAGCCAGATGGGAATGGGACTGACAGCCCTTGCCATGAACGGCAAGCTGCCATCACCGAAGAAAGTAGCAGAGGAAACCGGGGGTTCACAGGGTTCCCGTCAGTTCAACCCACTATATGCAGAGGAGATGATGGGCTTCCCTTCGATGTGGACGACCTTGCCATTTCTGAAGGAAAATGGAGAAAGGAATCCATAAAGGCATACGGCAATGCCTGGGTTCCGCAAGTGGCTTTGGAGATATTCAAGGCCATAGAAGAGTATAATAACAATTAAAGAACAAGACAGATGAGAAAATTTTTCAAAGACAACATTTGGCTATTTGCCCTTGTCGCCGCAATCTTGGTCATACAAGGTATATTGGGCTATTACAGGAAGAACCAAGTTGCCGAAATGAACAGACTTTCCGGGAAAGAGAACGTAAAAGGCCGTGACATATCACGTACCATAGATGAGTTCAAGTATAAAGGAAAGACCTACACCTTTGTCATCTATGAGAGAGGTGTAAACATGGAAGTAAGAGAACTAAAATAAGTTGCACAATGGAAAAAGTTGACATATTTGACCAAGAAATTGGCAGGGCAGCCATAGAATGCAACGGCAACCTTGTAGTGGTTTTCAATGGCAAGAAAGCATTTTGGTTCAAGGAACAAATCGAGAGTTTTGTAAAAGAGCATCCCGAAGCACCTCTTCCACTCTCTGTGTTTTGCGTGACAGTCTCGAAAGTAGGCGAACCTTGCAAGTACAAGAGCACAGGCAATTCCTTCAGTTTCGTGGCTAGAAGCGTTTCCCGCAGAGAAGCATTGTCGGAATATTAAGCAATACCAGAAATCAAGATGAAAGTCATATTATTACCAAAAAATGTTTGGGGATGCACAGGAATAGATTGTTATAACAATATCCCAGAGTGCTATCCCCACAGAGCATTCTTCATAGAATGCGAAATGTCCATAATTCCTCGAAAAGGAGAATTCATCATGCTCTCCGACTACGAAGACATGATATTCAAGCAGCTTTACTGCCAACTATCCAATTCCGACAGTGACCTGCACTTACTATTGGAAGAGATTCGAAAAGAAGACGACAGGACACCATCCTACCTAAGGAACGTAAAGGAGCTAGAAGACAAGTCTCTCCTGCATATGGTGGTGTATGGCGACGAGCATGAAGAAATTTTCAACGAAGGATTGACGGATTATCGCTGGCTTGTGGAAGAAGTAACCTATAGGGGGTGTAATTTAAACTGTGTCAAGGCTTGTTCTTAACTTTCATTCCCACTCCC
>OGHK01000070.1_pt1 | contig 90231 bp, 68 predicted proteins | sample 1571411 | NCBI WGS metagenome assembly OGHK01 (sample SAMEA2582043, study PRJEB24529) | metagenome | biome: Human gut stool | place: China | collected 2011 | reverse complement strand
GCAAGTAGCAGTTTTGCTTGAAAAGATGCGGGATTGTCGGTGTTTGCAGGATTGCGAAAATTGCATAGCAATGAAGCAATCCGTGGTATTATTGTGGTCAAAATACCTTTTGACCACAATATCATAATATAGTATAATAAAAAATGGTATGTCTTGTAACTTGGACAGGACAAATATTAAAATTCTGATGTTGTGGTCAAAGGGTATTTTGCCCCTTGCATCGTATTATAGCATATAAGCTCTTTTTTGGTCAAAACGATTTAATAATTATAAACAGGAGGAAGTTATGAATCAATTTATCGGAAAAAGTTTATCAGGACGTTTAAAAGAAGCCGTTAATGGTCTTAATGAACCGAAGTTTATTATTTTATTTTCAAAGGATGAAAATTTTGAAAAAAATGTTCGTGAATTGGAAAAACTGTATCCAAAAGTCCCGAGTATAGGATGTGTTGGTACAAGCTATACAGGTGACATTTATAACGGGGACGGATGCAGCGTTGTTGCTTTTACAGGGGACGTAGAAGCAGTCACAGGTGTTCTTACAGCCATCGGCGACACACCGGTTCTTAAAATCAGGGAATTAGATGAAAAAATGCGAAAAATCAATGCAGAAAGCGATAATACCGTATGTATCGATTTATGTACGGGAAACGACAGCTGTGTTGTGACCACTCTGAATATGGCACTCCGCAAGTTTAATATTTCACTTGTTGGCGGAACGTCATGGTGTGACAAAGTGTCTGTAAACGGAAAGATTTATTCTGATGCATGCGTATATGCCTTTGTTAAAAATCTTTCAGGAAAGATAAGGACATATAAAGAAAATATATACAAACCTAGTAAAAACAGATTTGTAGTTACAAAGACAGATACTGATGAAAAGAAAATTATTTCACTCGACAATATGCCGGCTGCACAGGTATACTGTAATGCATTGAATATACCTGAATCAAAAATAGAAACGCAGACATATGAAAATCCGTTTGGAAGATTTATAGGAAAAGAGATATATATTATCTCAATAGAACAGCAGAAGGAAAGCGGAATAGTATGCTTTAAACAGGTTAACGAAATGGATGTTCTCACGATTTTGCAGCTTGATGATGTTGACAGAGTTGTAGCTGATACCATTTCACAAATAAAAAGAGATTTTTCAAAAGTTTCAGGTGTTTTTTCGGTTAATTGTCTTTTCAGGTATAATTTATTCAGTGAACACGGCTATTTTGAGACATATTTAAACCGGATGCAGGAAATCGGCTGTCATGGAGGTTTTGTCGGAATGGGTGAACATTACAACAGCCAGCATATAAATCAATCAATGTCCTGTGTTGTATTTGAATAAAAGTACATTTGATAATCGGAGGGAAATATATGTTTAGGAATAAAAAGAACGAGGAACAGTCAGATATAAAATATCCTGTCTCATATTCGGCTGGATATCTTACGGAGAGATATAAGGATTTGGCATCAGAAGAACTTCAGACTTCACAGAACATTAAAAATATTTCCGATTCTTTTGGGGTTGTAATGTCTGAAATGTCAATTCTTACAGAAAATATTGAAGCGTTTAAAAGCACATTCTCTGAAATATCAAGCGCTGTAAATGAGCTGCAGTATGTTAAGAATGGAATAAATGAGTCTGTAGACCAGGCAGAGGAACAGGTAGAGGTTTTAAAGGACAGCTCCGAAGATGTAAGAGACAGTTTTAAGGATATGGGTGAAACTTTTATAAAACTTAAAGATGCTGTAAAGGATATACATAAAAGAACAGAGGGAATAGTATCTATTGCAAACCAGACAAATCTTTTGTCCATGAATGCGGCAGTGGAAGCAGCGCATGCAGGTGAGCAGGGAAAGGGGTTTGCCGTAGTTGCAAATGATGTAAAGATGCTTTCTGAAAAAATCAAGTCGCTTGTTGATAATGTGAACGACAGCATAGAAAATGTGACCGAAGGCATGGATATGCTCAATGAGTCCATAAACAAATCGAGTGAGGCAATAAAAAACAGTATCGAGCAGGTAGAAAAGACATACAGTATTTTTGATAACATAAAAGATGAGGCGGCAAAGACAGGGCAGACTCAGGAGTCAATAAATAATGCCGTACATAATTCTGAGAAAAGTGTGGCTATGATAGGTGATTTTGTAGTTATGTCAAGAAAAAATTATGACAACGTTTTAAAATTTATTGACGGCATAGATGAACATGAGACAAACAAGGGATTTATATTTGAAGATATAGATAATGTATTAAAACAATTGCCTAAATTGATGGATAAATAGATAAATAAAAAACGGGAGGAACAGATAGTGAACTCAAAAGTTGAGATGTGGGATATTTATGATAAAGATAAAAAGAGAACAGGGCGCCTTATGAAGAGAAATGACTGGTGCCTTAAAGATGGAGAATACCATCTTACGGTTCTTGGTGTTGTTAAAAGACCGGATGGTAAATTTCTTATTACAAAACGTGCGATGGATAAGGCATGGGCACCGGGCTGGTGGGAAATTTCAGGCGGTGCGGCAATGGCAGGCGAAGATTCTTTAGATGCCGTAAAGAGAGAAATCTTGGAGGAGACCGGTCTTGATGTAAACAATGCCGCAGGCGGATTTTTGTTCTCATATCATCGTGAGAATCCGGGTGAAGGTGATAATTATTTTGTTGATTTATATAAATTTGAGATGGACTTTGATGAGTCTGATGTAAAACTTCAGGATGCCGAGACAAAAGACTTCATGATAACTGACTTGGAACAGATAGAGGAATTTGCAAATCAGGGAATTTTCTTACATTATGACAGTATTAAGGAGGCATTTAAATAGTATGCGTTATTATTATCCTGACTATTTCAAAGATTTTAAATGTGTAGGCGGAATGGCATGTCCTGACAGCTGCTGTCATATCTGGCAGATAACAGTTGACAGGAAGACATTAAAAAAATACAAGACAGTTAAAGGTCCGCTTGGAAAGCGAATGGCAGAAAAAATCGACCCAAAAACCGGTGACATCTGTCCTCACGGAGATGAAAACAGATGCGAATTTTTAAATGATGACAATCTATGTGACATTGTTTCAGAACTCGGAGAAGATTATCTTTGTGAGACATGCTATACACATCCGCGCCATGAAGAAGTATACGACAATGTCAGAGAACGTTCACTTGCAATCACATGTCCTATTGTATGCAAGCAGCTTCTTGAAAGAAAAGAGCCCGTTGAAATTATTTATGAGGATAAAAAAGAAATTGAAAAGTGTGACAGAAAATTTGATGAAGAACTTTTTGAGATATTACTTGACGCAAGGGATAATCTTTTAAAACTCCAGCAGGACAGGGAACTCACAACATCCCAGAGAATGGCTCTCTCTCTTGGAATTGCACATGATATTGAGAGGCGCATAAGAGCAAGAAATGTAAGGAGCAGAGACTCAAAAGGAATTAAAGCCATTTTCGGCATGAAAAAATCATTTACAGATAAAGAAAAAGAGGAAATTACAAAAATTCTCAAATACTATAAAAAATCTAACGCCTTTGAAAAAATGCGCAAGAATATAGAGGACAGCGAAGATACGGATTGGTTTAAGCCGGATGAGGAACATGAAAGAAAAAAGATTTTGAGTGATATATTATTCACTCTTTGTACTATGGAGGCATTAAAACCGACATGGATACCGTATCTGCAAAGCGTATTAAACATAAGGCAGCAGATGGAAATCAAAGAATATGATGAGCTTCATCGTGAATTTGAGGCAAATCTTGATGATATTGAGATTGAGCAGCTTTTGTTTTATTTTACTTACGTTTATTGCTGCCAGTCAGTTTATGATGAAGCACTTTTAGCTAAGATAAAGATGGCTGTTGTAAATACGCTTATTATAAAAGAGCTATGGTTTATGAGTTGGCTTGAAAACAATAAAAATATTACAATTGACGATAAGGTTGAGTATGCCCACTGGTTTGTGAGAGAAGTTGAAAATTCCGATGAGAATATGGAACAATGGGATAGCCTTATGCAGAGAAATCCACGATTTTCCTTAGAAAACATTTTTAAGCTGTTATGATAATGTAAATAATAAACAGAACGAAAATTTTAGATGAAGTTTTGGAGAAGTATTCTATTTGATGATTTGACAAAATCGTCTGATTTTATGATAAAAAATCATCTTTATCCGTTCGATTAAAATAAAATAATTATGAGGTGACATATGATTTCTAATGGTATAGTAAATTTAATAATGCAGATGTCTGTTTTGGGATTTGTAATCCCGGTTGTTTTTATATTAGCATGGAAAGTGCGAACTAAAAAAAGTATAATTCCATCTCTTGTCGGAGCCGGAGTTTTCATTATGTTTACATTTTGCTTCGAGTCAGTTCCAAACATGATTTTTTTACATACTAAAAATCCAATATCAGATTTTATAGTAGGAAATGGAATTGTATATGCTGTATATGTAAGTTTGATAGCTGCAGTTTTTGAGGAGGCGGGACGTTTTGTCGCTTTTAAGTTTTTCCTAACAAAATATACTTCTGATAACGAAACATCAATTTTTTATGGACTTGGACATGGTGGAATTGAGTGTATGATAGCACTTGGCATCACCCAGCTTCAATATTATGCTTATGCACAGCTTATAAACCAGAATAAGATATCAAGTGTTATAAATGCCCTTCCTGACGAGCAGTCAAAGGCTGCTATGACAGAACTTGTTAACAGTATCAAGCAGTTGACGCTTTCACAAAGCCTGTGGGCAGGCGGACAGCGTTTCTTCGTTATGTTCATGCAGGTAGCACTGTCTGTTTTGGTATTTAAAACAGTGAAAGAAACAAACAACAATCATTATATTATCATAGCTGTAATTCTTCATACATTAGGCAATATGCCGGCAGCACTTTATCAGAGGGACATATGCCCTAGATTTGCCACAGAGGTGATTTCGATAGTGTATTCAATAGTTGTATGTGTTTATGCGTATAATGTTTATAAAACTCTTCCAAAGAAAAAGACAACGAAAAAAGAAAAGAGTTTTGATGTTGCCGGAAAGAAACTTACAAATTAAAAGCTTAAAAGCTCTTGAAGAATATTTGTTTCACAGGTAAAAAATATTATGAGAATACTTTTTTTAGAAACAAGGGAATTGTCTTATTCATCGTCATCCGTATTTATGAATGAATTAAAAAAGGCATTCCTGAAACTTGGAGATGAGGTCTTACATTACATTGTAAAAGACATAAATCAGAGTGAGGAAATTCTTGAAGATATTCTGGCAATGTCACATACTCTGAAATTTGATTTTATTTTCGACATAAATTCAATATTGCCGCTCTTATATGAAGATGACAAGCCTTATCTCGATTGTTTTAAGGTGCCTTTTGTCGATTATATAGTGGACCATCCGATTCATCAGGCACATGTGTTAGACAGGAAACTCGACAATTTTAATGTCATATGTCTTGACAGTGAGCATTGTGATTATATAAAGACATGTTATCCTAATATAAGAAATACGATTGCAATGCCGCTTGCTGCCTGCACGCAGACTGTTGAAAAGATATCTCTGCTGGAAAGTGATGAGCGTAAAATAGATGTATTGTTTCCAGCTACATTCACTCCTGTTTCTTATTTTGAAGATATACTTAAAGATAAAGGGAAAAGATATTTAGATTATGCCAAAGAATGCATTGATATGATAAAAAGCGGAGAGAAATTTGCCGTATGTGATATGAGAAAAAGGCTTCTTGAAACGGATAATCAAAAACATGATATACTTCCTGATGTCTCAAGATATATTGACAAATATATAAGAGAATATTTAAGGCAGATGACAGTTGAAGCATTGATGTCCGTTGGAATATCACTTGATGTGGTTGGTGCAAGATGGGAAATGTATGACGGTAAATACCATAACAGACTAAACATTCATGAACAGACAGGATATGGAAATATAGCAGGTTTTATGCAGATGTCAAAAGCTGTTCTTAATGTTCAGCCGCTGTTTAAAAATGCCCCACATGACCGTATATACAATGCAATGGCAAACGGAGCTGTTGTAATTACTGATTATGTGACGGGACTAAATGTATATGAAGAAGGAAAAGATTATTTAAAGTATAATTTCTCTGACCTAAAAAAAGATTTTGAGAGAATAAAGAATATAATTTCTGACAATAACAAAATTGACAATATGCGTCAAAGTGCATATCAAAAAGTAATGAAAAATGATACGTGGGAAGAAAGATGTAGAAAAATTAAGAAAATTGTAAAAAACTTGAGTTAGTCATGCATTGACAAAATCCACTATTTGAAGTTATTATATCAATCGAAAGAAGGAAAGGTTTAATAAAATATGTTATACAAATATTTCAGGTTCAGCAAAAAAAGGGTATCGGTGTTTGCGGTACTTCTCATCATAATTATAAGTGTACAGGCTTTTCTTACGGGTTCGCTTATGTCTCAGCAGTCTGTAACTACAGAGGCAGGAAATTCAAATAGTGCGGTTATCGGTATAATTGATAATGAGGAGATTATCAGACAGAAATTTTCATTTAACAGAAAAGTGGTTTTATCACAATTTGTGTTAAGTTTTGGCTCGTTTGAGCATAAAGATGTCGGAGACGTGCTTCATATTCAGATGACAGACGGAAATAATAATGTCGTTTATAATACAGACATTCCTGTCAGAAAAATAAAGCCAAACCAGACATATCCGATAAAAATGGATAATACGGTAACTATTCCAAAAGGTGTCACATGCTGCATCAGAATTACATGCAGCTCTGACGGAAATTCATATGCCGTAATTCCGACATTGAATACAACAAACAGAACAGATCCAAACACCTACATGTCTACACTTAAAATGCAGACACATGCAAAATCTTTAAATATCAGCTATACATATAAATTCAGACAGATGTATCCGCTTATAGTGATGATTTTTGAACTAGTTATTTTGTTTGTGCTCTGCTTTGAACATATTTCTGAAATGGCGGGTGTTTACAGAAAAAGATATTTAAAAGAACTTAAAAAGAAGAAAAAGAAAAAGGATAAGCATAAAAAATCCCGCAGTATAAAAGATGTTGTCAAATGGTGCCTTGCACATAGAAAGTTTATAGTTTATATCAGAAGAATAACATTTGTAATAAATCCGTTTGTTATTTTTCTAATGTTGGAAACAATGAATCAGACATTAGAACTTATGCGCCCGGGTGTCTGGCCTTTTACATGGCTTTTGCTGTTTGCGGTTGAGCTTATTATTTATGCTGTCTGTCGCAGACAATCGCTTTCAATGTTGATTTTAAACTTTATTATGTTTCCGATAGGACTTGCAAATCTTTTTATTATGAATGTAAGAGGAACGCCTTTTCTTCCAGCAGATATTCTGGGAGTAGCAACAGCAACAGAGGTGGCAGACCATTATACGTTCAGCCTGTCTCCGTCGCAGTTTATTATTATACCTGCGTTCTTTATCTGGAATTTATTTGTATTCAGAATAGCAGGCAGGAAAAATGTAAAGGAACCGCTGAAATTAAATATTATAAAGAGGGCTGTTCCTATAGCAGCTTCTGTGTTTATCGTTGGTATTATGTATAATACATCAATACTTGAGGCATGCAAAATAACTGATGATGTTTGGAATAAAGTAGGTTCATGTCAGAAAAACGGTTTTTATATGAATTATTTTATAAACCTTCATTATCTTAAGGTTTCAAAGCCGTCTGGTTATTCACAAGAACGTGTAAAAAAAATAATAGAAGAAACAAAAAGCGATACCGCAAATACATCACAGACAGCTACAGGCAAAAAAGTAGTTTCAAATAGTGATTTTAAAACAAATACTTCACTTAACGGAAAAAAGCCTAACATAATATATATAATGAATGAAAGTCTTGCGGATTTTTCAAAGATAGGTACAGTAAATTATAACAGAGACCCGCTTGAATTTATTCACAGTATGAAAGATAATACTATATCAGGTCTTGATTATGTCTCTGTTTTCGGAGCGGGAACAAGCAATTCCGAATTTGAGGCTATGACTGGAAATACAATGAAATTTTTTCCGAGCGGCTGTAATGTCTACCAGCAGTTTATGCATGATACGACATACTCAATGTCGTATTATTTAAAATCATTAGGCTATAACTGTGATGCCATACACCCAAGCAGTGCCAAAAACTGGAACAGAATAAATACTTACAATAGCATGAAATTTGACAAATTTATCTCGATTGATGATTTTAAAAATCCTGAATATATAAGATATATCAGTGATAAAGAGAGCTATAAAAAAGTGATTGAGTTATACGAAAAAAGAGATAAAGCAAAACCTCTGTTTTTATTTAACGTAACTATCCAGAATCACGGAGGTTACCTCACAAACACTAACTGGAAACAGCCTATTGAAGTGGAGGGCAAATATTACACCGAAGCGAATGAGTACCTTTCATCGACAAAAGAATCAGACAATGCTTTCAAGTATCTTATAGATTATTTCAAGGCGCAAAAGGAACCTACCATTATATGTATGTTCGGGGATCATCAGCCTTCTATAGAAACTGAATTTTATGAAGAGCTGCTTGGAAAAACACAGGATAAATGGGAACTGTCTGATATTCAGAAAAGATATGCTACGCCGTTTATATTGTGGGCCAATTACGATATTGGAAGTGCCGATGAGGTGGTTCTTGGAAACAATAATCTTGAAAACCTTTTATTGAAATCAGCGGGAATTGAACTTCCTGTATACAATAAATTTATTGAGAAGGTTTCTGAGATTATTCCTGTCATGAATGTCAACGGATATATGGACAACAATGGCGACTGGCACAATTACGGTTCTGATGAAACAGACGAAATCAAGAAATTACTTGACGATTATGATATACTTCAGTATGGTTATTATAGTGATATTGATAAACAAAAACTATTTGGTAAATAAAAATTAAATGGAGGCTAAAATGGCAACAGATAACAGAAAAATAGAGAAATTACTTGATCAGATGAAAGACACACAGTCAACGGAGCTTGCTACACAGCTCACAGAAGCGTTGGCAGAATCTCATGTATATGTACCGGCAATTATGCCAAGAGACACTAAACCCGAAGTCTTGAGAAAAATGATGGAAAATCCGGGTGTTGAGACTGCCATTCCTGAGGGAGCGCAGCCACAGCCATGTATTCTTCAGAATGATAACGGAATGAAATTTTTCCCTATATTCACATCTGAAGAAGAAATGCAGAAAGGAAAAGGAATTCCTGCATTTCCTATTACATTGAATGTGCCATTTAAAACATGTGTCGATATTATGGAATCAATTGGGGATATTACAGCGGCGGCTATAAATCCATTTAACCAGAATATTGTCATGAATATATCTAAAAATGCTACAAAGAAAACAAAGCTTACAGAATCCCAGTATCATGCAATTATAAGACAGCAGATGGAGGCAAGGGTATTCCCTGACAAAATACATACCGGAGGGGAAGAGTACATAAATGACCTCTGTGAAAGACAGGGTGAATGTATTATGGAGCTTTTTGAAGAGCCATATGCAAAGACAAACAATTGTCCGTATACTGCTGACGATTATGATTTTATGATTTTGAATATAAGCGATACGCTCAGACTCATAAGAATAACTATGCCAACAAATAAACAGTATCCTGAGATGGCACTTTCGGTGTTTATTGCATGGAATCCGGTTGATAAGGTATCAAGATATTTTGCAATTATCAAGGGAAGAGAAGGCGAAGATAATAAACTGTATGAGGTTACAAGTGAGCAGAAAGTAGAAGATTTGGGAAATGCACCGGATGAGGGAATAGAACTTCAAAGCATTATTGATTTAGCTACAGCAGAATAGCTGAAAATTAACTTAAAACAAAAGGGTAAGGTATTTGTCTTGTATAATTTATTTTGATTAAAAAATATGAGACTGTAAGAGAAAGGAACAAAAATAGAATAAACGATGGTTATATATTTGATACGTCATGCCAGACAGAACAGTACAGATTGCAATGTAAACGTGCCTTTATCGGCAGAGGGCAGAAAACAGGCAGAACTTCTTGGAAAAAGAATGAATAAATATAAGATTGATGCTTTGTATTCAAGCGACCTTATACGTGCGGTTGAGACAGCCAAAATAGCATTTAAGGACAGAAAAGAACTGTCTGATAATATTATTATTCGTCCGGGAATTGCTGAAATCGACTTTGGAAGTCTCACAGGTGTTCATGATTCAGAAGTTAAACGTTTTTACAAAGAATATTATGATGAACAGCTTGACGATTTCATGGAGGGAAAAAGTCAGAAAGGTACAGCACTTGATGAAGTAAATGAATTTGTGGGAGAATTTTTTGTACCGAATGCAGAAATGTGGTATCCTGACGGTGAAAACGGCCCACAGGTTTTAGAAAGAGTTATGCCGGTATTACATGAATGGATTGACAGCGGTAAACAAAACATTGCCGTAGTTACGCATGGCGGTGTTATCAGAATATTGTTATGCGCGTTGTTTGGCGGTGATTTTGCGAAACGCCTTATGTTTGGAACATCTTTAGAAAATTGCAGCATTACACAGCTTCATTTTGATGAAAAAAAACATGGATTTTATCTCGACAGATTTAATGACTTTGCGCATTTAGAAGATTATCCTGAACTTATGAGAAGCACTTTTTTAGCACCTAACGGTGATATGTAATAAAAATCTTAAAAAATCCGGAATTCTATATTTCGATATAGAGTTCCGGATTTTGTTTTGTTTATAAGTAAAATATAAATCTTAAATTTTTTAAATCAACTTAAAATTATTTATCGTCAAGTTTCTCATATGAACCCTGTTTCATGGCACGAACTTTAAGAGAAAGACCGAAGAGATTTATGAATCCTTCTGCATCTTTATGGTTGTAAAGTTCACCTGTTGTAAATGAAGCAATAGATTCGCTGTACATAGAGTAAGGAGAAGTTGTACCCATTCTGATAATATTTCCTTTGTAGAGTTTGAATTTAACTTCACCTGTAACGTATTCCTGAGTTACTTTTACAAATGCTTCAAGAGCTTCACGCAATGGTGTGAACCACTTTCCTTCGTAGACAACATCTGCAAACTTGTTTCCGAGGTCTTTTTTAACTGTGTATGTATCACGGTCAAGGATAAGTTCCTCAAGCTGCTGATGAGCTTCCATAAGGATTGTTCCGCCCGGTGTCTCGTATACACCGCGTGATTTCATACCTACAACACGGTTTTCAACAATATCTACAATTCCGATGCCATGTTTTCCGCCGAGAGCATTAAGCTCGCGGATAATATCTGAAACTTTCATTTCTTTGCCGTTTACTGACTTTGGAACACCTTTCTCAAATGTCATTGTCACAACTTCGCCCTCATCAGGAGCTTTTTCAGGTGTTGTACCGAGTACGAGAAGATGGTCGTAATTCGGTGCATTTGAAGGGTCTTCAAGTTCAAGTCCTTCATGGCTTATATGCCAAAGGTTTCTGTCACGGCTGTAGCTGCTGTCAGCTGCAAATGGAAGGTCGATTCCGTGTGAACGGCAGAAATCAATTTCATCCTCACGAGACTGAAGTTTCCACTTGTCATCTCTCCAAGGAGCGATAATCTTTAAATCAGGAGCAAGAGCTTTGATACCGAGTTCAAAACGAACCTGATCGTTACCTTTACCTGTAGCACCGTGGCATATTGCTGTAGCACCTTCCTTACGTGCAATTTCAACAAGTCTCTTTGCAATAAGAGGACGAGCCATAGATGTTCCAAGGAGATATTTGTTCTCATATACTGCATGTGCCTGAACACAAGGAACAATATAATCATCACAGAATTCATCAATAACATCTTCTATATAAAGTTTTGCAGCTCCGCAGACTTTTGCTCTTTCATCAAGTCCGTCAAGCTCGCTTTCCTGTCCAACATCTATACAAACGCAGACAACATCATAACCGTAAGTTTCTTTTAACCAAGGGATGATAGCTGTAGTATCAAGACCACCTGAGTAGGCAAGAATTACTTTTTCTTTCATAAATCAATTTCCTCCTAAAGTTTATTTTTAGTACATATACATATAAAGTATAATCTCAAAATGTGTACTCTGCAATCACTTTTTGAAAAAAAACAAAAATACTTTGCTTTTTGTGATAACATTGAATACTCTGTTAATAAATATACACATATTTGAATAAATATGCAAGTGCGAAAATAAATTACTTTCTGATATATATTCAGTTGTTTGATTTGAAAACAGCAATACCAATATAATTACTGCGATGGATTTAAACGAATTATCACATAATTTTTTTGTGAATATTTATAAATTATTCTTGCATTATTATAATCGGGGTAGTATAATACGAAAGCAGTTAGATTATACAAAGAAAGGCTGGTAAAATTTTATGATCAAAGTTGGTATTATTGGTTCGACAGGATATGCAGGTCAGGAACTTGTCAGAATTCTTCTTCAGCATCCAGATGCTGAGATAGTATGGTATGGTTCCAGATCATATATAGATAAAAAATACAGTGAAGTTTTTGGAAATATGTTTGAGCTTGTAGACGACAAGTGCATGGGTGAGAATATGGATGAGCTTGCAAAGAAAGCAGATGTTATTTTCACGGCTACTCCACAGGGACTTTGCGGTTCGCTTGTAAATGACGAGATATTAAAAAGCACAAAGATTGTAGACCTGAGTGCTGATTTCAGAATAAAAGACGTTGCAAAATACGAAAAATGGTATGGCATCAAACATCAGAGCCCGCAGTTTATTGAAGAAGCTGTGTACGGACTCTGTGAAGTGAACAGGGAAGATATTAAAAAAGCGAGACTTATCGCAAATCCGGGCTGTTTCCCTACATGTTCCACATTGTCTATTTATCCGATGGCAAAAGAAGGACTTATTGATATGAACAGCATTATAATCGATGCTAAATCGGGAACATCGGGTGCCGGAAGAGGTGCAAAAGTTGCAAATCTTTATTGTGAGGTAAATGAGAGCATAAAACCATACGGAGTTGCGTCGCACAGACACACTCCTGAGATAGAAGACCAGCTTTCATATGCTTCAGGTGAAGATGTACTTATAAACTTTACACCGCATCTTGTGCCGATGAACAGAGGAATACTTGCGACATCTTATGCGACACTTAAAAAGAAAATGTCATATGATGAAGTGAAAGCTGTATATGATAAATATTATAAAGATGAATATTTTGTAAGGGTTCTTGAAAAAGATGTTTATCCGGAGACAAGATGGGTAGAAGGCAGCAATTTTGCAGATGTAAACTTTAAGATAGATGACAGAACAGGACGAATCATTATGATGGGTGCAATTGACAATGTTGTCAAAGGCGCTGCCGGACAGGCAGTCCAGAATATGAATATTATGTTTGGACTTGAAGAGAACCTTGGACTTAAAATGGTTCCTATGTTCCCATAAATAGCAGGAGGACTAAAAGATGAGTGAAGAAGAAAAAGAAAAGTATATGGATCAGATTACAGTGAAGGCTGAAACACTTATAGAAGCACTTCCGTATATCAGGGATTTCAATAATAAGATAGTAGTAGTAAAGTATGGCGGAAGTGCAATGCTTGATAAAAAACTCGAAGAAAGTGTTATCAAGGATGTTGCTCTATTAAAACTTGTCGGAATGCGTCCGATAATCGTTCACGGCGGCGGAAAAGAAATAAGCAAGTGGATAAATAAAATCGGAAAGGAAACCGAATTTATAGAGGGATTTAGAAAAACTGACAGAGAAACAATGGAAGTTGCAGAAATGGTTCTTAACCGCCTCAATAAATATCTTGTACAGATGGTCGAGAAAATCGGTGTGAAGGCTATCGGTATCTGTGGAAAAGACGGCGGAATGCTTAAGGTTGACAAGAAGATGCCAAACGGAAAAGATATTGGTTTTGTAGGCGATATTAAACATGTTGATACAGAAATCCTGGAGACACTTCTTGACAGTGACTATATTCCGATTATTGCACCGATAGGAATGGATGATGCAGGAGAAACATACAATATTAACGCTGATGATGCTGCATGTGCAATTGCAGGTGCGATAAAGGCAGAAAAACTTGCATTTTTAACTGACGTTGAGGGCGTATGCATGAATCCTGATGACAGCAGTTCTCTGATTTCTGTTCTTGACCTTAACGAAGCGAACAAACTTATCGAAGCAGGAGTTATTTCAGGAGGAATGCTTCCGAAAGTTACTAATTGCATCAATGCCGTAAATTCAGGAGTTGGCAGAGTGCATATCCTTGACGGAAGACGTGAGCATTGCCTGTTACTTGAATTCTTTACTAAGAAGGGTATCGGTACAGCTATTATAGGTGATGACAGCGGTTATTATTCAAATGAGATTGACGAGAATAATTAGGAGGTTAACAAATATATGAATTTACAGGAAGCTGATAAGCATTTTATACATACATATAACAGAAGTGTTATTTTTGAAAAAGGCGAGGGAATGTATCTCTTTGATAACGAAGGCAATAAATATCTTGATATGGGTGCCGGTATTGCCGTTTCAGCGTTAGGATACAGCAACGAAGAATACAAACAGGCTCTTAAAGACCAGATTGACAAGCTTATTCATGTATCAAATCTTTATTACACTGAACCTTCTATTAAGGCGGCAGAATATCTTTCAAAAGCTTCCGGCATGGATAAAGTATTTTTTACAAACTCAGGTACTGAAGCAATAGAAGGAGCAATCAAACTTGCCAGAAAATATGCTTACAACAAAGATAAAAACAGTAAGGGTGAGATAATTGCGATGAACCATTCTTTCCACGGAAGAAGCATGGGTGCATTGTCTGTTACTGGAACGAAGCATTACCGCGAACCTTTTGAACCGCTTATTGGAGGTGTTTCATTTGCCGAATATAACGATCTCGAAAGTGTTAAAAAACTTGCTACAAAAGATACATGTGCAGTTATACTTGAAACGCTTCAGGGCGAGGGAGGAATCTACCCTGCAACTGATGAGTTTATAACAGGACTTAGAAAATTCTGTGATGAAAATGATATATTGCTGATATTTGATGAAATCCAGTGTGGCATGGGAAGAACCGGAAAAATGTATACTTATCAGCATTATGGAGTAAAACCTGATATCATGACATCGGCTAAAGCACTTGGATGCGGTGTGCCTGTCGGAGCATTTGCAGCAACAAAAGAGGTGGCCGATGCAATGTGTCCGGGTGACCACGGAACAACATATGGAGGTAATCCGCTTGCAACTGCAGCAGTATGTAAGGTATTTGAGATATTTGAAAAAGATAACATACTTGGGCATGTCAATGAAATTGCACCGTATCTCAGCGAAAAGCTTAATGAACTTAAAGATAAGTTCCCTGATAAAATTAAAGATGTGCGCGGAAAAGGTCTTATGATGGGAATGGAATTATATGGACAGGCAGGGGATGTTGTATCACAGATGCTTAAAAAAGGTGTCGTACTTATCTCAGCCGGAACAAGTATTATCCGTTTTGTACCGCCGCTTGTTGTAGAGAAAGAACACATTGATATTATGTGTGAAAAACTCGAAGAAATCTTTGGTGCTTAAAAAGACAGAGTAATCAAAAAATGTAATAAAAATTTAATGATTTTTGTTCATTGTATCTATTGTAATAATATTACAAATTGTTTAAAATATTGCTAGTGTGTTTAAGCTTTGTTTAGATTGATAAACTGAGGCGCACTGGCATTTTTTACTATAAACGTTTGGAAATCTCCTGATAGTTATGAAAAAAGGAGGTTTTTCATGAATAAAAGCAAAAAAATTATATTGATAATATGTGGCTTATTTATTGTGCTGTCAGGTATATTGTATCTTGGTTCTGATTCTATAGGAAAATATATATCTGAAAAAAACGCTGTGAATAATGAATTTGTTTCGTCCATTCAAAGTTATGATACTGCAGAGAATGATAAATTACAAACTTCATCAAAAAATATAAAATCGGATAGTGAAAATAGTAAGGTCGTTGTTTACATATGTGGAGCAGTGAAAAAGCCGGGTGTATATGAGTTTGGAACAGACAGCCGTGTATGTGATGCCGTAAAAGCAGCAAGAGGTTTCAAAAAAGGAGCGGCCAAAACAGCTGTAAATCAAGCAAGAACGCTTGTGGACGGAGAACAGATAAATATACCGACACTTAAACAGTATAAAAAGAAATATTCAAACAAAGTGACACAGCAGACAGATTCAGAAAGCGAACCTGAAAAAGACGGACTTGTAAATATAAATACTGCATCTGCAGGAGAGCTTACTTCGTTGTCAGGAATAGGACAGAGCAGAGCCGATGCAATTATAGAATACCGTGAGACAAACGGCACATTTAAAGATATATCTGACATCATGAAAATTTCAGGCATAAAAGAGGGAATTTTTAATAAAATTAAAAATAAAATATGTGTATAAAGGAATAGAAAGAGGGATTAGTCATGGCAAAAAAAGTATTGGTAGTTGATGATGAAAAATTAATTGTAAAAGGAATCAGATTCAGCCTTGAACAGGATGGCATGCAGGTTGATTGTGCATATGATGGACAAGAAGCCATAGATTTAGCCACAAATAATAAATACGATATAATTCTTCTTGATGTTATGCTGCCGATACATGACGGTTTTGAAGTCTGCCAGCAGATAAGAGAGTTCTCCGACGTACCTATTATTATGCTCACGGCAAAAGGCGATGACATGGATAAAATTCTCGGCTTGGAATACGGTGCGGATGATTATATTACAAAACCGTTTAACATACTTGAAGTAAAAGCGAGAATAAAAGCGATTATAAGAAGAAGCTCAAGTAAAGAGCAGACAGAAGTTCAGAAGACATATTCTTATAATGGTCTTAGTATCGATCTTGACAGCAGGAGAGGCTATATAAATGACGATGAGGTAAATCTTACTGCTAAAGAATTTGATCTTCTTGAATTACTTATGCTTCATCCAAACAAGGTATACAGCCGTGAAGAACTGCTTAATACCGTATGGGGATATGATTATCCGGGAGATGTAAGAACAGTAGATGTTCACATCAGACGATTAAGAGAAAAAATAGAAGATACTCCAAGTAACCCAAAATATATTCATACAAAATGGGGTGTCGGATACTATTTCCAAAAATAATTACAGATAAATTTTTAATGAATTTCGGGGGCTGCTGTGAAAAAGTTATGGTCTGATTTTATATATAATCTGCGTGGAATGAGAACGCAAATGTTTTTTATTTTGTTGTGTTTGGGAATATTACCTATTATCTTTCTATTCAATTTGATAACCAATGAATATCATTCACAACTGATATCACAGCGGACTGATGAATTGCAGTCATATGGGACAGTGATTGCAAATCTTGTCACTTCGTCAGGCTATCTGTCAGGACAGGAGTCAAGCGAAGTTGAAAATGAGACAGAGGAAGTTGCCAATGTTTATCAGGGCAGAATTATTCTCGTCAATAAAGATTTGAAAGTGGTAAGAGATACCTACAATATAGAAAACGGAAAGACTATGGTATCAACAGAGGTTATCAAATGTTTTTCAGATGATTCAGGAATGTATGTCAATAATTTAGGAGATTATATGCAATTGACAATGCCGATAGTCGACCCAATATCAAATGAAACTACAGGTGCAATTATAATAAGCTATTCTACCCAAAATATACAATCAATATCTAAAGTGGTTACAAGGAAAGTTATCTTTGCGATATGTGCAATAGTTCTTATAATTATGCTGATATCGTTTGGATATTCAATCTTTTTGACAACACCGTTAAACAAACTGACTGATTCGATAAATGAAATTTCCAAGGGAAATATGGCGGTAAAACTGGACATGCATGGATATTCCGAACTTCATAAAATTACGGATTCATTCAATAAAATGATAGAAGTTATACAAAATCAGGAAAATTCAAGACAGGAGTTTGTTTCAAATGTGTCACATGAATTAAAAACTCCTCTTGCATCAATGAAAGTTTTATCGGATTCACTTTTGTCTCAGGAAGGTATGCCGGAAGAGATATACAGGGAATTTTTGGGAGATATAACAACCGAAATAGAAAGAATGACACAGATAATAAACGATTTGCTTTCAATGGTTAAACTTGACCAAAATGCTGCAAAGATAATTATCTCAAATATAAGCATAAACGAACTTATAGAGCAGCTTCTAAAGCGGCTGCGCCCTATTGCTGCAGAAAGAAATATTGAACTTATATTTGAAAGTTTCAGACCGGTTATGGCTGATGTGGACGAAGTAAAATTGTCTATGGCATTAAACAATCTTGTAGAAAATGCAATAAAATACAACTATGATGACGGCTGGGTAAAAGTAACATTAAATGCAGACCACAAATTTTTCTATGTGACAGTGCAGGATTCAGGTGTCGGTATACCGGATGACTCTATAGACAGTGTATTTGAAAGATTCTTCAGAGTAGATAAGGCAAGATCGAGGGCTACAGGGGGTACAGGACTTGGTCTTGCAATTACAAGAAGTGTAATACTTTTGCATAGAGGGTCTATTAAGGTTTACAGTAAAGAGAAAGAGGGCACTACCTTTACAGTAAGAATCCCGCTTAACTATATGCAGTGATCATAATCGAAAAGAGAGGAAATATGAATATAAAAGAAAAAAATATCTTTAACATACAAATAAAACATTTCTTCATGGCAGCAATCTTTTTGATTGTATTCATAGCATTTTTATTAACAGGATGCGGTAAAAAAGAAAAATATAACGGATATTATATATATGGGCTTGATGCAACCGAGAAAAAAATAATGTATGAAAAATGTTCGATTTCCAAAAAAGGCAAGACTGATGTACTTATTAAAAGGTTTATATCCAAAATGAGTAAAGAACCGGACAATATAAACATGAAAAAAGCTATTCCTGATGACGTAAATGTTGACAGCTTTGACATAAATTCATCCGGAGACTTGTCTTTATATTTTAATGCTGCATATGGAAATTATACCGGTGTTGCAGAGATATTAAGGAGAGCAGCAATAGTAAAAACACTTTCACAGATAAAAGGAATCAGAGGTGTACAGTTTTATGTTTCAGGACAACCCCTGACTGATTCAAATATGGAGCCTATCGGTATAATGACATCAAATTCATTTATTGATAATACTGGCAGTATAGGCGATTATAAGCAAAAGACTACGCTAAATGTATATTTTTCAGATAATACTGGAAAAGCACTTGTAGCAATTCCCGTTGATATAACCTACAATGCAACTATTTCACTTGAACAGCTTGCAATAGAACAATTGATAAGCGGTCCATATACTATTGAGGGTGTTTCTAAAAACAATGTATTGCCTACAATCCCAAAAGGCACTGTTTTAAACAAAGTTACGGTTAAAGAGAATACATGTTATGCAGATTTCTCAAAAGAATTTTTAAATAAAGAAGATAATATAACTGATTATGTTGCAATTTACTCAGTCGTAAATACGCTTGTTGAACTTCCGTCAGTAAACAAAGTACAATTTAGCATTGATGGAGAGCAGGTACTTAAATATAATCAGAACATAAATTTCGGAGAAGCATTTGAACGAAATCTTGATTTAGTCAGAGAAACCAAATAGGGAGGTGTTTATTATAAGGCGGCCGGCTGTGTGGGTTGCCATTGTTCTTTTAATATTATATCTGATTTTTAACATTTTATCAGAAGAGCAGACGTACAAAAAACGGTATATATTTGATGATTTGCTCAAAAACAACGATAAAATTTCTATGAATATACGTGGTGAATTTGAATCATCACTAGAAGGCGAAAACTCAGACAGCATAATACTTAAACATGTCAGATTATATGAAAATTCATCATATAACTTTAAAATGCTAAATAATGCATATTTGCCTGCAATAATAATTTATGTAAATGATATTCCAAAAGATATAACCCCTGGTAATCAAATAAACTGCAAAGCAAAACTTATGAATATAAAATCAGCGACAAATCCCGGTGAATTTGATTTGAGACAATATTATTGTGAAAAAAAGATATATTATATGGCAGTTTGTTCAGAAGGAGACATAAACATTATAAATGCGAAAAGTAACGTGATAAAAACGTTTCTCTTTCAATTGCGTGACAATATAAAAAAAGTTTATATAAAATGCCTACCTGAAAAAGAAGCCGGAACTATTTGTGCGATGCTTTTAGGTGACAAAAGCATTATAGACGAGGATGTAAAAGAGCTTTACAGACAAAACGGTATAGGTCATCTTCTTGCAATAAGCGGGCTGCATGTAACTATTTTGTGTATGGGCTTAAAGAAACTGCTGTCCAAACTGAGAGTAAATGAAAAAGCAGCCATTGTTATCATTGTATTATTTTTGCTTTTTTACGGATTGATGACAGGATTTGGAGTTTCTACAAGCAGAGCAGTCATAATGATGCTGTTTGCACTTGCCGCACAAATAAACGGCAGGAGTTATGATATGCTTTCTGCAATGTCAGTGAGTGCTGTCTTTATTGTTGTACAAAAACCGTATGCACTTTTTTCATGCAGCTTCTTGCTTTCTTATTGTGCAATAATAGCCATTGCAGTTGTATATCCTTTTCTTGAAAAATATGTCATAGTGAATGAGAAACTGATAACACACAAAAACAAAGAAAAATTCTTTGACTATGTGATGATTGAAATCAGAAAATCATTTCTTATGAGTTTTTCAATACAATTTTTTACACTTCCTGTAATTCTTTATTTTTATTATGAAACACCCGTATACGGACTTATTCTTAATTTAATAATACTGCCACTTTCAAATCTATTGGTAATATTTGGTGCCATAGGCGGTGTTTTAGGGCTGCTTATTTTACCCGCCGGTAAATTTTTCTTAGGAATTGTCTATGTGATTTTGAACATATTTGAAAAATCCTGCACATTGTTTAATGATTTTCCTTTTCATATAATAGTTACCGGCAGACCTGGCAGGTGCAAGATATTTATATATTATTTTGTTATAATTTCGGTTATTTTACTGTTCAATAAAATGGAAATGCTTTTATTTTCAAATTATGCGATAAAAAACGGACTGTATACTTATGTTGTAAATATATCACGGAAAGTAAAGCATAAAACAATATTTATTTGTTTGGAAATTTTATTGCTTCTTGTATTTATACTTACACCCGTAAGAAACAAAAATGCTGATATTAGTTTTCTTGATATAGGGCAGGGTGACTGCATAATAGTGAAAAGCGAAAGTGGCAGAGTATATATGATTGACGGGGGCAGTTCAAGCAAAAAAAATATAGGTAAATATATTATAACACCCTATTTGAAGTATTATGGGATAACAAGGATAGATTATTGTATTGTCACACATTCCGACAGTGACCATGTTTCAGGAATACTTGAAATTTTAGAACAGAAAAAATCTGACAGAATACAGATTGATAATTTTATGATTCCCGAGCCTGACGAATCGTTAAAAGATGAAACATATAAAAAACTTTTACAGCTTGCAAAAGAAAATTGCAAAAAAGTTTCTTATATTAAAAAATTTGATATGATACAGGATAAGAATTTAAAAATAGTATGTATTCATCCTGAAAGAGGTTATTACAGTGATTCAGCAAATGCATATTCTACTGTTCTTAGCATTACTAATAATTCAAACAGTATATTACTTACAGGTGACCTTGAAAAGGATGGAGAGACAAGTGTACTTGAGACACTAAATCAACATCGAAATCTGTTTCCTAAATCATATACGCTTTTAAAAGTTGCGCACCATGGAAGTAAAAATTCGACAAGCGACGAATTTTTGGAAAGAGTAAATCCTGATATAGCAGTTATTTCATGTGGAAAAAAGAACAGGTACGGTCATCCACATGATGAACTTTTAAACAGGCTGAAAAAAATAAATACAACAATATTCAGAACAGATATGGATGGCGCTGTAATACTTCCGCTGGTACAATAAAAATCAATGATTAATTATTCGTTGTACTAGACAATCCAATTAAATTTTAATATAATGTATAGAGTTGATAATAACAATGGGAGGATATATTTTGGCTGGCAGTAGAAAACATGACAATGTTATAAAAATGAAAAAACATCAAAATCCTTTTGTCGGAATAGTTCTTATATTATTTGCAATATATATTTTGGTGTTATTTGTGCAGTCTTTGCAAAGCGATAATATATCAATATACGAAGTTACACAAAATAAACTTGCAAATGATGATACGGTAAAGGGAATTATTTTAAGGGATGAAAAGCTTGTCAAAGCTAAGACATCAGGATATATAAATTATTATATTGCAGAAGGTGCATATGTAGGTGTAAATACGACAGTGTATTCAACTGACAGTTCGGGACTTTTTAATGAGGAACTTGATAATGTCGGAGCTGACAGTTATTCTTTGTCTGAATCCGATACTAAGATTATCCGTTCTGCCATATCAGAATATAGAGCCAGATTTAAACTGTCGGACTATAATGAAATTGAACATTTCAGATACAATCTTGAAAATTCTCTTTTGAAAATGACAACGGCAGGGTTATTAAAAAAGGCAAATAAACTCCTAAAAAATAATAATCAGGCATCACTTAATATGGTTAAAGCCGGGAAGTCCGGGATAGTATCCTTTTGTGTTGACGGACTTGAAAATACAACTATTGATACGATAAATGAGAAAATATTTAAAAATAATAATGATAACTGGAAACAGCTCAGACAAAGAAAAAAGGTTTCAAAGGGTGATGTGGTATATAAGCTGATTACAAATAATAACTGGTCGGTTGTCATTCCAATCACAAAGAAACAATATGATAAGCTTTATAAAAAAGATAATGTTACCGTAGTTATACAAAAAGACAATAACCAGATGACACCGGAAATAACAACTTTTACGGAAAATTCTAAATATTATGCGAAGTTGAGTTTCACAAAAGATATGCTGAATTATATTGATGACAGATACCTTGATATAAAATTAGAATTTGAACAGGTAGCCGGTCTTAAAGTACCTGTTTCTTCCATAATTAAAAAGAAATTTTTTGTAGTACCCGGTGAGTACATAGTTAACGGCGGTGAGGATGGCAGTACTGGAGTTATGTTAAAAACATACGATAAAAATGGTAACGAATCTCTCACATTTCAGAAAACAAAGGTTTATTACAGAGATGAGAAAAAACAATGTTATATTGATGCATCTTCATTTACAGTGGGAGATATAATTACTGCAAATGAAGAATCTGACGGCAAGACTATCAATCTGAGCAGGACGGCATGGTTAAACGGTGTATACTGCTGCAATGACGGTTATTGCAATTTTAAACGTGTTGATATTAAATATTCAAATTCTGAATATGCCATTGTGACAGAGGATGAATTATATGGATTGCAGATATATGACCATATAATTTTAAATCCTGATTTAATAAATGAAAATGAAATAATCTGATTATAAATACTCAGAATATGGAGGTATATAGAGATGGTAAAGGAAAATTTACAGAAAGTTGAAGATAATATTACAGCAGCGTGTGAGAGGGCTGGAAGAAAAAGAGAAAATGTTACACTTATTGCCGTAAGTAAAACAAAGCCTATGGAAATGATTGTAGAAGCATATGAAGCAGGAAAAAGAGATTTTGGTGAAAATAAAGCTCAGGAGATGAAAGAAAAACATGATGCCCTTGCAGATGACATTAAATGGCATTTTATCGGTCACCTGCAAACCAACAAAGTTAAATATGTCGTAGGCCGTGCAGCTCTTATTCACTCTGTTGATTCACTTCATCTGGCAGAGGCGATAGAGAAAGAAAGTGCAAAAAAAAATCTTATTTCAGACATACTTATTGAGGTGAATGTCGCTCATGAAGAATCAAAATTTGGTTTGAAAACAGAAGAAGTTGAACAGCTTGTAAGAGACATAGCTAAATTTCAACACATAAGAATAAAAGGACTTATGACAATTGCTCCATATGTCGAAAATGCTGAAGAAAATCGAAATATTTTTAAGGAATTAAAAACTTTGTCGGTTGACATAAGTAATAAAAACATTGATAATGTTAACATGGATATTCTTTCTATGGGAATGACTGGCGATTATGAAGTAGCTGTAGAAGAGGGTGCTACATTAGTACGAGTGGGTACCGGAATTTTTGGAGAAAGAAATTATTCAATCTGATTTATTATAAAATAAAAAGTATAGTGCTTTTAATATAAGGAGGACAACCTAATGGGTGAAAAGGGTAAGGTAAGCAGTTTTTTGGATTTTTTTAAACTTGGAGAAGATGATGACTACGATGATTTCTATAATGATGATTACGATAGTGATTTAGACGAAAAAGAATTACGAAAAGAAGAAAAACGTTTGAAAAAAGAAAAGCGAAAAGAGGAACGCCGTAATTTTTCAAGGACATCATACAATGATTATAATGATGACTATGATGATGAACCTGAATATTCAACAAAAAAGACTCCTTTGAAATCAGTTTCTCAGGGAAAAGTTGTACCTATAAGAACAAGCGCAAGTGATGTGGAAGTATGTATATTTAAACCGGCAAATTTCGGAGAGTCACAGGAAGTATGCAATATTTTACTCGGCGGTCAGCCGGTGATTGTAAATCTTGAGGGCATAGATGTTGAGGAAGCCCAGAGAATTATGGACTTTGTTTCAGGATGTATTTTCTCAATTCAGGGAAATATGCGTCAGATTTCAAAATATATATTTATATTTTCACCAAAGACTATAGACATTTCAGGCGATTACATAAAAAATGTTGCAGAAAATAACGAGGGTATAAGTATACCTACACTTAGCAAGGAGTTTTAATAATGAATTATTATCTTGTATATTCATTATATCTGCTTTTAATTATCATAATGATAATAGACGTTATATATATGCTCAGAGGAATTATTCCTTTGAGCAGTTTCATTAATAATATACTTGATAATATGATGAAACCACTGTTATGTCCTGTAAGATTTATTGTAAGGCACTCAATATTAAAATCTCTAAAGACAGATATAAGTCCATATATTATACTTATCATAGCATCATATTTACAATCTGTCTGTAAAATGATAATGAAAATTTATTGATTTAGAAACGAGGATTATTATGCATTTATCAAAAGATGAACAGATATTATATAACCACTTTGAGGATATGTATGATATTGCATATAATAGAGGTGTGCCGATATACAGTGATTTTATGGGATTAAACAATGTAGAACTTGCATATATGCTTTTGGAAAACAAAGGTATTCCAAAAAAATTATATGACAAAAAAATACGCATATATGGAGGATATGGCGGAGCAATATATCAAATGCTCTGTTTCCTGCCTGAGTCGTATTATGATATAAAACAATCTAATTTTCCGATTTCATGTGTAAAAATATCACCTGTTAATAAAAAGTTTTGTGATAAGCTTACACATCGTGATTTCTTAGGAGCAGTTATGAATCTCGGAATAAAAAGAGACCAGGTAGGAGATATTGTTGTAAAAGAAGTCGATTCTTATTCAAAAGCATATGAAGCATATATATTTTGCAAATCAAATAAAGAAAAACTTATAAGTTCCATAACACAGATAAAACATACAACTGTAAAAACGGAAATAAATTCAAATGCTGAAATTTCAATTGAACAAAAATTCAAAGAAATTTCAGGAAGTGTAGCTTCGTTAAGGCTTGACAGTATTATATCTGTGGCATGTAAATCATCACGTTCACAATGCCTTACATATATAAAAGCCGGCAATGTATATATAAACGGACGGTGCTGTACTGAAAATGCTAAAGAAATAAAAAACAATGACGTAATTACAATTCGTGGTTTTGGCAAATTTTTGATTGAAACATCGGAAGTGACAACCAAAAAAGGAAGATTTCATATAATAGTAAAACAGTATGTCTAGGAGGTAAGAAAATGCTCACACCAGCAGATATTAAAAATCGCACAATAAAAACAACGATGGGCGGATACAATAAAAAAGATACTGATGAATTTATTGCATCTATCCTTGAAAGTTTTGAAGAATTAAATAATGAAAATAAAAAATTAAAAGAAAAATTAACTTCACTTAGTGACGGAATACAATATTACAAAAATCTTGAAGATAATTTACAAAAAGCACTTGTGCTTGCAGAAAAAACTTCTGATGAAACAAAAAGTGCCGCAAAAGCTGAAGCTGCAAATATTGTCAGTCTAGCAAAAGCAGAGGCATCTGATATTGTTTCCAAAGCAAAGCTTGAAGCTGATGAATTGATTAAAAATACTAAATCTGATATAGACAAAAATGTAGCAGAGACGCAACATAAAGCTGATATTTTAAAGGAGAGACTTTCAAGACTTACTTCTTCATTTGAAAGCTATAAGAGAGATATTAAAGCAATCGTTGAGGATCAGCTTGAGTTTATTGAGAGTGAGGACTACTCACCGGAAACACCTGTATTTGACATACCGAATATGGTTGGTGCAGCCACAGATGAAAATGAAGATAAATCAGATGAGTCCCTTGATAATGAACTTGAAAATCCTGTTTTATTTAAGTGGACAAGTGTATCAAATGATGGTGAGCAGGCATCGGTTTCTGATGACACAAACGAAGTTTCAGAAGATGATAACATTATTGAAAAAAATCAACCTACTGAGATAGCTGATGAGAATAATATCGATGATGACAATTCAGATAATAATGATACTGATAACGGTAATTTAGATAATATAATTGATAATGTAATAGAAAAGGCAGACGTAATGAATGAAATATCTGCCGTTGATGAATCAGATATTGAAAAAGTCAATAATAAAACAGAAATTAAAGAAACGGAAATTAATGAAAAAGAAATTAAAGAGGATGATTCAGATGATATTATAGTAAAAAATATTATGACTACGCCTACACTTGAAGGAGTTAATGCAGAGATTTCAAGTACAGTATTCCCAGCATCAAAGCCGGATAACATGAGTGTATCATATCTGTCTGAAAATACTGATAGTGTAAAAAAAGACAGCAATGATGATGCGAATGATAATCCTTTTACTTTTATTGATTTAGATTAAAAATATGGATATATAAATATCGAGTGACATAAATATACGTTACGGAAATGAGGTTAAAATGAGTAAACAAATTACTGTTCATTATGACAATCAACCAATTTATGATATTACTATTGAAAAAGATTATTCCAATCTTGATACAGTAATAAAAAAGCAAGTTACAGCGGAACACAAAGTTTGTATCGTTTCTGACAGTTCAGTTGCAAAACATTATCTCGAAGATGTAACTGAAATTGTTAAAGACTGTGTGTCAAAGGTTACTTCATTTGTATTTCCGGCTGGAGAAGAATCTAAAAATCTTAATGTCGTTGAGGACTTATATGAACATCTGATTAAAGAGAAATTTGACCGCAAAGATATATTACTTGCATTAGGCGGAGGAGTTGTAGGAGATCTTACCGGTTTTGCAGCCGCAACATATTTAAGAGGTATAAAGGTTATACAGCTTCCTACGACACTTCTTGCAATGGTTGACAGCAGTGTAGGCGGAAAGACAGGTGTCGATTTCAGAGGTTACAAAAATATGGTTGGTGCTTTTCACCAGCCAAGTGCCGTATACATGAACTTGTCAACACTCAACACATTGACAGACAGACAGTATTATTCCGGATTCGGTGAAATTGTTAAGCATGGTCTTATAAAAGAGACTAATTATTATTCATATATAGAAAACCATCTCGATGAATTAAATAAGCGTAATTTGGATATACTTGAAGAAGTTGTTGCGGGAAGTTGTAATATCAAACGTCTTGTCGTAGAAAATGACCCTACTGAAAAAGGTGAACGTGCTTTATTAAATTTTGGTCATACGTTAGGTCATGCTATTGAGAAGCTTATGGATTTTAAACTTCTTCATGGAGAATGTGTGTCTCTAGGCATGGTTGCCGCCGGATACATCTCAATGAAACGTAATATGATTTCACAAAAAGAATATCAAAGTATGATTGAAATGCTTAAAACCTTAAATCTTCCGATTGATATTTCCGGTCTTGATATTGAACAGATAATTGAAACTTCAAAAAGTGACAAAAAAATGGATGCCGGAAAGATAAAATTTATTTTACTTGACAAACCGGGAAATGCAGTTATTTTGAAAAATGTTACTGATGCCGAAATGAAAGAAGCTTTATCTGAATTTGTCAAATAAGAAATGGAGTTTTATTAAATGAAACAGCTGATATATTATATTAAATGGTTTGCAGTCTTTGTAATACTTGTTGGTGCAGACCAGTTTACAAAACAGCTTGCAATTGCCGGACTAAAAGGAAATTCAGGAATTTCAATAATCAAAAATGTATTTAAACTGTTTTATCTTGAAAATCATGGTGCAGCTTTTGGAATTTTTCAGGAACAGAGAATACCTTTATTGATAATAACAGTTTTGGTATTGATTTTTATTGGATATATTTTTTACAGGGTGCCTCATGAAACTAAATTCATAGCGATAAAATGGATATTAGTCATTCTTGTAGCAGGTGCAGTCGGAAATATGATTGATAGAATATATAATGGTTATGTTGTTGATTTTTTGTATTTTGAACTTATAAATTTTCCTGTTTTTAACGTTGCTGACTGCTATGTCGTTGTCGGTGCAATTTTAGCTGTAATTCTCATAATCTTTTATTATGATGATAATGACCTTAACAGGATACTAAAAAAGCAATAAGATTACAGTAGTATAATTATACTGCTATTATAATTATACTACTGTATTATTTCTGCAGGGATACGAAAGTATGTTATAAAAAAGAAAAATTATATTTAAAAGAAATGGAGATTAATGTGAAAGATACTGTTGAAAAAACTGATGTTAACAATGAAATATCAGACGTATTTGATTTATGTGTTGAAGATGAATATGACAACTGCCGTCTTGACAAATTTTTAACAGATAAGTTTAGCGATATGTCCCGTTCGTATATTCAGAAACAAATAAAAGACGGATTTATCAATGTTAATAACAAGAAAGTTAAAAGCAGCTTTAAACTCCAACATAATGATAACGTCCATGTAGAAATATGTAAACCCAAAGAAATTGAGATTGTTCCCGAAAATATTCCGCTCGATATAATTTATGAGGACAGTGATGTTATACTTATAAATAAACCTAAACAGATGGTTGTGCATCCGGCTCCCGGACATTACAGCGGAACTATTGTAAATGCCCTGATGTATCACTGCAAGGATTTATCAGGGATAAACGGCGAACTTCGTCCGGGCATAGTGCATAGAATTGACCAGGATACAACCGGTGTAATTGTTGTCTGCAAAAATGATACGGCGCACAGATTTTTGGCTGAACAGCTAAAGGAGCATTCTATTACCAGAACTTATCATGCTATAGTCTGCGGTCATTTAAAGCAGTCTGAAGGTACAATTGAAGGATGTATCGGCAGACATCCGACAGACAGAAAAAAGATGGCTATCAATGTAAAAAACGGAAAACCAGCAATTACTCATTACCGCGTGCTAGATACTTTAAACAATAAGTATACATATATAGAATGTAAACTTGAAACAGGAAGAACCCATCAGATACGAGTTCATATGGCAAGTATTGGGCATCCAATATTAGGTGATTCAGTGTACGGACCATCAAAGTATCCATTTAAACTGACAGGTCAGACATTACATGCAAAAACTTTAGGTTTTATACACCCGACAACTGGAAAATATGTAGAATTTGATGCAAAACTTCCGGATTATTTTGAAGAACTTCTTCGTAAATTGAAAAACAATACTTAAAATTTATGTTAGCAATATTAGCAAGCTAACAGGAGGCGAACAAAAAATGAAAAAAACGAAAGACGATGTAATACGCTTGCATGAAGGCGAACTTAATGTCATGGAATTATTATGGTCAAACAAGGCACTTGCTGCCAAAGATATTGCCAAAATCATTAAGGAATATATCGGCTGGGAAAAAAATACAACATATACTGTAATAAAAAGGCTGATAGACAAAGGAGCCATCGAACGTGAAGACCCGGGGTTCATATGCAGAGCTATAATTAGCAAATCAACCATACAGGAAATCGAAACAAAAGCATTGCTTGATAAAATATATAACGGTTCACTTTCAAACTTTATTGCAACATACCTTGTCAATCAGGAATTTTCGTCAAGTGATATTGCTGAATTAAAAAAGATAACAAATAGGAAACAAGGCTAACCTATCTAAGAGGGTAGTGATTTCATCTTTTCGTTAAACCCCAGTTTTCCGAAAAGATAAGGAGGTAAAAACATATGCCAGCATTAAAACAGGTACAGACAGACTCAGATTACCATAAACAGACAGCTCTTAATGATATAAAAAAACTAAACAGCCAGTTAAAAGAATTACCGGGATTTTGTAGAGATTTTTTCAGAGGTATTGAGCAGACAACGACTACTAAAACACGCATTGGTTATGCGTCAGACTTAAGAACTTTTTTCAGATTTCTTTTCAGCACAAATCCTGAGTTTTCAGGTGATAATAATGAAAAAAAAATTGCCGATATTACGTTGAGTGAACTTGAATCATTAAAACCTGTGGATATTGAAGAATATATGGAATACCTTAAATATTATACATATAACGGTAAACAGTATTCAAATGATGAACGTGGAATTCACAGAAAAATTGCTTCACTTAAAAGTTTTTATTTATACTATCAAAAAAGAGAACTCATATCAAATAACCCGACTACCGTTATAGATATGCCTAAATTGCATGATAAAGAGATAATTCGTCTTGATTCCGATGAAGTTGCCGAACTGTTGGAACTTGTTGAGAATGCCGGCGAACATCTCACCGGTAAGAAAAAAGTTTATTATGAAAAAAATAAATTAAGAAATATAGCTATTTTTACACTATTTTTAGGAACAGGAATCCGTGTTTCAGAATGTGTCGGTTTAAATATAGAGGATGTTGATTTTAAAGAAAACCGTATTAAAATCATAAGAAAAGGCGGCAAAGAAGAATATGTATATTTTGGTGAGGATGTTGCTGAGGCACTTGGAAATTATATCGAATTGTCACGCTGTGAAATAGAGCCAAAAGAAGGACATGAGCATGCCCTCTTCTACTCTATTCAGCGCCGCAGGATAACAGTTCGTGCAGTTGAAGAACTTGTAAAAGATTATGCTGCTCAGGTAACTTCTTTTAAACATATAACACCACACAAGCTCCGCAGTACATACGGTACTGCGCTATACCGCCAGACCGGTGATATTTATCTTGTGGCAGATGTCTTGGGACATAATGATGTAAATACAACTAAAAAACATTATGCTGCTATTGATGATGACTTGAAACGAAGTGCGGCAGGTGCTGTAAAATGGGAAAAATAACAGAGCTAACACAGCCTAATAGATTTCAAAAGCCACATTGTATCATTGATATTTTGAAATCTTTTCATTGTAAATGACGACAGGAATTACAATTTGTCTTCCGGCATATATTGTATTTGATTTAAGACCATTGCAACGCTTTATTTCTGTAATAAAATCATCAAAAGAACCCTCATATCTGTCCTCATACTTTTTTGCTATACTCCAAAGAGAATCATTTTTATTTATAGTAACGCAGATATATGAAAGTTTTTTGTCAGTCTGTAATGTACTTACTCCGGAGGATTTGCTGATATGAAAGCAAAACACCGCAAAAACTGATGATAATAGTATGACAATCAAAATCTTTATGCACAACATTCTTTTTTGTATAAAAATATCTTTCATAGACATAATATCCTCCTTTGTATTAAACGTTTGTTCGTTTCATATGGTAATAATATCATCAGAACAATTGTTTGTCAATACTTTTTAGAAAATTTGTTCGGAAAGAATGTTCGCGTTTTGTGCGTCATAGCATTCATAATAAACGACACGGTCCGCATATGCTGCTCTATTAGTTATCAATATAGTTTTTAATATATTCCATTGTTTTTTGAATAATTTTGATATTTTCAATTGTATTGTCTGTTTCAAGTGAATGATTTGCGTCAGGTGTTATATACAATTTTAAATCATATTGAGAACATTTATCTTTAATATCTTCCGTATCAGCCCAATCATCAGCTGTGCCGTGAAAAGCGATACCCTTTTTCGGTTTAAATAAAAATGTTTCTGAAAGAGGAGTCATATAGATGTTTCTGCATTTTAAATTATGCTTTTCTGCATATTGTGCAGCTACTGCGGTGCCTATACTTTTGGAAATAAAAATTATATCACTGTATTTTGACCAGTCAACTGCCGCCAGGAGTGGTTCAGTCTGAGAATATGCTATTTCAAGTGCTTCTTTCATTTTTTCTTTATTACTTTTAATTCCTGAGGCAAAACCATTGTAATTTACTTTTATACACTCAAAACCAAATTCTTTTGCCAGTTTTTGACTATAATATAAAAGTGGTTTGTCATTGTGGTAACCTATGCCCGGAAAAAATACTGCCAATTTTTGAGTCATTTGTAATCTCCTTTTAACTTTATTTAAACATCATATTTAATATACTTTTAAATCTGCAAACAACTTAGGATATAACTATTAAAATTTTCTTCTGTATCAACACCGTATATATCTGTTACATGTAAAAAATACTTTCTGATTAAAAATAAAAACAAAGACCCCCATTCTAATATAAATATGTAGAACGTGGGTTTTTGTTTTTCACGGCGTCTATTTGTTAGTTACCGTCATTTTTCAGCACTATTTTACATTGCTTTGCAATGCTTTAAACGCCCTAAATACGGTGTTTTTTAGAATTTACCAGCCTCGGCTGCCTCCTGAACAGAGACCGAATATGCCTATTTTTAGAGGTTTTAATATTCAGTTGTTAGTTACCTGTATATTACCTTATGACTTTAATATGCATTTGCAAAGATTTTGATATACTACATAAAAATTTTAAAAAGTAATACTATAATGCCAAATATAAGAACTAACTTAATAGTTGAAATTAGTAAATTTCTAAAAAAATGTTTTATATGTACTTTACGATCTAGTTTTTGCTGACATTCAACAAAATGATTAACATTTTCTACCCCACCCATAGCCTCAATCATTTCAGGTGTATAAAAATAATCTTCATAAGAACTATTCATTCAAATACCCCCTTTTTGTAAGTTCATAAATATTATAAGTTTATATATAGATGGTAGCACTATACATTCGTTTTGTCAATTACTTTGTGCTAATATTTTTGTCAAAATAGATTGCATGAATATTTTCACCAGAGGTTGTATAATTATAGCCGTTATTTGGATTATTTGAAATAACATTATAAGCAATTAAGAAAATAAATAGTAAACCTATAATTGACATTATTACACAGTATAATTTTTTCATTATAACTCCATTTCCATTATTAGTTTTTTTGCAAACTCAAATTTATTGTATTCCTGTCCTATTCTATGTATTGCACTTGCGCTTATATTATCTTTGCATGCGACTTCAGTAATGTATTCGAGAACTTTGGTATCATAGCCGCCTTCTTTAGTTAAAATTTTCAATGCTTCTTTAGAGGTAACACCTCTATGGTACGGTCTATCTGAGGTTAATGCTTCAAAAGCATCAATAGTATGTAGTATAATGGTTTTTGAGTATATGTTGTCTTTATCATAATGCTCAACATCTTGAAGTGTTATCGGATGAAAACCATGATGATACAAAACAATCCTACATATATCCTCATTAAGTCCAAGTTCTGATAAGATTGAGTATCCTATGTATGGATGTAAGTCCATAATTTGTCGTTCAAGTTTTGTTAAGCGGATATTTTTATCCAAAATATTAAATGGAATATACATCTTTCCTACATCATGAAACATGGCAGCGTACATCAATTTATGATTTTTCATGCCTAGATGCTTTTCAATTTCCGCTGAAATCAGCATAACACGAACCGAATGATTATATGTCATAGAATCTAAGCAATTCATTATACCAATCATTTGTTTGTTAATTTCTTTGTTTTTCATCAAAAAATTCATCCTTTCTCAGTATGCATTTTCTAAAAGTTCTTTTAGTTTTAAAAGTTTTCTTTGAAGTTGTAATTTATTTTCCACACAATATTTAGTCAACTCCGGATGTTTAGTTTGAAGGCTGTACAGGTCATAATATTTTTTATTATCTCCAAATACATGATAAAAGCATCTATCCTGTGAAATTGATATACTTATTTTATTTCTTATATTCATATTATTTTCCTCTATGTCTATTACTTATAATTATGGAACTTTCATTTAAATCTGTATCGGCTGGGTTTTGTTGACTTTCTTCTTGTATCATTTGATTATTATAATACTCGCAGGCATTTAACCCATATTTGTCTTGTTCATCCGTAATATCATTAAATAAATCTTTTAATATAGAAATGCCTTCTTGCTCGGACTTGAGATTATAATGTCCGTAATTTAGAGAACTTGTGGTTGTATTCCATGAGCTCCAACATGAATATGTTCCGTTATTATTTGAAGCGATTACCATATAGAGATTTTGTTCTTCAGGATGATTTGACTTCCTGTAAATGTGACAAACATGCATATCAGGGAAATTAACTGAAAAATAATTTTCAATATCTTCAATTACTTGACTTGGAATAGGCAAAGCATATGGTTGACGACTTTTGACAAAATCTAATATGTTATCCTTTTCTAAAAAATCATATATGGACGAATATGCTTGGGACATTTTCATACTATCTGAAGCATTGCTCAAACCCTTATGAACAATAAGTATTAAGTTATCCATAATACGTTTTGTAAGGATAAATTCCGGATATTTTTCATTATAATAACTTTGAATCACATTACTTACTTCATTTATAGTTACTTCCATTGCTTCTCCTTTGTTAACTCTATATCTACATTTGCTGCGTCAAAATGTAAGACAATATTATTAGCAGCATTTAATTTTAAATTATACATTATATATGATGTTTTTTCTTTGTTATATATATATAAAACTTGATTTCCTTCTTTATTAGTTGTGCATTGATATGTATATTCTCTAACATTATTTAATTTATTATCAAAAAAACCGCTGTAAGAGCCATTATCACCAAAATTGAATATCATATTTTGAGAAACGTGCCAATTACCTACAATTTTTTTCTTGAAAATGCTTAGTATATTATTGTCCATTGTCTCACGATAGTCATCGTCTATTCTAGTTATTTGCCTATTTTTCTTACGCTTATTATTTTGAGAAGTTTCTGATACTGTTGACTTCTTTGACTTAACAACATTACTGCTATTTTTGTTGATAACAACATTATTGGTTGTCAGAACTTTGAAAAATATCGCAAGTAGCACAACATCAATAAGTGTTATTATAATCATAATTTTTTTCAAATCATTTTTATTCATATACAATACCTATATAACTAATTTCACATTGCTTAAATCGTGAAAATCACGTATAAGTTCAAATTCATGTTTATTCAATAATAATAACGCTTCATTTTCATGTTTTTTTCTTCTCATGAAATAGTACAATGCATTAGCAATCATCACAAACGGTTTTCCACTTGGATTTATATTCATTATTATATTGTTTTTTAGTGTTAAAATTGAATAATCTGATATTATACTTCCAGAACTATCAGATGGTAGATATGTTTCCTTTTCGATACAATAAATTTTGTCCTTTTCAAGATTCAGTTCGTTAATGGGAATAAGTCTCGCATCAGGAACATTCAAAACCATATTCATCTTATGAATCCTTTTAACATAAAAATCCTTTTCTTTTTTTAAAAAGTTTGATACTAAAATAAAATCATTCTCCTTTTGTAAGATACCACAAAATCGATAGCTAGATGTAAAACCATTCGTTTTAATACTAATAATGTCGTTTACGTGTAATATAAATTTGCCGGCACGGATTAAAAAAGAAATATCTTTGAGTACATCACTTGGGGTATCACTATTATATTTGGACACATATACTAAATTATACATATGACTATTAAGATAATCTTGAATATCACTCTTTGGATGAAAAATTCCATATTGATTTTCATAACCAAAAAGTAGTTTGTATCTTTCTTCTGTAATATTAAATATACTCATCATAGTATTTGTTTTATTCAAAAAAGCACCTCTTTTCTAATGATAAAATAATATTACCTTTGAAAATGGTGCATTTTGTTTCATATAAGGAAAAAAAGAAAATATTTAATTGTTTTTTTCACAACTTGTAAATAATTTTTTAAAATCCAATTTGAGAAGATAACATAATTTTAAGGCTGTGTCTACATGAAGAGAACCATAATCGTATTTACCATTTATATAATAATTTAAATTCTGAGGAGCAATTCCACACATTTTTGATACATCTTTAATTTTATAATTTGATTTGTAAAATGCATTCATTATGTTACATGAAATATCTTTTTGTGGCAATCCTCCGCTTACATCCAGCTTGATCTGATAAAGTATAGGATTTACAAATTCATGATAATCTTTTTCAGATATGGTATTTCCTTTTTTATCTTTTCTCGCTTCACGGCAGAAAAAATCTTCATACATATCATAAATGTGATTTAATTTACTTTCCTCAACCACACCTCTACTCTTAATTTGTGCCAGGCGTGCATAAATTTTCTTTTTTGTTTTTTCAAAATCATATTCTACAGGATTTTGAAGTTCCCAATTTTTAATGGCACAATCCATATCTTCTTTATATGGGTAATAGCAGTCAAAAAAATTTATAATATCAATTTCCAAAAGTTCAAACATTGTAATTATTTTATGCAAAGGTATGCGTTCTATGGGTTTTTGTCCAGCTTCATAGTAAGATACCATACGTGGAGTAATATCTACGGCTTTGCCAAATTGTCGAATTGAATATCCTTTATCAATACGTTTTTTCTTAAAATATTCATATCCTTTCATAATTTCACCTCAGATAAACTGTAGCATTTTATATAGCTTTTGTCAATTGTTAAAATCATATGTTTTTCCGGTTCCCGGATACATTAAAAGTAATTTTGGATTTTCAGAAGTTCCACCATATACCAATTTATACTGAACATACTTAGTTCTAGCCTTGTTGTAAATATTGACGTTAGCAACTGCACCATCCTTATTAGTATTATTGCCTATTCCAATAACTTCGTAACTGTAATCATTTACATTAGTATTTTTTTCGTCAAAAAAGCCTTTATAATCTCCATCATTTCCAAAATACATATGTTTTTCTTTGCTTATATTTACACTTGCACCTTTGATCAATGTTATATAAACATTTGTTAGTGCATCATCAGCTTCCTCAAAGGAAAACTCTGTATTATCTGCTCCATGTAAATTTGATGATATGTTGTCTTTTTTTTCGGAAAATGCACGGAATAGATATATGATCATAAAAATAATCAATATAACATTTATTACGCAAACAATAATTTCAAATTTCTTCGATTTAGATTTCATTTTTAATTCCTCCATTTGATATTTTATGACTTAGATATATGTAACATAGATTAAGTATTATTTTGTGTAATAAAAGACAAGATATTTCATGAAAGTTGCTAAAAAAGCAATTCAGGGAAGATTTCCCTTCCCTGAATTGTTTTCACTAATTAGTTTTTTATTAGTTTCTTAAGCTATCTTTTTAAGTCATCTTTTTTTCCTTTTGGCCAAAACAAGAAATGTAGCAGCACCACCAACAGCAACAATGATGAAAATATATATGATACCCTTAAATTTAGAATTATCTTTAGCATTGTTTTGAATTTCCTGCGGAGTGTCTTTCGCTGAAAGTTGTGTAGCTGAAGAACTAATAGAATCAGTAGTATCAACCGTAATTTTAGTAAGAGTTATTGGCGAAAGATCTGGTACATTAATATCAATCTCATTGCCATAAGCTTTTGTCAAAAGAACATCAAAAGTATTTGCTCTCAAATCGCTTTCATGAATAACAAGGTATAAAGCTCCGTCTTCAATATCAGGCGAAGAAACAGAAAGGTTTACATCTTGATTTTTATCAATTGAATTCTGTTGTTCACTGCTTGGAGTAACATCAAATGATGCAAACATATCGAATGTTACAGACTTTGATGCATCTGTTGCAGCTGTTGTTATTTCTGTAGAGCCAAGATTTCCAAGTTCTTCTAAATTGTTCATATACCAATTTACAATTTTTAATGCATTATTTTTCTGCTCATCAGTTGCATTATTTGTATCTTTGGCATTTGTAGTAATGTCTACTGCCATACTATCGTCTATTTTATTTAATGTAGTACTTGCCTGCTGATTTTCAGCCTTTATTGTTGTTTCTGGTAACGTAGTTTCAAAAGCTTCTCCAAGCTGTTTTTTAGCTCCGGAATTGGCGCTAAGGCTTATATCTCGAGTGATATTTTCACTTTCAATTTTATCAACAGTATTAGATTTTTTATTCTTTTTTGTTTTATTTGTACTACTAGAGGACTCAGATTTATTTTTTTGTTTCTTTTTTGCAGTTGATGTTGTTTTAGTACTTTTGTTCGAAGGTTTCACACTGGCAGTATATGAAGCTGATTCATTACTACTATTTGAATATTCGTTTGTACTATTATATCGATTGGCATTTGATGAAACTGAAGAAGAACCATATTTCTTCAAACCATTGATTTGATTTTTTAGTGAAGAAATTTGGGATCTTAAGTTCTTTTCTAAAGCAGATAACTTGCCGTTTTTCCCTGTAAGAGTCTTAATCCTAGCAGATAAATTTGCATTGTTACTCTTTAGTTTGTTGTTTTTGTTCTGCAAATTCTTATACATAGATGCTGTTTTTGTATAGTCATTTGTCAAATTTTTATTTGTTGCTTTTAGAGAAGCATTTTCTTTTGCAAGAGCGTTATTTTTGTTTGCCAAAGATGTAATTTTTGCTGTAAGAGAACTGGTTTCATTTCCAGAAAGTTCGCTTGCTGCTTTTGAATATCCATCATTATATCCGCTTTTATAACTTGCAGAAGAAGTATTTACTTCCGTATCTTTAGTATAGCCCTTGTTTTCGTCTACAGTTGCGTCACCAGATTTTAATTCAGCATTTTCTTTTTCAAGAGTTGTAATCTGTGATTTTAATTGCAATATAGTCTGAATAATCTGTGCTGAATCTGTAATTCCAAGTACCTGCATGATTTGATTTAAAAGATTGCTTTTTTGATCAAGATTATTTTTCATATTCTTTACTTGTTCAAGTAATACAGACAATTCTTTTACTTCGCTTTCTGACACACTATTTCCAGTAATTATCTCTTGTAACTTTTTAGCTGTTGAAGATGTATTTTCAGAAAGTGAATCCATATCTTTCAAAATTTCATCAACAGACTTATTTGATACATCAACAGTGTTATCAGCACCATAGATTTTTTTGACAATCTGATTGTAATTTTTGTTTACAGTATCATAATCTTTTGTAAGTGCAATAACCTTTTGTGTAATTTCATCCATGAGATCAGCATCTGATTTTCCGGTTGTATTAATTCCAAGCATTGTAGCCAAGGATATTACTTTTTTTGACAATGCATTTAGTCGTGATTCCAAATTTGAAATTGAAGAAAGAATTTCTGTATCGTCAGCTGCATCTGTAAGACTAAGAGCCTTTTTAATGTTGTTAAGGATTGACTGATAGCCAGCAATCGTATTACGCAGGTTTTCAACTTCTGTATTAAGTGAACTGATTTCCGTTTGTGCTCCTGCTAGTGATGTGTTGGCATCATTTAGTGCTGTTTTTGTAGCTTCAAGTTCTGTTTGAGTTTCAGAGAGTGTTTTCTGAACAGCAGAAAGATCACTTCTTGCTGTAGAAAGTTCTCCCTGTGCTTTGGCAAGAGCTGTATTTGTAGATTCAATCAGTGCATTTGCCTGTTCGAGATCTGTCTGTTTCTCTGCAAGTGCTTCTTGTGCAGTAGCAAGATCATTTTCTGTTTTTTGAAGGTTTCCAGAAATTGTAGTAATATGCTGCTGTGCATCTGAAAGATTACCAGTTACTGTTTCAAGATTCTTATTTGCAGTATCAAGAGCAGACTGTGTTTCTTTCAGCTTGCCTTGCACTGCAGTAATCTGTTCATTCAGTTTCTTAATTGTTGCATTTGCCTGTTCAATTGTGTCTGCCTGTTGTCCGTTTTGCTCTTTGAGCGATTCAATCAGTTTATCTTTGGCTGCTATAGACTGCTCCAGTTCGTAAACTTTTTTATTTAGTGTAGCAATTGCAGCTTTAATAGCTTCTAATTTTTCATCATCAGCTTTTTCATCAAAACCACTGTCTTTTATATTTAATGATTTAGCAATATCGTCAAGTGAGTTTTCAAGTTTGGTAAGTTTATCTTTCATTGCTTGAAGTTGCACTGCAATCTTGTGCTGCATTACAGCTACGGTGTCATTTGAAATATTATCAGTCGTAATATTTACATCTTCAATTGTAACTATATGAACACCATCACTAGAAATGTAAAACTTAAACTGCTGACCGTTATTATCAGTTCCAGTATATATGGTTATTGTTTTATTATCTTTTGTTACTTCTGAAGCGGAAGATTTGTCATATTCTAATTCTTCTCCATTGACAAAAACATAATACTTTGTTGCACCATCAGTTGTTATGGTGTATGTATAGTCAGATTCATCTAATTCTGTAATATTTAAAAGTTTTGCATAATTGTTAATAGCTTCTGTTAACTTTTTCTCAGTAGAAGTAAGTTTAGACTTCAAATTTGTAATTTCAGCGTTTTTGGTTTTGATTTGCTCATTTAAATCTTTAATTTGCTGTGTTAGATTTGCATTGTCGGCATCTGCTTTTTCCTTATCTTTCTGAAGTTGTTCTGCCGTTGTTTTCAATATATCAAATTCTTTTGTCTTAGTATCAAGGTCTGAAGATAATTCATCGATTTTTTTATTCAGTTCATCAATTTTTTTGATTACAGTATCATAAGAACCATAGTTTTCTAAGAAATCATCTTCAGCAGTGTATGCCTTAACCGGAATAGCAAGTGCATATGTATAAGCTTTTACTTTATCCATATTACTACCCTGTTCATGATGAACAAGAACATTTCCATTACTGTCTTTCTGTAATACGACAACAGTAAGATCCATTGTTCCGGCTGCAAGATCATTTTCGTTTGCTGTTACTGAATCTTTATCTGCATACCACTTCATTACATCATCAGAATTAGCTGCATACCAGTCAGTAGTCCCGGCAATATTTTTTTGATCGGTTACACTTTTATTAAGGAGTGTTTGTGCATCTGTTGTACGCAGTACATAAAAATCGTTTATTGCATACTTTCCGTTTTGGGTTGTTCCAAACATCTTATAAACAGAAACTTTCTCTTTTTCAACATTTTTTCCAGTAAGGACAACATTTGAACTATATGCTTCTATTCCAGTCTGTGTTTTTGATACAGAAGAAGTTACCCCCTCATTTTCAGATGGATCGGCTTCAACAGAAATCGTTATAGAATCTGCTGTACCTTTTGCATATTTGTTAATATCCGAATTTGTTTTGTAATTATCAGCAAGATATGCCACTTTTGCAATAACGGGATCATTTGTATTGTTATACTTATTATCCCATTTATTCAAATCATGTTCTTTACCTATAACATTTAAATTTCCTTTATAACCAAATGGAGAACCACCAGTTGCTTTACTCATTTTAAATATTGTTTCATCATTGAGAACATATGTAGTTCTATCAACAGTAGATGATAAAGTTGCCTTATTACCATCGGTTTCTGCTGTTCCAGACCAATCATAGTTTACATAATCAACATTATTTCCGAAAATTACCGCTTTTAAAGCCTTATTTCCTGAAAAGATATTACTGTAAACAGTATCTGTATTTATTTTAATCTGTTCAAGTCCCGTTGTCCCTGCAAATGCATAAGAATCATTCTGATCCCCTTTTCCAAAGGATGTACCATGTGGAATATCAATACTTGCAATTCCAGTATCATTTTTAAATACATAATGGCCGATAATAGCATAATTGCCACGGATAGCAACTTCTTTCAATGACGGAATTTCAGCAAATGCACTTTCTTTCAATTCCATAGTTTCTGTATCAGTATTAATTGCAAGAGATTTGATTTTTGAACCTTCAAAGGCTTTAACACCTATCTGTTTAACAGTATTTGGAATAACAATATCAGCAGATGCCTGATTATTTAAAAATGCTTCATCATTAATGTATTGAATACTTGAAGGAATATAAATACTAGTCCATGTGTTGTTTGATTTTTCACCAGATGTTGGAATAAACGGAATAGTATCCTCATTATTACGTCCGCCTCCAATGCCGACTACTGGCACACCAGCAATTGACGAAGGTACCAGAAGCACTTTACCTTTGCTAATAATCTTTTCTATATTATCATTTGTATAAAGAAAACGTATATTACCATTGTCATCATATTTATAGTTCCAAGTAATTCCGGTTGTTTTATCTTCATATTTATGAAAACCTTTAGTATCCTCCCAACCATTACGGTCATCATATCCTACTGTTCCAGGCTTTACTTTAATAGTAAGTTTACCGGCATTTTCATCTTGTTCAGAACCGTATGTTTTTCCACTATATGAAACTGTTCCGATTGTTTGTCTAGCTGTTACTGTAAGAGCAATTGTTTTGGTGTCAGTTACTGTATTAGCAGTTAGTACATGACCGGAGCCAGTAAAACCATCTCCGGTTACATCATAATCTGTAATATTTCCATCGTTATTACCTGAAGCATCTTTTGCCGTTACAGTAATATATTTAGAAAAATCAATTTGGTCTCCGGATGTTATTTCATTTGGATAATTTCCGCCTTTTATAACTTCAATTTTTCCAGCAGCCTTTGGTGCAAGATTTACCTGTATACTAGATTTCCATTCTGCATTACGTGTAGATGTAACAGTAAATGTTACCTTTTCGTTATTGCTTGTTATATCTGTCGGTGCACTATATGTTGTTCCGTTCAAAGTTCCTTTATCACAGGATACAGTATATGATGCGTTACGTCCAGATGATGTACCACCAACATATGTAACTCCGCTAATTATTGAGTTCAGATCTATACTTGTGCCTTCTTCAATAGATTGAACAGATGGTCTTGAAATGTTAATACCGGTTGACGTAGAGTAAGCAATTATGTTATTACCACTTACTGTTACTTTTGATTTATTAAGATTGAAAGCTGGTGCTATTACATTTGGATTAGTCTGGAGATGATTGTCCTGAATTGATCCGTCAGCGTTGACAATGAATGCCGATTTATTATACTGTACAGTCCCTAACCACACAGAAGCTTCAACAGCATTAAATGAACTATAGTTATTTGCAGCATCTTTTAATGCTTCAAGATAATATCCGGATTTTTGTTCTTGAACAAATGTATTTGAAACAAGATAAAGCCCAGAAGAATCGTATTCTGCAAACTTAATGTTATTATACAAACTTTGAGTTTTTGTATCATAAGAACTAATATCTTCACCATCAATATTACTAGAGTAATAATCGCTACCACCAAATTTAGGCATTTTATATCCTGGCCATGCTCCAGATGTTATTCCTTTTGATTGTAATATAACTTTATTTCCGCTTGCCTCTGCCGCTATCCAATTGTATCCACCAAAACTATATGTTGAACCAACTGTAATATCTGCTTGTTGAAGATAACTATCACTGCCCATTACGCTACTGGTTTTAGCTGCATATGCCATATTGCTAGTAGCACAGGTCAAAGTAATGTTTGCTGCAAGCAGCAATGAAAGTGCCCGTGAAAGTTTACTTTTAAATTTAACCTTCATAAACTGTCCTCCTTTTATTTTTGTCGTTACGTTAATTCAGCTGAAAAATGATTTGAATATTTCATATACCTGATTAGCGTAATCTTATCAGTATCTATATAAAGATAAAGTAAACATTAAATAATATTGTTTGAAAAAAACCAAAGATATTAATAAATTGTTTGATTTAATCACAACTAATCCACTTGGAAAATTTTGCATATAAAAAAGGCCATTCTATGACCTATTTTTAGCAACTATATATTTTTAAAACTTAAAAGCTTCATCCGCAGTTTTTCCTGCTCTCAATCTACGTCTTATGACATTCTCTTTTTCTTCTAGCCCTAATTTTCTACATGCCATAGATATAGAATTATTAAAACTGTACTTTAAAATTTTCGATTTCTATTATAATTTATTTTTGAATACCCTGCGCATACATCTAACAAATAATTCACACTTGGCAAATCCATTCCTTTCGTAATTTCATCAAAGCGTTGACCATTTGTTTTACGTTTATTTTGGTCGTATGGAAACAATTCACTAGGACTTACATGTAATGCAGCAGCAATTTTAATCATTGAAGTTAAGCCAATACGGCTTTTATTATTAAAAATCTTCGTTAATTGACTATAATTAACATCCGATAAGTTAGCAAGTCCTCGAATAGAAAACCCCTGCCGGTCCATTTCGACCCATATATTCTGAGCAATTCCTACAAGCACATTTTCCATTAGTTCATCATTGTAAATTGGCGTATCAAGTAAATCAGGTGTTAGGAATTTATTATTACGTACTGTATAGTTTCTTTTTTTCCTTTTAACATTTGATGTAGCTTCACTAATTGTGTTATCTGTAAGAATAATTTCAGTTGTTTTATCCATATCTTCCATATTTTTACTCCTTGTATTATAAAGTAGTAGTGTTTATACTAATGTCTGATGCAAACAGTAATATTACTAAGTAATATTACTGTAGCAAGTTTTTTCACTTTTGTCAAAGGTTTTGCACAAAATAAACATTTTTCGTCAATTTATAATTTAAATGCAACAACTTAACTTAAAAAGGTTGACAATGTATTAAACATTATCAACCTTAAAAGACTTATAGAGTAATTCGTTTATGGTTTCCACTCTGTTTATTAAATTCATTAACCTCACAAACAGCTTTTTCTTTATCATCCATATCTACTTTCTCCATCAACATACAATTTAACTCAGCTTGACGTGCAAGTAAGCTTTTCAACTCATCTTCTTTTACAAATTTTTTTTCATACTCATTTTTTGTAGATATAATTGATGCTTCAATTTCGTTTAGCTTATTCTTATATTCGATAAGTTTAGTATCGAATTTTTTTACAGCATTTTGTATTCTGGTAATATTACCAATATCGTTATCTCTTATTGCATCAATCGTATATTCTAAATTTCTAGTTAATATGACATTATATATAATATTAGAATCGAAAAACGTTTTTGTTTTTTTTACTCCAACTGTAAAACCTGCATATGTAGCAAAATCAACTCTAGGAGTATTTATTGTAATTGTATTAAACATGTTTTGTATCATTTCACCAGCTTTTCGCCTTTCTGTAATTTCAGTTCCATTAAAATTCATACTAAATGGAAAAGTTTCTGAATTATCCTCAATTTTTGGATTCTCCATATTTTTATTAGCATATAAATCTGATTGATTTCGAATAACAATATCTTGTTCAAGTTTATCAATTATATTTTTAATATTATTACGCTTTTCGGGTAAGACTTTTTGTAAATCTCTTTCTAACTTATATTTTTTACTGTTAAAGCTGCGTTTTAATAATTGTAATCGACTTACATCCGCATCAACCTGCATTTTTTCTTTAATAAGAGGATTCCCAGAAGCAACAGCTTTCATCTCTGCATAATTCATTACAGTTTCATCTACGTCTGCACATGTTCTTGCTACATCCCCTCCGGTCATTACCTGACTAATAAATTTTTGTTTATTCTCAATAATAGACCAATTATATGCATCAAAGGTTCCTTTCGTAACATATCGAAAAATATTGACTTTTGGATTCATGTTTCCCTGACGCAAAATACGTCCTTCTCGCTGCTCTACTTCTGACGGTTTCCATGGTACATCAATTTCATGCAAGGCAACAAGACGTGTTTGAATATTCGTTCCCGTTCCGAGTTTTTCTGTCGAACCAAATATAATACGTTTAGTTCCACTACATATGTCTTGAAACATATCTTGCCGTTCTTTATCATTTTTAGCATCGTGAACAAAACAAATCTCGTTTTCAGGAACACCTTTTTTTATAAGTTCGTTTTTTATAAATTGATATACATTAAATGTTTTATTGCCATTTGGAACACCAATATCAGAAAATACAACTTGAGTTCCATGTGTTTCTTTTGTATTATTCCATATTTCAAACACTTTTTCTGTGCATTTATATAATTTCCCATTTCTATCAGGTTCAGCAGATGGGTCAAGCATACGAACATCTGTAGATACAAGCTTTGCATCATGACAAATTTTAAGCATATTGTCAACAGAAGGATCAACCGTACCATTCCGAATTTTTTCTGCACGCTGTACAAATGAGTCAACATATTTTTTCACTTCATCACTCGGTTCTGACTCAATAATATCAAATTTATTGTTTTCTAATTCAGGAATATCAAGATAGGGAAGATTTTCCAACATTTTTACATCGGCAAACATTCGGAACATGGTAACAAGTTCTGGAAGATTTGTAAATTTGCCAAATCTGGTTTTTTCTCTATATCCCTTTCCTTCAGGACATAATTCCATCGAAGTAACAATTTCGCCAAAATTTGCTGCCCAAGCATCAAAGTGATATATTCCTTTTTCACGCAAGAGATCTGGTTGCAAGTATTTCTGCATTATATACATTTCACACATAGTATTTGATATCGGAGTACCAGTAGCAAAAACAACATTTCTCCCTGGACTTAATTCATTAATATACTGAATTTTTTGAAAGAGATCAAATGCTTTATTGCTACCATTTGGATTAATTCCAGCTACACGCCCGATTTTGGTTGTAAAGCTTAAATTTTTGTAATTGTGTGCTTCATCAATCATAAGTGCGTCAACACCTAGTTCCTCAAAGCTAACAACATTATCTTTGTAATCTTTGTTGGAAAGTATTTCCAGCTTGTTACGTAACTGTTTTTCATATGATTGCATCTGCTTAATTGACCAACTTTGTTTGTTATCATATTTCATAGCAGATATAAAGTTTGTAACATCTTCAATTTCATGTTCAATGTTATTTTTAAGACGTTCCTTTGAAATTGGAATTTTTTCAAATTGACTATGTCCAATAATAATAGCATCATAATCTCCGGTTGAAATTTTGCTAATAAACCGTTTGCGGTTATTTTTTTCAAAATCCTTTTTAGTAGTTAATAAAATATTTGCTGCCGGGTATAAATGAATAAATTCTGCCGCCATTTGACCTGTCAAATGATTTGGAACAACAATCATAGGTTTATTTGCAAGTCCTAGCCTTTTTAATTCCATTGCTGCAGCTGCCATTTCAAAAGATTTTCCAGCTCCGACTCTATGAGCAAGTAAAGTGTTTCCGCCTCGTATTATTCTTGCCACAGCATTTTTTTGGTGGGTTCTTAATTGTACATCCGGATTCATTCCTGGAAAAGTCAAATAACTTCCATCGTATTCTCGTAAACGAATGTTATTAAAACGGTCGTTATAAATTCGCACATATTTTTCGCGTCTAGCAAGTTCTGAAAACAACCACTCTTTAAACTCTTCCTTTATAAGTTCGGCTTTTGCTCTAGCTAACATTGTCTCTGATTGATTTACTATATATGAATGCCCAGTTTCAGTATCAATTCTATCTCGTACAGTTATTTGTCGCATATTCAAAAGATTTTCATATATATCAAGTGCATTCAGCCTGTCTGTACCAAAAGTAGATGTATTTTCAGTAGAATTGCAACTTGATTTTCCTGAAACAAAGTATGTGTTTATCATAGAATTATATTCCAGATATATCTGTTGGTGTCTCCAACTAGATATACCAAATTTATCATACATAAATTGCTGATAATCTTTTACATCAATCCAGTTTACGCCAATTTTTACATCAATTTCGCTTGCATCCAAATCTTTAGGAATAACATTTTCAAGTGCTGTAATATTTTTCTCAAATTGTTTATTTGTTGTAACTGCAAGTTTTGCAGCAGATAATTTTGCACGTACATCTCCAGATAAATATTCCTCTTTTATCTCGTATCCAGCATACAGATTATTTGAGTCTGCTTTATTTGGATTTAGATATATTTCATTTTTCAATTCATCCAAAAGATTATCAAAGGAAACCGGATATATACGCAATATATTTTCTATATTAACATAACCATAATCAGCCATTGTAATATTAAGAGCTTCAAGAGCATTTTCAGCTAATTCCTTTTTCTTCTGTGGATGTATGGTGCGCTCTGTAAATATTTTTGTTTTTACATATCTATTCTCATTCTTTTCTTCCAATGCACATAATAAGGGATATTCAACATCATCACAAAAAGCTCTTTTGGCATCTTTTTCATTGATATAACCATATTTTTCAATGAATTCATCATAAAGCTTGTTCAAGTCTTGTTGTGCCAATTTCAATGCATTATCATCATTTTCATAGAGCTGAATATCAATTACATTATGCAAAACTTTTCTGATTTTACATAATGATTCAATGATTTTTTTTTGTTTTTGAGATATATTTTCTTGTAAAATCATCTCAGAGTTTTCACGCATATATACTAGTCCATTAATCAATGTATATGTATAATTTTTAATATCTGTTGTTGCAGTAATAACATTATTATCCTCTGTTACTTCTCCAATTGATTTTTCTTTATTTGTCTTTTCATATACATTTTTCGGCAAATTTTCCAAAGCTCGATTTAGGTCTGCTTCAAGGTCACTATCTGCATTTGGTGCAAGATATGTTACAAGACGTTCTGAACCATATCGTTTTGTGTCTGCTTTCATGTATCCAAGCATCATATCAGGATTTGAAATAAAATAACTATTCAATGGTATATTATCTTCGTTTAGTTCTACTGTCTCAAATTCTTGTTGTTTAATTGTATGATTTAACTTTTTCTTTAAGAAAATAATATCACTAGTGACTTGTGTGTTTGCTGAATCAGAAAATGTTGTGTTTGGTAATCTGATAGCACCAAGAAAATCTGCTCTTTCAGAAATATATTTTCTAACACTTCCATTCTTTTTATCCAGTGTTCCCTTTGAGGTAACAAAGCATATAAGCCCGCCAGGTACACACAAATCTAATGCTTTTGCAAAAAAATAGTCATGTATCAAAAAATTATGTTTATTAAACTTTTTATCATTTACTTTATACTCTCCGAAAGGAACATTGCCAATAATACAATCATAAAATCCGGATGTTAAATGAGCATCTTCAATACCTGATATTTGTATATTACAATTAGGATGAAGAAGTTTTGCAATTCTACCAGAAATAGAATCAACCTCAACACCATATAATTTACTATTTTTTCTCATGTCTAAAGGAATTGCGTTATAAAAGTTACCGATTCCCATTGCAGGCTCTAATATATTTCCACCTTTAAAGCCAAATTGTTCTAATGCCTTATAAATTGTATCAATAACACATTTAGGAGTATAAAAAGCATCTGTAACAGTAGCCAAAGCTGCTTTATACTCAGATTCTGTTAAAAGATTCTTTAATGTATCATAATTAGGCTGTTTAGTATTGTCAAACCATTCTTGAAGACCACCCCAGCCAACATAATGACTTAATATCACTTGTTCTTCTGGCATTTCAGCTCTATTCTCTGCTTCGACCTTTTTTAATGTTTTGATTGCTTCAATATTAGCTATTCCCCTGGTATTGCTATTGCCGGTTGTAGGTTTCCAATCTTCTCCATAAACAAACTCTGTTCTGTTTCCTGTATCTTGATTCAGCTTTTTCATTTCATGCTGAATTCTTATTTTCATAGATTCTTGTACAATATCATCATAACCAATGACATTCAATTCTGCAGTATGTTCTTCAATATATTTCTGAATAAGCTCCTTATTTACAAAGAATTTATTTTCATTCGGATATGGCATCAAAACTCCTGTATCATCAAGAGCAACCAGGCGGAATCTCTCTCCAATCCGGTCAGCTGAATAATGATATGTTACAAATCCAATTGACGGATCTGAATAATCCTCACTCGATTCTATTGCTACAGTGATTTTTTCAGATGTATCCAACTCTGAAGAACTTTCTGCGCCAATTTGGCGCAATTCATCTTGTCGTATATTTTGCTCTCTTTTCTCCTTACTGTTGATTTCTGCGTTAACTTCTGATATCGTCTCGTTTTTATTTACTATAGAATCTACAATTATCTGGTTTTCAACCTGTTGCTCATTAAATACAGAAATACAAATGTTTGTAAATTCTTCAAATGAAAGTTCAAGATTATTATTTCTATAATACCACCCTTCGGAATCTATATAATTGTTTGGGAAACAATAACATTGCATCACCTCAGAAGAAAAACGCGTATTTTTACCGTAAGATATTCCAAGTTGTACATAATCATACCCTTTCAGAAGATATGTTTTATTTTTGTTCTCTTTAAAAAAGTGGTATACAAAATCTTCTTTTTCAACCTGTGTATATTCATTCGATAATAATACTTGTTCAAGTTCAGGTCGTACATTAGCTAAATAATTATTATTTAAAAGTTCCTTAACTATTGCATATGCGAATTCATGTTCTTGACTATTGGATAATGTTGGGTACTGTGGATAATTGCTATTTTCTTCACGAGGAAGTTTGTCCTCTGCTTTTTTAAGTTCTTTCTGGAATGCATCATATGCCTCCTTTCGTTCATCTTTATCCTTTTTCCATTGAGGATAGGCTTCTTTTTCTCCATCCAGAAACAATTCATCTGCTTTAATGTAATTGCAGACACGCCTTGCAATCTCTTTATACGAGAAAGTTTTCTCTAGAGGAGACTTATTTCTCCTATCAATCTTAATTTTATATCCTTTACTAGGTGTATAATCTGTGCTAAATCCTGAGTATCCATAACCACCAGTACCAAATCTGTTTTTCAAATATTCTATTACAGCAGATACATTACTTCCTTCTTCCGATGTTGCGTATAATTCTCTCCTAAAGAGTACATCTGACTCTTTTGTTCCTCTTAAATGTATTGCCTGGTCAATTGCATCATTTGGTATAAATGCAGGAATCAATTTATTTATTTGCTTTGGAAGTGAAAATTCGTATCTGCCATTCAAATACGCTTCAAGATGTTCAATACAATCTGATTTACATGCATATTTCCAATGACATTCTACTTCTCCATTCTCATATTCACTCCATAGCTGCTTAGCTGAAGCAAGTAACTTTCTTCCATTTTCTTGATTTCTTATTGTTTCTCGAACTTTGTCTATAATATCAGGGAAAACATATCCATTTTTGCCAAAAAGCTTCGGAAGTCTATCATTAGAAATATCAAATGCATCCTGAAAATAGTAAACTATAGTTGTAACCACATCTTCTTCATCCACCTGTGCAGCTATTTTTTCTTCTGCTACATCAAGGAAACGATTACCCTCTATCATATCATAAATACGTTCTTCAACATCACTCCATGGAATTATCTCCGTTGGATGCTGTCTGCATTCATTCCCATAAGCTAAAAGCATACCCTCATTTTTGTCATAATAAATACTAATTTTTTTTCCATCAATTAAAAATCCAAGAGAAGCTCCAGAATAACTGTCTTTAATGGTTTTAACAGCTCCATCAATTTCTTTGTCGCCCCATTCGTCAACACTCCAGTGCGTACTATAAAAGTTAAATACCTCATATAATGCATGATGATCATATCCAGCTGGTCCAGATTGTAATATCTGATCAATAATTTCATTAGAAATTCTGCCTTTAGGACTAAACAGTTTCTTTTCAATAGATTCTGATAAATCTATATTTCTAGCAGGTTCAGTATCTTCCGCCTTACTGCTTAAATAAGAAAATAGATCCATCTGCCCTACTTCATTTTCAGAAGTATGGATTTCATTTTCTAAATTGTCAGTGGTTTGTATAAAATTTCCTTGTCGATCACTTCCATAATCTGTTCCCGGATTCTCTGTTCTATCAATACTCTCTCCTGAAAACTGAGATTTTGGACTTTCATCTTTTCCTGAAGACTTTTCTGCATTATATCGAACTGTTCCGTCGCTTGTGCCATTCTCTGATCCAGAAGATTTTCTAATTTCCCGTTGTACACCATAAGCGGCATCTGTTCCGGGTAATTCTCCATTAGATAATTGACTATCTTTCTCGCCCAAGAATTCCTCTTGCTCAGGAGCTGATCCAGTTCCCCGTATACCGGTGTTTTCTCCAGTCCCAGATAATTCAATGCTTCTGTTTCCGTCATTTTCTGCATTTTTTTCATTTCCGGATCCATTTTGAATTGACTCTCTTGATTCGTTGTTAATTCCATTTCGTTTAGAATAGTCATTGTTGGTGTTTTTTCGCTGTTCATCTCGTATTCTCCCCTTTTCGTAGATTACAAAATCTTTGATATATTGCAATTCATTAGCAGATATTCTTTGTACTATTTTCAGGCATTTCATTAGTAATGCATCATTTAAAATACCATTTTCGTTAATAAAATATTGCTCATATGTCATTGCAGACTCTTTATTTAAATCATATTTAATATTACATCGTTGTAAAACAATTTTTAAACTACAGTCAGCAATGAATTTATATAATGCTGATTTCTTATCCTGCTGTTGACTATCAAACCACAAGCTTTCATCATTATCCATGACATAATTAGTTATTCTTTCATGAAGTATACCACTCAGATATTCTATATTATCTTTCACTCCCGGCTTAATGTTACGATATCTTTGTACAAGTTTGTTCATAATGTCATTCGTCATACTCCATAAATGAATTTTTCTGCCCTTTGTATCTTGAATATCAAATACAAATTCCGAAAATTTTGCAAAAGGTCCGGAAGTATCATAAGGAAACACTGCAATTCCAGTATTATGTAATGGATATCTATCAATTTTTTTCCAACTTTCAAATCCGGTAATCAATGTTGCATCCGGTTTCTGGTTATATACAGCAAAAATATTTTCGATAGACATTTGATAGATATTGCCATTACCAAAATAAGAAAGAAATTTTTGTAATTCATGATAATCTTTCATCTGCATAACAGAATCATATACACATTTTTCAAGTTGTTCAACCCTCATTTACTGTTCCTCCGTTTTTATGTGGCATATCAAGGAATGAAAATGCTACTCTTTTATTTTCTTTGTCAACTACCAGTCTGGCAGAAAATAATTTTCTCTTTGATTGACTGAAAAATCCATGAATAATATCTGTACGGCCGCATAATAACAGTTTTTTTATCTGTTCTTCTGGAATTTCAACTGAAGAAATTGTTTTATACACATTTAAGCCGCATTCACAATAATATCCTGATTTTTTTTTGCGCAGTATTTGTTGACAAACTGGACAGGTATAGCTGGATTTCTCTGTAATCTCATTTTTATCAGGAAATTCAAAACAAATTTTTTGATTTTGTTCATCCCATTTCAGATAAGCTGAAAAAAGTGATTTTCCTTTTTCTCTTGGTTTAAATCCAGTAATTAAATCTGTTTTACCTTTTTCCAGCAATTTTTTTACTTGGGTATCTTCAAGCTGTATCCCCGCAATATTTCCAAGATAAAATTGACAGCCTTCTGTTCTGCTTTTTCTTCCGGAACAAAAATATCCATATTTGTTCTTTTGAATGTTCTTTCCACAGATAGGACACATAATGTTTAAATTTATCGGATTATTATCATCAAACTTAAAAGAAATACGTTTTTGCTCATTATCCCAATACAATCTAGCTTCAAAAGATTTTTTATCACTATTTTTAAAAGTAATTAGATCTGTATCTATGCCTTGCAATATTGCACTTAGTTCCTTTTTCTTAATTGCATGTCCCATAATCCGTCCAGCAAAAAAATTACAATCATTTTCTGTTCCTTCCTTCTTTCCTTTAAAATTTTCACATTTGAACCCATAACTTGTTTCAAGGATTTTTCCATGACAAATAGGGCAACGAAACTCCGTCTGCAAATCTTTAATTTCAGGAAATTTAAATTTTACATTATTTTCTGAGTCAAGATACAAAAAGGCATCAAATTTTGTTCCCGCAGAAGTCTTAAATCCTCTAATTAACTCGGTTTTCCCTTCTGTCAGGAGTTTTTCAACATTCTTTTCTACTAATGATTTGCCGGCAATCTTACCAAGCCAGAAGCTGCAGCCATGTTCCTGATCAATATAATTTTCACACTTATATAAATTGCCTTGTTTTAAAATTTTATGTTTACATTTGGGACAAAGAAAATTTGTATCATCCCACGGCATATCAGTAAGTTCAAATTCAATATGGTTATTCGATTTATTTAATATTAGGTATGCAGCAAATGGTTTATTTTTATGTGATAAGAAATCATAAAATGGTCCAGCTTTTCCTTTATTCAACAAGGTAGCAAGTTCATTTGTAAGAAGTCTGTGGTTTAAAATGTCACCGCCTATAGCAAAAGTACAACCTTCTTTTTTATTAACATTGCTCTTACATTTGAAACCCCATTCAGTAGTTTCTATTTTATTTCCACATAATGGACATTTAAGTTTTGTATCCCACGAATCAAATTTTGTATATTCCGTTCGGATAAATCCAGTGGCATATTTTATAATCCGTTTTTTTACTTCTTGCTGATGGTTTGAACTATTTTCTTTGATTTTATTGCATATTTCACGAATAAAACTATTAAATTCCCGTTCAAATTCTATTTTATTCTTCAATCCATTAGAAATTTCTGTCAATTGTTTTTCCCATTTGGCGGTTATTTCTGGAGACAATAATTCCGGTATCTCCATGTTAACAACTTCATAAATCATATTTCCGATACTTGTAGGTGTCAGAATTTGTTTTTCCTCATTTAGATTAATATAATGCAATTTAATCAATTTATTGATTATATCCGCACGGGTTGCAGATGTCCCAATGCCATTTGATTTAATCTGTTCTCTTAATTCATCATCTTCAATCAATTGTCCCGCATTTTCCATAGCAATTATAATGGAACCGGAAGTATAACGTTTTGGTGGTTCTGTCATTCCTTTTTTCGCCTCATAGCTAACTTTATAAGATTTACCCATTTGTATGGATTTAATATTATCATTAGAGCCTATATCGTCTGAATATTGGTTTGGGATTCCAATTACATCATAAAATCCAGGTTTTTCAAGTACTTTCTTAGAACCGGAAAATAATTCATTATTCACTTTTGCGTCAAATCTAACTACTTCAAATTCTGCTGGTGGATAAAAAACAGAAAGAAAACGAAGAACAATCATTTCATATATTGCATTTTCCAACATTGTTAAATCTTTTACAGATTTTCCGGTAGGAATAATGGCATAGTGATCCGTTATTTTGCTATCATTTACATACTTCCCTTTTATGGAATAATTATTGCTTTCAATTACCATAACATATTTCCGGAATTTTTCATTGTCTTTTAATCCATATACATTTTTAGATATTGACTTTGCAACGGCAGATGATAAAACCCTTGCATCAGTTCTCGGATATGTTGTAACTTTTTTTTCATATAAGCTTTGAGCAATACTTAATGTTTCAACAGGTGATATATGTAAAAGTTTTGAGCATTCACTTTGCAGCTCTGCGAGATTATATAACAAGGGGGCATTTTTCTTCTCAATCTTTTTTTCAACAGAAGTGATTGTGATTCTATCATTCAGAGAATTAATGAGCTCCAATGCATCGTTCTCTTGATTAAATCCAAATTCAGAATAGAGTTTTGGTGAATGAAAATAATTGCTTGACTCTGTTAATTTCCACTCACATTCAACAGATGTTCTATTTATTTCTATATTTCCCTTTATTCTATAAAAGTTTTTTACCTTAAAGTTAGCAATTTCTTGTTCTCTCCTTACAACCATACCAAGTACACATGTCATGACACGTCCAATTGAAATAGGAACTCTGTTTTTTTGACTAGAACCAGTATTGAGCATTGGTGCATATAATATAGAAAGAATTCGCGAAAAATTGATTCCAACTAGATAGTCTGCAATCCCCCTCATATAAGCAGCATCCGACATATTTTTGTATTCTGTCAGTGATTTTGCTTCTGAAATACCATTTAAAATCTCATCTTCGGTTTGTGAATTTATCCATACAACTTTTTCTTGTGCTTGTGGATTATGTCCTGCAAGCATCCTTACAAGCATCTGTATGTACAAGCCTTCTCTTCCTGAATCACCAGCATAATAAATAGCGCTGATATCCGGGCGGTTATACAGGCTTTTTACAACTTCAAATTGTTTTTTTGTTGCATCAATTATTTCATATTTATAATTATCTGGAATAAATGGCAGCGTATCCATTTTCCATTCTTTTAATACTGTGTTATATTTTTCAGGATAAGATAAAGTGACTAAATGTCCTACTGTCCAAGTTACAATCCAAGTGTCATTTTCGATAAATCCTTGTCTATTCTTCGCTGAAACACCGAGAACTTTAGCATATTCCTGTGCAACAGATGGCTTTTCTGCAATAATTATCTTTTTCAATATAATCTCCTCTCATTCCGCATTAACGTCCTCCATTTACTTTCTTATTTTGTAAATTATTCTCTAAGTTAAATGTAACCATATAGGTATCGCCGCCACATTCTTTTATTGTTTGATTTGCCGTATCATATATCATAAGATTGTCACCTAATCGATTTTCTTTTTCTAATTCTTTTGAGATTTCTTTAGATAACTCGACCAATTCATTCTCCGAAATGCCATTATCAATTGACATGCAATAAACATAATCTATACTTATGGGTAAGATAAAAAGTTTATTTGTACCTAAAGTAGTTGCTGTCTTATCCAGTGCATCAGGATAAAATATTGCCGCAGCCCCATTAAAGTATGTTTTATTTGATAGAACATACACTTGTGAAATGTCAAATGAATCTTCCAAAAACGTATGTATAGCATTTGAATCCAAAAATTCAGTTATAGCTTCTATACTAATTGGAAATTCTTTAGCAGAATTCTCTGCAGCGAGCTGGAATATTTTTGACTTATCAATGTTCCAATCATTTAACATATCATTTGTTACATTAAGACAGGTCGTATAATGTCCATTTAAATTTTTATCTCCCATACACAATTGAGGAAGAATAGCAAAACTTCCTTTACGAATAAATGGAAAATTGAAAATTTGACCTGCATTTTCTTCATAATTTATAACTTCAAGAATTAACTTCTCTGCAAGCTCTTTTTCTGTCATATCAGAAATTTTCATAAAATAATGTCCTTCTTTCTTATTATCTTTTTTTATAATTTGATAATATACTATCTGATATTTACAAATGTTATGGTGAAATTGTACATTTATAAAAATATATTGTTTTTTGTAAACAAAAAAGGAAGTCTATTTAGCTAAACTTCCTAATATTTATATTCATATTTTGTTTTCTCTATATGCACATCATAGCAATTTTATAATATTCTTCTTCATCAATACACAAAAAGCCATTTTCACATACTTTCTTATATGTTTCAAAAATTATTTTTAAATCAGAAACTACCGATAATTCTATAGATTTATTTTTCACTCCTCCTTTTTCAAATACAGCCGTTGTATCGCCAAACTCGGCCTGTTCAACTAAAAATACATTTGTAAAATGCTTTGTATCGTTTACATCGCTAAAAATATGATTTTTCATTCTACCCCTGCAAATGATTTTTGAACCCTTCACAAAATTTGCGTTAATCATTGTTGCAGTTTCATAAAATGCCACACATTCAAAATAATCAATATTGCTGCTTTCTATTGAAATTATGTTGTCTGATGTAGCAAAAATTCCATCAACAACTGCAATTGTGAATGTACACATTGCTACAGATTTATCATCTATCTGTAACAGTTTTATTTTCGGAATTGTACATACACGCCCACTTAAAATTATTGAATTCATAAAATAACCTCTCAATCGTAAAAAATCTTTATATACTCTGCAATTTCGTCAGCTGACATTGTAGGTTTAAACATACGCTTCAGTAAAGAGACATCTACATAGTCAATATGAGCTTTTAATGCAAGCATAGCTTTTATTTGCAATAAATCATAATCATTTAGAAGCTCTGTAACAATTTCATCACTAAATGACATTTCGTTTTCAACTATTTTATCTGAAATATTATCCTTTTCCGTCGACGCTGATACAGAATTTACAGATACGGTTTCCTCAGAAATTTTTGGAGACACATATGTTGTTTTTTCTGTATCTGTATCTAAATCATTATTATCAGATAATGCTACTTCATTGAATAAATCATTATTATTTTCAAAGACATTTTTCTGTACATTATTTTCAAATGATTTCTCTGCCGCAGCAATTATATCTGAATCGGCTAGAACTTTACGTTCGTTATATTTTATTTTTTTACAGTATTTAAAGATTAGAAAAAAAATACCTTCAAATACTATAAATCCTAAAATCATTGTTATTGGAGTATATTTATTAAAATATCTTGCAAACGGTTTACTTAAAACCATAGATATTCCAGTTAACACATCTGAACTATTGTCTTGAACATATCCAATCACTGCAGCAATTAAATATCCTATGTAAATACAAAAAATTGAACCACATACACCAGGAATTACTAAAATAAAATTTTCACACCCACTATTCTGATTGTTCCGCATAACAGTGTATCCCTTTCATTCATAATATTTTTATGACAGTATATTATTGCAAAAGATAAGAATATCTTCATCATTCTGTTGACTTATGATAATTTTATACAAATCAACTCTTGACAAATCTTTATTGTTTTTCAAAGCCGACTTAACCGTACGAACAGTTTCTTGTTTATAATCATTTTCCATCATTTTAATAAAAATTAAATTCTCCTGCTCAGCAATTGATTTTTTGATAAATTTTTTTTCAAAATGCCGTGCAATAATATCTACAAAAATATTGCTATGTTTTTTTATTTCTTTTTTGTTATTTTTAATATCAATCAAATTTTTTGAATCATAATCTAAATCTTCCAATTCAGTCATAAAAGGCTCCTCTGATGTTATATCAGGTTCATTTACATATGACTCAACAGAACTTTCGTTGTCAATAACAAAGTCTTTGCCATATTCCGGCTGCTCCAAATCATATACCGATTCTTTTTCTTTATATGTATCTGTCTCCTGTATTTGACTTTTTAAAGTTTCAATTTTAAGCTTTAAATTGTTAATTGTATCAATATGAACTGTGCATTCTTGAAGAATTGTTTCATATTTTTGTGTTAGTTCTTCTATATCATTTTTCAGGTTGCTATTTTCGGATGCTAAGCTATCGTTTATATAACTCAACTGTTCAAGCATACTTGATTGTGCTTTAAATTTACGCTTTGTAATATCTAAAGAAAGGTTGACTTTATCAAGTTCTTTTCTTAGTCTTTCATTTTCTAATTTATAATCCATTAGAATCTGATTATCAGAGATAGACGTTTTCATCATGTTTTTCTGATTTAAACGAATACCACTCAATTCATTAAGAATAATGTCTAATCTTTTATCAACTGTATTATTATGTGTAGCAGACTCTTTTACAGATTGGTTATGAGTAATCTCATTTTCCACTAGCTCTGCAAATTTTTTTATATCATCAGACTGTTTTTCAATAGAATATAATTTTTGTACTTTAATTTCTTTTTCAAAACACTTTTTTATTATTTCAAAATAATCTGCAATATTACCTCTCTGGTCACTCAGAAAACCAACAAAATAGAACCATTCAACATTTGCATTATGTTCAATCAGATAGTTATAAACGATAATATCATTATCTGAAATGAAATCATAATATTTAAAGATTGCATCAAAAACTTTCAAATCCGGATTGTCCTGTTTTAATAAATGTTCTGTAAATTCACTTACTTTTTGTTTACCATCTTCATACGCTTTCTGAGAAAGTATTTCTAAACGAGACCTGTAGTCATTCAATGTTAACTCTGCCATGTCGATTACCTCCTATCGGTTGTACAATTTTCTTCAAAATCATATAGATAAGAATAATCTCCATCTTTATGTTCGTTTATCGTGAGATTTTGTAACTCGCTAATTTTCTGGTCAATTGCCTTACGCCGCATTTCTTTTTTCTCAGCATTTTGGATTCTTGAATTTAAATTAGCAATCTGCATTCGAAGTTCGTTAATTTTATCCTGCTGGCCAGATAACACACGTTGCTGAATTGTAAGCAGTGCATTTAAACGCTCATTTTCTTCTCTTTTACATTCCATTGCATGAACAACTTCAGAGGCATAGGCAATCAACTCTGATGTAGCTAACTGAAATTTTGCAGCAATTTTTTTGAAATTATCATCGACAGAATAAACTTCATTATCTGAATCATCTTTCTTACTCATAACAGTTATAAGGCTATGGAACATTTCTGCGTAATCCGACTCACGTTTTTCATAAACTGTTTTATTATCATTTGCAATAGATTTTTTGTCATCTATTACAATTTCTTTGGCATTGACTTTTTCTTCATTTGGCATATTCTCACTATCTATTTCAGCGGTATCTGTATTATAATTTAAGATTTTGTCATATATAATAAGTTCATCTGTTTCTTTTTCAAATAGTTTTTTTATTTCATTCAAAGGCATATTTCGTTCAACTGCCTCACTAAACATAATAATAAAATCATCAACATTATCCAGATTTTCTTTTCTCTTTAAGTAAGAATCAATCCATTCTATATGTTCCGGCATGATTTTTATATTGCATATTATTCCAGCCAAGTTAAACATATACTTATGATTCTTTCCAAAATTTGCAGCGTTTTCTGCGATATAGTCAAGTATATCCTTGCGAATTTCAAGCAGTGAATCTTTTTGCAATTCACTTATTAAGAAACGATATAACACATCGTTGCTCGTTTTCAATTGTGTAAATAACTTATCAACTTCTGGTTTTTCCCTGTCTTTTAGAGAAAAAAGTACCAATTCATTATCCATAGGAATTACCTCATTCTTTTTTCTTAATAGTTTAATAAAATATACGTTTTGATTTGATGTAGAAAAAACAACAAATATGAAAAAGTTTGTGGTAAACCACACATAATCTTTCTATTCTGTCATATTTTCATCATTTATAATAGTTTCCTCCCCAAAATCATCGTAATTCTCAGCACCGGTATCGCCATTGTCTGTTGTTGAATTACTTTTACTTTCGATAATATCTTTATTAGAACCTTTATCGCTTTGTTCGCTTTTATTTTTAGACATATTTTCATTTTCCATACTACTTCGTTTGTCTACTCCTGTTGACGGATCATATATTAGGTTGTCGTTCTTATCGTATAGAATAATTGTATCGTTCCAATTGATATTTTCATCATATTCTTTTCCATTATATAAAGATTCATCACTTTTGGAGATATATCTAAACATTCCAAGTTCCTCTATATAATAATATCCCGTCTTAAACCATCTAGGAATAGATATTTCTATACAGTTGCTGTGCAAAAATTCATAATCATATGTAGTGAAAGTTTCCAACGATCCAAATGTATGAACATTTGCCTTCATCTTAAAATCTTGATACATAGTTCCAGTGTACCATTCACAAACATATTCTTTATTTTTAACAAGATTACGAGCGGTTCCACCCTCAGAAACATCATCTTTTCTGATTTTTGTTCCACCAATCTTGTCTAAAAAAAGATTAGTTATATCAGAAAAATTTTCATTTAATTGGTTCGCATCAGAATACTGGCATACATATCCATTAAACCCTTTCCCATTATCATTATTTATATGGTAATGTCCACTTTCATCACCAATCATATTTGCAATGCCAATAGTATATCCATAATCTGCAAAACGTTCCCATTTAATTCCATCATATGGAATATTATTAGAAGACACATATAAAAGTTTGTCACCAGAATATAATGTAGGAATATTCTTATCTTCATTCCCGGTAAACCATATAGTATGTGTCACAAAAGAATCTTTTCCCCAATTTACATTTCCTGCCGGACACAATTTGAATACATTTGTTGTGGCCGGCTTTGTTAAATCTTTAATTATATTCTTAGCTTTTGGATTGTGCCATACATAAAAACAATTATCCGATAAATCATCTACTGAAGATACAGAATTTTTTGTTTGACTGTTTTGACTGAATGTATTTAACTTAATTCTACCGGTTGTTATCATCACAATAATAATTGAGACAACCCCTAAAAGGATTAAGAAAAAAAATAAATGTTTTTTCTTCATATATTTTTGCCTCCAACTTCACTATAATACGATTCCTGTACTGTATGATGGAGTTCTTTCTTGTTTGTGGCTTTTATAGTTATCAATAAAACGATAAAAATAACAATTACTATCAGTGAGCCAATTCCAAGCTTAATAAGCAGTTTCTTTTGTGCCTCGTCTGATATTTTTTCCTGCTGTTTCTTGAGCTGCTCTTCTTCTTCACGAATTCTTGTAGCCGCCTTGTGAAGTTGTTCCAAATCTTCGACCGGTTTTGAGTAATATACTTTGGATGGCTTTGAAATCAATAATTTCATATATTTTATCAATGATAAATCTTCATTATAATTACATCCAAAGACTACTCCAACCAAAAGCGGTACAAGATTTAGAAGTATACTAACATTGATACTTATATCCAAAATGAAAGTTCCAATTAAATTTAAAGCTATTCCAACAAGAACTCCACCTATAAATACAATTTTTTGGGGGATTGATTGATAATTTAAGTAAGAAATGCCCATAAAGGCATCTGTATTTATCTCCTCAAGATTTACGTTTCTATTCATTGATGCCATATTATCACGCCACCTTTCTCGTTTATTATAAAAATCTAGCAATCGTACTGTCTGTTGTTTTTACCAAACCTGCAATTATAATAGGTGTCACCATATTTTGAACTGCTATGTATAACACTTCTGTATTGATTGACGCACCATCGGGAGGACTTATAAAACCTCCGTTTGTCAAAGCAACACCAAGTTTTACACTTACAACCATAAAAGCTCCTCCAAGGCACAAACCAAAAAATGTTTTTAAATAGCTTGTAGACACTCTTTCTGCTTCATGTGAGCCAGATGCCATTGCAACTGTAATGCTTGAAAATGGCAGAATAACCAAAGGTTTTAATATTCGCTGATAAGCACTATTGATAATCGCAATACATGATGCAACAATTACACCAAGGGTAACTATGGCTGCAATAAAAAACAATAATCTTGTCATAGTTATATCAAGAAATTCTTTTACAAATGCTATTAAGTCAGAACCAAAGCTTGTGAAATGAATTTCTGTATTGGGCGATAGATTATTTACTTCTGTGATAATATCTTTTAAGCTGTCTGACATTCTCATCTTGTAGGTTGCATTTGCATTACTTGCTACTTTAACAGTTATTCCATCTGCGATTTGCATAATAGCCCCCATTACATCCCAAAGGTTTGCAAGTACACCAACCATAATGCAAAATTTCAATGCATCATTTAGAAATTTTCTGACTTGTTGTTCGGGCGGCGTTGAAATCACATCTTTACAAATTGCAATTAGAAAAAAAACTATGGCTATAGGCAAAGCGATGTCTGAAATAGCATTAAAGATAGTTCTACAGGTGCTATATACCGAACCATTTGCAACTGTTGGTGAGGTTATAAATAATGTCATGGCAATTTCAATAAGACTGTTCCATATACTGTATGCTGTATTAAATATATCTTGTGTCATGTTATTTACCTACTAAAATAATATGCCCATCTTTTTTGTAGATGAGCATTCCTTTCCTTTGTCATGATAAAGCTGCTACAAGTGCCGAAATACCTACCATAATACCGCCTGCAGCAATAGTATAAATTGCACTATATTCACCATTTTGATCTTTTTTCTGAAAAGACTCTGCAAATTTAACTCCTCCATAAATCAATACTACTCCACCAGCAGCTGCTACTATTGCAATACCAACTGTTTTAAGTTTTGTTAATGATGTCGTATATGAAGTTGCAATTACCATATTTTTTGAAGCATTTAAAATTCTTTCTGTATTTATCATGTTAGTTTCCTCCTGAATTATGTTTTTTCATGTTTGCCAGTCGATGAGCAAATGTCTTTATTTCATCAGCTGCCATGTTTTTATTAAAATATTTGATAAGATTGTCATAGGAATATCCTTTTTTGATTAGTTCCATCAATGCATTTATCTGAATCAACTCAAATCCGGTGTTTCGTAATCTCTGAATTACAATAATCTGATTATCCGAATACTGACTGAAATCAATTAAATTCTTTCTATCTTCATCAATTAGCTGTTTTGTATTTTTTACTATATTGCGCCAAAACTCATTTGTTCCAGCATTTTTACCAGGAATCTTTTCGTTGTGTTCCTTCAACACAGCTAATGAATCTAATCCTATATCGTTTAGGTTTATAACTTGAATTCCTGCTTCTTCGCATTGTTTAAGGTAAACTTCTGCTGCATTTCCTGTTTGAAAATCCGGAAGCTGTTCATAAACAGATTTATCATAATCGTATGGTTTAGCTGACACATCTGCTTTTTTCTTTACAATATATGGTTTTTCACGTGTTAAAAGCGGACATAATGGACTATTTTCAAATCGTACCTTATCAACCCATAAAGGGTCAGCACCTTTTACTTTGATTGCACATGGTCCATCCTTTGCCATACCATAAATATCCTGTGCTGGGAATAAATAGTGTTCCATTACATCTTCATTTTCTGATGAACTACCTTGCCCACCCCTAGTTAGTCCTGTAGTTTGTTTATGAATCGTATGTTTGCCAAATTCTTCTGAAAGTGTTTTACAACTTTCTTGATCCGGACCACCAAGAATAATTGTCGTTGACATGTTGGATCTCAAGTTTTTATCCTGATCATTTTGTGGAAATTTATCTTTAAGCTGCAATAAGTTCTGCACTATAATCACTACACTAATTCCTCTAGAACGCATTGTAGAAGTTAATCCTACAAATGAATCCGGAAGTGTTACATTGTAAAATTCATCCATCAGAAATGTTAAATGATTTGGCAAAGTCTGATGCAATGACGGGTCATTTTTAGTTAACGTATAAAGCTTGTCTATAAACAATGAATATATCATAGAAGGAATCCAGTCAAAATGACGAACACTTTCTGATGTAACCATATATAGTATATATTTTCCTGTTGGAGAACGCTTTGTAGGGCGCCCACGTCCAAATGTTTCAATAAAATTTAAGTCATCATTGGAAAGCAATTCCACTACACAATCAAGCTTCATATATTTGCAATGCGCATCAAGAGAGGACACAATAGATGAAGCAGTTTCCTGTGCATTTGTATAAATCTTTTCTACATCCCGGAAACCTTTTAATTCTTTTCCGTCATGTTCTTCTTTCCATTTATTATTTGCACGTATAAATCGTTGCATCAAGCAATCAGGATCAGATATATCAATTGTTCCGGTTTGTGGATTTGCACGAACAGTATCGCAATTTAAGAGCTCGACAAAATTTTTCCAATTTTGCTTTGATTTAGGATATGTATAATGCATTAAATAAAAAATGTCTGTCAATAAAACTTGTGCCATATCTTCAAAAAATTGATCTCCTGATGTTGCATCTTTATTTTTTGTTGCTTTAAATAGAATTTCACACAAACTTAAGATATCAGACTCTGTTTCGATATAATCAAAAGGATTAAAGTGATGACTGTTTGACATTCCGGCTTCAGATTCACAATCTATTATAAACACTCCATAACCATTATCTTCAAAAAATTGCCCGGACTGCTGCGATAACTCTCCTTTCGGATCCGTTACCAGATAACTGCCGGCCAATTGTGACAGCATAGGTCGAACAACTTTAAATGATTTACCTGTACCAGGTGGTCCAATAATTTCAATGTTCAAATTTGACGTTAATTTGTTGTCAATATTCAAATATACTCCTTCACCCATCCAGTAATTATGTGTATTAACATAAATCGGTTCTGATGGTTCCGGAATATCTCCAAAATTGATTTTTACAATATGCTCCTGTTCATGGTTTCCAAATTTTTTTGTAAAGTCTGCAGAATTGCCCCATTTAGCATCACCATACTCACGTCCTGAAAAGGGGTGTTTAAATTTCGTAATATCAACTAAATATGCAAGCGTCCAGACAAATTCAAGAAAAAATATAACCATAGGCGTTTCACGCGTAAATCCAACAATAAAATGATGCTGCTCAAATACAAAAGTATAAAAGTTATCGAACCATTCTGGAATAGAACAGCCCGGAACCCATGCTGCACCAAATAATATTGCAGGATAAAGAACTAAAATAAATCCAATGATATAGTGAATCAACTTTTGTTTTGGAGTGTCCTGCTCATTCATTACAATATTTGTCATAAGCTATCTCCGTCCTGCCGATTTATTAGGTGCAATAGCATTTGTAGTATCTTTTGCCATAGTTGTATTCTTGTTAAGAGTTTCTTTAATCTTTTGCTGTGCTTCAATTGGAGAAATGTTAATCAATGTTTTTGCACGTGCCGTTTCCTTTATAAACGTAACATCTGATTTATTATCAATACAAAATTTCGCCATTCCATTTTGCGTTATACATTCATCTGATATTTTGGCAAATGTAATACATTCATCATCAGATAAATGCATACATAAACGTCCATTTTCACGTGTGAGAATTTTTGGATCACACACAAGTTCAACACTTTCATTTCTAACAGTTGCAGAAGCAAAACCTTTTTTTTGCTCAGATACAGCATTTAATACTTCGCGTTTTACTTCTGCCGAACTAAAAACCTCGTTTCCTTCCTTTAACTGTTTTTCTACATTTTCCTGTGCCGGTGATTTGATTTTACCATGGTATTCTAAATATGCTTTAAGTTTTTCTTCTGTGTTAAATGCACGACATTGTGTTTCCTCTAATACTCCTGCCTTATCCATCAGTTTCGGAAGCTCTGTTCGATTCCATTTATCCTTAGTCATGTTTTTATCTGAACATCTATAGATTTCACCATCCTGTGTTTTGACAGCATAATTACTATATGCAACTCCGATATCTGCATCAATTTCAAAATCACGTGTAATAATAGCTCCTGTATCCGGAACATAAAACATATATTTACTTTTGGGGATATAATTCTTATCTCTAATTGGCTGCAAACTTTCTTTTGCACTAATTTTTGCACCAATTTCAACACCTTTTTTATATTCAGCGATGGCGACCTCCGGACTCTTTTCAAAATCAGTTCCTTCTGACTGCCTGATATAATCCTGAATTGTCATAGTAGCATCTTCAGTATTTGCTATATTCTCACCATAATCTACCCACTTAGATGCCTCACTTTTTGCCTGTTGTAAATTTTCGATTTTTGTTTCTGTCTGTTCGCGTTCTTCATCACTTTTACAATTGAAGACTTTTTCCATTTCCTCATTTATATTCTTATCATATTCAGAAACAACTTTCTTATCTTCTTCCAAACGTTTTCCTGCAACAGCTTTATAAATCTGTGACCATACAACGGCTTCCTGTGCCGGAACGAGAATAGGTGTAAGTCCATCATTTGGTATAAAATCAATAGCTTTGGCATAATGCAGTCCTTTTTTTTCTGCCAATTTTTTAATTTCATCAAAATCTTCTGCACGAATTTCAAGTGCCTGCGGCGGATTGCCTTCACTTAATTTAAAAATATCCTTAATTTCTTTTTCGCCTGCACTATGTAAATCTTTATCTGCCTTTTTTTCTTTTCCTTTTTCTATATCTTCTTTGCTTGAACGAATCAATGCTCTTAAGGCACGTGCTAAAAATTCTGCAACCTCTAAAGATGCTTTGAATACTAACTTGACACCATCGACTTCCATAGCTAAAACCTGCGCTATTTCATCTGCCATAAATCTACCTCCTAAATTTGATACACATGATTCTAGCAACAACAAAATAAATTTTTGTTTTGTAAAAATCCATAATTTGCATGAAAAGTTGCATTTAATCAACCTTTATAAAACAAAAAAATACCCGTGTGAAACAGGTATTTCATATAAATCTAAGAAGAATATTAAAAAAATCACAAAGGTCTGCTAATATTTACTACATTTGAAGTTCGAACATCTCCATATACAACGCCCCATTTTTGCCCTCTTGCCTCCACCATTTTGTCAATTCCATTTATTCTTCCCACATAAATTGCAACGTGGTAAATACCCATATATCTTCCGTTATCTGAGCCGCCATAAAAAATCAAATCTCCGGGTTTCAAGTCTCCCGAAACTGTTTTCTCTGCGTTCATCATTGCATGACATTCTTCAGCGGCAGAATATGCTCCATTATTTGATATATTAACTCCAATAGCCTTATAGGCTCTATAAGCAAGTGACGAACAATCAAATATATTTACATTGCAATTACCATGATACTCCTGATTATATGCACAACCAACTTTAGATAAAGCATAACGTAATACCTGTTCATGCTCAGAATCAAAATCATCATAATTGTCATATAGTTCTTCTATTATTTTATTTACTTGTTCATTCGTCAGACTGTTGTATACATGTCCATCTCCATTTACATCCAGATTATCATACATTTCATCTCCGCCATCTGACCCTAGAAGCCCTCCCACTGCCGAAAATGTAGACATGGAAATCATAAGAATTACGAAAACAAAACAAATAGGAATAAATAGCGGAACCAAGAGAGAGCCGATTTTTTTTAATAAATTCAATCCCGTTTTTTTTATTAAGTGAGTTGCTGATTGTTTAAATGTATTGATAACTGTTGTGAGTAATCCTGCACTTCCATCTTTCACAAGATCCCCCGATGTTTGTCCAGATAAATCTGCCACCTGATTCTGAATATCTTTCTTACTTTCAAGAACTTTAGCTACAGCAGTTTTAGTCGCAGCTTTTTTGACTTCCTTTCTTTCGTCCTTCTTTGCCGCGTTATACAGAGATTTGCTTTGCTCAAGCTTTTCATGTTTTGTTATATTGTTTTCAGATTCACTTTTTGCGCCAAATTGGCGCAACTGACGCAAACCAGGTTGTGGCTGCTGTAATTGTGTATACACGGCTTTTTGTACTTTTTCATCCATTTTTGGTATAAATGCAGTTTCTTCCTTTGGTATAAGTGCCTGTTCACCAAACTTTTGCTCTAACTGGATAACAAACTGTGTTTGTCCATCTGAAAACTTTCCATTAGTTTGTTTAAAATAATTCTCTATACTTTTGCCAGTTTCAATATTCTCTTTTTTCTTATCTCTTTCTTCTTTTTTTTCAGATTTTATTTCTTTCTTTAACTGCTTTATATCCTTTTTCGTTTTTTTAGCAATATCTTTATATCTGTGAGCTTTTCTCAAATGACGTTTAGAGCTATGTTGAAAAACTGTTTCAACTTTTTCATCCGCAAAAGATGCCAAGGCTTCATTCTCATCTGATTTAAAATAATCTTGTGCATTTTCAACTTTATCTCCAAATAAAACCAGCTTATTTTTAAAGCCTTTATTGTCCGTCCTGTCTCTACCCTTATTTAATGTAATCTTACTTTTGAAATTTCCGTTTTTATCATAGTATGTTGCTATCTTTGCTCCTCCGCCAGCCGCAGTAGTATATGTTTTAGAGACAGTCTTATCATGTATGAATACTTTATCATCACTAGGTGATTTATTATCATGAAATGATTTTTCTTCACTAAATGATTTATTATCACTAAACAAATTTTCTTCAGCTTCATCTTTAAAGTCAAATTGTATAAATTCATCATTGTCTTGTGTCGGAGAGCCTTGAATTGTAGCTTGTGTCTGAAACAATGGAGCACTGTGTATTTGTGAACCCTTTGATTCCTTTTTAGGGCTTATATTTTTGTTATCCGTTATATCTTCATGTTCCGGTTCTGCTGCATCATAATGTTTCTGTTCTTTTTTCCCGTCTATAAGATTGATTTTATGGGAACCATATATATTTACAGTTTTAGCAACTTTGTTTTTAACCAAATTAACTTGAATACTACTTTTCTGTTTATATGAGTTATAATTTCTGTTTTTTACAGAATCCATTATACGATAACCATATGAATTTACAATTTCATGTCTATTGCCTTTAAATTGTCCATTCTGTATGTTATCTTTATCAAGTGTTTTTTTAGAAGAGAAAGTTTCTGTTTTATTTTTAAATTTTTCAATTGTTTTATCATCTGAAAAAGCAGACATAGTTTCTCACCTCCAGTAATTTGCGCCAATTTGGCGCAACATGATTTTAAATAGTTGAAGTCTGGTTGTATCCATCGGTATTCACATATTTATATAATTTACATTTATCACTCATACGCATGTCAAAAGGAACAGTTACAGGACCCATTTTTAAAAGACCGGTACCTTTCGATGCTCCTTCAACAAAATTAAACATAGCCGGACTAATAGATGGAAGAAACTCTGCAAGCTTTTGTCTATCAATTGTAGATTGATTGAGCATCGCAAAATATTCAGTATTACTTACAATTGCTGCTAATTTATCAGCATTTGGAGATTTATTTAATAAATCTGTCATATTCTGTGTTATTCCGGTCATAGAACCATGCAGTTTAGCTACCTCTTTCCATAATTTAATTACATAATCGGCAATCGCCGGAATTCCCAGCAATTCATGAAACTCATCAATATATACATTTGTCCAATTATTTTGCTTGAAATTCTGAACTATTTTTGAACGAACAATTTCAAGCATAACCAACATACATGTAACACGAAGATTTTGTTTAATACGACTAAGGTTAAAAACAATAAATTTTAGATTAAGGTCAACATTTGTACGATGATTAAAAAGATTCAATGAGCCGTTTACAAAGATTTGCATGTGAGCAGCAAGTTTTTGTGCAGTTACATCATTGCTCATATCCTTTAACTTTTGATATACATCTTGTAATGTAGGGCTGTATTTTCGCTCTTGTTCTTCTGGAGATAATTCAGATGCAAATGGCAATATGGTTTCATTCTGTTTCATATAAGAAGGCACACTAAATTCTGTAATTTGCTTTGATTCTCCATTGATTTTCTTGCGCATAGCGTAATTTTCAGAATATACCTGTTCAATTACCTTATTTAACACACCCATTTCTTCTGAATCAATATCTCTTCGCATACAACTTGATAGAAGTGTAATAATAAAATCGGTTTTTTCTGATATAATTTCCTGAAGAGTCGAGTAATCAACATCATCAAAATTGACATCCATAGGATTTACATATATTTCCTCCTGTGTATCAAAAGAAACAACTGTGCCATTTACTCCAGGGGCATATGCAATATCTTTATATTCATTCTGTGGGTCAATGATTAAAATTTGGTCTTCCGGATTTAAACATCTGTTACTAATAATTTCACATTTGGCGAATACAGATTTACCGCTTCTTGTTTTGCCGAGAACCATTCCATGATAACTGTCAAGAAGCTTTCTATTTGCAATAATTGGATTTTGACTGAGTTTATTTATACCATAATATGTACCATTTTCATCATTTAGCTCCTGAGTTTTGAATGGCATATACATTGCCTGACAAGGTGCAGAAAAATTTGTCACCCTCTTAAATTCCTGTACTCCAAACATGAATGTAGAATTTAAGCCTTCTCTTTGCTTATCAAAGCAGCTTTTTACTTCAAAAGATTTTACGCCTCCAATAGCTTTTATCTGCTCTGTAATATCTTCCAGTTCTGTATAACTTTTTGCAAGAAAAGCTATCATGACTGTCGTATTAAAGAAATGATCATCGCCGGTCTCAACCTGTCGCGCAAGTTTAACTAAAGAATCTTTTTCTGTTAATAATTTATCGCTTGCATCTGCTAAAAAATCATTATTATCACGATTTCTCTTTTTTTCACGTTCTATTTTTAAACCAACTGATGAATGTTTTCGTATAATTTCCTGTTTATAACCTGATAAATCTAATATCTCTGAATTAACCGTTATATAGTTAGTAGAATTGATTTTTGCAAGTTCCGCTAACGTATCTGACTCTAACGACTGTGCATGTTTGGAGATATACATTACACGTCCATAACGATTACCATTAAGGATAAAATAATCGTTATAGAATACTAAAGATTCCGGACTTACTATATCAATCCAATCTTTGTTATGTTTTATACAGCTTCTTAGGTCGAATTTGTAATTTGTATGAAGACCTGTGTGTGTAAAATTATACCATTTCTGCATTCTTTCATTTAACGATACTGTTTCTAAAGAAGAACCTGCCATTCCATTGATTCCGATTTGAATTAGCGTACTGCTTAGTGTGGCTTCTATACTTGACAATGCATTTTTTGCGTCACGAATATTTTTTGCGTCTACAGTAAGTGTCAAATAAATTGTTTGATATAATCCTTGTTTTGCATCTGTAACCTTTTCGTTAATAACTTCATTGAAAGCATCGCAAAGCATGTCCATATCATCCCCACGTTTTTTGTATAGAATTTTCTTGCTAAATGCACTTTCATCTACATATTCATTTGCAACTGTATAAGAAAATCGGCAATTAATACTATTAAGCACCTTACTGAAATTGATAATTATTGTTTTCTGTTCAAGATCTGTTACACCTGCAAAGTTAATATCTGATAATATAAACAACTTAGAATACTTTCCTTTGTTAAGAACAAAAATTCCAGATTCATCAATAGCCTTTACTGGAAACAATTCCTCAGTTGATTTAGGATTAACATATAAAGGTTCATCATATTGTTTTGTTTTTCCATACTTTGTTGTCAAAAATGCCATCGTTTTGTCCTCCCTACATAAAAAGATTGCTTATAATTTGTGCATTTGAATTCTGCATAGAATGGAAATCTTTCATTCCAAGAGAACTTATACTAAGAAAAATATCCTTTGCACGTCCGGCACCCGGCATTATAAGCACATGCTTATCATCGTAATACTCAAAAATATTATTGGCTAAATCGTTAAGTTGCTGCTTATCGTTACTTATTGCAACGAGAGAAAAACTCAAATTTACAACATCTGTATTGTCCAATTCTATTTTTTCATTACAATATCTGCGATTTAATGCTAATTGATAGATGTCTTTATCATTTTGACAATAACTTTGGAAATCAATACATATCTGATAAACTGCTTCATGTTCATTATCATTAAATAACTTTGTCATTTCTGGCATTGCTTCAGGATAATCTTTTCCAACACATGTAATTCCATAGTTCCCTTCGTAATAAAATTCACCATTTATATTATTTTTGCACGTGTCAAAAATATGCAAACCAGACTTAGAAGTAAATAATTGGCTTAAATTCAATTGCTGCATTTTACCTGAATAATTTAGAAACATATAGCTAATTACGCTATCTAATGTGCTATCTTGTATATCAATATATAAAATTGATGTAATCTCTTTCTTAAGCTTATCTTCAAATTTTTCTATCTCTTTTTTTACATCATAATAAGATTCTGCTTCAAAAAATACTGTCATGAACATATAACTGCCAAGTTTATCACCATTATTTTTCAAAATTTGAGTAAGCCGAATTCTATTACGAAATGTATTACACAATGCTTTGACAAATTCACACTTTTTGTTTTGCAGGATAGCCGGGCGTATTGTATACACTTTTTTATACATTTTATCTTCACATAAAAATACATTGTCATGTTCCTGAACTGCCAATATCCCACTTTCTTTCTGAATTGATTTTGAAAGATATTTCAAAGAATTGTTTATTTCACGAATTCTGCGTTCTTCTAACTTACGATTTCTTTTTACTTTATTCATACTTTCGTCCCTCCTAGTTTGCGCCAAATTGGCGCAAAACTATAATATGATTATGCACAATTTATTAAATGCTCTTTTTTATCATATACTTTCAAATAGTTTAAATGCTGCATCGCTGCATTCCAACTATCAATTTCCAATATTTCATCAATGCTAAAATTACTCAGATGTATCAGTGTAAATGGCGTAGAGGTAAGCATTTCTTCTAATGTTTCCATTGAATAGTCTGATACATATCTTGCGCATTGAGCTAAACGTACTACTGAACCTGTAGCTGAATTGCTATGAATTGTTCCAAAGAAACGAGCACCGGTACTCATTGCTGTAGTAAAACAATTTAAAGCTTCTCCTCCTTTTATCTCACCAATCACAAAATTATCAATATCCTGTAATAAACCTAATCTAAGTTCATCTTCCAGTGAATATTCAATATTCATATTTGGACGCTTGATTTCCATTGTGTGTTCAAACTGAATTTGCGGGTGTATATTAGAATACAACTCATCAGATTCCTGAGATACTAATACCGATTCGTTAAATGGAATTAAATCAAGCATATTATTTAGTAGTGTAGATTTCCCCGAACCACCACGGCCAGATATTAAAAAACCATAACCGGATACAATACGATCTTTTAGGTAAAGAATCATTTCATCATTCAACATCCCGGCTTTTTTCAAATAATTCCATGTATATTTATGCTTTGGCATCTTTCGGATGTGGATATTATGTGTTTCTGTTGATACAACATGTTTCAGTTCAACATCAATTCTCAAAAAGAAATCATCTACACCTTTTCTATCAGTACAATGTTGTAAAGATGATTCCTCATTCATCATCAGACGATGAATACGCATAATTCTGTCAAACCAATTATTGTAATCCTCCTCACTTTCAAATGAAAGATCTGTAATATATCGTTTTCCACTTGCTTTACAAGTAATTTGATTCCATTTATATATTTTTATATCTGAAACATCCGCTGCTTTGATTAAAGGTGTTAAAATATAATAACCAAATACACAATCCTGAAAAAGATCCAATAATATTGCTTGTGCTGCATCTCCACAATTATGATTATTTTTCAAAAACTCTTTTGCTTTATTCATTAACATAATAAAGTCCTGCTCTGTACCTTGAATACATTTAGTAATCATAGCTGGATTCAAATCAACAATGTTAGTTCTTAAATTTATAAAATCATTTTTAATTTGTTCATGCAAATACAGAGATGAAACATGATATATTTCTGATTGCAGATATATATTTTCATAATCACTTTCTAATATTTCCGGATTGGTATGAGGTTTATAATTTAATAAATTCATTCTATAATCCTTTCTCTTGAGCTTTATGTTTGGTTCGTTGAGTGTCCATTATATATTCCTTTGCTGACTCAATATTTTCAAACTCACAAACTTGGTCAGAAAATCCATATTTTTGTTGCAATTTAACAATATTAAGATAACCATTTGAGTTTTTGTCTTTCACAAGAGGGATAAAAATTTTTTCCTGATGTTGACCAAATCTATTTACAATTTCAATCTTTAACTGCTCATTTTGAACAGAAGATAATGCAATGTATGACGGAGACTTTGAATCGGCAATAACACACAATGGTCGATCATTATATACATGATTGACTGCCTGTGAGAAACTCACATTAACATTTAAATCAGGATATTGTTCCTCTTTTACATCTTGAACATTTTTTATAGTACGTTTGGAATATTCTTTGGCAAGTTGGTATTTTTCAAAACGCTTGCAGTCAGTTAGACTGTATTTATTTTGAAGCTTTTTTACTGAATCATAAAAATGACGATTATCTTTATAATTGTCTATTTGCTCAATAATGTTTCCTCTCGAATCCATTACTGCAATGCTATATGCCTGATAATTTCTTCCTTTTTCATCTTGCCCAACCGACTTTACTATTTTCAAGACAATATCAGAATTCATCGCTGATACATAAAATGAATTCATTTCTATTGCTGCAGTTTGCTCTCTTTTCCATTCATACCCAATTACACTTGACAAGTTATTATTCTCATTGATAATCATTCCTCTTTCTATACCATATTTCTTTATTTCACGATACTGACAAGATAATTCATTAAGCTGCGCATGCGCATATAGAGTCCTTTCATCACATTCATTTAAAAAGTCAGCTACTTCAAAAATTTCTTTTCCATAATTATTTTTCAATCTTCTTGTAAGTTCCCTATATTTTTCAAATTCACTTCTATATTCACTGACATCTTCATGCTCATATAAGTATGATTTCCGTTCCAGTGCTTTCATTTCCTCGTATATTTTTAAAATTGGACGATATTTTCTCTTTGCATAAGTAATCATCCTTTTGTCATGTGCAACATGTTTCTTTGCTTCTAAAATTGCATCAAGTGCTCCTTGAATTGAACCATTATCAGAATAAGAATGTACATATGCCTGGACTCTTTCAAAAGAATTAAGATCGTCGGCAATTTTATTTAACTGCCAATTCATCCTTTGATTTTCTCTCCATGGATTTTTCCCTAACTTAAGTTCATGAATTGCCTTTTTTTTCTCTACTTCTGTCATATCCTTATATTTTTTCATTTTAATAATGGACGGAATAAAAAAAGATTTTACTGTATCTTTTGTGTAATTGCCTATAGCATTCAAAAGCATTTTTTCTCTTTTGGTTGTAATTCTTTCAATAATTGCATCTCTTGTATAATTATTTCCAAGATTATGACTGCGAATTGCTTTTTTTTGACCCGGAATGCATAAAGAAATGTGTTTTCCAATTCTTGTATTTATTCCTTGCTCATTAAGATTATGTACAAATTCATCAAAGGAATCAGCATTTTCAATAGCCATATCTATTGCATTTCTTAATTTTGCTTTTAACTTTGGATATTTGTAATTATAAACACTTTCTTTTTTTTCCCATTTACTGTTTGGAGAAAAATTGTACCATTTAGCATATTTATTTATACAGGGCTGTAACACCTTGTTAATAAAATTTTTATCCTGATGTATTTTTTTCCCATTTAAGCCAACTGAATTTACAATCACATGTACATGTAAATTATCTGTATTCGTATGTACTGCAAAAACAGCTTGATTATCTGGAAATATTTCTTTTAATACATCACTACATAACTGCATAAGTCTGGGAATGTTCGATAAATCAGACTCCTCCTCAGATAATGAAATAAGCATATGTAAAGCAGCTCTTCCATCTTGTTTATCAAAAAAATTTTTGACTTTCATCATTTCATTTACTGCTGATGAAACATCCGTTGAAGTTATATTGTGTCCCCCAACATATGCTCCTTCAAATGTTTTTAAATCATTTTCAATATACTTGCATTCCCGCATCAACTGTTCCAATGGGCTCATTTCTACATGTAATTTTGTTTTTTCATTGTTAAGAATATAACTAACGCTGTCTGTTAATTGTCCCTTTGTTCCTTTAGTAAGCGAATTCCCCGTAATATTCCAAACTTTCACAACAATTCCACTATTCATTTTTTATTTCTATTCGTTCTCGCTGATTGCGCCAAATTGGCGCAATCAGCGACCGCCATTTTAATTTGTTTTGTTAAAGTATCGATTTTTTCAAATAACAACAGCTTATCACTAGTTTTAAAATTAGTATTTGTAACAAATTCTTTCATATATGTATTTAATTCTGCCATTTGTTTAATAACCTCTTTAAAGGCAATAAAATCAGGAATTCCATTTTCATTTTCTGAAATCAAATATCTTATATAGGCAGATTTTGTCAATCCAAGTTCTGCTCTGCGTTGCTCAAACAAATCAATATCTTCACTGTTCATTGTTACTGAAAATCTTTCCATAAAAGCTCCTTCTAAAATTGCGCCAAATTGGCGCAACTTAATTTTTTTCAAGCATACTGTCATCAAAATCAATTTTTACAGATGATAAAAATTCATCTTCCGAAGACATGTATTCTGGAACAATATCTGTTTCAAAAGTATCCGGAGAAGTTTGCGCCAAATTGGCGCAAACTTCTCCGTTCGTTGGCAAGTCAAGAAAATCAGATATTTTATTAAGTAGTTCTTTCACCGAATTTAACTCGTCAATCGGAACCAATTGAAATAAATTCTCTTTTCCATCTACTTTTGCATAGATGTTCCATTCTCCACGAATAAGTTCTTCAGCAAGCTCCTGTTTCAAATTATATTCAGTTCCTTTCTGCAATTCTGAAACATAGAGTTCTATAATTTCTCTGTTAAATGAACAATCTGGCTGCTCTAAGAGTGCAATAATTAAGTTTGCATCAATATTGCTTTTGGACGCACCCTGTAATGTTTTCAAATATTCTTTGTCCATCCCTGGAGTGAGCAAATAATATTTTAAATACTTTTCTTCATTTGAACAGCCTTCCTGCAATAGTTCTAAGACATTTGCTTTTCGTTCATTATCATATTCTACAGCCACTTTTTCCGGGGATTTTTCTTTGTTTTTTTTCCAAAATAGTAAAATATTTTTCAATGTGCAAATTGTATTACTTACATTTTTATTTCTTATATTTTCTCTAGACAATTGTTTTTTCAAAGGAGTATACCAGGAAGGTCTTTTTCCACCATAAATTCCCGGAACAGTAGAAACTGTTTTTTTTAAAGATTGCGCCAAATTGGCGCAATCTGATTGTATATCAATATTTTGAACATTGTTTGTATCTGTTCTTACATCTGATACAATAATTTCTTGATTCACTTGACTTTTAAATTGTTCCAATAATTGCCAAGCTGAAGAATTCATTTTATCCAGTTGGGATTGCAATGCTTTGTTTTCAGCTTCAAGCTCTGCATTTTCTTTTGTAAATCTTTGCATATCAGATATTATAAGTCCAAACTCATTCATTTTTTGTGTGTGGATTGTATTCAATTGTTCATACAAAAATTTATAAGTTTGATGTTCTTCATTTTCACATTCAGACAAATCTACTATAATCTTGTCCGGATATTCTCTATGCAATATTTCAATAATTTCTGATAATTCCACATTCTCACCTCCTACAGAGACATGCTAAGAATATCCAAAATAGCAATAAGGTTTGTTATGTGAAAAGAAACAATTTACACATTAAATTGCATTCAATAAACTTTGCGCCAATTTGGCGCAAAAGCAAAAATTAAAAAGCCCATCCCTTTCAAAAAATGCTTATAAAACCCCAAATATTTATGTAACAGGATACGCATAAATGCACACTCTTTCCGCCAAGCTTCATTCGGAGATTTATGCAACCACACCGCCAGGCGGATGTGCAGCAAGGGGACACCCCTAACGCCCCAACCTCAAAACAAACAAATAGTAAAGAAAAGTTTGTGCCAAATTAAGTCTGCGCCAATTTGGCGCAAAAAAAAGAACCATCCATTTTTAGGATAGTTCTTAATTTAAAATGTTCTTATCATCTTTTTCTGTGCTTCACAGAAGGAATTAAATCTGAATTAGATTCAGGTGTAAAACTCAGATTCCACCCAAAAAGGAGTAAAAAATAGCCCCTACTTTCATAGGGGCTTACCGATGAATCGCCAAATTCACCACAACTGAATAAATTTTTACCGGTTAGTCGCCAAACTAACCATAACTGTATGGATATTGTAATTATCATTAAATTTTGCGCCAATTTGGCGCAGAATTTATTATCACTATCTTCTTACTCTATGTTTTATACCTTTCTGTTCGTCATACAATTTTTGTTTTTGAACATATTCCGGATTTAAAAGCAAACATTTTTCACGAAAAAAAGTCTTAATCTTATTGGAATCATTTGTTTCATAATAATTAACTAATAATTCTTTGAATCTATCAATCTGGTCGTAAGGAACTGAAAAAATCCCTACATCTGCCTGCATCATAATTTTATTGCACATTAATTGTGCAACTCTTTTATTGCCATCCAAGAACATTTGAGTTCTAGCAACAAAGCAAAACATTTCTAACGCTGCTTCTAGCCGATTGGACATATCTTCAATTTCTTTTAATTTATCAATTATAACATCCTCCTGTGGAAGTTCAGGAATCCAAGATGTTCCGCCAATTGTGACTGGAGCTGTTCTAATATTTCCTGCATCATATGACAATTCTTCCATACATATTTTGTTAAGTTCTCGTAAATATGATATGTTATTAGGATAGTCTACATTATCAAACAAGAAATACCATGCTCTTTTCATATTTACAATAAAAAAAACTTCATCCCTTTTTGTTTGTACCGGGATATTTTCCAAAATTTTTTCTGTATTAGGAAAAGTTGTTCCGAGCCCCTCTATACCAGCACTTTTCCAAATTGAATCGACTAATTGTCTTTTCCCCATTGATATTGACATATTATTCATATAGTTACCTCACGTTATTTCATTATTTACTAGGATAATAAAGATTGTAATAAACTCTGCGCCAATTTGGCGCAAAATTTATTATAACATACTTAACGAAATTTTTTCATCGGTTTAGTATGAGCAGGATTGTTCACATTTAACAAACAATTTTTTAATTTGTCAAAATTATAATATTTGTACAAATTATCATCCTGATTTACAATAGCTACTTCCTTACCATATTTATGCATTTGCCAGTCATTATCGCCAGGATGAATAATAAATCTTCCGCATATCTCACTATCCGGAAATTTATCTTTTAAGGCTTCATCTACTTTACCGTTAACAATAGACCAATTTTCATTATATACGTTTATCTTATATCGGTGTTTACACTCAAACAAATAAAACTGTTTCTTGCGAGAATCATCATTTGAAGAAATCACGATATCAATCTCATAATTATCAGCTTCTTTCGATTCAATATAATAAATTGTATCGGCAGCCTGTTTTTTAAAATACATATCTACCATGCAATTAGCTTCGTATACTAACCCTAAAATACTACTCATATTATCATAATCCGGGAATACCGTTTTTATAAACCGGCAAGTCAAAGAAGGGTTAACTATATATGTTTTATACCCTTTAAACAATTCATCCTGAATGTTTTCCATCTCATTTAGTAAATTAGGAATTTTCACAAGTACACCAACGCTACATAATAAATCTGCTACAGCTCTAATATCATTAACGCTGATTTGCGTACTTTCCAAATCAATTCCTAACCTTTCTAAAGCCATCTGCGTATCAATATTATCTTTGCTTTGTAAAAGTTTTGGATCACAACGCATCAAGTCCCAAACTGCTCTATACAAGAGTGTATATATAATATTTGAAATTTTTGTTTCATCAAATAGTGCTCTGTAGTCACGAACATATCCCTTTAAGTTTGCGATAATTGCTTCTTCAATGTAATTCGCCATTGTATGCTCATTTTTTATTACATAACTTTCAAAGATGCCGCCCTGTGTAAGGTATATATCACATGCATTCTGATCCATTGGCTTATCATATAACCTGCAATACTCAGAAAAAGACATATGAGTTGTATGAAGTGTAATTGCACGATGAATTAAAGGCCCCGTCTTTAATGCTTCTAAGCATAATGATTCTGTTCCTGTAATGATAACTCGTTTTCCATGGCTTGCAAGTGTGTAGAGAAATCCATCTAATTCAGACTCTTTTCTATTTTGAACCCATGTATATTCGTCCAAAACAATAATATCTTCTTTTCGTGATGATAAAACCTGTATTACTTCTTCTGCAGATGTATGAATTCCCTGTTCCATTATAATATATACAGCATTCCGTCCCTGCATGGCCTGCAAAACACCAATACTTTTACCAGTGCCCCTCAATCCACTTACAAGCAGAACTTTATTCAAAGAAGAATCCATATATTTTTCTACCTCTGAAACAAAATCACGTTTTTTCCATGTAGAATCTACTTCATTATCTGAAAGATATTTTTCATAATTATTCTTATCAACTATTATCATATAATGCTCCTCCTATCTATCTTCCTTCCTCTTTTCCTATTTATTCGAGCAGTTTCAATAGTCTCTGTTTCCTCTGCGCCAATTTGGCGCATTTTTGCTTCTAATCCATCTTTGACACGTTCAAGTATCAAATCAAGTCCTCTTTGACTCTTAACTTTATATTTTTCATCTAATAATCCAATCAATTCAATAGCCTGGTCATCATCTAAAATAAGATGTTCAACATAAGTTACTAATGCAAAGTCCGCTGCTTTTTTCCCGATTGTACTTTTCTGTAATGCCAAATTATCAATTAGTAAAGATATGTTTGAAAATACCGTATTTCCATATGATGTAAAAGGAATTTGATGAAGCACTGAAAAAAGTTCTACCTTATCTAAAGCTGCCAAATCCAAATCACTTGTATACATGTCTCTAAGATATTGATTACACTGTTCAATGATAGGAATTTCTAATTCCTGTTCATTTACAATATATACCCCGTTCTCGCATTTTTGTCCCATTATTCGAACCGGTAATAACAACATACCTCTTTGCATTAAAACTTTTATTTCCTCTTTTGCAGCTCCATCAATACGTGCACAAATTTCATCAGCAAAGACAGGTACTAAATAATCCAGTTTGTTTTGAATCATATTATTCTCTTTCGCAATTCTACGCTTATTGTTTTCATGGAATGATACAATCACTTCTTTTCCAAAGGATTTATCAAGCTTAATGTATAATGAAATCCTATACATATTATCTAACACACATATAAAATTCTTAGTTGGTTCCTGTAAAGGAAATCTCTCTAACATATAAGGTTGTAAATTTGCCAAATAATCTTTGATATAGTCTTTCACGTCAATTCCACAATATTCAATATAGGAATAAAGTTGCTTATTTAAACCGCTTCGATGTGTTGTTTCATTTAATTGAATTCTATCCAATTTTGCCAAATTTCTAATTTCACGACAAATACCCACCATTTTCATTGATATTCCATTTTGCTCTGCTTCTGATACTTTTATTATAATATCTGCATTACTTATCATGCTTTTCCACCTATCTCACGATCTGCGTCATACAGTCCATGAGTATATCCCCAGTAAGCTTCTTCCTCACTAATATTATGTTCTTTTGCAATTTTTTCTACTTCCTTCACAATCATTTTTGCAGTGAAACGTTGTTGAGTTGATGACATTGCTTTCATATTCTCTTTTTTTGTAAATTCAAATGCTTTCATATTTTCCCCCTAGTCTTTTAAAATCATTTTAAGCATACATAGTTTTTTATTTTAAGATATTTAAATTTTCATCATACACCATAATAGCACTCTTTGACATTAAACTTACATTTGTAGATGCCATATATCCTGTTTCTCCCTCAATTGGATAATATAAGTATTCCATACCATATGTTCCGTCTTTTCTAAGCACTTTCTTACACTGAAGATAACATGCACCATTACAATTCAATTTTACATCATCCATATGATTTTGTGGGATGTTAGAATCATAAACCCTAAAAACGAGTTCTCCTGCATAATTATAGTAATAATCGTATACTGTAATCGTATGACCGGAACCATTTTTCAGATACAATCCTACATTCAAAATCTTGCCTTTGTTTAAGTAATCCATCATATGCTCGGCAATGCTCCAATCAGGAGTCCATCCCTTAGATAACATATATTCATTCATACATGGAAGCTTGTCGTTATCTTCCTGATATCCAGCACCAATCATTTTTATAAATTCCTTTTCTCCTGATGACAACTTGTCGGTACTGATATAATTATCAAACGCTGAAGAATGATCGTCAACAAAAGAATTTGTTTTATAATCATTCAACCCTGGATTCATCAATGTTGCATTATGTTTATCTGTCCCAAGATTCCATTTTATATTACCATATTTGCCTTTTCCCGGATAAGAACCGGTATTAAACAGATAAGAAGTTAAACGAGCAATGCCGGCACAATTTCCATTATGCCCATATTGCGAAGCAAAATTTTGGAAAGGAAGTTCATCAACATATGGATCAAATTTTGTATGATAATTTTTATAAATAACTTTTTCAGTGTCATTACTGTTTTTACCGCTACCACTTGCATCAACAGTAATTCCGTCATCAATAAGTTGATAACCGAATAAAGCAAGTAATTTATTTCCTTTTCCATTCTTATCATATACTAATCCATCCTTAGTTTCCAGTTTTGGGAACATATCATGTAATTTTTTATATTTTTTCTGAATTTTATCTACAGATAAGGGAATAAAATTTATTTCATCTGTATCTTCCTTCAGATTATATAATTTAATGGCTCTTTGTTCCATTTTTATATTTGCCTCATCATCATTCTGCTCTGTATAATATACATCCACCTTTGTAAGTCCCAAAGAATGTAATATAGGCGACTCCTTTAATAGGAAAATTGCCTGTTCATCCTTAGAGCAATTAAGCTGCGTCTTATGCGAAGCTGATGAAAAAATTGAATTGAATATGTTTTTCTTTCCGGTAACATAAATATAATACGATGTGTCTGCTGTAAATTTGTCCGAAATAATTGCTTGATTTCCATTCATTTTATAGTTGCATTTTTCCAAGTCCGATAAACCATATGCAATAAAATCACCCTTGTAAATCCAAATTCTGATATCCGACTCTGAAATTTTATTTTTTGAAAACACCTTATCCAAATTTAATTTAACAGTTCCTGAATAATTACTAATCCAAAATCCTTTGTATATCTTATCAATGCCATAATCTGTCAATGAATATCGTTTTGTAGCATCCTCCACCACTGCATTTAAAGCTTCAGCATTATCTGCAGTTAATATAACTTCTTTGCATTTATTATTTGGGAATGATTTTTTCTTCATTTCATATGATTTTTTTACATCCATGTTATGTGTAACTTTATAACCGTCTGTATATAAATCTCCTGATGTAGAACTTTTTAACGGGTCAGTATTATATATTTCAATTTCTTCTTTGTCAGTCAATCCATCATGGTCAGAGTCTGAACCATCATGGTAATCCAGTCCCATCTTATATTTATCATATTGTGACATTCCCTTAATATCAGACTTCTTTCCTTTCAAACTTTTTGAAAAGTCAGTTTCGTCTTGTACCTCAAGCCCTCCTAAAAGATTATTTTTTACTTTCATATTAACAAAACCAGTTTTAACACCATATATAACAAGCAAAATCAAAAATACAATCAATAATCTAGTTACATCTTTGTTATATTTAAAAAATATTTGAATATCTAATTTAAATAAATAAAGTTTTTTCAAAAATTTATCCTTAAAACTTTCATTATATACATATTTCTTCATACACTTATACCTCCCAACGATTTCTCTATCTTGTTCATATTGTAGCATTTTATATTCGTTTTGTCAACTGTTTGCAATAAAGAAAAGGCTCGATTTTTTAACCGAGTCTTTTCTTATAATTTATTGCATTGCTCTACTTCTACGATTGTGAATACTTACTATCTCTATCTGCGCCCTCCTCTGCGATAAACCGGCTGCGATATATTTTTTTGTTCTTCAGCCTTTTCTTCAATTGCCGATGCGTTCTCAAATGCCTGACAAAACATTCCTGCTATTTGTTTTTCATTATTGTCAAATGAACCATTATCATCCATGACTGACATTATACGCTCCCAAAAGTTATGAAACTTGTCTGTTTTAAAATCTTTAGCATATTCTTTTGGAATATCCAATGTTATTTTTAATGTCTCAGGAACGTTTTCTCCCACGTTTGGCTCTGTATAAGCTTTTTGAACATCTTTTTCCTGACGATTTTTCTCGCAATTGGACAATTGTGTATTTTTGTCATTTACCAAAATACAAAGTGTTTTTAAATTATCCATTTCCCGTGCTGTCATAATTCCATCAAAATCCAAATAAAGTTGATGCATATTTTTCTCTGTATACTTAAATCCATTCTCGTCCACCAATGAAAAAATGTCCTCAGAATTATCAGCTATATAGAATTCTGTAATTTTATCATTTTCTTTCAATAAATGGATTTTTCTTGTTTTATTATCATACTGTTCTACTGCTTCTTTCACGTCAGGCGCCAAGTTTGAATCTTCCATAAGCCATCGTGCACAATCTCCATACCCATCAGATAAATATGTACGTCCCGTCGAATTTGTATATTTTACCGTTGCCATCTCTTCACCTGGAATAATATCCTGTTTGGTATACCCGCACATATTTAGCATTTTTTCATAAAATTCAGATACATAAGATTTATTATCTTTATGATACGACAATTTTACTTCCAATTTATGAGCTTCTTCTTTCTGCTCTTCCAAAATCTTAATCATTCCTTTTTGTTCGAGTAGTGATTCATTAAAATCTTTTCCTGCCGGCGGAAGCTCAACCTTTACTTCATAACCTAAATTTTCATATTTTTCTTTCAATCCCGGCTTATATTCTCCACTATTCAACTTCTTACCATCATAAATTGCTCCTTGGCCGGCTTTATCATTATCCAAACAAAAGGAAATTCGTTTAATATGTTTATAATCCTGTAAAAAACGCATCAATGGATGATCATCTACCATTCCTAGTATAATCATATTTGAAGAATAATCATTATATATGTCAATATAAGACATACAATCAATTACAGATTCAAATACCTTGAGTTCCGTACTTTCTTTCCGTACAATATTTACTCCGTAATTTTTGTCATTTCCCGGAACGTCCATTTTGAACTTTTTACCATATCTATCCGCCGTTCCGCGCATTCCTGCGTAACGAATGTTTCCGTTCATATCATAACCACAAAAAACGATATTATGATGAACAGAGTCTTCATAAATCAGCTTACGATGCACAAAATCAGATACAACTTCTGCTGAAAGCCCTCTGGTTTGAATCAGATATGCAAACAACCTTCGATAATTAGCATTTCTTGGCGGCAAAATCATATTGTTATGTTTCGGTTGCTCATTCGGAATAATCGGATTATGTTTCATATAATTTAGCTCTGCTGGTGAACCCTTAAAATTTAAAAGCCATTTAATTGCCTGTTGCGGAGTATCAATTTCACCAAAAGCCATTAAAAAATCTATTTGTGTCCCTCCAGTAATATTTCCTTTGCCACTCCATCGATTCCATGTCCTGTCATTATAAATTATTAAACTGTCCATTTCTTTCAATGAATAATGTCTGCCAGAACGAAACGGAGTATATCCAAGATGAGAGGCAATTGAGCATAAACTTACTGTCAACGCTTGCTGCCTTTCTTCTGTTGAATATCCTACAGGATTTCCCATATCATCTACAATCACTCTCTTAACACCTCCAATCACCATCAGTATATCTTTTTTGTTTTTTCATTGTGTTGTTATAAAAGCAACATTAATAGTTTTTACAGTTCCGAAATGTATTTATATTTTTTACATCATATAAAACTAAGAGTAAATTGTAAAAAAAGAATACATCTGTTATTTTTATACTAGATGTATTCTTTTTCACTGATTTTTAATATTCAACTGCTTTAAGTCTAGTGCTATTTCTCATTGAACCCTTTTAGGTTACATATAACTTTGAATGTAACTATTAAGTCCATCCACAGTATTAACGTCGAAGGTGTTTGCCACATGAATAAAATACTTTCTGATTTCATCTTTGCAAATAACTTCTCTAGATGGTTCTGACGGCTCATATCCAACCCTAGCATCTTTCCACGGTGATTCCTCATGAGTTATATCTTCCAAAACTTTACCACTATATTTTCCAAATGTGTTAATGATTAAATCAATAACCATTTTTTCACATTCGTTTAATTCTTCAAATCTATCTTTAAAAATTGCAAATCTATTATCTTCTATTGGGTTGTATTTAAAGTCTTTGAATAAATTATATACATCTTCATAAACAGGTCCATGAATCCAAGCCATACAATCCTCTTTATATAATGGCTCACCAAACATTACCATATAAATTCCCTGAATAAAATATAATATTTTTTGTAAAGCTAAAGGTGTAATCTCCTTCATCTGTTCAAATATATAAGATATTGTTAATAGCATCTTATCTGAAACACAAAAAAGATTTGCTACCTCTTCAGCAGCTTTTATAGCTTTTTTATAAGCTGTTTCACCCATTTTTTCCATATTTTCATTCATAAGCTGTATCATATAATTTGGTGATGAAAGTGCCTTCTTAATAACATCAGAATATTCCCTTGAAGGAATCTGACCTGATAAATATCTGGTAATTGTTATTTCTCCAAATCCCAATGCAATTGATAATGGTGCCTTTCCAATATTATAAATATTCATTAGTTTCTTAATATCATCAATACTAATCAATTTTTCGGCCTGACGATATTGTTCATCAATAGCTTTTACATTTGTATCTAAGATGCCTGGAATATCCATCTCATTTCCGCACTCATCACATACTGCAATAGTAATTTCAAATTCATAGACCTTATCTTTAATCACTTTTTGAACAGTTTTCTTACACAGTTTGTACGCTGTTTCCTTCCTACATGAAGTACAAAAATCAAACATTCTCTCCTTTGCCATCTTGTTTTCCTCCCTTACTTTTTCTTTTATTTATTTGAACATATAATTTAATGGATAATTTTGTTTATGGAATGAAATTACAATTACATATCTTGATTCTAATTTATTAAATTTAATATACAACGATACTTGTTCCTCACTTGAGCCAAAACGTTGTAACAATTTTACATCTTTTCCAAACACATATAGAAGTTCATGTTCAAATCCCCTATGAGTATTATGCCTAATCTCTGAAAAATCCATAGCAGTTAAACTTAATAGTATTTGTTTCCTTTTCTCTTCATTGATAATATAATCTATAAATAAATCCTGATTATCCTGTCTATTTGTGTTCATTTCTATTCTATATCTGCCAACTCTAATTGCCTCTTTTACTTCTTCAAGGTATTCATCAATATCTGCAATTGTAACTTTCAAATTTCTCCCTCCAATTTCTTGTGATATACTTTTATCTTTTTTCTATCATTAGTATATTCCTATGATAGCATTTTGTCAATATTCTATCACTTAAAAATTAAGAATAACATTTTTCATTGTGTTGTTATAAAAGCAACATTGTTTGTGACTATATAACATATAAATACAAAATATTAGAATTTTACCTTCTTTTTTATTTGTTCATTTAATTTAAATTAAGAAAAGTAATGCAAATGCAGAACTTATTTAAATAGAAGGTAAAATTATTTTTTTGTCAAGATTACTTTATTTTCTAACTTTTTAACCATATTGAAAGATGCAAAATTAGAATAAGAAAATTGCCGGTGGACGTATCATTAGAATACTCTTTCATGCTTGTTGGACGGAATATTTGAATATAACGCATATAGATGGATGCAAAATTAGAATAAAAAATCTTTATAGGCGCTAAAAAAAGAATACACCTGATTTTTTATCATCCGATGTACTCTTTTTCATTGATTTTTTATATAATTTCACCGATATGTGCAATTTTAAATAATTATATGCAACGACCTAAAGCCGGATATTATTTCATATCCAGCTAATTGTATTAAATATTGTATTTGCTCATAATATGCTGCTGTAGAATTTCTCCCAAACATATATTAACCAGTGCCGCATTTAATTTAGGTTCACTTTTTCCTTCATCTTTTTGACGTTTAAAGCTGTTTTCTACCGCTTTTAAGAGAAAAGACGGAAAATTAACGTACTTTTTAACACGTCCTGCATCTGACAGCTTTGCAATGTCTTTGAGTATCCTATCTTTGTCTCGTTTATTCTCCGGCATTCTTTTAGGAAAATTTCTCTCAATAAGTTTTTCAATATTCTTTAGAAAAGTCTGTTTTTCGTGCGGAATCTTCCCTTTTTTTAAATGTAACACTGTACTATTCTTCATCATCATTTCATAATTTTTGGCTTTGTTTCGTTTTATAGATGTAAATAACAGAAATTTCTTTTTTAAGTCAGTCAGCCATGTTTGCAAACATTTTTTTCCTACAGAGAATATCTTACTGAATTCTTCATAAAAATTTTGTACAAGCATATGCTTTCCACTGGTAAAACGCTGCATATACAAATAAAGCAGTTTAGCTCCTGCTTTTAATTCCTGAAACTTCTTTGCACCAAAATCGGTTTCTGCTACTTTTAAGTATCCCTTTTCGAAATTTCTGTTGCTAAAATCATTTCCAAGTAATGTTACTTGAATGTCAGCTCTGTGCTTTTTTTCATACGAAATCATATTCTTATCTCTAAGAGAATTAAGAATGTTATAAAATCCTTGATTTGAGACACCTATTGATGTACAAATGTCTTTATAATATACTGATATAACACGACCGGTATCATCCTGATACATAGCAATATGCAAAATAAAATCAATTTCTTTGCTGGTTAATCTATTGCTAACCATGCGATCAATATATGTATTCTTTAATTTGTACATCTTATGTCCCTCCTTCTTATATTCATAGAAATTATAGGCGTTTGCGAAACGCCACACGCCGCATAAATACGACATTTTTTTGTTACTAAATATAAAAATCTCCTCACGGTTTGTGGTATAATGGAGTTGT
>OGHK01000063.1_pt1 | contig 93909 bp, 99 predicted proteins | sample 1571411 | NCBI WGS metagenome assembly OGHK01 (sample SAMEA2582043, study PRJEB24529) | metagenome | biome: Human gut stool | place: China | collected 2011 | reverse complement strand
TATCTATATTTTTGAATATTTTGTTCATTTTAATCCTCATTTTTTGCTTTTGCCTTTGCGGTAGTTGTACTGGTTGCAGTGACAATCTACTTACAGTATAGGAGCGTAGATAAAAAAGTCAATAGTTATAGTGGGTGCCGGGAAAAACACACCGATATTGCTGCTCCAGCTTTGCCATCAGGACAACTGTATTCGAGAACTTATAATATTTTAAAAGCCTGATTTTAGGGGATTTGTGAGGGGGCAACAATTGTAGCTTGTTGGAAAACGATAGGAATAGAAAACCCCGGAAGTCTGGTACACTTTCGGGGTTTTCGTTAGCTGTCCGTCATGGCCTATTATTTCCTTTTGCCTAACAACATTATATCATATGCAAAATCTATTCATTTTTATTTTCCACAGCTCTTCTTATCAATCTGATGATTAAAAGCATAGAAGTTTCGGCAGTCAAGATTTTCCTGAGTGCGTCTTAAACATTCGCCGAATCTCTGGAAATGAACGATTTCTCTTTCACGAAGAAAACGGATAGGGTCAGCGACTTCCGGGTCTTTGACAATGCGGAGAATATTGTCATATGTCAAACGGGCTTTTTGTTCCGCCGCCATATCTTCGTAAAGGTCGGTGATTGTATCACCTGTGCTCTGGAACTGGCTTGCACTAAAAGGTTCACCGCTTGCAGCCTGCGGCCAAATGGCAAGTGTGTGGTCAATATAATATTTATCAAATCCGGAGGCTTTGATTTCTTCTGGTGTAAGATTTTTTGTAAGCTGTCTGATGATAGTTGCAACGATTTCAAGGTGTCCAAGTTCTTCAGTGCCAATATCAGTAAGGGTTCCCATAACACGACGGTCAACCATGCTGTAGCGCTGGGAAAGATAACGTAATGCCGCACCGGCCTCGCCATCAGGACCACCGTATTCGAGTACCTATAATGTTATGAAAAGACTTGAAAATAGGGACTTGTGAGAAAATATGGATTACATTTAAATAAAAAATATTGTCTGGCACATGTAAATGTAACATAAAACTTGTCGGAATCCGACAAGGACATGAATGTTTTTTTTGATGCTTCAGTACTTTAAATGTGAATCTTTAATTTAATAGTTGCAATTATTTTTAGATTTGTATATAATGAATCTAACAAGAGAGCCGAACGCTAGGTGCAGACTAGCCGCCGGCAATTAAGATGTTTTTTTAAGTAACGCCTTACTTTGTCAGAGCTGGGGCGTTACTTTTTATGTGTTATAGTATAAACAAGAGTTATAACAGCACAAAGCATAATTACAAATGTGAATAGATCACTGTATGTAACCATTGGCATCAGCTCCCTTCCTTTGTAAGTCCGGCAACTGTCGTAGCACCCTTCGGCTCCCTGATTAAATTCATTATTAAATTATGACTATTATATTATATCTGCAAATAGTTTACAACAAAAATAGAATTTCTATATTGAAACAAGAATGCCCATGAAAGTGTATTTGACTTCCATAGGCATTATGTTTACTAAATACAGGTTACAATATCTTGATTCAAAACCACAGTCATTTCCTGTGTTTCTTTATCCCATACAAAATGATCCACTACTTCAAGCAGAGCATTATGTTTCTCAGTATCATTTGAATTTTCATCTGTAATTATATCAATTAGTTTCTGAAAGTCAACGGCACGACGAGCAGAAGCTGGGTGAGTTGTGACAGTAGCAGATGCAAGTCTTTCATTTAATTCAGTACGCCGTCTTGCTATAAGTTCTTTATTTGCTTTATATTCCTCTAGTGTATCTATTTCGTTTATATATGCATCTTTTATACGTTTCATTTTGCTATCAAGCGATTTAAGCTCTTTTAATATATATCCACGTTCGGCATTTTCTGTATTTATCACATTCAGATTGTAGTTAAAAAAGTATTCTGCTCCTGAGAGTTCTTCAAGTATTGCGAGAACTTCTTTTTCAGCATTTTTAAGTGTAATGCCATTGTGTACAGAACAAAGTCCCTTTGAGTGTTTCCAACAGCTAAAGTTTGGAACACTTTTACTATTGCCACGTGCAAAACCAAGAGAAGCTCCACACTTTGAACATTTGAGCATACCGGAAAGCCAATTCGCAAGAAGTGGGGCAGAACGACGCTTTTTATTATATCCGGTACGAAGCCTATCGTGTGCTCTGCGACTTGCCGCTTTTGAAAATTGTTCTTCAGATACGATGGCTTCGTGTTTTCCGTCAGAAATAATTACATCATCAGGATTTTTTCTTTGATTGTTTTGTCTGTCATAATAGTTCCAGCGAACTTTGCCAATATAAAAAGGATTTTCAAGAATATATCCGACAGTTCTTGTTTCAAATCTTGAATTTCTTGAAGTTCTATAGCCAGATTTATTGAGCCTTGCTGCTATATCACCCATCGTGATGTTTTGCTCTGTGTACATATCAAAAATCTTTCTTACGATTTCAGCACCCTGTGGTTCAATCTGTGGAATTTTATCTCTGCCACGCTCTTTGATATATCCGATTGGAACATTGGAGTTGTAACCGCCTTTTAAAGCCTTTTGTGTCATGCCACGCATAACTTCTCCGGATAAATTGTATAAGTAAAATTCGTCACTCCATTCAATAACCATCTCAATTAAGCGACCATACATACCCTCAACTATCGGCTCAGAAACGCTTATAACATCAACATTGCATTTTTTACGGAGAACTGATTTATAATAAGTGCTTTCATCAATGTTCCTAGCAAAACGTGAGAACTTCCAAAGGAGAATAGCATCATAGGGGTGTGCTTTATCTTTACACGTTGCGATCATTTCTTGAAAAGCAGGTCGTTTATCTGCCTTTTTGCCAGAGATGCCTTTATCTTCCTGATAGATTCTTGTAAGCAGCATGTTGTGCTGTTCTGCATAATCCTTGATGAGCCTGATCTGACTTTCTGGAGAAAGTTCTTCCTGTTTGTCAGTAGAGACTCGGATGTATGCACAGACTTCTTTTAATTTTTCAGACATGGTTTCTTCCTCCTTAAAATTTGGTATAAAAAATAAGCCTATACAAAAGAAAAGGCTTATGCTAAAATAGATATGCGTTATCTTTAGCTTTTAGCCATATTCTTTTGTGGGTAAAGCGTAAGATTTTGACCGTCCTTTGTGGGCGGTCATTTTTTTGATTAGATTTCATTTATATGAATTAGTTCATTAAATTGCTGTTTTATTGTAATAACTTTAATCGTCAAGATTATAATCATCCAAGCTGTTTTCAAGTCCTGTATTAAAATTATTAAATGCCTTATTTATCTTTGATACATAATTATATGCTACAAGACCCGATACAATAGAAATAACTAATGAAATAATTGTAACAATAAACATAAAAGTCACTTTTTTATGCATTGCAGTTACTTCACGATAGATTTTTCTATCCAGATTTTCTGATTGGTTGCTTTCAGTTACATTTTTGATTGCGTTATCTTTTTCAAATGTTGATGCTGAATCCCATTCTTCAGCAGTCATGTGCAAATATGTTCCAGGCATACCACATGTTGTACAGTTTGCCTGTGTTCCCTCCTGTGAAAATGGTTTGCCACAATTTGGACAATAATGCATGTATTTCATAATTTTTTTCTCCTTTTTAGATGTTTTTAAAAGCATATATAATTCAAAATGTATTTTCTAAATTCTCTGCTTTCGATTTTTTATGAACCATTAAAGTTGGTTCAAAATATATATTATAGTATCCATATGACATTGATATTCAATGCTTATTAACAGCTTCCATCTCATCAACACTCATATCTCCACAAAAGTCTTGATTTTGAATATGCCGCATCTCATGTAAGTAAGCCTCAAGTCTTCTTTCGTAAGAAAGCCTTGCATTTAAAAATATGCTAAAGCTACCGTCATCATTTAGAGTTACGGCTGCCGGAATGGAATTGCCGAAGTCTAAAATTTGTACATTTATATTATAGTCATCGTTCAGATGCATCACCTCCAAAATTGTATATCATTCTCTATTTTCTTTCCTCTTTAAAGCCATAAGCACCCCATGTAAAGCCTGTAAATCTTCTGGATCTGCATCCTGTGCAGCATTAAATAAAACATAAAGTTCTTTGTTATCATATATTTGTTGTGCAATCTTACTTATTTCAGGGTTAAGGTAGTAAGGTTGGTTTTGTTCACTACTTTCATTTTCGTTCAAACCCATTAGATAAGGAATTGTAGTGTTTAATGATTTAGCAAATTTTACAACATCTTCTGTGGTTATTTTTATATCTCCGCTTTCTATTTTGGAAATAGTTGTTCTTGATGTATATCCTACTTTTTGAGCAAGTTCATTTTGTGACATTCCACAATGAGTTCGTAATGCTTTTATTCGTGTTCCTATATCCAATATCATCCATTCATTTTCTTTTTGATTAAAATAGTTGGATTGTTTTTGCTTGTTTAAATGTTCATCTATTAAATCTGATTTACAGATACCGAAATAATTTGCCATCAAGTCGATTTTATCAATACGTGGATAAGTATTACCTTTTATCCAATCTGTAAATGTTGTGTATTTTATACCTAGAGCATGGCACATTTCATTTCTAGATTTATGATTTTTATTCATATAATACTGTATATTCTGGGACATGATTTTTTTATATTTATCTTCCGATATTTCGCTTAAGTTTGTGGCATTATTCTTTTCAGTGTGTTCCTCTAATCCCATAAGGTATTCGGGAGTGGTTTTTAATGCTTCTGCAAAAGCCTCAATTTTTGAATAGGAAATATCACTTTTGCCTAATTCTATTTTATTTATTGAAGAACGGGATTTATAACACAGTGCCTGCGCCAATTCATCTTGTGTCATATTAAGTTCTTCTCGTCTTTGTCGTATTTTAATATGTAATTCCATATAATTTTAACCTATATATTGTGAAGTTTTGTTGTTATTCTCCCTTTTCTTTCCTCTTTAAAGCCATAAGCATACTATGTACGGTTTGTAAATCTTCCGGTTCAGCATCCCTAGCAGCATCAAAGAGCAATGAAAGTTCTTTGTTATCGTATATTTCTTGTGCAATCTTACTTGTCTTAGGATTAAGATAGTAAGAATTTTCTTGCTTATCTTTTTTTTCTTCGATTAAGTCAGATTTCAAAATCCCCAAATAATCCGCAAGCATTTGGACTTTGTCCATACGTGGGAGTTTTGCACCGGTGCACCAATTAGATACGGTGGATGAACTTAATTTTAGGTCTTTCATCAAGTCCATTTGGTTTTTATTATTTAAATTCATATAATATTTTAAATTATTAGAAAAAATTCTTTTGTAATCATCATAAGCCAAAATAATCACCTCCATTTTTTCTAAATTATATTTATTCTTTCCATACATATTGTGAATTTTAATTGTTATTCTCCCTTTTCTTTCCTCTTTAAAGCCATAAGCATACTATGTACTGTTTGTAAATCCTCTGGCTCGGCATCCCTAGCAGCATCAAAAAGAAGAGAAAGTTCTTTGTTATCATATATTTCTTGTGCAATCTTACTTGTTTTTGGATTAAGGTAGTAAGATTGTTTTTGTTCGCTGCTTTTGTCTTCTATTAAATCAGAACGTTTTATGTTGAAATATCTTGCTAAAATATCTACTTTGTCCATACGTGGTAAGCGTGTACCATTACACCAAGTTGATATTGCAGATTTATTAAATCCTAGGTCATTTATCAAATCAGATTGAGTTTTTTGATGTATGTTCATATAATATTTTAAATTATTTGAAAAAATTTTTTTGTATTCATCCTCTGCCATTTTTGTCACCTCTTTCTTTAGCTTTAAATGGATTATACTACATTATGTGGAATATAACAACGCAAAAAGTAAAAAAAGTTTACAAAAAGTATTGGCATCTACAAAAAGTAGAAGTATTATGTGTTTGTAGCAAAAAATTGGTAGTAAGAAAGGAGCAAACAATAATGTTTCAGATTAGTTTGGCAGCTGCACGAGTTAATGCACAGTTAACTCAGGAAGAGGTTGCGAGAAGGATGAAAGTGACGAAACAAACTATAATAAATTGGGAAAAAGGTAGAATTGTGCCTAGAGTGCCAGAAGTAGAAATGTTATCTAAGATGTATAATATACCACAGGATTTTATTTTTTTACCCTGCTATTCTACAAATAGTAGAAGAATGCAGGATATTATAAAAGAACAGAACACATGATTAGAAATTATGTATAAATAAAAGCGAGGTGAGAGCGATGGATAAAGTAAAAGAACATAATCGTTTAGACAAGATGATTGCAAGGACAAAAGAACTCCAGAAAGAAATTGACCATAGACAAGAGGTCGAGGAAAAAGTTTTCAGACTTTTTTCTGAGGGAAAGTTTGAAGAGGGTAAAGCTCTACTTGATACATTAGATGATGGAAAGGTCAGAGAACTGATGGAAGATAATAAATATCCTGAAAAAACAATTGACCTTTATTTGAGAGTGAATTGTAAAGATAATCGTTTTCCGGATAGTCTTAATAAGATTGAGGAAGCTGTTAAAAGGATTGTTAATATGCAAAAAGCTGGTTATTACTTGAATGTTCGTATTGTTGCAAATTTATGAAAAGGAGAATTAAGACGATGAGTAGAAGAAGAAAAATGGTTAAAGTGGAGGCTGAACATCTTAATGAACTGCTTTGCAAGGAGTATCTTGTTGAGGCTGTAGCAAAGGTTGTGGGTGATGATGGAAGTAGCGATGTAAAACTTGCTCAGATAGCTGCTATTTTGCAGATGTAGACAGGCAAAGTGGACAGAGTATTCTCATAGAATTAAACAAAAGTGAAAGAGGTGGTAAGTATGGCAAAAAAGAAAAAGATAACGCATAAGATTCTTGTGCCAACTAAAGATGGTGGGTATGTAGATTTTAATGATTTGTCAGAGGAGCAGAAGCAGTACATAAGAAAACAATGCTTTACAAGGTTTGCTGACAGCTATATGGCACAGCTTGGATATACAAGAGAACAGGATGAAAACGAGATTGTTGTAAAGTAATAAAAAGGCACAGGAAAGTAGTATTCCTGTGCCAAAGCTCAAAATGTAAAGTCAGTTTAGTGGCAGACCTTACATTTCCTAAGGTGAAGAGATTTCGCTTTTTTAAGTGTAATCTTCTTAACATGTTTACTTCGTTTTAGGGTTCTGCAATTGCGGTTTGGATGATACGCATAGCTTGAACCTGGAACATAGTATACATAAGTTTTTGCCTGTACAGGTACATCAGTATATGAGATAGAACCTATTACAAGGCAAATACTTAAAGCTAATGAACAAAGTTTCTTTTTCATCTGCTCATCTCCCTTCTTTTTTGGGCTGTGGTGACAGCTCTTACTATAAGTATAGTAGATGCGCGGGTGAAAATCAAGAGAAAGGATGATTTTATGGATATCAGTTTAAAAGATTTAGCCGGTGGAGCTTTACAAGAAAAGGTCAATCAAGCATTTGAAAAGGTTATGCAGAATATGCAAGATCCTAACACTCCGTGGAAAAATAAGAGAAAGATAAATCTTATTCTTACATTTGAACAGAATGAGGATAGAACAGATTGCACCTGTGACATTTCAGTGGATATAAAGTTAGCATCTGTTAAGCCTGTAAGTACAAAGTTTAGTACACAAAGAGATTTGGTTACAGGACAGATTTATGCTGAGGAATATGGTCCGGGCATAAAAGGTCAGATGTCATTTGAAGACATAGGAGAAAATGATGTTGAAATTGATGGTCAGATTGTAGATACAGAGACTGGCGAAATTAAAGAAGGTAAAGATGTAATTGATTTTAGAAATAATGTCAAGCAGGCATAGAAAGAATGGAGGATATAAAGATGGAGAGAGAAGCATTAGAATATGCAGTAGAATTAGCAGAGCCACATGTTAAGCAAATAAATGGTGAATTTTATTCGGACAAGCTATTAAAGAGGATTGTACATAATCCAAAAGCTGAAGCTATTAAGTTTACAACGCTTCGTAGCCTTATTGATTATATTAAATCTGGTACAGATATAATGTCAGATAAGATGATTATTCATGTGGAAAGTCCAACGGTAGTAAGTTTGTATTCATGTCTTGATCTCGATAGGGGGCGTGAATATATTGCAACTGTTTATGCAGAGCTCCCTACATTTTCGTTTGGAACTTTTATTGAACATGAGAGATTTCTTATAGGAGTACAGTCAATGTTTATTTCAAACAATGATAAAGAGTTACTTTTGAAGTTTGCCGGGACAGTAGAAAATGGAACTATCGCAAATTATGGTGACGATGGGGTGACACAGAAAGCAACAATAAAAACAGGGATTGCTTCTAAGTCAGATGCTGTTATTCCAAGTCCTGTTAAATTGAGACCATATCGTACATTTACAGAGATTGAGCAACCTGAGAGTAGTTTTATTTTTCGTATGAAAGAAGCTAAATATGAAGGGATTCAGTGTGCTTTGTTTGAAGCAGATGGTGGAATGTGGAAACTGCATGCGATGGAGAATATTAAGGAATATCTTGAAGAACAGTTGAATGATATCGCAGGATTTACAATTATTTCATAAGGAGATAGGTTTGCACAATGACAATAACCATTATCATTCCGGTGATCCATTCTTTGTAGTTACATGCCACAATTGTGGTCGTAAAGTTTGGAGTACCAGGCGAGTGAATGAAAAGTGCAGTAAGTGTGGTAGTGGTGCAGTGGAAACAGAGGCACCATGCCACACGATTGAAGAACATAAAGGGAGATGTAATGAGGAGAGATGATAAGCCTTTGAAAAGGCTAAACCGGTTTAAATACCGGGAGTTAAATTATTTTTGTTATCAATATAATTTATGGAAAGCTCAGATAAGAGATATTGAGGGTGAAATAGGTATTTCGGGTGTGAATTATGACGGGATGCCTCATGCTCATAATAATGAGTCTCCAATTGAAGATGTGGCTATTAGACTTGCTTTACTTAGCAGTAAAGTGGAGTTGATTGAGAAAGCTGCAAGACTGACAGATGCGGAGCTTGCCGGTGCGATTCTTAGATATTGTACAACACCGGGCATGAATTTTCAGCAACTTTGTAGAAGAGAACATGTGCATTGCAGTCAGGCAACTTTTTATAGAAAGAGAAGTGAGTTTTTCTGTAAGTTGGACGAACTCAAGGAAGAAAGTTTTTATTCAGAGATGCCCAGAAAATACAGGGTAGTAGAAAAACATCGTAGAGGTAAGTGGACCTCATGATATTTATTATTTTTTGTAATTAGCTTGTATATTTTACTTCAACTATTCGGGGAAAATATATGGGTTAATATAATATATTTTTTATTTTTTGGTGTGTATGCTTTTAACTGAGAAATCAGGGGGAGTATATGTGCCGTAATTAAGGGAAGGTGCCGGCTATTCGGACGGTGTCAGTTGGTCGGATGTCTTCCTTGCCTTTGTAAAATAAACCTGTTTGATTAGATTTAGGAGGACGCACCATGAACCGAAAAGAGGGTATTGATTACTTTCCGGTAAAATGTGCGGCTGATAAAAACATTGAACTTGTAACAGCAGAGTGTGGGTTAAAGGCACACGCCGTCATATATGCGTTACTTCAGGAGATATACGGAGTACATGGTTATTATTGTGAATGGCAGCGAGAGAAAGCGTTGTCACTTTCGTCACGAATGTTTGGCGGGGGTGACAGGGCGGTCAATCGCATAAATGAAATAGTGAACTGCTGTGCAAGGTGGGGTGTCTTTTCATTGGAACAGCTTGAGCAAAATAGAATTTTAACTTCCGAGGAAATTCAGGAAAATTTTCTTTTTGCAACCAAAAGAAGAAAAGCTGTAAAAATGAAGAGAGCATACCTCTTAGTTAAAGTCGCCCTTTTATCAGATAATGTAATCATTTTAGACGAAAATGTAGACATTTTGGACGAAAATGCAGACATTTTAAAACATAGTAAAAGTAATAGTAAATATACTAACACTCTATCTATAGTGCCAACGCTTCAAGAGGTAAAAGATTATGTTGCAAATAACAGCTTAAAAATAAATCCTGAGAAGTTTTTTGAATATTATGACCGTATTGATTGGAAAGACAAGTACGGCAGGAGAATCAACTGGAAGAGTGTAGCAGATTATTGGAATAAAACAGAGAGGGAAGACAAGAAGCCAACATATGCTGCAAGTTCCAATAATCATTATTCAGGGAAAAAGAAAAATCAGTTTAACTTGTTTAATCAAAGAAATATAAGTTCATCAGATATGAATGAGCTTGAACAGCGTTTGTTGCAACGTGGCTGATTTGTCGGATTCCGACAGGTAAGAAATTTTGACAGCAAAAAAGTTTTAAATGCACTTTTACATATAGCTGTAGGAAAATTAACATCACAAATAAAGCTGGGAGTATGGTGCAGCTCCCGGAAAGGAGCAGGAATGAAACAGACAAAGAAAAAAAGTAAATGTATAGGATGTGGAAAGCAATTTACTGTTAATGCGAGAAATCAGCATTATTGTTCCGTTGAATGTCGTGAGTATGAGCGTAAAAAAAGACATGCACAGATGTATAAAAAAAGAAAAACACAGAAAAAGGCAAAAAGAGTGGAGGAAAAGAAAAAAGAAAAGCATATGGGAGAGCTTGCAAGCTTTAATGACAAAGCAAAGAAACTTGGACTTTCATATGGCCAGTATATGATTTTTTTACAGACGGAAAAGGATAGAGAGGAAAGAGCAAAAATAAGCTGAAACAAAGAAAATTGGAGGATGTTGATATGTTTAATAAATTGTTAATTAAGATTATAAAAAAGTTTGATTATGTGAAGAACTTGGAAATAAATGTGGAACAGCTCAAGGCGGTAGAAACAAGACTTCGTGAAGAAAAAGGGGATGCGGTGAGAGAAAAGAACCGATTAGCGTTGAAGGTGAAATACATGGAAAGTGTAGTGATTGATTTAATAGAAAATCCGCATATGATATTTACAGATGAACAGGGAAAGTTTATAAGCATTGATGAAGCTGCACTTAAAGAAAACGAAAATAAACATGTTATGTGTGTTCACTCATTTCCGCTAAATCGTATTGTATTGCGGGTTAAGGAGGGGAATGCAGAATGATAGATGAAAAAATAGTAATAAGGGATATTGAGAACAGAATAGATACATTTGTAAAGCAGTACCCAAAGGAAAAGGATTGTAGGTCGGTGCAGGTGCAAAGAGAATTTATACATATACTTGAACTTGCGGCAAAGAAGCAGAAAGCGAAAGAACATGAACGTATGCTGAGTATAGAGAGTGAATTATTAGGCACGCTGAATGATATGAAAGATTCAAAAGTCGCATTTTGTGACAAGCAGGGCGGTAAATGTGAATTATATGAAAGTTGTTTTAAATGTGCTGTTGCAGGAATAGTTGATGTAGTCAAAAGGCTGGAAGAGGAAGCTGAGTATTCGAGTGCAGATTTTGACGGATATGTAAAAGAGGTTGCACCGTATTTGGATGCTGAGTATGATGATATTTTTTATGCTGGGCTAAAGCGGGCTATTATGGTAATCAGGGCGGCTTGCAGAGAGAAGATGGGAGAGAAATATGATTAACGGAGAACTGATAGTTGACAATTTCGCCGGTGGTGGTGGTGCTAGTACCGGCATTGAGATTGCAACGGGAAAGAGTGTTGATATTGCTATAAATCATGACCTAGAAGCAATTCGGATGCATAAAGCAAATCATCCGCATACAAAACATTATTGTGAAAATGTATGGGAAGTTGACCCTGTTAAAGTTTGCAAAGGGCATCCGGTAGGTCTTGCCTGGTTCTCTCCTGATTGCAAGCATTTTAGCAAGGCAAAAGGCGGCAAACCGAAGGACAAGTTTATTCGTGGACTTGCATGGGTAGCTTGCAGATGGGCTGGGTTAGTCAGACCCAGAGTCATAATGCTGGAAAATGTTGAGGAATTTAAGACATGGGGACCACTTAACAGAGGTCATCATCCAATCAAATCAAAGCAAGGCAAGACTTTTGAAAAGTTTGTGCAACAGCTTACAGATTTGGGATATGAAGTGCAATTTCAAGAGCTTGTGGCAGCAGATTACGGTGCACCAACTATGCGAAAAAGATTTTTTATGATTGCTCGTTGTGATGGTAAACCTATCATATGGCCAGAACCAACACACGCACCTAGAAACAGTCAAGAGGTAAAGGAAGGATTGCTAAAACCTTATGTCGGAGCATATACACAGATTGATTTCAGCCGACCATGTCCCTCTATCTTTGACACATCACAGGAGATTAAAGGAAAATATGGTATTCGTGCAGTTCGTCCGCTTGCGCCAAAAACAATGCAACGAATTGCAAGAGGCTTGAAAAAATTTGTTTTGGATAATCCAGAGCCTTTTATCATTCAGTGTAATCATGGTGGAGAGCGTAGGCAAAACGATATCAAAGAGCCGCTGCCAACAATAACTGGAAAGCATGGATATGGAATAGTGGAACCTAAGCTTGCGCCATATATGGGTACCAATACAACAAACCATTCGAATAGATATGGGTTAGTTACATCGTTCTTACATAAATATTATGACGGTGGGTATACTGGAGCTGGTGATAGTGTTGAAAATCCATTGCCAACGGTTACAGCATGGGATCATAACAGTGTAGTGACAGCAAATCTTATTCAGATGAATAACCATTGTGATGGAAGAAATATAAGAGAACCACTTCCAACAATTACAGCAGGAGATGGACATTTTGGAGAAGTCAGAGCATTTTTACTGAAATATTACGGAAATGGAACTGCTCATAGTATTAAGGAGCCATTAGATACTATTACTTCAAAGGATAGATTCGGACTTGTGACTATAAAAGGTGTGGATTATAAGATTGTTGACATTGGTTTGAGAATGTTGGAGCCAAAGGAATTGTATGGATGTCAAGGGTTCCCAGATGATTATATTATCGACCACGATTTTGAGGGACATAAATATCCAAGAAGCGAGCAGGTAAGAAGATGTGGAAATGCAGTGTGTCCGCCAATACCAGCAGCATTAGTGCGGTCTAATCTTCCGGAGCTGTGTGTTGCGGAGAGAATGCCGAATATCACGAAAGATAGAGTGGAAACCGAAGAAAACGGACAGTTAGCATTTGCGTGAGGAGGAAAGATTGTATGAGAGAACGGCCAATTTTATTCAATACCGAAATGGTGAAAGCCATTCTGGACGGAAGAAAGACATGCACACGACGATTAGTAAAATTTCTTCCTGGGAAAAATCCACAGTGGACTGGATATATTAAGGATGGACTGATGCTGTATAACGGCAAAAATGAGCCGTGTATCAGAAAAGCACTATATCAACCGAGCGATATCCTTTATGTCCGGGAAACATTTATTCAGGCAGCAGCTCACACCTTTTGGTACAAGGCAGATGATAAATCATGGATGTCTAAAGATTTACTTTGGAAACCGTCAATCCATATGCCGAAGGAAGCTGCAAGGATATGGTTAAAAGTTACGGATGTGAGAGTGGAGCGGTTGCAGGAGATTGACGAGGATGGAGCGTGGGATGAAGGCTTTAGATTTAAACCGCCGTGCTTGACCAGAGTATCAGCAGATGGACATACTTGCGATCTTGATGGTCCGTGTACGAGCCATATTAAATATTGCGACATGACTATGGGGGAGTTGTTTGGTAGAGAGTTATGGGACAACACCATCAAGAAAACAGACATTGATACATACGGATGGGATGCCAACCCTTATGTGTGGGTAATTGAATTTGAACGGTGCGAAAAGCCGGGAAAGGAGTAGATGCAATAATGATAATTAAAATTAAAGATAATATTGACCTTGAAGAACTTAGAAAATTTGGATTCAAAAAAGGTATTGAGTGGGCAGAAGCAGGTGAAAGATGTTTAAAGGGAATTGGATATAAGTATCAGCATGAGTGGTGGCATAAATTTTTAATGGATGAAGAGGATGAAACAAAGATTGCATACATTTCTGAAGAATACGATATTCCGAGTGTGCAGATTTCTATTAGAACGGGGAAGAGAGATATATACATTGAGGCTGCAGTAGAAGGAACTTACCATATTGGAGGAAGTGATTTTGATGTTGTGACAGAAACAATAATGCGATTAACAGAAGCTGGATTTCTGGAAATCAAAGATTAAGATGCTATCGGAATAAGCTGTATTGAAGCAGAGGATAATGGAAAAGAAGTGTTGCATCCATCTAAGATGACAGATATTGATGTTTCAAAAGGAACATTTAATAAAGATGGAATAAGTATTGTGTCTTTGGTTGATGTTGATTTAACGGCATATAGAAGAATTTTAGATAATAAGACGGTTCGTAGAAATGTAACATTACCAAATTGGTTAAATCAGGAAGCAGAAAAATCACATATCAATGTTTCTAAAGTATTGCAGGAAGCATTAATGGCAAGATTAGGAGTATCAAGATAATGAAATGTAACTATTGGTTTCAACAGTATGAAGTGTGCTATTTCCGTGCTGTACTTGTACTATTAACTATGTTATTATTTTTACAATGCAAAAAGTAAAGTTAATCTAGGCGGTCGAAAGACCGTCTTTTAAAAAAAACAAAATAAATTTAAAAAGCTATTGACATAAGGGTAACCTTATAGTATAATATAATTGTAGCAAGGGAATGGCAGGAAAGGAGATAGAAATGGAGAACGAAGAAATGAACTTAGCGGAATTATTAAAAGATACAGCAGAGGAAAATCAAACAAGAAAAATCTTAGCAATCTTGGAAGAAAGCAAAGACTTACAAGACGCAAAGGAAAAAGTAAAAGCCCTACTTAAAAAGTAGAGCTTATACAATCCAAACCGAGGGCAGACCTACAACTTCCTGCTATCTGTCCTTGGTATAAAAATAATAGCAGGAAAATAAAAAAAAGTAAAGAGGTGATATGATGCCAACAGCACAGACAAAGGCGACTGACAAGTGGCAGAAAAAAGCCGGATATATGACAAAGGGATTTAAGTTAAAAAGAGAGTTAGCTGACGAATTTAAAGAAGCATGTGAGAAAGCGGGAGTGAGTCAGGCGTCACAGATTTCCAAAATGATGCGTGAGTTTATAGATGAGCAGAAATAAAAAAATTTATAAAATTTCAAAAAAATGAGAATCACACGAAGCAATTCTGTGATATAATGCTAATATCGCAAGAGTAGGAACAGTAGTTTTGATTAAGGAGAGGATGCATATCTTCTCCTTTTTTTCTACACTTATAACGGTTATTGTACTGTTGGGAGGTGGTTGGTTGAATACTGTTGAGCCTATCAGAGATTTAGATGTTGTGATGGATATTGCTGAATACCTAAAGGGTAAGAGCGATAGAGATTATGTGATGTTTATGTTTGGTATATACACGGGATTGAGAATATCTGATATTTTAAAGTTTCGTGTGCGTGATGTCAGAGATAAAGATGCCGTTTATATCAGGGAGAAAAAGACTGGGAAAGAGAAAAGATTTCCTATCAATGTAGAGCTTAAGCCTGTTATAAAAGATTATATATATGGCAAGGATGATTATGAGTATCTGTTTAAGTCTCCAAGAGGCAACAGACCGATTACCAGACAGCAGGCTTACAACATTCTATCTGAAGCAGGCAGACAATTTGATATTGATAAGATAGGAACGCATACTCTTAGAAAGACATTTGGGTATCATATGTACCAGCAGACGCATGATGCAGTGACGATAAAGGAGATACTTAACCATTCAGATATATCAATTACACTCAGATATATTGGAATAAATCAGGATAATAAGGACAAAGCAATAAAGAATTTATCATTTAAGAAGCGAAAAAGGTAGCTTCTTTTTTTATTATATGCGGTATTTGACATATTAAAGGTGTGTCAAATGAGGGTAAATAATTTTGTTGCACTCTAATGAAAGAACACAGATAAAGATGATTTGACAAAATATAAAGATATGTCAAATGAGTGAGGTTGAGAGATGGCTAAAGAATATGCGTATAAATTTTATCAAAGCAAAGCTTGGAAAGACTGTAAGCGGTCTTTTATAAGTGAGAGGATTGCGGTCGATGGAGGTATGTGTCAGGAATGTGGTAAACAGCTTGGATATATCGTACATCATCGTACACACATTACACCTGAGAACATATTAAATCCTGATATTACTTTAAATCATGGCAATTTAGAGTATGTCTGTAAGGATTGTCATGATAAGTTCGATGGGCATGGAGTTAATAACAAGAGACAGGGCTTGCTTGTCATGTTCGATGAGAACGGACAGCCGATAGCAAAGCTCTAACCCCCCTGTTTATTGGTGTTTGGGGCGTTTTAAAAACACCGGTAGCCTAGATTGATTTGAAACGCAGGTCATTTCACAAGGGGGGTGTGGTATCAGGAGGTGAGAATAGAGTGGTAACACCGGAAGAAATTGAAGAGGAAGCAATGCGGAGGGATGAAAAAGCAGACAGTATTTCTCAGTATTTAGACAAACAAAAGCGGGTGAAAAAAGAAGTTGCAAGATTGAAGCGGTTGTTTAAGGAGATTGACGAGAACAAAAAGAAACTTGTCTTTGCTACTATTGATGATGTTGCTTTTATGAGTATCACGATGCAGGACCTCAGGGAAAATATCATTCGTGACGGAACTACAGTGGAATACAAGAATGGCGAAAATCAATACGGAACTAAACAGAGTCCTGATGCACAGCTTTATTTACAGTTTTCTCAGAAACAGACCCAGGCAATGAAGATATTGCAGGATTGTCTTCCGAAAACGAAAGCCGTTGAGGTTGTAGAGAAAGACGATGGCTTTGATGAGTTTGTTGGAGGGCGTGAGGATGTATGAGAAGATATTGTTTAGATTACAATCCTATCCTTGAGTATTTTGACAGGATTGAAAAAGGTGAGATTAAAGTATCAAATAAGATATACAGATGGTACAAGTATCTTGCATGGCATATTAAAAATCCGGATGAATATCATTACTCGGCAAAGAGAGCAAATCATATTTTGGAGTTTGCGGAAAACTATTGTAAATTGTCAAAACATAAAAAGGGAACGACAAATGATGTTCGTTTAGAATTGTGGGAGCAGGCACATTTGGCAGCAGTGTTTGGCTTTATTGATGATAATGGAAACAGACAGTGCAGAGAGTCAATTTTTATCGTTGGTAAGAAAAATGGTAAATCACTGCTTGCGTCTATCGTTGGTCTGTATCTGCTGATTGCGGATGGGGAGCCGGGTGCAGAGATATATGCTGTTGCGACTAAGAGAGAACAGGCAAATATCATTTGGGAAGAAGCAAAGAGAATGGTGCTTAAATCGGCGGCACTTCGCAAAAGGATAAAGCCGCTTGTGTCAAAGCTGTCCAGTGAGGAGTTTAATAATGGTGTGTATAGACCACTTGCATCTGACAAAGATAGTCTTGACGGTCTGAATGTTCATGGCTGTATGATGGATGAAATTCATCAGTGGAAGAATGGCAAAGCATTGTATGACATTATGGCAGATGGTGTGACGGCTAGAGACCAGCCGCTTATATATATCACATCTACGGCAGGAACTATCAGGGAAGATATTTACGACCAAAAATATGATGAAGCTGAGAGAGTTATCAATGGTCTTTTTGATGATAACGGCTATAAAGATCCACATTTGTTCCCGTTTATTTATGAGCTTGACAGCCGTAAGGAATGGGTTCAGGAAGATTGCTGGATTAAGGCAAACCCCGGCTTGGGAACCATCAAGAATAAAGATACACTGAGAGACAAAGTAAGAAAAGCTCAGGAAAATCCGCTTCTTGTAAAGAACCTTGTTTGCAAAGAGTTTAATATCAGAGAGACATCATCAGAGAGCTGGCTTAATTTTGAAGATATTGATAATAACGCATTATTTGATATAGCAGAGCTTAAACCAAGGTATGGAATAGGCGGCTGCGACTTGTCATCAACCAATGACCTGACAAATGCAACAATGCTTTTCATGGTGCCCGGTGATGATAATATCTATGTTGAGCAGATGTACTGGATTCCGGAAGATTTGGTGGAGCAAAGAGTAAAAGAAGATAAAATTCCTTATGATTTATGGATTGAACAGGGGTGGATGAGAACCTGTCCCGGAAATAAAATACATTACAAGTATGTGGTCGAGTGGTTTAAAGAAATGCAGCTTGAAAAAGATATTTATCTTTTCAAGGATGGCTATGACGCATGGAGTGCAACATATTTTGTTGAGGAAATGAACGACACATTTGGCCGCAGCGTTATGGAGCCGGTGGCACAGGGAAAGAAAACTTTATCTTCTCCAATGAAATCATTGGGTGCTGACCTTAAGGCAAAGAGAATTATTTACAACAACAATCCGGTGCTTAAATGGTGCATATGCAATACATCTGTTGATATTGATAAAAATAATAATATCCAGCCTTGTAAGGGTACAAGTCCTACAAGGAGAATTGACGGTCTTGCCGGTCTGCTGGATGCGTATGTTATGCTTGAAAATCACCTTGAAGAATATCTGTCTCTTATATAAATTTTTGGAAGGGAGAAATTGTGGGAATTTTTAGTAGATTTAAAAATGTAAGTAAGAAAAGCTCTTTCCAAATGATTACCGATGTCGGCAATGGATTTTATGCGTGGAATGGTAAGCTGTATCAGTCTGATGTAGTGCGTTCATGTATAAGACCAAAGACCAAGGCTATAGGTAAGGCGGTGGCTAAACATATCCGGGAAACATTTAAAAAAGATGGGTCAAAGGATATTGCTGTAAATCCCATGCCATACATAAAAAATCTTTTGGAAGAACCTAATGAGTATATGTCCGGGCAGATGATGCAGGAGAAAGTTGCAAATCAGCTTGCTCTTAATCATAATGCTTTTATTTTGATAATAAGGGATGATTTTGGTCTGCCCTGTGGCTTATATCCGATACCGGCTGCATCTGTTGATGCAAAATATTATAATCAGGTGCTTTATCTTAAATTTTATTTTCAAAATGGCAAGTGGATGGAAATACCGTACACGGACATTATTCATTTGCGTGAAGATTATTGCGATAACGATATATTTGGTGAACCGCCGGGAAAAGCACTGGTGGAACTTATGAATGTTGTGACTACATCGGACCAGGGAATTATCAAGGCTGTTAAAAATGGTGCTGTAATAAGGTGGCTGCTCAAATTTAGTTCCACATCGTTAAGACCTGAAGATACACAGGAGCAGGCAAGGCAATTTGCTGAGAATTATTTAAATACAGCTTCAAAATCGTTTGGAGTGGCAGCAGTTGATTCTAAAGCGGAGGCACAGCAGATAAAACCTAATGATTATGTACCCAATGCGGCGCAGACGGATAGAACCATACAGAGAGTGTATGGTTTTTTTAACACAAATGACAAGATTGTTCATTCAAATTATGACGAGGATGAGTGGATTTCATACTATGAGGCTGCGATAGAGCCTATCATATGCCAGATGGCAAATGAATATACAAGAAAACTGTTTTCAAGAAAGCAGAGAAATTGTGGGAATAAAATCATATTTGAAAGCAGCAATCTTACTTTTGCAAGTATGAGTACAAAACTGCAGCTTACTTCTTTTGTTGACAGAGGAATAATGACCATAAATGAGGTCAGACAGTACCTTAATCTTGCACCTGTTCCGGGTGGAGATGTTGCACTGCTCAGAAAAGATACCGGAAAGCTGAAAGAGGGAGGTGGAAGTGATGGTGAAGATTGATGCAAAAGGAACTATTGTAAACAATGATGATAAGTGGATATATGACTGGTTTGGCTATGATGCTTTTTGTCCGAAAGATATTGATAAACAGCTTGAGGATGCAAATGGTGATGATGTAACTATCGTTATTAACAGCGGAGGTGGTGATGTTTTTGCCGGTTCTGATATGTCTTATAGTATCAGTCAATATAATGGTAATATTCAGGCGGATATAAGCGGTTCATGTTGTAGTGCTGCAAGCATCGTGGCGTGTGCAACAGGTCATGTGAGAGCATTTCCGACTGCAATGTATATGATTCACAATGTTTCAAGCGGTGCAAGAGGCGATTATCATGATATGGATAAACAGTCGCAGATATTACAGACAGCAAACAGAGCCATATCAGCTATTTATCAGCAGAAAACAGGCAGGAGCGAAAAAGAACTGCTTGACTTGATGGATAGAGAGTCATGGTTTGATGTAAAAACGGCTATGAAATATGGTTTTGTTGATGAATTGATAGAAACAGGCAAAAGCGGCAATATGCCGTTTAGCATAAATAACGCATTTGGTGGAATCATACCGGATGAAACAAAGGCGAAGATAAGGAATCTTATCAAAGGTGCAGAAACAGGAAGTCTTGCTGATAAATCAAGTGAGGCTTTTTTTGTTGCTAAGGAAAAAATCAAAATTTTAAGAATGAAAGGGGAAATTTAAACATGAAATTTATGAATGTAATCAAAAATTTTAAAAGCAGACAGGATTATGTTGATTATCGTAATCAGATGCTTGATGAAGCCACACAGTTTCTTGATGATGGCAAGATGGACGAGTATAAGGCAAAGCTGGAGGATGTTGAAACTCTTGACGATGAATATACTCAGTACACAGAGGCGAAAGCCAATGTTGAATCAATGAAAGGTGCTGTTAAAGTGCCAAATGTACTCAGTAATGCGGCTCATGCAGGTACTAAAGATGGAATTGTGGCTTCTGTGGGTGATATTGTCAAAGAAGATCCTACAAACAGTATCGAATATCGTTCTGCCTTTATGAATTATGTGCTGCATGGTGAGAAGATGTCTGCAAATCTTACAAATAGTGATGAAGTTACAACTACTTCAGATACGGGTGCAGTTATTCCGAATACAATTCTTAATAAAATTGTTGAGAAAATGGAAAAGACAGGTGACATTCTTAACAAGGTTACAAGAACTTTTTACAAAGGCGGTGCGACAGTCCCTACTTCGGCTGCGAAACCTGTTGCAACATGGACTACTGAAAGAGGAAAGACAGATAAGCAGAAGAAAACACTTGGCTCTATCACTTTCAGTTATTTCAAGTTAAAGTGTGTTGTTGCGGTTTCGATTGCTGTTGATACCGTAACGCTTGATGTGTTTGAGAGAACTCTTACAAGCAATATCGCAGAGGCAATGGTTAAGGCATTAGAAAAGGCTATTATTGCAGGAGAGGGTGCATCTGCAAATCAGCCTGAGGGTATTTTGTCAGATGCCGTTGAAGTAGTAGAGGGTCAGAAAGTTGAAATTGCAAAGGGTAAGGATATTACATTTAAAAACTTATGTGATGCAGAGGGAAAACTTCCGGCTGCTTATGAGTCTGCTGAATGGTATATGACTAAGAGTACATACTTTAATCAGATTGCAGCTATGACAGATACAAGCGGCCAGCCTATTGCCCGTGTTAATGCCGGAGTTTCCGGAAAGCCTGAGTACAGAATACTTGGCAGACCTGTAAACTTTGTGTCATCTGAGTATATGTCAGATTTTTCTTCAACTGTTTCAGCAGATACGGTAGTAGCTTTTATGTTCCGTATGGAGGACTATATGCTTAATACTAATCTTAATGTAACGGTTAAGCGTTATGAAGATCATGAAACAGACGACCAGATGACAAAGGCTATTATGATGGCAGATGGAAAGGTCGTTGACAAAAATTCGCTTGTTGAGGTCATTCAAAAAAACTTATAGTCCCTAACACAATTTCAACATATACAGAGCAGGAGCTTGAGGAGATGACTATATCGGACATAAAGGCTCTTGCTGATGAACAGGGCTATAGTGTTAGCGGTAATGTGAAAAGTCTTATTATAGAGAGTTTTCTTGAAGCCCAGGAAAAAGCAGTCAAGGGGGTGTAATATTTGACGGATTTTGGAGAGAAAATCAAAAAGAGCCTGAGAATAAAGCACAGTTCCCTTGATGATGAGATTGAAAGCAATATTGAGATATGTCTGCTTCTGCTCAGAGGAGTAGGCATATCAGAAGAAAAAGCATGTGCTGATACACAGGATATGCTTATATTTAAGGCTTGCGAATTGTATTGTAAGTGGCAGTTTAACTTTGATAATCAGGCTGAACGATTTGAGAAAGCATTTGAAGGACTTCGTGATTTTCTTTCGCTTGGGGGTGAATACACAAATGGAAGCACTGAATGATATTCTTTTTCTTATAAGTGAAGGGGAAAAGAAAGAAGATGAGGATGGTTTTGAGGTGGAAGTACCCGGAGAGGAACTGGAGGTTTTTTGTGCTGTCAAGTCGGTAAGACAGAGTGAGTTTTATAATGCTTTGAGAAATAATAAAAAGGTTGTGCAGGTCTTTAAAGTAGCTTTTGATGATTATTCAGGACAAAATAATGTGAAATACGATGAAAAATTGTACAAGGTAGAAAGAACATATCGTACAGACGAGTATTACATTGAATTGTCATGCAGTGAGGTAGAATAATGGCGGTATTTGATTTTGATTTCCCGAATGATATGTTTGACGATGTTTTAAATATATTTGATGAGACAGCTCCAAAGATGATAGATGAGGCATTGCCGATTTATGAGAGTGCGGTCAAAAGTGAGTTGCAGCCACACCGGGATACAGGTGAACTTATAAGTTCTATCAAATGTAAGAAAGCAAAGAAAACTGTAAACGGTGCATACATCGGCTATCTGACAGCGGAGGGGGCTTCAACAAAATCTACTTACACCCGTGAAAACGGAAAAGTTGAACCGTTTAGAAATTATCAGAAAGCACTTGCACTTGAATACGGCAACAGTCATCAGCCGGCAAGACCTTTTATGCAGTCTGCTGTGAATAGCAGTGAGGACAAGGTTTTAGAGAAAATGCAGGAAGTTTTTAACAGGGGGATAAGATGAGTGTTCTTGGTGATTTGAAAACTGCCTTGAAATCCGTATGCACAGAGGTTGCTATGGATGTTTATGACGGAAAGGCAGACACATACATTGTTTACAATGTGGCAGCAGAACAGCCGGGGGGATTTGCAGATGATAACCCGGCTGTGAATGAAATGTATTTTCAGGTACATCTTTTTGTACCTTTAAATAAAAATTATCTCAATATGCAAAAGGCTATTAAAACCGCTTTATTTTTAAGCGGTTTTTCTTATCCAAAAGTTGCCTTAAATACTGTTGAGAGAGATGTTAAAAAAAGACACATATGCTATGAGACAAACATAGCGGAAAGCGAGGTTTAAATGGCACAGGTAGGTTTAAAATCATTTTTACATGGTGAGTTAAAGGATGGTAAGTACAAAGCACCGTCCAAACTTGCGGGAGCGATTGAGTTTAAAGAAAACTTAAATTCTAACGATGCGAAACTTTATGCGGATGATGTATTGCAGGACAGCGACAGCTCAGTAACAGGCGGTGATATAACGCTTGGTATTGATGATGACGATCCTGCTATCTTTGGCCCGCTTCTTGGACAGAAGAAAAACAGCATTGCATTAAGCGGTGGAGACTCGAAAACAGTTGATGTATATGATGCTACAAGCAATGATGAGCCTATAGCGGTAGGATTTGGCTATATAAGCAAGAAAAATGGTGGAAAGTATAAAGTTGTTTTTTATCCGAAAGTTAAATTTGCACCGTATTCTGTTGATGCAAAGACTAAAGAGGAAAAGTTGGAATATACAACACCATCTGTTGTAGGTACTATTTACCCTGATGAGCAGACAGGGCTTTACAGAAGAACGGCTGTTGTTGAGTTGGAGGCAGATGCCGTAGCTGCTCTTAAAGCATTATTTACACCGACAGCGGAGTAGTTTTGTTATTTTTTGAAAAGTTGTATGCTGCATTGCCGGGCAGTGCGGCATATTTTGATGTGAAAGGATGGTGAGGTTATGAGAATATTTAATCTGAGCATTGATGGGAAGACTTATCCGGCTTGTTGTGGGATAAGAGCACTTGCACAGCTTCAGAAAAAGTATGGAAGTCTAAAAGAGTTTGAAAATAAGATATTTTCACGGAGTGATGATACTGAGAAAAGTGAAAATTATCTGGATGAAATTGATTATCAGGCATTGCTTGATACTACAATGCTTTTCCTTGAGGAAGGTGCAGAGGCTACAGGGAAGAAAGCTCCTGGTAAAAAGATTGTGTATGCGGTTTCTAATCCGGCAAAACTTGCAACAGAAATTTTTACTACATATGCAGGTTCAATGTTTCCGGAAAATGAGAACGATGAAAAAAACTCGGAGAGCCAGACGGAGGGAGAATAAATTTCGTCTGGTATAAATTTATTGCAAAGACAAAACTTGGATGCTCTGAGGCAGAATGTAATTTTCTGTCAATCGGGGAATTTTCTGATCTGTACTATGAATATAAGAATGTATTTGACCTTGAAATGAGCATGCTTGCATCTTCAATCTGCAATATGTTTGCAGGAGGCTCTGCAAATACATATGAGAAGATGATAACCAGTGCAGAGGAAAGAGAAGAAATCATTAACTTTTAGGAGTGATAAGATGGCGAATAAAAATAAAATTGGTGCTTCAATAGTGCTTGAAGGTGAGAAAGAGTTTAAAGCAGCGGTTACGGCTTGTAATAAACAGCTTTCATCAATGAAATCAGAACTTGGGCTTGTTAAAGAGAAGTATGCTGAGAATGCGAACAGTCTTGAAGCACTTCAGGCAAAGCATAAAGTGCTTTCTCAGGTACTTCAGGCACAGAGAAGTAAACTTGATGCTACAAAAAATGCATATGTGCATAGTAGTGAGTCACAGAAAAAGGTTGCAGACGGTCTTGAAAAATTAAAGGCAGATTATAAAAATGCACAAGCTGAGATGGATAAAATGAAAAAATCCGGGACAGCTACGGATGCGGAGCTTGATAAACAGCAGAAAACTGTTGATGAACTTGCAGATGCAATAAAAAAGGGTGAGAGAAATTATGAAGCCGCCGGCAGCAGAGTAGAAAACTGGAAAAATAAGTTAAATACTGCGGAAGCACAGACTATCAGAGCAAACAGAGCCTTGAATACAAATGATAAGTATATGAAAGAGGCTAAAAACTCGGCAAATGGCTGTGCAACATCAATAGATCAATACGGAAAATCAGTCAGGGAAGTAAGAGTTAATGTTGAACAGCTTGGAGAGAGCAACAGACAGGCTTTTAATAATCTTGCAGACCAGATAGTTGCATCAGGAGTAAAAGAAAAGGTCGAGGACATAGCAAAAACTTTATATGAATGTTCTGAAAGTGCTGAAAAGTTTGAAAGTGCATCAGCAAAGGTTAGTACCATTGCTGATACATCGAAAAAATCAATGGGGACACTTAACAAGGAGATGCTTGACCTGTCTACAAAGACAGGAACGGCGGTGACGGATATAGCTGAGTCAACATATCAGGCTATATCAGCGAGTGTTGATACATCAAAGGCGGTGGAAACAGTAGGTGAAGCCACTAAACTTGCAAAAGGGGGATTTACTGACAGTACAACGGCTATTGATGGTCTTACAACGGTTCTTAATTCTTATGGAAAAAGGGTTAAAAATGCATCGGAGGTAGCAGATGTTTTTTTAACTACACAAAATTTAGGAAAAATATCAGTAGATGAAATTGCTTCTAGTATTGGTAAAGTAGCTACAAATGCAGCAAACTATGGGATGTCATTGCAAGATTTGGGAACGGCATATATACAGATTACTAAAAATGGTATTGAAGCAAGTGAAGCTACAACTTACATTAAGTCATTAATGAAAGAACTGTCAAAGCAGGGACAGAAAGTTGCATTAACTTTACAGACTGAGACAGGAAAATCATTTGCAGATTTGATGAATGAAGGGAAATCTTTGGGTGATGTTATTGGAATTTTAAGTGACAGTGTAGGTGGTGACATAACAGCATTTTCCAATCTTTTCAGTCGTCAAGAGGCGGCAACGGCAGCTACGATTCTTTTAAATGCAGGGACAAAAGAATATAATCATACTTTAAAAAATGTTAAAAATAGTGCTGGTGCTGCAGATGAAGCTTATAAAAAGATGTCTAACACATCAGAAACAGCTAAACAGAAAATGGTAAATGGTATTGAGAATTTAAAGATTGCTATTGGAACACAGCTTAATGAGTCTCTTGACGGAATGTATCAGCATGGACAGAAGGCAATTTCGTGGGCTATGGAGTTTATTGAGAAAAATCCAGATGTAGTAAAGGCGGTTGTTTCGCTTACGGCATCGTTGGCTACATTAACAACAGCATTTGTGGGTGTTACAGTGGTAAAGACTGTAACTCCGCTAATTACAGCTTTTGGAGCTGCACTTATGGCTAATCCTATTTTGTTAGCGGCAACAGCACTTGCTACACTTACTGCTGGGATAGTTACTTATCAGTTGCAAACGAAAGAGGCTACAAGTGAAATTCAGAAAGCAATCCAGACAGAGCAAAAAGCAATTGATAAGTTAAATGAGAAAACTAGAGTTATAAAAGAAAGTGTACAGACTGCAAAAGATAATTATTCATCTGCACAGGAAAATGTTGCAGTAATGGACAAGCAGGCTGAAAGACTTATGAAACTAAATTCCCTTGAGAATCTTAATAGTTCTCAAAAGATTGAGATGAGAACGATAGTTAAATCATTATCTGCACAGGTTCCTGAGTTATCAAAAGCATTTGATGAAGAAACAGGTATATTGAAAGCTTCAAATAAACAAATAAAGGAATGGGTAAGCAATAGCGAAAAATATTATATGGCTCAGGCGGCACAAACAGAATTAACAGAGCTTTATAATCAACAGGAAAAAGCAAGCTTAGCCCTTTCACAAGCTAATGATAAGCTTACTAAGTCAAACAATAAATTGAATGCTTCAAAAAATGCGGCTAAACAGGCGGAGAGTGAATGGAGAAACAGTTCTATTTTTGATTCAGATCATTATGAAAAACATCAGAAATGGATAGAAGCGCAAAAGAAGTATGCTGAGGAACTTGAGAGAAGCAAAAAAACATCTGCTGGATTAAATAAGACAATTAAAGAACAGAATAATATAGTAAATGATTGTAAAGAAAATATTAAAAAGGTAGCAAAAGAAATAGAAGGTTATGGCGAGGTTACAAAGAAACAAGAAAACAAAACAAATAACTCAGCCAATGCCGCAAAGAAAGCTGCAAGACAGTATAAAAATCTTGGAAAAGCATTTGATACTGCCGTTGCTCAGATGAGTGGCTCAGGATTAAAAGTTGATGATGCCACAAAGAGAGCTTTCAATAATTCTGTAAGTATTGCAAAAAAAACAGGTACAAAAATACCGGCGGGACTTGCGGCAGGTTTAAAAAGTGGAAGTAAATCACCTGAGACGGCATTAGTCACATTAAATACTGCTATAAACAAAAAATTGATGGAACTTGCTACTAATGCAAGAAAACAGGGTGCGTATATTCCAGAGGAAATAACCAAGGGAATAAATGGAAGTCCAAATGATCCTACGGTTGCGTATGAAGCTATAAACAAACAGATTCAGAAGCGTGCCGACAATATGCAGAAAAAGCTTAATAAGGTTGGTATAAATATTTCTTCTGGGATGAAGAGAAGTTTTGAAAAGGGTGGACAAAATTCATTAGATGCTATACAGAGGGCTAATAATAAGATAACAAAACTTATGAAAGATGCCGGAGTGAATAGTGTTGATGGTCTGCTTGCCGGAGTGGAGAAAAAGAAAGCTGAGGTTGTTAAAGCTTATGAGAATTTAGGTGATGCTGCTGATAAGGCTTTTAAAAAGAAACTTGATATTCATTCACCTTCAAGAGTCTTTAAAAAGTCCGGTGAATATACAGTTGATGGTTTGATACAGGGTATTGAATCAAGTTCCAAAAATGTTGGAAAATCTGCTGAACAACTTGGAAATATTCTTGTAAAAGAATTGTCAGATAAAATAAAGAATAAAGACCTGAAAACAAATGGAAAAGGTTATAGTGATGTTACGATTGCAAAGTGGTGGAAGGCTGTAGTTAATGCTACATATGCCGGGACTACTGCGCATACAAGAGCATTGCAGAAATATTATGCTGCAAGAAATAAGGTGACTAACAATGGTGAAAAACAGAGGAAAAGTCTTGAAAAGCAGAGAGCAGCATATCAAAAAAAGCTGGAAAAAGAGCAGAAAGAGCGTCAGAAAAAGCTTGAGGCACAGAGAAAGGCTTTTGAGAAAAAACAGCAGGCTCTTGTTACAAAGCTTCAAAATAAAATAGAAATGAGAGATTTGAAGACTAATGGCAATGGTTACAATGAAAAGACTATTAAAACGTATTGGGATAAGGTTGTTAAGGCAACGAAAAAAGGGACATCTGCACATACCGAGGCTTTGAAACAGTATTATGAAGCAAGAAATAATTTTGTTAATAGTAAAAAAGAGTATTTAAGTAATTATAAAAAAAGTTATAAAGAGTATATGTCAACTCTTAAATCAGAGTTGAAAGAACTTAAAAATACATATAACGAAGAGGTGAAGTCAACTAAGGAATCTATCACATCAAGTTTTAGTATTTTTAGTGATGTTAGTCTGTCAAAAACGGATGATGAAAACGGTCTTGTAGTGAATTTACAACGTCAGGTTGATGCACTTCAAAAATGGCGTACAAATTTGCAGATACTTCGCAATAGAGGAGCATCAGATGAGATGATGAAAGAAATAGAAGGTCTTGGTGTGACTTCTGCAGGTGATGTTGAAACTCTTACAAAGATGAATGACCAGCAATGGGCAGAGTATAAGCAGTTATATAGTCAAAAAAATGTTATAGCACAAAAGGAAGCTGTAACGCAAAATCAAGATTTGAAAAAATCAACGGAAAAGCAGATGAAAGAGCTTGAGAAAAAATACAAGGCAAAGCTTGCTAAGCTTAAAAAAACTTACAACAAAGAGATGAAATCTATTGGTGCATATGTTACAAAAGGATTTGCGAATGGTATAGAAAAAGGAAGTAATGATGTATATAAGGCTATAGCGAAGCTTACCGGACAGACGGTAAAGCAGGTTAAGAAAAACCTTGGAATACATTCACCGTCAAAAGTAATGGCTGAACTTGGAGCATATACAGGTCTTGGTTTTGCACAGGGATTGCAAAGGGAAACACAGGGACTTGCAGACATTATTACCGGAAACCTTCCAACAACGGTACCAGATGTAAGTTCAGGAGCATCATGTTTACAAAAATCAAATCAGCAATTAAATCTTACGATTCAAATGGATGGAAATGTGGTTGGAAAAGCTGCATTAAACACTGTGGATATGTTACAGGGGGCAAAGGTTAATCTTACGAGAAGGGGGATAGCAAATGCGTGATTTTTCGTTTAATGACATAAGGGCATCTAACAAGGGAATGACAGTAGAGAGTATAGATATAGGATATCCTTCTTTTAGAAGCTCTGAGACTACGGTTCCGTTTCGTGACTCGACAATTGATGTATATGATCTACTTGGATTGAAAGTTTACGATGACAGAACTATCACAGTAAAGATGTGGAAAAAGTGTATAGATAGATTAGAGGTTGAGAAGTCTAAAAATGAGGTCGCAAATTGGCTGTATGCTCAGGCTGGTAAGGTGAGATTTGTTGACAGTGCATTGCCTGAGAAGTTTTTTAAAGCAAAAATCAGTTCCTTTGATGCGTCTGCATCAACGAGAAAAGCTTGTATTATTACTGCTACATTTAAGGCAGATCCGTATATGTACTCAGTAAAAGAGGGCGGTGAAAAGACTATATGAGGACTATTACAATTTTTAAGAAAACTGAAAACAGAACAGTTAAAAATGAAATTATTCATAATATGCAGCCTGATGATATACAAAGAAAATTGTCGGGAAGTATATCAAGAGAATTAAACTGTATTGATTCATTGTCGTGTGATATTTATCCGGATAATCCCGGATATGAAATGTTGGTACCATGTCTTACTGAAATTCAGTGTATTGATGATAATGATGTAGAGTTTTTTGGTCGAGTTCTCAAAGCTGTTCCACTGATGGATAACAATGGAGTGATATACAAGCAGGTAACCTGTGAGGGATATCTTGCCTATCTTCAGGACAGTAGTACAGATATTGAGCCGTTTAATATGTCACCTGTTGATATGGCAAAGGAGCTGATTAAAAGACATAACAGCAGTGTACCGCAGCATACATTTCAAATAGAGTTTGACCAGACTGTTACAGATACAGAAAAAGCAGAGTTATCAACAAGCGGAGGAACGACATTTGATGAATTTTCAGCATTGATTTCAAAATATAACTGGGAGATTTTACTTTCTTATAAGGTTGTTGATGGAAAAGCAGTACCGGACAAGCTGACAGTTTCAAAAAAGATTGGAAAGATATGCGGTGATAGTGTAATAGAAATTGGAAACAATCTTTTATCTTATTCATGTGAGCAGGACATGAGTAATCTTTGTACGAGAATACTTCCACTTGGTACCAAAGTTTATACTGATGAGGATAATCTTGAAAGGGTTAGCATAGCCTCTGTAAATAGTGGAAAGAAGTATCTTTCAAAGAATGAAAATTTGTATGGAGTAATTCAGCGTACAATATTGTATGAGGATATCAAAGAGCCAAAGGAACTCTTGAAAGAAGCGGAAAAATATATTGAAGCTTATTCTGAGCCATACAGCAGCTATACAATATCGGCAATAGACCCACATCTTCTTGATAATACAAAAGAAAAAATCAAGGTTGGAAACTGGTACAAAGTTAATGCTAAGTTGCTTGGTATTGATGGTGTCATGTTAAGGGTAAATAAACAGACAATAAGTCTTGACAATCCTGCAAATGACAGCTTCAGTGTGGGAAATACGACGGCGGCTACAGCATCAGGTTCTATAGCTGGTGCAGTAACCGGTGAAAAATTAAGCCTTATTGTAGACCAAAGCAATACACAGAATGTCGTTGTAACTAAGCAGTTGGCGGCGCAAGAGGCATGGATAAAAGATTTAAAGGCCTCAAGTATAACGACAGATAACCTGGTTGCTAAAGTGGCACAGATAGACAGTCTTACAGCTACAGATGCAATTATAAAAAATATTGTTGCTCAAACGATAACAACAGATAATATAACAGCTGCTGTGGGAAATATAAAGAATCTTACATCGGATTCGGCCATTATTGACACAATCAGGAATACAATAATTACATCGGACTTTTCAGATTCTGTTGTTGCGAAGATGAGCAATGGTGTTATTACAAGTGCGCTTATTGAATCGTTGTCTGCTGATAAGATAGCTGCAGGCCAAATCTATACGGATGATGTACAGATACAGTCTAAAGACGGTTGCATGGTGTTGAAAGATTCAACAATGCAAATATCTGACGGAAAACAGGTAAGAGTTCAGATTGGTAAGGATGCAAACGACAACTATACAATCATAATATATGATGAAAATGGAAATGTTCTCTGGGGCGAAGGTGGAATTACTGAAAATGCAATAAGGGATGGTCTTATAAATGACAAGATGGTAGATGATAACGCAAATATAAATGCAAAGAAAATAAATCTTCCGTCTTTGATAAAAGAAATAAATAATGGAACTGAAACGATAAAGTCCAGCGCAATAAATTATGATCCTACGGGACAGACATTAGATGTTACTTTTAACCGGATTGAATCACAGCTTTTAGATGATCTTGGATATAACCTTTATTATGACAGTCAAACAATGAAAGATGGATGGTCATTTGTTGGAAATTATTCAGAAGCCGGTGAAAAACAATGGGACAGAGAATATAAACATTATGAATGTAAAATATTCAGACTATCTGACAGTTATTCATACATAGACAGTTCATTTATGCCGGAAGATGGGAAAGTATATACGTTATCAGCATATATAAAAGGCAGAGCAATGGTTTATTATCCTGTTGGCCTTGAAGTTGGGGATGTGTATGAGTTTTCAGAAGCAACGAGAGTGAAATATGATTTTACATATGACAGCAAAAAAGGAAAGCCTGTATTTACACCGGCAGATGATTCAGGAAGCATCGAAATATATGCGATAAAACTTGAATATGGTGGAGCAATGACGGCATATTGTCTAACAGCGGATGAAGAAGGAAGAGAAGAAAAGGTACAAATGTCGGCATTTCATGTAAGCAGCACTAATTTGAAATCAGAATTTTATGAAAAAGACAAAGAGAACAAAAAGAAATTTTCTTTGATTAGTCAGACGGTTGATGAAATAAAAACAAAAGTCGGAGTTATTGATGGCGATTATATAACAGGTTCAGAATTAAAACAGACAGCAAAAGAGATAAATGCTAAAGTGTCAGAAATATATCAAACTAAGGATGGAATGAATAATTATGCTAAATCTTCAGAACTTAGTTTGAAAGCCGATAAAGCTACACTAGGGAATTATCAAACAATTGCGGGTATGAGCAGCTATGCGACGACAACATGGGCAAAAAATCAGATAGACAGTAAAGTTTCTGTGGGTGGGGTATGTAGTGAGATAAATCAGTCATCAGAGCAGATTACACTTAATTCTAACAGGCTTGTTGTAAATAGTACCAATTTTACTTTAGATGGAAATGGTATAGGCTCAATAGGTGGATGGCAGTTTACAAACGACTGTATATATTCAAAAACAAATGCCACATTTGCTAGTTCAGGCACAAATTATGCTCTTGGAGGATGGCCTTATAAGATAGCTCTGTGGCAAGGAAAACTTATTTGTGGAATACAAGTAGGGAGTGAATTTACCTCGGGACCACCGGTTACTAATAGTGGATATTGTGATTTGTCTGTTGCTGGTTTTTATTCTAAAGATCATAAACAATCTAACGGATATTTATTTGCGGTAGATGTTTTAAACAGTTCAGTAACAACGAACACAGGAGCATTTACAGCCTCAGACAGACGATTAAAAACAAACGTCAATGAAATAGATGAACAGTACGCAAACGACCTTATAGACGACTTAAAACCGTCAACATATAGAATGATAGACGGCAAACGAACTCATAGCGGATTTATAGCGGATGAAGTTAAACGGACTGCCGAAAAAGTCTTAGGAACAGCCGAAAATTTTGCCGCATATGCAACAGTAAAGATAGATGAAGATAAACAGGAATATGCCGCTTTGAGATATGAGGAATTTATAGCACCTCTTACAAAATACTGCCAGTGCTTAAAGCGAGATTTGAAGCAGGAAATAGAAAAAAATCAGCAGTTACAATTTCAACTTTTAAATTTACAAGGTGAATTTATGATATTAAAACAACAGATTTTAGGAGGAAAATAAAATGGTAAGATTAAACAAACAGGTATCGGTAACAGGGGCATGTGTATTAACAGTTGACGGTAAGGAAGAACAAGTAGCATACATGAACGCTTCAATTCCAGTCGGCGGTGCACCTAATATTGGGAAAGCTATTCAGAATGTAGAGTTGTTCAATGCAAACAAAGAGGAAGTATTAAAAGACTTTGCGGCGTTTGATACATATGTATATAGTCTCATAGAAACAAATCAATCAGCAACAGAATAAGGAGACGCAAATGGAAATACCAGTTACATTAAATGTTAAATCTGCCAATGTAATACCGGTAATAAACTGTATGCAGGGAGATACGCCGACGCTTGTATGTACAATATTAAATGGGGATGAGCTGTTTATAGCAGATTCCGGAGAATTTGATTTGTGTGTATGTGAGGGTGAAACAGCTAAGCATAAGGCTATATCAATTAAATGTAGTGTTAATAAAAACATAGTTACAGCACATTTAACTAAAAATGAAACAGATGAGGCGGGGGATTTGAAATTATGCATAAGTTTTTCAAATACGGCTCAAGAGTTAGTTGTGAGTACATTTCCATTTATTCTTAAGGCTACAGAAAATCCAGCATATTCAGCAGTGGGACAGAAAGAAAATATTAAAGCTTTAACTGATTATGTTGCGGAAGCAAAAAAATATGCAGATGCTGCAAAAGATTCCGGGGCGAATATATCTGAATATGTAGATAATGCAAAAAAATATGCAGAAAGTGCATCAGAAAGTGTTATAAATGCAGAAAAAGCCGAAAAGCTGTCACAGTCATATGCGATAGGAGATAGTGGAGTAAGAGAAGGAGAGGAAAAAGATAATTCAAAGTATTATAGTGAAAAATCAGCGGAAAGTAAACAAGCAGCCGATAAGGCGGCAGAGTTGGCAGGTCAGAAAGCAGAAGAAGCGAGACAGTCTGAGCTAGAAGCGTCCGAGAGTGCGAAAAGCGCATCTGAGAGCGTTATAACTGCTGATATGGACGCAAAACTGGCACAATCGTATAGTATTGGTAAAAGTGGTATTCGTGACGGAGAAGAAACCGATAATGCAAAGTACTATTCAGAAAAAGCAGAAACAGTAAGTGCAAATGTGCCGTCGTATTTAAAACAAATTGAAGATGCTGGGAACAGTCAAATAGACAAGATAAATGATGCATTTGGCAAAACAGAAGCCACTTTTAAAGTAAACTTTGAAACAGGGCATCTTGAATACACAGGAGCAAGATTTACTTTTGAAGTGGCGGATAACGGACATTTAAACTGGGAGGTAAATTAAATATGGCAGACGCAGGAAGAATAGTAATAATACCTAAAGGGGAGTATAAAAGTAATATAACATACGAAAGGTTAGATGCAGTTGAATACAATAACAACGGCTACATAGCTTTAAAAACAGTAACAGGCATAACACCTACAAACGATGGGACGAACTGGACGTTGTATGTTAAAGGAACGCAAGTTGACAGCGAGTTATCGACCGCATCATCAAATCCCGTTGCAAACAAAGTGGTAGCAGAAGCTGTAAATGATATAGAAAAAGAAATCGGTATATTATCTCAAACCGCCACCCACAATATGCCTCGAATAGTTCCAAAAGACATTACATCATATATCACAGACGGAACATTCTATCAAAGATTAAACGGTACAGATGGTTTTGATTTATTTGAGGACATTTATGTAGGCGATTATATAAAAATGTCAAGACCTATCACATGCCCGAATCAAGACAGCTCGACGGCTACGACAGGGTCGCAATATGTAACAATCATCGGTTTAGATGCCTTACAAGGCAATGGAGATAACATAGTTGTGAATTATCACCATGCAGTTATGACAGCAGGGCAGGGATTTGGTGGTGTACAGCATTTTGGTAAACATAGAATGAACAGTACAAATACAACGGTAGGTGGATATGTAGGCTCTGAGATGAATACAAGTATATTAGGAGCAGTTACTTCGAGCGGTTCTACTGCTAGTGATGCTACTATAAATCAACAATTGTACGCCGAATTTGGTTCACACTTAAAAACCACGAGAGAATTATGTAGCAATGGCGTAAATGAAAGCGGTTATAATAGATTTGGTAGCAACACTGGTTGTTCTAACAGCTGGGCTTGGGGCAATTTTCAAGCTATTTTAATGAGCGAAATTGAAGTCTACGGGTCTACAGTTTGGAGTTCTAGTGGATATGATACAGGAAACGCAAAAATGCAGATGCCGTTGTTTACTCACAACAGACAAGCTATGGACAATAGAAGTAGCTGGTACTGGCTAAAGGATATGGCCACGGGTGCTTATGTTTGCAATTGTGACAATACTGGCCGTGCGGACTACAGCGGTGCGAGCAATGTTCGGGGCTCTGTGCGTCCTCGCTTTGTAATCGGAGCGTAGCGGTTCTAACATTCCTACCTCTTGTGTGTAGGAATGCACAAATTTATGAAAGAGAGAAAAAAATAAATGGCAGTATTGAAGAACTTTAAAACGGAGGTAAGATAATGGACTATACAACAATAAACACTTCGGAAAATGGCATGGACGAAGAAACCGAAATGCAGTACCGTGAAATGATGAGAAAGCAAGAAAAACAAAATGAGTTGGAAAGTGAACTCAGATGTTTACACTCTGATTTACAGCAGAACACCTCAGAGTGTGGTGACTGGCGTATGGCGAAAGCTATAGAGAAGTTGCTTATTGCATTACAGGACTGCGAAACCGAAGAAATCTGTGTTTGTATCAAGAACTGGGCAACGGAAACATATATGAATATCGGAAGTCAAATTAACGATAGGATATACAAGAGGGACAGGGTAAATGAGATTGAAGAAGAACTAAAAGTTTTGTCGAATAATGACATACTTTAGTGCATTTTATTGTCTGGAAAGTGAGGTGATATCTAATGTTTGATATTATCAATGAATATTATGGCCAGGGCTATTATGATAACAATGATCTGAAAATTTTTGTCCATACGGGGGGACATAACATCTGAAGAGTATAAGCAAATAACATCTGAGTAATATAGTGAATGATAATGTAACAACAAGTGTTAGTGACAATTAAAGATTTGGCATAAGATGAGAGCAAAGTGAAGAGTTGTTCTTTTTTTATGCCTAAAATGGCAGGAAAGGAGACACAAATGGCAGCATACGCAATAGAAATAATAATAGCAGTTATCTCAATGATTGGAACAGCCAGCGGAGCATATTTCGCAAATAAAAAATCGACTGCTCTTGTAGCTTATCGTTTAGAGCAGTTGGAAAAGAAACAGGATGTACATAATCAGGTAATCGACCGGGTTTATAAACTTGAGAAATCTGTGGCTTTAAATTCGGAAGATATAAAAGTAGCAAATCACAGAATAGAAGATTTAGAGAAGAAATAAGGAGGTTTTTATTATGTTTAGGAATTGTGTTTTTAAGGTAAGTGTTGATACTCAGAAATGGGTAAAATCTGCCACGATTAGAGCGATTAAAACAATGGCTCAGACGGCAGTTTCAGTGATAGCAGTTGGAAGTACCGTGTCAGGTGTTGACTGGAAACTTGCAGTATCTTCGGCGGTAGTAGCCGGAGTTGTAAGTATTCTGACATCAGTTGCAGGACTTCCAGAAGTAAAATGCGAAGAATAGCATAAATAAGAGTGTAAAGTACACGGAAAGTGAGGACAAAGACTATGAGTAAGATAAAAGCAGTAACAGTACATGGAGGACACAATCCTGCCGGTAAGATAGCTTGTGGAGCAAGTGATTATATTGACGAGAGCAAAGAGGATAGAATTATTACAAAAAAGGTAATAAGACTTTTGAAAAAGAATGGTATTAAGGCATATGACTGTACCGTAAACAATGGAACCAGTCAGACAGATGTGCTCAGAAAGATTTGTGAAAAATGCAATTCAAAGACAAGGGATATTGATATTTCAATCCATTTCAACTCAGCAGAACATCAGAGAATACTTGACGGAAAGACAACGGGAACTGAAGTATGGGTAAGAAATACGACAGGTGTTAAAGGGGATTTATCAAAGAGAATTTGCAATCAGCTTTCTAAGATTGGTTTTAGAAACAGAGGTGTGAAAACAACATCGGGATTATGGGTTTTAAATAAGACATCAAAGCCGGCACTTCTTATTGAGGTGTGCTTTGTATCTGACCCTGACGATGCAAAGCTTTATAAAGCTAACAGAGATAATGTTGCAAAAGCTATCGTACAGGCAATTCTCAATTATAATAAGGTGCATTGAGAAAATTGTAGAATTGAGTTTGTTTATATGCTAAAATAAACTCGTTACCGCCTCTATACCGGTAAGGGAAGGAGGTGAATTGTATGGATATAATTGTATCTATTTTTATTGCCGTTGTGAGTGGTGTGATTTGTCATTACATCATTAAATGGCTGGATGGCAATAAATAGTCGGTAATCGGCCTAATGGTGATATTCCTGCCATTTTAAAAAATTGGAAATAGAAAACCCCCGATGCGGCAACATCGGGGGTTTTCGTTTTGAAGTCGAATTGTATGGACTTCTTGTATCTATTTTGTCTGATGACATTATAGCATATGCGAAAATTCTTTGCAATATACTTTACAATAGTATTTTTATAAAAATATAATAAGTCATCGACTACAGACCACCATATTGACTTATAATTACCATAGCTGCCTTTGGATCACACCTTGTTATATTAACGGGATATTGCAATCGCTTCTCATAATTAAACATAAATTCCTCATTTCTGCGACAATCGCAAAGATTTTTAATATATTATTTTGATTTTGCCGGAGCAGAACGGTGCTCCTTTACTCCCAAGGCCATGGGTCTTTTACCCATTCCCAATAGCAGGAATCTTCAACGTCATATTTTGAGAGAGGTCCGTATTTTTGCGTATATTCTCTTACAGCATCTCTTCTTTCTTTTTTTAGCTGCTCGTAATAACAAAGGGCTTCTTTGTCACAGGGATGAGTGTCAAGAAATAAAACCGTGTCATCCATTGCGAAGCTTACCTGAGTGATATAGGCTAAAAGATTATGCTTTTCTCTGTTCATCTTGTACCTCCTTTATTATTGCAAAAACCATTTGGAATACAACCATAGAAAGGTAAAGATAATTCTTTGAAAATTGTTCCCTGTGAAAGACCGTCACAAAGTGCATTTATCTTTCTCCATTTTTGCCATGGAACATATCCGATTCCTATAGGAATGTTATGCATATCAATATGAGAAATTGCTTCTGCACAATTTTCATTAGTTACAGACTGCATATTATTACAGTTACAATTATTTTGAATAGGGTTTACATTCTGCCTGTTGCAGCTGTTGCTGCACTGCGAACCCATCTGGCGGGCACATCCCTTGTTGTCATTTCTTGGTTCAATGACAGGTTTGTTGCAGCAGCGGTCAGAGTCAGATACATTATTCTGCTGTCGGCAGTTTCCACAGCTCTGACAATTTGTTTGTCGTCTGAAATTCATATTATTCATATAAAATTCCTTTCGTTATCAGAATCATATATTTTATAAATTAGAATATACTTATATATCTAATCCATATATTTATATGAAAAATCAGACAATATGTTACATGACTGTTTAAAGTGCAAAAGTTAATAAGGACTGTTATTCAGATTAAAATTCAAGAAATATTTCAGAGTAAAAATATTAAAAATTCAGATAGAAACATTAAAAAATTAGATAAAAACATTTAAAAAAGTAAAATGGAATTTTGATTAGCAGAGCTGTTCATAATCCCATATCAAAATGTTTAAAAGGTATTCCGAATGGTTAAAGTTTATTAAAAAAGGTATATAGTCCGGAATAGTCTCGTCATGGATGTCAAAGTTTGAAACAATATAATTGATTGGATTTAGTGTTGTATCTGTCTTAAAAATCTTAAAAAATCCCAAAAGTATATTTTCGTATGTATTAGCGGATTTCGTGGATAAAGTATTCTGTTCTGCAAGCATATGGCTGGATAACCTCATTTCTGCACTGATATTTATAGGTTTAAAGTGCATTAACCATAATTATGTTTAATGTTACGAGTAATACCAAAAGTATGCTTTTATTGCTGAACGCATCCCTTGATATATTTATATTAACATGTTTGCAGAGAAAAGTATATACAAAAAAATAAAGTATTTTAACTTTATATGTAAAAAAATGTCGATTATTTCGGCTGGGTAATATACGAAATATCTAATCGTTTTTCTAAACTTTTGTAACATTTGTTAATTATTCATTCATTCTACACATAAAATATGGCAATTTAAAGTAAATATATAAAAAAGGTGGTGAAATAAATTGAAAAATAAGCTGACTAAAATTTTAATAGCGGTGCTTTTTGGATTGTTTGCATTTGGAGCAATAAAAGGAAATTATTTTTCTGTAATCAGTGTTTTGCAGGAAAACGTGAACTATGACAATTCGAGAAGTGTTAAAAAAATGCAGGAGGATTTTGATGCATTTTTAAATCAGCTTTTCATTGATAACGTATCAAATGACACGTTGACATTAAATTATACATTAAAGAATAAAAAAATCTATGGACTTGATAATATTGAGGTCAGTTTTGGAAGTGCAGATGAGAATGAACAGCATAGTACATATTCGGTATACGAGAATACAAAAGCAACACTTAGAAGTTTTAATTATGATAAGCTGACGAAATCGCAGCAGTTTATGTATGACCTTGCCGAGTATATGATTGATATAAATCTGGAATCTTCAGATTATCAGGGGTATGATGAATATTTGAGTGAAACTTCAGGGGTTCAGGCACAGCTTCCTGTACTTCTGGTTGAATATAATTTTTATTCGATAAAGGATGTAGAAGATTATATTAAACTGTTAAATCTTGTTCCTGACTATTTTAAGGATATTATGGAATATGAAAAATACAAAGCCGGCAAGGGTTTGTTTATGAGTGATTCCAATGTAGAGCTTGTGGTAAAACAGTGCAGTGCATTTATAAAAAATACGGAGAACAATTATCTTATCACGACATTTGAAAACAGGCTTGCGGCTTTGCAAGGGTTAAGTACAGAGAAAAAAAATAAATTTATTGCTCAGAATAAAAGCGCGGTTATAAATAAAGTTATTCCGGCATACAGAACGCTTATTGACGGATTGAATGCTCTTAAAGGCACGGGGAAAAATAATGGAGGTCTTTGCGGATTTAAAAACGGAAAGAAATATTATGAGTATCTTGCAAAAGTAAAAACAGGTTCTAACAGAAGTGTAAGTGAAATGGAAATTCTCACTGACAAAAAGTTAAAAGATGCACATAAAAACATATCGGAAATAATTGCAAAAAATTCAAAAGTTTATGAAAATGCCATAAATGTTAAATATAATTATACAAAACCCAAAGAAGTTATAGAGCATTTAAAAAAGGCAATGAAAAAAGATTTTCCGGCATTGCCCGATGATATAAATTATCAGGTTAAATATGTTGACAGTTCACTTGAGGAAAGTCTTAGTCCGGCATTTTATCTCACGCCGGCAATAGATAATTATAATAATAATGTTGTGTATCTTAACGGAAATAAAAAATATGATTTAAGTAAAGCATTTACTACAATAGCACATGAAAGTTATCCGGGACATCTCTATCAGAACTGCTATTTTTATTCAAAATCACCTGCTCCATTCAGGAGTATAGTAAATGTGGGCGGCTATGTAGAGGGCTGGGGGACTTATGCGGAACTGTACAGTTATAAATATGCCGGGCTTGACAAAGAAACAGCAGAGATACTTCGTGAAAATACGGCAGCTACTCTGTGCATATATGCGAAAGCAGATATAGGAATAAATTATAACGGCTGGGATTTATCTAAGCTCATAAAGTATCTTTCTGCATATGGTTTTAATCTGGAACAGAGCAAAACGGTATATGACAGCATAGTGTCAGAACCGGCTAATTATCTCAAATATACAATAGGGTATTTGGAAATTGAGCAGATGTATCAGAAAGCAGAAAAGAAACTTGGAAAAAAGTTTACACCTAAAAAATTTCACGAATTTATACTTGCAATGGGAGAAGCACCGTTTAAATTATTAAATGAACAATTGGATAAATGGATAAAACAACAGACAATTTAAAAATAGTAAATAAAACAGCCCGATAGCGAATATTAACGATTCGAAAAGTCGAAAATAGTCATTATCGGGCATATTATTTATAAACAGATTAAAATTATGCTTCCGGAAGTTCTCTCTGTGTCAGGATTTTAGCTTCGCCGCTCTCACGCATTTCTATAAGAGGTGAACCCTTATGGTTTATATAATCCTCGGTAATAGTAACTCTTCCTATCATATCATCCTTTGGAATTTCATACATTATGTCAAGCATAAAATCTTCGATAATGGCACGCAGTGCTCGTGCACCGGTATTTTTTTCGAGAGCTTTTTTAGCTATGCAATGAACGGCATCGTTATCAAATTTAAGGTCAACCTCATCAAGTGCAAGTAATTTTTTGTACTGTTTTAAGATAGCATTTTTAGGCTGGGTAAGTATCTGTACAAGCATATCCTCAGTCATTGCCTGCAGAGCAAATACTATAGGAAGACGTCCCAAAAATTCAGGAATCATACCAAATTCTCTGAGGTCTTCGGTTGTAACTTTTGCGAGTATGTTCTCGTCTTTATCATATTTGTCTTTAAGTTCAGCTTCAAAACCGATAGATGACTGTTTTGTGAGTCTGTTTTTGATAACTTTTTCGAGTTCAGGGAAGGCACCGCCGCAGATAAACAGGATATTTCTTGTGTTTACTGTTGTGAGAGGTACCATTGCATTTTTGCTTGTTGCACCGACAGGAACTTCAACATCACTTCCCTCAAGAAGTTTAAGCATTCCCTGCTGTACGGATTCGCCACTTACATCTCTGCTGTTTGTATTTCTTTTCTTTGCAATTTTGTCAATTTCGTCTATAAAAATAATTCCATGTTCTGCTTTCTCAACATCATTGTCGGCAGCTGCGAGAAGTTTTGAGAGAACACTTTCAACGTCATCACCTATATATCCGGCTTCTGTAAGTGAAGTTGCATCAGTAATTGCAAGAGGAACCTGAAGAATTTTGGCAAGAGTCTTAACAAGGTAAGTTTTACCACATCCTGTAGGGCCAACCATCAGCATATTTGATTTTTCAATTTCGATGCCGTCATCTTCTTCAATATTGTCTGATAAAACTCTTTTATAATGGTTGTAAACGGCAACAGACATTACCTTTTTGGCAAATTCCTGACCGACAACATATTCATCAAGTTTTGATTTTATAATATGTGGAGCAGGAAGATGCTTTATATCAAACACTTCTGTCTGTACATTTTCAGTTTTTTTCTTTTCAGCCGGCTTTTTTTTCTTGATTTTCTGGGAATTTGGTATTCCGTCACCACTTGGCATATTCGGCATGCCAAAACCGAACATATCCATATAAGGCATATTAGGGAAAGTACCGTTAAGATTCATGTTGTTCATGGAATCAAAAGTTTTCTGCATACAATCATTACAGATACATATATTATTTGGAATATGTATCATTTTACCCGCTTTGCTTTCAGGGCGGCGGCATATATAGCAGACCTCTTCATAATTATCGTTGTTATTATTTGAATTGTTTGTATTTTCTATATTATCATCATTATTATTATTGTTATTATTATTATTGTTGTTATTGTCTGACATAAATTATCTCCTTTTCTTGACTACTAAGTCACAGTATGCTAAAATATGTTTTGTGTGCTCCCATAGTTAAATGGATATAACAGCCCCCTCCTAAGGGGCAGTTGTAGGTTCGATTCCTACTGGGAGTGTTTTTTTGACGGTATGTATAATGATATATTATATTTGTTAAATATGCAATGAAACTTACTAAAAGATTAGTCTTTTTTTAGATTTTAAAAGAATATTAATAATTTAAAAATGAAGATACGGAAGTTTTATGCACGGTAGATGTGCGATTTACATAGGAAGCGGGGGGCTTTATGAAAATAAAAAGAATCATATCATCATTTATGGCTATAGTAATATTATGCTGCAGTTTAGTATCAGGAGTAAATGTACAAGCTAAGACAGATGAGTGGCCTAAGGGACCTTCAAAGAGCAGTTTTGTAAGTGGTTCGGCGATTGTTGTGGAAGTGTCTACAGGCACTGTATTATATGGAAAGAATATACATGAAAAACGCTATCCGGCAAGTATTACTAAGATTCTTACGGCACTGCTTGCAGCGGAAAACAGTTTGCCGAGTGATACTGTCAAGTTCTCGAAAGAGGCTGCATACGGAATAAGTTCAGGTGATTCGACAGTATATTCCGAGCCCGGAGAGAAAATGTCGATGGAACAGTGTCTTTATGCTATTATGCTTGAGTCGGCAAATGAAGTTTGTCTTGCAGCAGCAGAGCATGTCTCAGGGAGTGTAAAGAATTTTGTCAATCTTATGAATAAGCGTGTAAAAAAGCTTGGTCTTAAAGATACACATTTTAATAACCCAAATGGACTTCCTGACCCAAATCATTATACAACGGCATATGATATGGCGATGATTGGAAGGGCTGCACTTAAAAATTCCGTATTCAGAAAAGTTTGTAATACACCGAGATATACATGTGCAAAAACAAATAAGCACAAGACAAAGAGAATATGGCTTAATCATCATGAAGCCATAAATCCGGATGAGTATCCACAGTATGGTTACAAATACTGTATAGGCGGAAAGACAGGATTTACAAATGCTGCCGGAAATACGCTTGTGACTTTTGCGGAAAAAGACGGTATGCAGCTTGTGTGCGTTGTCATGAAATCGACAAGCCAGAAATATGGTGAGCCTAATCAATATACAGATACAATAAAACTTCTCAATTATTGTTTTGGAAAATACAAGAAATATAATGTAGGAGAGGTTGATTCAAAGATAAATCAGGATTTGTTTAACAATTACGGAAGCTTCTTTAACAGCTCAAATTCGCCTGTAAGATTTGAAGACGAATCAAGTGTAGTGCTGCCAAACAATGTTAAGCTTTCAAAGGCTAAACAAAAGATTGTATACAATAAGAATGTAAAAATCAAAAACGGAAAAAATATTATCGGAAAAGTGACCTATACTTATGCAGGAAAGACTGTGGGTTCAAGTAATATAATATATGACAGTACAAAGAAAACACATCTTGATGAGGCATCAAGAAAGGTTGTAAATAAAGAGATTAAAGCTATCGAAAAGACAAATGCAAATCCGTCAATATTCAGGAAGATATTTACCGGTATCAGAGATGGGATTTCAGGAGGAATTTACAATCTTATCAGTTTCATATTTGATAATCCTGTTCTTTCAGTTGTCATACTTTTAGTTATTATTGTTCTGGTTATGTTTATAATTTTTGCTTTTACAGGCAAGTCAATAGTTGCATCAAGAAGCAGAAAAAGACATGGAGGGTATCAGAGCAAGAGAGGCAGAAAAAATCATGCCAAAAAAGTTAGACAAAACAAAAGAGACTCAGCTAAAAAGAATGTGAGAAGAAATCACAGTAAACATTATGAAAAGAAATCTGCAACATCGAATAAGAATAAAAATTCAGGAAGAAAAAGTGCAAGCTATTCAAGAAAACGTAAAAATACAAGAGAAAGTTTTGGTAAAAACTTCTTTGACTTTTAAACAACAGACCGAAGTGAGATGTCACTTCGGTCTTTATTTTTCATAAAATAATATAATGATGCAAGGGTCAAAAGATATTTTGACCCTGCATCATATCATTTTATTATAAGAAGTATAAATAAGCGGAGGAGATATTTGTAATGAATAAATTGTGTATGGAAGCGGCGGTTTCACAGGAATATCAGGAATATATTGTGGAATATTACGGAGATGAAAATTTTCTCACAGATAAATACGGCGAGGGGTGTTACCAGATAATCTCAGAGAGGTTTGCCATTGCATACGTCAGAGGAAATAAAGTCAGCAGTAATGTGAATAACGGAGCTTTTTTTATACCAGCATGTTATGGGCTTATGTCATCGGAGCCTGTCCTTGCATCGGCAGGTATTACAAAAGTCAGAAATCAGCCTAATTTATCGATGTATGGTCAGGGCGTAATGGTAGGTTTTATAGATACGGGGGATGCGGTGCGAAAGTTTCAAGGAAAGTCTTTACATTGCCTGAGTTTTGAGTTAAACTTGTTACAGACCTTTAATATAGAAAAATCTAAACAAATTTAGCTTTTTCTATAATATTTTTAAATAACTTTCACTTGAGAAGGAGGAAAAAACATGTTAGAGGAATTAAAGAAAAGAGTTTATGAGGCAAATATGCTTTTACCAAAGTACGGTCTTGTAACATTTACATGGGGAAATGTAAGTGAAATTGACAGAGAGAGCGGAATTTTTGCAATCAAGCCAAGCGGTGTTGATTACGACAAACTTACACCTGATGATATGGTACTTGTTGACCTTAACGGAAATAAGGTAGAAGGAAAATACAACCCTTCATCAGATACTGCAACACATGTAGAACTTTACAAGGCATTTAAGGACATCGGAGGAGTTGTACATACTCATTCATCATATGCTACAAGCTGGGCACAGGCAGGAAGAGGAATTCCATGTTACGGAACAACACATGCAGATTATATTTACGGTGAGGTTCCATGTGTACGCTGCCTTACAAAAGAGGAGATTGAGGATGCATATGAAGAAAACACAGGAAAGCTTATCGTAAGCGAGTTTAACGCAAGAAATCTTGATCCTGTTGCCGTTCCTGCCGTACTTTGCAAAAATCACGGACCGTTTGCATGGGGAAAAGATGCACACGAAGCAGTCCACAATGCAGTAGTTCTTGAGGAAGTCGGAAAGATGGCATATCGTGCTGAGACAATAAATCCAAGAATACAGCCTGCTCCACAGGAGCTTCAGGATAAGCATTATTATCGTAAACATGGTGCTAATGCATACTATGGACAGGGCAAATAAAGATTAAATATAAAAAGTATATTAAATCACACACCAGCGGGGATAGACTACGGTCACCCCGTTTTTTTGGATGCTGACGGAACGAGCAGAATATATTCTATCTGGGATCAGACAATTACACCTCAAAATATGAAAAGCGGAAAAATACCGGATGGATTTTTGTTCGGAGCAGAATATTTGAGAAGTGATATTGATGAAGCTCTTATGTCTGACAATCCAAAAAACATAGTGCCGAGTGTAGATTTAAATGGTCATGGAACATTCCTTGCCGGGGTTGCATGCGGGAACAAGATAGACGAGAGAAACTTTTCGGGTGTTGCCCCGCTTGCCGACATATGTGTCGTAAAATGCCGTGAAGCAAAAAAGGGTCTGAAAGAATACTTTCGTATTGGTAATGATAAAACCGCTTATGGTGAACAGGATATAATGCTTGGAATAAAGTATCTTTGGCAGAAAGCTGTAAAGGCTGGGAAACCGCTTATTATATGTTTTGGGATCGGAACGAATATAGGTGGGCATGAAAGAGGGGGATGTCTGGGAGAATATCTTGAAAGTATAGGAAATTACAGTGGAGTCTGTGCGGTAACGGCATGTGGAAATGAGGCAAATGTTGGTCATCATTACAGAAGTGGACTTTTACGGTCGGGAGACGATGTGGAAGTTGAGTTAAGAACAGGAAATGATGCGGGATTTACAATTGAATTGTGGGCTGATTCACCAAATCTTTATGCTATAGGAATTATTTCACCGAGTGGTGAGTACAGCGGAAAAACAATTGCAAAGATTGGAGAGCAGCGGAAAATAAGTTTTATTTTGGAAAAAACAATAATTGATATTGACTATCTGATAACGGCATATGAGAGTGGTGACGAATGTGTAAGATTAAGATTTAGTTCAGTTGAACCGGGAACATGGAAAATAAGAGTATTTAATGATAATAGAGGGGATGGTTATTTTGATATGTGGCTTCCAATAAGAAACTTTATCTCAAATGACACATTTTTTTTTGAAAGTGACCCGGATGTTACAATATGTAATCCGGCTAACAACTTAGCTCTTTTGTCAAATGCCTATTATAATTCGTATACGACAAGTGCAGTAGCCGATTCTAGCCGTGGATACACACGGTCAGGATATGTAAAACCAGATATTTGCAGTCCGGGGATAGATATTTTTGGACCGATGGCAGGTATAATATCAGACAGGAAAGAAAAAAATGATATATCACAGGCAAGATACGGATATATGAGTGGCTCAAGTGCTGCTACGGCAATAACAGCCGGGGCAGCAGCACTTTTGATGGAATGGGGAATAGTAAGAGGAAATAATATAACAATGGATACAGTATCAATTAAGAAATATCTTATCCGTGGTTCGATAAATACGGGTGTTGATGTTCCTAACAGAATATGTGGTTTCGGTGGTATTGATTTATATGGGGTATTTCAAGCCATGCGTGGAAGAGTCTGATTAAGTATTACCGGTCGGTTTATGTTTTACCTGTCTCAGAGTTTTTGATATCACGCAAAAGCACCTTGTATCTTAGATTGGCTGCATTTATCTCATAAATAAACAAATCAATAAGATCGGGATCATCTACATTTTCAAGTCCTTTATAGGCGTTTTCAAAACTTTTTTGTGTTTCTTTTAGCGCATTTTTCAGAAACTCTTCTCTTTTAGGAGGGTTTCTTTTTTTGCCAGAAAAAATCATAAAAAACTCCTTTCGTGTTTAATTTACATATAAGTATAGACATTTATTGGAAAAAATATGCAATTTCAGAAAAAAATTAAAAAATTTTTTTGATAAATTCTTTAAATAAAGGGAAAATAAAATGAAAGCAGTCTTAAAAACGAGAAAATGTACTGTTTATGGCGAAAAACGGTGCCGCAATATACAGAAATTAGAAAAAGTTTCACAAAATTTTGAGTGTTTTCAATAGTTGTCTGCTGTGAAAAAGTTACAAATAAGTTTATCAGCTAGTGGTTAATAACTTATAAAAATAGTTGTAGATTATTGTGAAAAGTAGACAAAAAACAGTGGTGTTGACAGCAAAATGGCATGGTGATAAAGTGGCACCACGCAAAAGAAGGAGGTGAAGAACATGAGAGAAATATTTGTGTGCAGTATGCTTTTAATGGCTGCGGCTGACGATTTGAGGAGAAGCATGATAAGTAATTATATTGTGTTTCCGGCAATACTTGCAGCGCTTACATATAGGGTATATCTTGGCGGATTTACATATGCGCTTCGTGGAGTAAACGATATGTTAATAGTGTGTTTAATATTTTTGCCTGTTTTTAAACTGCGTGGAATCGGAGCCGGGGATATAAAACTGTTTTGTATGATTACATGCTTTTACGGTGTTGTTTTTGGTCTGAAGTCAGCTGCTCTGACTATTATTCTTGCAGGTATATTAGCATTTTATCGTGTTTTGAAAAATCCGATTTTGCTCGGCAGATTTTTGGAATTGAAAAATTATCTGTTATATGGCGCAGGCGGTGGCGAAAAATATTTTATTGCAGATGAATCAAAAGGAACAGAGAGCATCCATATTGCACCGTTTGCGGCAATTTCTTATTTTTGTATGTTGATTGTATATAAAATGTGAGGAGGGAAAGCGTGGAAAAAGTTGTTATTGGTCTGTATGAAAAAACATCATATGCAGAGAGATTTGCTGAATACTTTTGTCATAATAAGAATAACTGTGTAGATTTCAGGATATTTACAATGTGTGATAAAATTTCAGAATTTGTCAAAAAGACAAAGATAGATGTTTTATTGACAGACAGAAAATCTGTGAATGATGTGGAAAACGAAAAAAATGTGGGGAAAATTATTGTTTTGTCAGAGGGTAATTATGTAATGGAAAACGAAAAATATTCTGTTATATTTAAATACCAATCCGTTGAAGAAATAATAAAAGAAGTTCTTTCTGATATAGCTGATGATGACAAGGTAAATATCAATAATACATTTGTTATAAAAAATAATACCGAATTGATAGGTGTCTATTCTGCGAGTGGCGGGAATATTGTACTTGATTATGGTGTTGAACTTGCATTGCAAATGGGGAAAATGAGGAAAACACTGCTTGTGTGTCTGGAACAATTAAACGGACTTGATGGGGCATCATGGCCGGAGAATGAAAATAAGAAAAAGAGTGGTGTGTCAAATGATGAGATGCCGTATGTCAGGGGAATGTCGGAGGTTATATATTATCTGAAAAAAAGTGGAAATAAACTTGCTTTAAAACTTCAATCTATTATTTGCAAAAAAGGCGAAGTGGATTGTATTTATCCGGTTGAAGATTACAGAGATCTCCAGTTTCTTGACAAAGAGGGAATTGGTGAATTTATAAAAGTTGTATCTGAACAGATGGAGTATGAAGCTGTCATTTTTATAATAGGCTATCTGAGCGAAGCTTTTATGGAACTTATGCAAAGGTGTGATAAACTTTATTTTAAGGCAGCACAAAACAGAATGGAGTTTGAAAAACAAAATGCATTTGAAAAAATGCTTAAAAGAGACGGTTTGTCAGGGAGTTTTGATAATGTAGTATTTTTTGGAGAAGATAGAAATGCGTGTTGATACAGAGGGGTATGAAAAACATAAATAAAATAAAAGATGACATTTATCGTGAGATTGTTGAGAGAACAGTAGACGGCAGGGAGTATAGTGATGAGGAACTATATGAACTTATTGAGGAAAAAGTTTTGAAAAAGAGCCATGAGGTATATATAGCACAGTCTGAAAAGGAAAGTATTACAAAAAGTGTATACAATTCCATGCGTGGAATGGATGTGCTTCAGGAACTTATAGACAACCCTGATATTACTGAGATTATGGTAAATGGTCCTGATAATATATTTGTCGAGAACAGTGGAAAGATTGAAAAATATCCGGAAAGGTTTATGGATGTACATAAGCTGGAGGATGTTATACAACAGATTGTTTCAAAAGTCAACAGAGTTGTAAATGAAACAAGTCCAATTGTAGATTTCAGGCTTACTGACGGGTCAAGAGTTAATGTTGTTCTTCCGCCTGTGAGTCTTGAGGGGCCGGTTGTTACAATTAGAAAATTTCCGGAAAAACCTATGACAATGAAAAAACTTGTACAAATAGGTTCGCTGTCAGAGGAAGCTGCTCAATTTTTGGAGAAGATTGTAAAAGCGGGATACAACATTTTTATAAGTGGGGGAACAGGAAGTGGAAAGACTACGTTTTTAAATGCACTATCTGATTATATACCGCAGGACGAGAGGATAATTACAATCGAGGATGCAGCAGAACTTCAGATAAGAAATATACCAAATCTTGTAAGACTGGAGGTTAGAAATGCAAATATTGAAGGCAAAAATGCAGTGACGATAAGGGATTTGTTAAAATCGTCATTACGCATGCGACCTGACCGAATAGTATTAGGGGAAGTAAGAGATGCGGCGGCATGTGAACTGTTAAATGCCATGAATACCGGGCATGATGGAAGTTTTTGTACCGGACATGCAAACAGTTCAAAGGATATGCTTTCAAGACTTGAGACACTTGTTTTGTCGGGGATGGATATACCCATTTTAGCAATACGAAACCAAATAGCGGCTGCTGTTGACATAATAATTCATCTTGGCAGGCTTAGGGATAAAACAAGAAAAGTTCTTGAAATAGCTGAGGTTATTGGAATGGATGGGGACAATATAAAACTCGGGACATTATTTGAGTTTGTTGAGGAAGGAGAAGATGCGGATGGGAGGGTGATTGGAAAACTATGCAGGACAGAAAAACAGATTATTCACACAGAAAAGCTTCAAAGAGCAGGAATAGAGTATTAGATAGCAACAACTCAAAAAAGCGTGCGTTAATAAAATACTTTTTTTGTGGATATGGAAAGATGTTTTTGATTTCATTGTTATTTTATAAATCATTTATTATCTGTTTTGTTATAGCCATGGTCTATGGAGTATTAAATGTGAAAAAGGAGACAAAAAGACAGGAGGAATTACGCAAATGGAAATTGAATCTCGAATTTAAAGAATTGATGTTAAGTATATCGGCTGCACTGTCAGCAGGATATTCTATTGAAAATTCAATACGGGAATCAGAAAAAGATTTAGATATGTTATTTGGTGAAAAATCAGCGATATTGATTGAGACAGAAAAGATAATTACGGAATTGGAAAATGGAATACCGATAGAAAAGGCACTTTGGGAATTTGCAATAAGCAGTGACATTGAGGACATCAGTTGTTTTTCGGATATATTTGGAATTGCAAAAAGAACAGGTGGAAATATGGTGGAGATAGTAAAGTCAACCGCTGATAAAATAAGTGAAAAAATAGAGGTTAAAAGAGAAATAAAAACAATGATAGCAGCTAAAAAAATGGAGAGCAGGATAATGAATATAATACCATTGCTGATAATTGTATATTTCTGGCTTACCTCGCCGGGATTTCTGGATTGTCTCTATACTGTAAGCGGTCATATTTTTATGACAGGATTATTTGGAATTTATATGTTTGGATGTATGTTAAGTGAGAAAATATCAGATATAAAAATATAATGGAATGGCATTAAAAATGGAGGTGATGTGGAATTTGCAGGATATCTTGATTTTATCTGTTTGTATGGTTTTAATGTCTGTGTATTTATCATTTTTGACATATGAGTGGATAAAGAATAAAAGGAAAAAAGTTATTGAAGTAAATTTAAAATTAAGTTTTGTTGTACCTGCGGCATATAAAATATACAGCATCTTAGGAAAAAAAGTTAAATTTAAACTGAAAGAGGAGACTTTAGACAGGTATAAAAAATTATATGTCGGAAAGAGTGAAGATGACATAACAAAAGAGTTTTTTATTAAACATATTTCGTTATTTTTATGTACATATCTGCTATTTAATCTCATTGTTTTATTTTCAGTTATATCATGCCAAAGCAATCAATATATAGTTTCTGAATATTATATTGAAAAAAATGATATAGGTGGAGAACAAAAAGAGATAAGCGTACAAACAGAAATAGGTGGTCAAAAAAAGGATACCGATATTATAGTACCCGAAAGAAAATATAATGAAAAAGAAATTTTGCATAATGCAGAAAAGGTAAAAAAATATATTTACAGTCATTATCTTGGCAATAATAAATCGTCAGATAAGGTGACAAAAAATCTTTCTTTGGTAAGAAAGATAAATGGAAGCATGTTTAATATTTCTTGGACTTCAAGTAATGAAAATGTTGTTGCTGCTGATGGAAAAGTTGAGTGCGGAAAGATTACGGAACTAGAAAATGTGGAACTTACGGCTGTTTTAAAGTATGAGCAATATAAGGAAAAATTAAAGTTTAATATTACGGTCTGTCCGGTCAAAAAGACAGAGGAAGAGAATATCTGGGACGAATGGAGAAAATTGTTTGAAAAGTCAGTAGAAGATACAAAGAGTTTCAAGTATATAAAACTTCCTGATAAGGTCAGAGGGAAAAATGTAAGCTACAGTGTTGACAGATATAAAGGATTATGTCAGACGGCAGGTATTGCAATGTTCATGTTTGTTGTTGTACCGATTATGGCAGAATATGCTGCAAAGAATAAAGTGACTGAACGGGAAAAACAGTTGAAACTAGCATATCCTGAAATGGTTGAAAAATTTGTATTGCTTATAAATGCCGGTCTGCCTGTGAAAAATGCATGGATTCGTGTAGCTGAGACAAGAAAAACTAAAAATGATAAGGTTGATTATCTTACAGAGGAAATGCTTCTGACTAAAAATCAGATGGATAATGGAATTAGTGAAGAAAAGGCATACGAAATGTTTGGAAGAAGAATAGGTATATTAACCTATATGAAATTTTCAACACTTCTTGTACAAAATTTAAAAAAGGGAACCGCTAATCTAATAAATATTCTTGAGTATGAATCCGCTGATATTTTTAATGAGAGAAAAGAGAATGCAAAAATTCTAGGAGAAGAAGCGAGTACAAAACTATTAGTGCCAATGGTGCTTATGATGGCAATTATTTTTGCAATTATATTGTATGCAGCTTTTGCAGGTATGTAAAGTGAGTAGTGTTGTATTGGTAAAAAAATAGAAAGGGGAAAGTTACTGTCTGTTTTTGCTTGAGTTGTGCGGACAGTAATAGGATAAAAAATATGATAAACAGAAAAGATATGAGAGATTTAATATGTGAGGAAGATGGAATTGGAGTTGTTGAAATTATACTTATTTTAGTTGTGCTTATAATGCTGATTGTTATATTTAGAAAGCAGATAACGGACATTGTAAGCAGTGCATTTAAAAATATAAATGGGGACTCAGATACAATAAATGAGGAAATTGAAATTGATGATGGGGAATAAGGAAGTCAAGGGGAGTATAACGGTATTTATGACATTTATATTCATACTCATATTTGGGATGGTTCTTATTTTTTTTGAAAGCACAAGGATAGCAGCGTCAAAAGGTTATATAAAGAATGCGTCATCAGCGGCAGAAAAAACACTATTTGGAGACTATAACATGGAGTTGTTTAAGGAATACGGTCTTTTTGGGTATGGCGGATATAACGGAATATCATCAATTGAAATGCAGGATGATTTTAGAAAAATATTACTAAATAATTTAGCAGTTAAACCTAAAAGTTCAAAAAGTTCTTATACAGATATTTATAAGATAAAAAAGCTTAATGTTTTTGAAAATAGTTATGAGGGATTGGCTGATGGTGAAAATTTATGCAGACAGATAAAACAGTATATTGCAAGTTGTGCAATAGAAGATACTGCAGATAAACTTAAAGGTAATTATTCAAATGTTTCTCAAGGAAGTAAAGCCGATTTATATGAAAAACTTGATGATGGCAGCAGCTACGAGACAGGAAAATATAAAGAAAATTATGAGGATGGAAATTGTGAGGGAGGAGGCGTTGATGAAGATAACGATAAAAATTTAATTGGAGACAAAAATCAGGATAAAAATATCGGTGGGACTGATGTAAAAAAAGAAGATGCAAATGAGAGTGGGAATACAACAACAGATGAAGATGTAGAAAATCCGTTGGAAGTTTTTAAAGAACTTGTTGAGGATGGCTATCTTTCGTTGGTTTGTGATGTAAATAAACTTTCGGAAAAAAATATAGAAAAGGCTATCTTATCAGAAGAAGAGGAAAACAATGGAAGTGATACCGGAAGTGAAACAGCAGAGGGAGGAAAAACAGAGAGTGAAAAAGATAATTCAAAAACTGAGTATGAGAGTGCCGGGGATTATCTGAAGAACTTGTTTTTAAGTGCCGGTGAAAATGAAACATATACAGAAGAAAAAACTGGGAATAAAGATAGAATGAAATATATTATTTATGCTGATAAGGTTTTTTCTTCATATGTAAATAACAGAAACAAGACAGTGGAATACGGAATGGAGTATCTCATATGCGGAAACGAAAAGGAAAAAGATAATCTTGCAGGGGTTGTGAGCAGAATAATTGCTACGAGAATGGCAATAAATCTTACGGCAATATTGAATGACAAGACGGCCAGTGCTAAGGCACTGGCGACAGCGACTGCAATAGCCGGAGTTACAGGAATTGAACCGCTTATAAAAGGTGTTCAGTATGTAATACTTGCAATAATGGCATTTGAAGAGTCATGTATAGATGTTGCGGCACTCCTTGACGGCAGGCAGATTCCCGTTTTGAAAAAAATGACTGATATAAAGATAACGTATGAGGAAATATGTCTGGCTACAGGAGAATTATTACAAAGTAAAGCAAAACAATATGAAAAAAGCGATGGAAAGCTTGCATCAAAGTATATTGACTACAAAGAATACTTATTTTGTTTTGCAGCATTGGTGTCAACACAAAAGATTAGAACAAGAATGTTTGATATTATCCAGTTTGATTTGAGAAAAAGATATAACGAAAGTTTTCGTATTTATGATTGTATTGTGGCAGCAGATTTTGAAATAGCATATGAAATGAAGTTTATATTTCACTATCTGTGGAAAATTTACGGAAAAAATTTGAAATTCACAAAGTTTGAAAGGCGGGTGATTACAAGTTACGGATATGAGAGATAAGACCGGATATAACAAGCAGAAAAAGTGGGATTTAAAAGCATCTGTTACAGTTGAAGCTTCGTTATGTGTACCGTTATTTTTTATTATGGTATTCTCGTTTTTTTATGAATTTAATGTCTTGTTTGAAGTGAATAAAAATCATATTCAACTTGCAGATGCCGCAGCGGATTATTCTGTATATGGGACAAAAACAGATACATTGAAAAGTATATTTGGTGACAGTCACATTATAATGTGGTCTGAAAATGAAGGATATAAAATATGTTTCATGAGATACAAGATGAAAAATCATGTTTTGTCAGGCAGGTTTACTAACCATAGGATTTATCAAAGAATTGTTTTGAGTGATTATAAGGGAAAAAGTATGTGTTCTGATGCAGAAGAGTCAGAGAGAACCGTTTATATTACAGAAAGCGGAAGTGTTTATCATGACTATTCTGACTGCACATATTTGAACCCAAGCATTCAGAGAGTTTCAGTAAAAATTATTGATAAAAAAAGAAATTCATCCGGAGGAAAGTATAAAAAATGCGAATTTTGTTACAGAACAGAGGATGGTTTAAATACTTACGTTTATGTAACAACTTATGGAGACAGGTATCATTGTACTAAAAAATGTCATGGAATAAAAAGATATGTAAGAAAAGTAAAAATATCGGAAATAGGCGGTATGCCTGAATGCAGCAAATGTAAAGGGAGGGGGTGATAAGGTTATATGTTTGTAAGTATTATATTATTTTTATGCATCGGGATATGTACAATAACTGATATTTTAAGAAAAACAGTTGATATAAGGGTACTATTGGCGTTTTCGTTAATTCTTGCAGTTTGCTGCTATTTTGAAAAAAATTATAATATTGAAAGTTTTGTGGCAGGCATCGGTGTTGGCATTATGCTGGCATGCATTTCGATTTTAAGTAGGGGAGCTGTAGGAATGGGAGATGTATGTCTTTATTCAATTATAATATGTTTTATTGGTGTTCAAAAAGGGATTTTTGTGCTTTTCTTATCCATTGCATTTGCTTTTTTTGTGGCTTTATTTCTTGTTATTGTTAAGAGAAAAAAGAAGGACTATGAGATGCCTCTTGTTCCGTTTGTGCTGGCTGCGTATTTATTTAGTTTGTTTGAAAATATGGCTTGAATTTAAAATAAACTTGAAAATAAAAAAGGGGTTTTGGAATGCATAAAAGATACGAGATTTCTGCAAATTATACAGTTGAAGCAGCATTTGTTGTTCCGATAATACTTGGAATGATTTTTTCAATGATATATATGTTGTTTGTATTGCATGATAAGGTTATATTACATGAAAATATAAGGTACAACGTGATATGTATAGATGAGAACGATGGAAATTATAAAAAGACATCGAATGAAAAAACATCATATGAAAAAGTAATGGATAAAAAAGCATCGGATAAAAAAATATCAAATGATAAAAATTTGAGTAAAAATAATTTAAAAAAATTTTTAAGTGAAAAAATCATGACTAAAGAGTCTGTTTCAAGAAATTTAAGAATATTTAGGGTGACAAAATTAAAATGCAATGTTGGAAAAACATATATAAAAACGGAAGTTAAAGCAGTTTCTAAAATGGATATTCCGGTTATGGGTTATTTTATGAAAAAGACAAAGAAAATTTATATCAAAACAAAATATTTGATGGTCAAGCCTGAGACAATGATGAGATATAGAAAAAATGTATAATGCACAAAAGATATAAGCAAAAAAGGGGGTTAAATGGAATATAAGAAAAAAGATGGAATTTCGGGAGTTTATATTGTATTTGAAATTGATTGTGCCAGTGAGGAGTCGGTTGAAGCAAAGATGCTTCAAAACAATAATATTTGTGGATTGCTTGCGTGTGATTTCAGGTATGAGGACAACAGAACATATATTTATTATGATACAACTGATAAAATGGCAGTTTCAGATATAATGAAAGATGGGAAGATGACATATGATATTTTGAAAGAAATATATACAGCTATTGCGGAAATATTGAAAAGCTGTCAGAAGTATCTTATATCTGCGGATTCGGTTTTGCTAAATAAGGATTTGATATTTGGAAATCGTAAATATAAAAATCTTAAATTTTGCGTTTTACCCGGGTTAAATTGTTCGTTTAGAAAACAGATTAAGGAATTGACCGAAGACTTTATGAAAATAACAGACCATTGTGATAAAAAGTGTGTAGAATTTATGTATGGTATATATGATATTGTCTCAACAGACAACTTTAATATGGTTGATATTGAGGAATTTTTAAAGGAAAGACAATATCCGGATGATGTTTCACAATATTCAGATGAGACGTCATGGTATCAGAATGATACATCACGGTATTCAGATGAGATGTCACGGTATCAGAATGATACATCACGGTATCCGGATGAGGCATCATGGTATTCGGATGAAGTATCACAATTTTCGGATAAGACATCACAAAGAAAGAAATCTAATATTTTTGCGGATGAAAATGACGGTGTTAATGTCTTTTCCAAGAGTAAAGAAAAGGATAATGCGGGTGATTATGACAAGAGTGAATGTTTTTTACTTGTGAGAGAAAATAAAAAAAATAATTTTTTTAAAGAGTTTGTGCCGGAAATAATAAATATAAAAAAGAATCTGTCTTTTAGCGGAGACATGGGAAGTATAGTTCATATCGGGCGCAGTCGTGATAATGATATTGTGTTTCCACAAAATTATATAAGCAGAAAGCATGCCGTACTTGAAGCGGATGAGAATTTTTTATATGTTACGGACAAAGGGTCATGCAATGGGACTTTAGTTAATGGAGAAAGAATTGCCGCAAATGTAAAAACAAGATGCAGGGTTCAGGATGAAATTACATTTGCGGATATATGTTTTGTTGTTGTTTGAAATTGAAAAATTGTTAAATCCGAAAAGTAAATCAAAATTAAAAAGATATTCAAAATTAAAAAGGTATTTAAAATTAAAAGAACATTTAAATTTGCAATATTTTAAAGCTAAAAAATTAAAACAGTAAAGCTATTTAAAAACAATTGATTTATTGATGTATTCTGTTTTTACAACAATATATGGATAACTTTTGGTTTTTGATTTTGTTTCATTTTTTGGACCATATAATTCTGTGTCAAATACTATATAGTTGTCAGAGAGATAAAGTTCATTGACTGTTATGCTAAACTCTGGAGAGAGCTGTTTTCCATAGCCTTTAACTATATATAATTCACCTTCACAGGAAAAACTTAGTTCAAAAGCAGAGTCTTTGCGTTCTTTTATCATTTTCCGCAGTTCTTTTGGAATTTCATTTCCTGTTACCACAGTATAATCAATATCTTTGGTTTTGGGGTAATCGTTATCTGCAGCACAGCCGTTTAAGCAAAATAAAGAAAACAGCATTATTATAAGGGTGCAGATTAATATTTGAATTCGGTGAAATGAGGTTTTTTTTCGATTAAACATAAGATTACCTCACCTTTATTTATCAATAAATAATTATGAATAAAATATTGGATATATGCATAGTTTTAAGGTGTTTCGGCAATTTTTTTGAAGAGAAGCCATGATAAAAAAATGAATATTTTAATAAAATATGGAGTAAATAAAAAAGGTGCGTAGCAAGGAGTTTCGTTGATTTTTGAGGGTTTGTGGTTTATAATGGTAAATGTAAGACAGAGTCGGTTGCAATATCAGGAGGATAATAAAAAGTATGAAGGAATTGAACAAGGTAGAGTTTAAAAAAGAAGTTGAGGATTATTTAAAAGTTTTATTCAGAAAGTCTATCAGTGAGGCTGACGAGCAGCAGAAATTTCAGGCAGTGGCATATGCCGTTAAAGATTTTATTGTGGATCAGTGGATGGCTACACATAGAACTTACGAGGAACAGGATGTAAAGACAGTTTACTATCTGTCTATGGAGTTCCTTACGGGAAGAGCACTTGGAAATATTATCATTAACTTAAAAGGAAATCAGGCAATCAAAGAAGCTATTGAAGAATTAGGAATGAATCTTGATGTTATAGAGGATCAGGAACCGGATGCAGCACTCGGAAATGGAGGACTTGGAAGACTTGCAGCATGTTTCCTTGATTCATTGTCAACATTAGGATATCCGGCATACGGATGCGGTATTCGTTATAAATACGGAATGTTTAAACAGGTTATTGAAAACGGTTATCAGATTGAGAGACCTGATGACTGGCTCAAATATGGAAATCCGTTTGAAATTAAGAGACCTGAATATGCCGTTGAGGTTAAGTTTGGCGGTTATGTTACTATACGAAAAGATGAGTGTGGACGAGACAAGTTTGTTCAGGAAAATTATCAGTCGGTAAGAGCAGTACCTTATGACCTTCCGATTGTAGGTTACAACAACAACGTGGTAAATACTCTCAGAATTTGGGATGCAGAACCTATTGATACATTTAACCTTGATTCATTTGACAAGGGTGATTATCAGAAAGCAGTAGAGCAGGAGAATCTTGCAAGAACTATCTGTGAGGTGCTTTATCCAAATGATAATCATATGGCAGGTAAAGAGCTCAGATTAAAACAGCAGTATTTCTTTGTATCTGCAAGTATTCAGCGTGCAGTTAAAAAATACATGGAAAAACATGATGATATTCATAAAATTCATGAGAAAGTTGTATTTCAGTTAAACGATACACATCCTACAGTTACAGTTGCAGAACTTATGCGTATTCTTATGGATGAGTACAATCTTTCATGGGATGAGGCATGGGATATTACTACAAAATCATGTGCTTATACAAATCATACAATTATGTCAGAGGCACTTGAAAAATGGCCTTTAGAGCTTTTCTCAAGACTTCTGCCTAGAATTTATCAGATTATTGAGGAAATTAACAGAAGATTTGTGCTTCAGATTCAGGCTGCATATCCTGATGATAACAGCAAGGTAGAAAAGATGGCTATCATTTATGATGGTCAGGTTAAGATGGCACATCTTGCAATAGCAGCAAGCTTTTCAGTAAATGGTGTTGCAAAACTTCACACAGAAATTTTGAAGCATCAGGAACTTAAAGATTTTTATGAGATGATGCCTGAGAAGTTTAACAACAAGACAAACGGTATCACACAGAGAAGATTTTTACTTCACGGAAATCCGTTGCTTGCACAGTGGATTACAGATAAAATCGGTGATGACTGGATTACAAATCTTAAACATCTTGATGAACTTTCTGTTTATGTTGATGATGAGCGCAGTCAGAAAGAATTTATGAACATTAAGTATAAGAATAAGGTGCGTCTTGCCAAATATATCAAAGAGCACAATGGAATTGAAGTAGACCCTCGTTCTATCTTTGATGTACAGGTAAAACGATTACATGAGTATAAGCGTCAGCTCTTAAATATTCTTCATGTAATGTATCTTTACAATAAATTAAGGCAGAATCCGGGCATGGATTTTTATCCAAGAACATTTATATTCGGTGCAAAGGCATCTGCCGGATATCAGAGAGCAAAATCAATTATCAAACTTATCAACAGTGTTGGCGATGTTATCAATAATGATGCATCTATCAATGGAAAGATTAAGGTTGTATTTATTGAGAACTACAGAGTTTCAAATGCTGAGATAATTTTTGCGGCAGCAGATGTTTCAGAGCAGATTTCAACAGCAAGTAAAGAGGCATCAGGAACAGGAAACATGAAGTTTATGTTGAACGGTGCACTTACACTTGGGACTATGGATGGTGCAAATGTTGAGATAGTTGATGAAGTTGGAAAAGAAAATGCATTTATCTTCGGTCTTTCATCAGACGAAGTAATTGCATATGAGCATAATGGTCAGTATAACCCAAGAGATATTTATAATTCAGATGCAGATATACGTGCCGTACTTACACAGCTTGTAGACGGAACATATTCTCAGGGCAATTTTGAGGAGTTTAGAGACATTTATAATTCTCTCCTTGACGGACAGGGCGGTAGACCTGATATGTATTTTATACTCAAAGATTTCAGAATGTATGCTGAAGCTCAGGAAAAGGTTGAAGCTGCATATAAAGATGAAAAGAAATGGGCTCGCTCAGCTATGTTGAATACAGCAAAGAGCGGTAAATTCTCATCTGACAGAACTATTGAGGAGTATGCAAAGGAAATTTGGCATCTTAATAAAGTTAAGGTTGAAGTTACAGATGCAGACTAATTAGAATTATTTCTCATTTATTCCCCCGTTTTAGCTGCGAGAGCAGCAAACGGGGGATTTTTTGACCGAAAAGTTTTATTGTGGTAAAATTAACCATGTTGCAAGTAATAATATAGTAGGGAAAGGAAAATTCTATGAAAACAAAACAGATTATCAGCATAGTGGTTACAGGGGTTGTTATAATAGCAGTTGGAATCACAGGTGTTGCGTCAAATGTGATAAGTTCAAAACTTATACAGAAAAACAAAGCGGACACAAGTAGTATAGTAAAAGAAATACTTTCTTCGGAAACAGGTTCAAATATTGATTTGCCTGAAAAGGACTTTGTTGGGGTAATAAATATTGAGGGACAAATCGGAGCCTCTTCTTCAAGTAGTCTTACATCAGATAATATCTACAATCATGATTTATATTTAAAGTATATTGAAAAAATGGAAGAGTCTGACAAGAATAAAGGTATACTTCTTTTTGTTGACAGTCCGGGAGGGGCTGTTTATGAGAGCGATGAGTTATATCTTAAACTAATGGAATATAAGGAAAAGACAAAGAGACCAATATGGGCATATTTTGCATCTCAGGCATGTTCGGGAGGATATTATATTTCAATGGCTGCTGATAAGATTTATGCAAACAGAAATTGCTGGACGGGTTCTATTGGTGTAATAGTTTCACTTACAAACTGCAAGAAACTTTATGACAAACTTGGTATAAAGGAAATAGACATAACAAGTGGTAAGAATAAGGCTATGGGTTCAGCTGGTCTTGACCTTACTAAAGAACAGCAGGATATTTTACAGTCACTTGTGGATGAGGCATATGACCAGTTCGTAGACATTGTAGCCGAAGGCAGAAAGATGGACACGAGTGAAGTTAAAAAGATTGCTGATGGACGTATTTACTCAGCAAAACAGGCAAAAGAAATAAATCTTATTGATGAAGTAGGTTCTTTGGAAGATGAGAAGAAAGCTTTTGCAAAAGAAGCAGGTTTTTCAAGTGATATAACATACTATACCCCTGAAAATGATTCATTATCAGGAATATTCAGCAGTTTGTTTGGTGCAGTAAAAGACATTGTTCCCAAGTCAGACATAGATCTTGCAGAGGATATTGTTCAAAACAATGGAAATGGGGTGCTTAAATATTATGCAAAATAGATCGGATAACCGCATATATGCAGGATTTTTCGTTCGTCTTGCGGCATATTTAACAGATATTATAATAGTTTGGTGTGCAATGCTTGTAATCAGGATACCTGTTTGGGTTACGACAGTTACAAGTCCGAGCAATTTTTTTGTAAGAGATTTTATTTTTCAATATTCTATAAAAGATATATTATTTTATCTGATGCAGGCGGCGTATTTTATTTTATTGACATATTTTACCGGTTCAACACTCGGAAAGAAGATTTTTCAAATAAGAGTGGTGAGCACAGAGGAAAGAAAAATGACATTTTTTGAAGTGGCATTTAGAGAGACTGTGGGAAGATTTTTATCTGCACTTATTCTTTCAATAGGATATATAATGATAGCTGTTGACAAGCAAAAAAGAGGATTGCACGATATATTAAGTGATACGAATGTTGTATATTATCATGAGAAAAAAGTTTATACGCATGCGGATGTTCACTATAAAAATATGGTTGGCAGTGAAAGTCAGAATATTTCAACACAACATCAAAATCCGTATAATTCAGCAGAAGCACAGTCAAATCCTTACAATGCAGAGAAAACACAGCAAAATTTATATAATGCATCAAATATGCAAACGAATTCATATGATGCAACAAAATCTCAAACAGGAACTGAACAGTTAAATCGTATGCCTGACGGATATTTTGAAAAAACTGACAGTGAAAATGAAAATACAGAGATAAATTAAAGCTTTTATTAAAACAAAAATAATAAACACTTCCCTATATTGATATATGATATGAAGATATAGGAAAGTGTTTTTTTTATTATTATATTTATATTGAGATAAAATAGTTATTATATCTATACTCGAATAAATAATAAATTAGTTATTATTTCTATATTCAGATAAAACTTTTAAAAGGCTGAATATATCTACGGGCTTTGAAAGATATTTATTCATGCCGGCATTGAGACATTTTTCTATATCCTCCTTAAAAGCGTTTGCGGTCATTGCAATTATTGGAATGCTGTGTGCTTCAGGAATTTCAAGATTTCTGATAGCGGTTGTTGCGTAAAGTCCGTTCATAACAGGCATCTGCATGTCCATAAGTATTGCGTCATAATTATGCTGTTTGGAAGATTTTAACATTTCAACACATATAGAACCGTCAGCGGCATGTTCACATGTTATGTTATGCATTTTTAAAAGTTCTGATATTACTTCATAATTTAATTCATTATCTTCAGCGACAAGAAGATGCATTCCCGAGCATATTTTGGAATAATCGTCAAGTGTCAATGTCCCAGGAGAGGTTCTTGAGCGTTTTTTCAGGTATGGAATTTCTAAAGTGATGGTAAAGGTTGTGCCTTTGCCAAGTTTACTGTCAACATCAATATGGCCATTCATTATATCGGTAAGATATTTGACAATGGACAAACCAAGTCCGTAACCCGGAACTTTATTTATCCTCGAATCAGTTTCTCTTGTAAATTTTGAGTACATATTTTCTATGTATTCTTCGGACATTCCTATGCCTGTATCACTGATTTTGGCAATAAGAAATATATTTTTGCTGCTAGGAATTTTCTGCTGGTACATTTCAAATGTGACACTTCCGCCGTCGGGTGTATATTTTATGGCATTGGATAAAATATTTGTATATATTTGTCTTATACGCAGTGGGTCAGCAAATATTTCAGGATATATAATATCATGTTTTATACAGTTGATATCTAAGTTTTTGCCGAGTTGTATTTGTTCGAGAGATGGCGGAAATTCGTCAAAAAGTTCACATATATTTATTTCTTTAGGATTGATTTTCATCTGACCATTTTCTATTTTTGAAATGTCGAGAACTTCATTGACAAGCTCTAGCAAAAAGTTGCCTGACAGCTTTATTTTTTCGAGTCCGTATTTTATTTTGTCAGGCTCATCTATATGCTGTGAAACTATATCGGTAAATCCCATTATTGCGTTCATAGGAGTTCGTATATCATGTGCTATTTGCGATATAAATTCTGTCTTGGCAACATTTGCTTTGTTAGCTTCCTCGGCGATTGCTATCCAGCTTTGTTCACGGCGTTTGCTTGCACTTATTATCTGTGTTACATATAAGACATCCGTAATTGTATTTGACTCATTTCGGCGTCTTACTATAAATCTCGCTGTATGCCAGTTGTTGTCATTTGTCAAATATTCGGTAGCAATTGTCTCTTCATTTTTTAAACGCTCCTGTAATGTTGAAATGTCAAAAAACTGGCGTAATTTATCTTTATATTCAGAAACAATAAATTCATCACATAATCTATTCATTTCTAAAGATGCACATCCACTTTTGCCGGCAAGACGGTGCGTACTGCCTTTGCCGGAGATTTCTTTGAAGCTGTCTTTTTCTAAGTTAATCAGAAATATTGCATTGTATATCTGGCTTAAAGCAGATATAACTTCATTTTTCAAGGTAGCTTCTGCAAGTGCCTGTTCAAGTTCAAACTGTCTTTTTTGTTCAAGTGCAACTATGTCGTCAATGTGTCTGAAGCCTAATAATAATTGGTAATTTAAGGATGTTGTTGAAATTCTTACGACAATGGTTTCAAAGTATTGTTGTCTTAAAAGATTAGGAACACTACGATATCTGAACACGATGCGTTCTTTGTATTTTAACTCGTTTTTCAGATTAACAATACTCATTGTATTTTCAAAAAATGTAACACTTTCAGGAGCAACATATTTTCTGGAATAAGTTTCTATCATTTCCGTATAATTGAATGGTCCCGGATTTTCAGCAGAGATAAAGTTAGCCGCATTGGCAACCCTGTCCAGTTTAAAGGGTTCAAGTGTGTTTTTTTCGAGGTCTACATAATATACTGAAGTATAGTCACGGCAAAGCACATCGAGGAACTGCTGTTCTTTTTCGAGCTCAAATTTATTTTTATTTATAAGGCTCTTATTCTGCATAAGGAGAAAATCTTTGTCAATATTCTGCCATATACTTCCAAGGTGAATACCTATTGTTTTCATTAACCTTAAATGAGCAGGAACAACAGGAAAAGAAGGGGAATCAAGTCTTATATATCCGAGCTGTTTTCCGGCATATGAAATTGGAAATGCAATAACGGAATTTACACCAAAACTGAGAAGTTTTTTATTTTCATTTGTTAATTGTGTGACATTAATTTCTCCAATATTGTCTTCTATGATTATTTCACGGTTAGAAAGCTTATTGTGCCAATCAGGTATTTCTTCCGCCGGAAACATAATGGGATGCGCTTTAAGTGAATCATTATTATTTACTGAATAGCTTAGTTTGAGTTCATAAATGTTTTGGTTAAGCAATTCAAATATAAAAGCAGTGTCACTGCCAATACATTTACAAAGTTGTTTGAGGATGGATTCTAAAATAGCTAATCTGCTCTTATCAGGTGTCAGATTTTCTAAGTTAATCAGTTCATTGATTATTGAATCATAAATATCCTGAAAAGTAGTGTCATCGGCAGAAATATATTTTTTCTCTGGGTAAGTGCTCATATGGTTATTCTCCTTCATCTCCTTTAAGTTTAGTGCCGGTCAAAAAGTATTAATTTAATTGTAACATTAAATAGAGCAAAGTCAATGAAACAAATTTGTTGACATTTTTATTTGATAGTGTTATTATTTCACATACGCAATACATAACATTGTTAAATGTTTGATGTGTTATACAATATAGAATATGTTACAGGGGTCAAAATACCTTTTGACCCAACATCATAATGTTCAAAGAAGGTGATTATTATTAATGATAAGTTTGAAGAATTGTTTAAGGCTATGCATCAGTTCCACAAATTAAGACTTGGAGATATTATGCCGGACATAAGCGGTGCGGATTTTTGGACTATGCGGAATATTATGGATAAGGGCGAGGACGGAAAGATAACGATTTCTGAACTTGCTAAGAAAACAAGGGTACTTCCGTCAGCAATATCCAGAACACTTAAACGGCTTGAAGAAAAAGGTTATGTTGAGAGAACGGTAAATAAAAATGACAGGCGAAATACTTATGTTGAGATAACGGACAGAGGAAGAGAAGTTGCACAGGAAGTCAGAGAGATAATGAGAGACTACGGAGAGGCTGTCCTGTCAAAATTTGATGAGGAAGAACTTTCAATGCTTATATCGTATCTTAATAATATATATGATATTGCAAAGAAAGAGATTGAAGTCAGAAAGGTTAAGAAATAGAAAGTTAAGAAAGGACAGAAAAAATGGGTAAAATATTTAAAAATATGATTCCTTACTGGAAAGCGGTTATTATCATTATTGCTCTGCTGTTTGTACAGGCATGGTGTGACCTGTCGCTTCCTTCTTATACATCAGATATTATCGATGTGGGTATTCAGAACAGCGGTGTTGAACATATTGTTCCCGAAAAGCTTACAAATAGTGAGTTTGAGACGGCACAGTTTATTATGACGGATGATGAAACAGATGTGTGGAAAGGTCTGTATGAGGCAGACGGAGAGTTTTATAAACTAAAAGATAAGTCTGAAAAGGAACTTGATGAGGCTGACGAAAAACTTACTCTGCCGCTTATCATGAATTATCAGATGAGTACATTGGAAGTCAGCAGTTTTAAAAAGACTATTGCGAGTCAGATGGGAAAGAAAGCGTCTGAACTTGAAAATATGAGCGTAGAGCAGCTTGGTGAGACACTTGGTGTTAAACTTAAGAGCTTCAAGCAGGAAAAGGAAGATAATGATGGAAATAAAGTTAAGGTTGACTGTGTTGACGCAAGACCGCTCTTTGCAGGAATGCTTGAAAGCGGAAAGATGGATAAAAAGAGCATTTTGTCTATGCGTGATAAAATGAGTAATACCATAGATGCGATGGGAAGTTCACTTGTTAAATCGATGGGTGTTGCTTATGCAGTTTCCTGTGACAAGGCGGCCGGAATCGACATAGACCATGTACAGAAATCATATCTTTTGTTTGCGGGATTAAAAATGCTTGGAATGGCACTTCTTATGGGTGTTGTGACTGTGCTTGTCGGCTTCTTTGCATCGAGAGTCGGAGCCGGAATAGGTATGACGCTCAGGGAAAAGGTATTTAAAAATGTTGTCGGATTTTCAAATGCCGAGATGGATAAATTTTCAACGGCTTCACTTATCACGAGAAGTACAAATGACATCCAGCAGATACAGATGGTTTCGGTCATGCTTCTAAGAATGGTTGCCTATGCCCCTATTCTTGGAATTGGCGGTATATTAAATGTTATGCAGACGGGAGCAGGCATGGGATGGATAATAGTGCTTGCGGTAGTTGTGATACTCGGATATGTCATGATACTTATGTCAGCTGCTATGCCTAAGTTCAAACTTATGCAGAAGCTGGTCGACAATATCAATCTTGTTTCAAGAGAAATTCTTACCGGGCTTTCGGTTATCCGTGCATTTGGCAGGGAGAAAAAGGAAGAAGAGAGATTTGACGAAGCAAATAAAGAACTCACAAGGACAATGCTTTTTACAAACAGGGTTATGACATTTATGATGCCGGGTATGATGATGATAATGAATGTTCTTACGGTCGGTATCGTGTGGTTTGGAGCTAAAAAGATTGACGGTGGAAATATGCAGGTCGGTGCTATGACTGCATTTATAACATATGCAATGATGATTGTCATGTCATTTTTGATGCTTACGATGATGTCGATAATGCTTCCTCGTGCGGCTGTCGCAGCAGAGCGTATCGATGAGGTTGTCCGCACTGAATCTTCTATTAAAAATATTGACAAACCGGAGAAACTTACAAGCCATGACGGTGTAATATCATTTGAACATGTAAATTTCAAATATCCGGGAGCAGAGGAAGATGTACTACATGATATTGATTTTGTGGCAAAGCCGGGGGAGACAACAGCTATCATAGGCAGTACGGGATGCGGCAAATCAACATTGGTAAATCTTATTCCGAGATTATATGATGTTTCGGATGGAAAGATATTGCTTGACGGAAAAGATATAAGAAATATTTTAATGTCAGACCTCAGGGAGGAAATTGGTTTTGTACCTCAGAAGGGAGTTCTTTTCTCGGGAACGATAGCTTCAAATCTCCGTTTTGGAAATGATAATGCAACCGATGAGGAAATAAAAAAGGCTGCCGAGATAGCACAGGCAACAGAGTTTATCAAAGCAAAAGATGATAAATACGAAAGTTCAATATCGCAGGGCGGAAGCAATGTTTCAGGAGGCCAGAAACAGCGTCTTGCGATAGCGAGGGCGATAGCCAAAAACCCAAAGATATTTATATTTGATGACAGCTTTTCAGCACTTGATTTAAAGACAGATGCGGCACTTAGAAAAGCATTGTCTGAAAATGTAAAGGACAGCACGGTTATTATCGTTGCACAGAGAATTAGCACAATATTACACGCAGAGCAGATACTTGTTCTTGATGATGGAAAAGTAGTCGGAAAAGGTACGCATGAACAGCTTCTCAAAGATTGTGAAGTGTACCGTGAAATCGCAAAATCCCAGTTGTCAGCTAAAGAGCTTGGCATGGATGAAAGTGAGGTGTCAGACAATGAGTAATGAGGAGCAGTTTAAAAAGCCACAGCCACGCAGGAGAGGACCTATGGGCAGAGGTATGCAGCCGGGCGAAAAGCCTAAGAATCTCAAAAAGTCATTAAAAACACTTGTAAAATATATCGCAAAATATAAAGCGGGAATATTTGTTGTAATCTTTTGTGCGGCATGTTCAACTGTATTTACGGTGGCAGGACCTAAAATTTTGGGAAAAGCTACAACGGTTTTATCAGAAGGTCTTATGGCAAAAATAAGCGGAACGGGAAGTATTGATTTTGGAAAAATAGGAAGAATACTTCTGGTTGTACTCGGACTTTATCTTTGCAGTGCATTGTTTAGTTTTATTCAGGGATGGATAATGACAGGCATAACACAGAAGGTGTGTTATAAACTGCGTCAGGAAATATCTGAAAAGATAAACAGAATGCCGATGAAATATTTTGAAAGCCGTACTTACGGTGAGGTTTTATCACGCATTACAAACGATGTGGATACACTTGGGCAGGGGCTTAACCAGAGTATCACAACAATAATTACATCTGTTGCAACACTTGTAGGTGTACTTATAATGATGCTCAGTATTTCACCGCTTATGACACTTATTGCACTTGTGATACTTCCTATATCACTTGCGCTCATAAGCCTTGTGACAAAGAAGTCACAGAAATTTTTCCGTGCACAGCAGGAATATCTCGGTCACATAAACGGGCAGGTCGAGGAAGTTTACGGCGGTCATCTTGTAATAAAAGCATTTAACCGAGAAAAAGATACTATTGAGGAATTTGAAAAAACAAATAAAATTTTGTATGACTCAGCATGGAAATCACAGTTTCTCTCAGGAATGATGCAGCCTATAATGATGTTTGTCGGAAATTTAGGTTATGCATCGGTAGCACTTGCCGGCGGTATGCTCGCAATAAAAAATGTAATTACGATAGGTGATATACAGGCATTTATCCAGTATGTAAAGAACTTTACACAGCCGATACAGCAGATAGCACAGGTAATAAACATGGTTCAGTCAATGTCTGCGGCATCGGAGAGAGTTTTTGAATTTCTTGACGAAAACGAGGAGGAACAGGTAGTAGAAAATCCTGCAGATATTTCAAAGGTAACGGGCGAGGTATCATTTGAACATGTTCATTTCGGTTACAATCCGGAGCAGATTATCATTAATGATTTCAGTGCAAAGGTAAAACAGGGACAAAAGATTGCGATAGTGGGACCTACAGGTGCCGGAAAGACAACTATGGTAAAACTGCTTATGCGTTTCTATGATGTAAACAGCGGTGCGATAAAATTAAACGGCAGCAATATAAAAGATTTTAACAGACGTGAACTCCGCGACGCATTTGGAATGGTGCTTCAGGATACATGGCTTTTTAAGGGCACGATAATGGAAAATATACGTTATGGAAGACTTGATGCAACAGACGAGGAAGTAATAGCAGCGGCAAAAGCGGCGAGGGCGCACCACTTTATACAGACACTTCCGGGCGGATACCAGATGGAACTTAATGAGGATGCAAGCAATGTATCACAGGGACAAAAGCAGCTTCTTACGATAGCGAGGGCAATTCTTGCAGACAATAAGATACTTATTCTTGATGAAGCAACATCTTCGGTTGACACCAGAACTGAGATAGAGATACAGAAAGCAATGGATAATCTTATGAAAGGACGCACAAGTTTTGTAATAGCACACAGACTTTCAACAATCCGTGATGCTGATCTGATACTTGTTATGAAAGACGGGGATATAATAGAGCAGGGAAATCATGATGAACTTCTTGCAGCAAACGGCTTTTATGCAAATCTTTATAATTCACAGTTTGAAGATGTTGTGGCGTAGGAAACAAGTTATTTAGTTAAACGGCAATTATTTTCTAATATCAATGTGGTAATCATTTTTAAATAACAATTTTGAATAAAAAAAATAAATCTGTTAAGAATAATAGCAGATTTATTTTTTTGTTATATTAGGAAACTAAATAATATATTGCGTAATTGGAGGGATTGCCGTATGTATGATAATAAGGAGAACAACTTTAAGAAAAAGGGGTTATGCATTTCGCTGTGTGCTGCACTTGTTTGTGGACTTGGGATAGGCGGAGTGTACTACAAGACAAACAAAGCACCGCAGAATGATGGAACAAAGCTTTTCTCTGATTCATCAGCAGGCAGATTGTCAGCGGATGCAGATAAAAAGGCAGACAGTTCAAATGATAAGAAAACAGAAGAAAATACAGAAAATAAAACGGTGACAGCCGGTTCAGGGAATGTAAAAAACATTAAGAAAAATACAAAAAAGGCTTCTGTTAAGAGTGCGAGAGAAAAAATAAATGATGCAAAAGAGGAAAATAACAAAAAGGATATTGTTTCAAACAACGAAAACAAAAAGACGAACAAAGCAGAAAAAGATAAAAATAAAAAACAGGGAAAAACAGTAAATACAATGTCAAATGATAACAGTCTTAAATTTGATGCGGAGAAGGGGCTGGTTTGGCCTGTAGGAAGCAGCGAAAAAGATATTATTCTTAAATTTAGTGACAGCAATACGGTTTACTTTAAGACATTGGCACAATATAAAATAAATCCGGCAGTTGTCATAGCAGCTAAGACGGATGAGAAAGTGAAAGCTGCGGCAGCAGGTGTTGTCAAAAGTGTAAATACAGATGATGAAACAGGAACAACCGTCACTGTAGATATTGGAAGCGGTTATGAAGTTAAATACGGACAGCTTAAAAATTTAAATGTTAAAACAGGACAAAAAATTGCTAAAGGCGAGATAGTCGGCCATATTGCAAAGCCGACAAAATATTATACTTTGGAGGGAAGTAATCTTTACTTTGAGGTTACGGAAAACGGAAAGAGTGTTGACCCGCTTTTGCTTTTAAAGTAGATAAAAAGTTGTAAATTAAAAATTCTTATTATAGTTTCTGCTGTTGTCGCTGAATTTTCGGCGGCAACAGTTTTTTTGTAAATTTCTTTTCATAAATACAAATTTCTGTTAATATATTAAAGAAGTTGGTTACAAAAAATGTTGCACTTATAGTGTGGAAAGAGAGGGAGTTATGCAATACAAATTAGTAGGAAACACAATGCCGGCGGTTGAGGTGATGTTTGATGCACCGGGAGAGTCTATGTATACACAGTCAGGTGGTATGGCATGGATGACAGAGGGAATTAAGATGGATACCAATACAAAGGGCGGTCTTTTAAAAGGTGTAGGACGTATGTTTGCAGGTGAGTCATTATTTATGGCAACTTATACTGCTGAACAGGCCGGAGCCAGGATTGCATTTGCATCAACTGTTGCAGGTGAGGTTCTTCCGATAAATATTGGTGAGACAGGTGGATTTATCTGTCAGAAGGGAGCATTCCTTTGTGCCGAACCTACAGTAGACCTGTCGGTTGCTTTTACAAAGAGATTTTCATCCGGATTTTTTGGCGGTGAAGGTTTCATTCTTCAGGATATAACAGGTAAAGGTATGGTATTTCTTGAAATTGACGGTGACAAAGTTATAAAGGAACTTGCACCGGGCGAAGTTATAAAAGTTGACACAGGTAATGTAGTCGGCTTTGAAAAGACGGTAACATATGAGATTGAGACAGTAAAAGGTCTTAAGAACATATTCCTCGGTGGCGAGGGACTTTTCCTTACAAGACTTGTAGGACCGGGAAAAGTTATACTTCAGACGCAGAACTTTAATGATTTTGCAGGAAGAATTGCAAGCAGAATCCCGTCTAAGTAGTTTTTGGAAAAAGCGTTTGTAAAAACAAAGAACAGTATTTGTTTTTTCAACAGCACTGTGAAGGTTGAATTGAAGATTGTAAAGCTGTAAAAATAAACAGAGTGTTCGGCAGTTGGCTGAGCACTCTGTTTTGTGGTGAGAAGGAAAATCATTACGTCCTTGACATTACAATCTATAAATAGTTAAATATAAAAACGGAAATATTTGAACAATAAGTATCGAAGTTTTGGCTTCGTATGTAGTTCACAATACATTTGGAAATGAGGATAAAGCATGAAAAGAGAAGCAAATCCGGTGGCGTTGCTGCCTGTTTTTGTATTTTTGGTATTATATTTGGGACTTGGAATTGTATTTGAATATATTATGAAAATTCCGATGGGATTTTATAATATTCCGATTATTGTAGCTTTCTTGGTGGCGATTTTGACGGCGTGTCTGCAAAACAGGAATGTATCTTTTGATGAAAAACTGGAAATTATGGCACAGGGGATGGCGGACAAGAATATAATAACTATGCTGTTGATTTTTTTGACAGCCGGAGTATTTGTTGGTGTTGTAGGACGAGACAGTGCGGAGAGTGTAGCGTATTTTATGTTACAGCTGATTCCGGCAAGATTTGCAGTCATTGTTCTGTTTATTGTAGCATGTTTTGTGTCTGTAGCAATGGGCACTTCAGTTGGGACGATTACATTGATTACTCCGATTGCTGTTGCAGTAGCGGAGGCTTCAGGCTTTTCAGTACCGCTTTGTGTGGCTACGGTGATGGGAGGTTCCATGTTTGGAGATAATCTGTCTTTTATCTCAGACACCACTATTGCGGCTTGTAACGGACAAGGTTGTGCAATGAAAGATAAATTTAGACAGAATTTCTGGATTGCATTTCCAGCGGCAGTAGTGACGGTTATTGTAGTCAGCTTTTTATCATGGAATACAGTTATTGAAGGAAGTGTTCATCACAACTATAATCTGATACAGATAATACCGTATGTGCTTGTGCTGATAGGTGGAATTATCGGATGGAATGTGTTTCTTGTATTGTTGACGGGCATCATATCGGGAGCGGTAATCATGTTGTTGACGGGAAAAACATCATTTGTGGATTTGGTTGCCAATATGGGGAACGGAGTATCAGGCATGTTTGAAACTTGTATCGTGGCAGTACTTGTCGCATCTCTATGTGCTTTGATTCGTTCATATGGAGGGTTTGATACTCTCTTAGGTGGAATACATCATGTGTTTAAGGGAAAGCGAGGCGGACAGCTTGGCATGGGAATACTTGTCGGTGCTATGGATATAGCAACCGCCAATAACACAGTGGCTATCGTTATGGCAAATCCAATTGCCAAAGAAATGGCACAGACATACGGAATTACACCGAAGAAAACAGCATCATTGCTGGACACATTTTCATGTATAACACAGGGAATTTTGCCTTATGGAGCACAGATGCTTGTTGCAATCTCAGCCGTTACGGAACTGGGAAAAAATATCTCGGCATTTGATATTATTCCTTATATGTTCTATCCGCTTTTTTTGCTCATAAGTTCTCTGATTTGGATTGGGGTAAAAACTCAGTGATTTGGTGGGGATTTTATCTCTGCGGATGGTTAGCGGTTATTGAAATTATAATATAAAGACAATACAGGGAGGTTTTTATGAAGTACAATATTGATTTAAATGACAACGATTACATTGAATTTAATTATTCATATCTGAAACATTCAAAAATCGGAAAGTATTCTCTTTTAGTTACAAGAATTTCTTTTCCTTTTGCCATGTTCATATTTGTTTTGGCATTGCTTATTATTGACATAGAGAGAGGACTTGTTCTTACTGTTGCTGCAGTGGCGGTTTTATCAACTGTTTTGTGGTGGTTTATCGTGCCTGCTATGATGCGTTGGAATATTAAAAAGAACATTATAAAAATGAAAAAAGACGAAAAGCTGCCTTATAATGAGAAAGCATCGGTTGAGTTTTTGGATGACAGAATTGTTGAGACATGTGAACAGGGAGAGACTATTGTTAAGTACAGTGATATAGTTAATATTTATGCTGAAAAAGATTATTTTTATATATTTTATGGTTCAATGCAGGCGTTTATATTGCCTGAAAGATGTATAGGTGATAGCGGTTTGAGGGAGATTAAAAACAAATTGTCACAGTCAGGTGTTGACAAATAGAATAAAAGTCTATATAGTTATCCAAGGTAATTAACAAAGGTAACTATATAGACTTTTTTGTTTGCAAAAACAGTATTAGAAAGAGGAATTTATTATGACTATCGAAAAGATAAAAGCAATGTTTGATGCGTGCTATCTTGCAAAGCGGTCAAGGGATCTGCTTCCGCCGCTTCCAAATGGTGTTACACCGTCTTATATCCATTATCTGGATGTGATTGAGTCTTTGGAAAAGCAGGGGGTGAGTGTAAAAGTATCGGACATAAGTGATGCACTTGACATTCCACGTCCGGGTGTGACACGCACTGTCAAGGAGATGGAGACAAAAGGCTATCTTTACAAACAAACTTCTGAGAGTGACGGACGTGTTACATATATATTTGCGACAGATGCAGGAAAGCATTTGTTACAGATATATAGTGAAAAGTATTTTAACAGTCTGGCGCCGCTGTTAAACGATATTTCAGATGAGGATGCGGAATGTACAATAAGGACTATCGAAAAACTTTACAAAGTTATGTCAGAGAGGAGTGTTACGATTGAGCAGTAATGATAAGACAGATTTCACGCAGGGAAGTATTTTAAAGAAGCTGTTCTGGTTTATGCTTCCGATTTTAGGAGCACTTGTTTTGCAGGCGGCTTACGGTGCAGTAGATTTGCTTATTGTAGGAAAATTTGGCTCGACAGCAGGACTTTCAGCAGTTTCAACAGGAAGTCAGGTACTCAATCTTGTGACTTTTGTTGTCACACAGTTTGCTATGGGTATCACGGTTCTTATAGCAAGATATATTGGAGAGAAGAAAACGGGGCAGATAGGCGAGGTGCTTGGCGGGGCTGCTGTTGTCTTTACGATAATATCAATAGGCTTGTTTATTCTTATGGTATGTTTTGCAAAACCTATTTCAGTTCTGATGCAGGCACCAACGGAAGCAGTCAGTCTTACAACGGTTTATGTCCGTATCTGTGGCAGCGGAATATTCTTTATTGTTGCCTACAATGTACTTGCTGCTGTTTTTAGAGGACTTGGGGATAGCAGGTCACCGTTGATATTTGTACTTGTTGCCTGTATTGTAAACATTGTTGGTGATATGGTTCTGGTAGCAGGACTTCATATGGATGCGGCAGGTGCGGCACTCGCAACCGTTCTTGCTCAGGCTGTAAGCGTTGTATGTGCGATTGTGATGCTAGTCAAGAAAAAACTTCCATTTTCAATATCAAAATCAGATTTTAGATTAAACAAACAGTGTCGTAAATTTCTTGAAATCGGTCTGCCGCTTGCATTGCAGGAGTTCTTGACACAGCTCTCGTTTCTGGCACTCTGTGCATTTGTAAACAGACTTGGTCTTGAAGCATCTTCGGGATATGGTGTTGCATGCAAGATTGTAAACTTTGCAATGCTTATTCCAAGCTCACTTATGCAGTCGATGGCTTCTTTTGTATCACAGAATGTCGGTGCTGGCAACAAAAAGAGAGCAAAGCATGCCATGTTTACAGGAATTGGTGTCGGTGTGGCATTTGGTTGTGTAGTATTTTTGATTGTAATGTTTAAAGGTGATGTTCTTGCGGGATTCTTTTCAAATGACGCCGCAGTTATACAGAAGGGATTTGACTATTTGAAAGGATTTGCACCGGAAACGATAGTGACCGCCGTATTGTTCAGTATGATAGGTTATTTTAATGGAAACAATAAGACATTGTGGGTAATGATTCAAGGGCTTACACAGACGCTTTTGGTACGTCTGCCGATGGCGTATATTATGAGTATCCAGCCTAACGCAAGCCTTACAAATATCGGACTTGCAGCACCTACATCAACGGTTGTCGGAATTGTTTTGAATGTTATATTTTTTATTTATATGAATAAAAAAGAGACGGGTGTTCAATCGTAGGATTGAATTTGAGTTCTGGGATGCGGGTTTTAATATTTTCAGAATTTGTGTATAATTGAAAAAGAAAGTACGCAAGTTAATATGTATGTTAGTGTGCAAGAAAGTGTGCAAGTTAATATGTAAGTTAGTACACAAGCTGGAGGTGCAGTATGGGTGATTATAATCCGCCATTTACAATTACAAACAGTATGTTATCTTATGTAGCGGCTATTTCTGAGAAGATTGGACGCATTACAATTATAAGTGACATGGAAACAAAACCACATCTTAGAAAAAATAATAGGATTAGGTCAATACATTCCTCCTTGAAAATCGAGGCAAATTCTCTTTCTGTTGAACAGGTCAGGGATGTTATAAACGGAAAACTTGTACTTGGAGAATTAAAGGAGATACAGGAAGTAAAAAATGCTTATGACGCATATGAAAGAATTTCAGAAATAAATCCATATAGTATTGCAGATTTAAAAAGATTTCATGGAATTATGACAAAATATATTGTAGATGAATCAGGTGGATTTCGTCATGGGGAAGAAGGAGTATTTAACGGTGAGAAGTGTATTTTTATGGCTCCACCGGCTCAACTTGTTCCACAGTTGATGATTCAGCTTTTTGATTGGATGAAAAGGGTTCAGGGAGAAATCCATCCATTGATATTGAGCAGTATATTCCACTATGAGTTTGTATTTATTCATCCATTTTCAGACGGCAATGGCAGAATGGCAAGATTGTGGCATACTGCTATACTATCAAAATGGAAAGCAATATTTGAATATATTCCTATTGAAAGTCAGATTGAAAAATTTCAGGACGATTATTATAATGCGATTGCAAAGTGCCATGTCGATGGCGAGTCTACTTTTTTTATTGAATTTATGTTATCTCAGATTGATAAGATATTAGATGAACTTTCAATACAGATTGATGATAATAGCGTGCAGATTTCAGGAAATGTAAAAAAACTGCTTGAAATAATGGATTATGATATTCCATATACAAGCAATAAACTGATGGAAAAACTTGGACTAAAATCAAAAGATGGTTTCCGTAGGAATTATCTTCATCCAGCAATGGAGTTAAATCTGGTGCAAATGACTATTCCTGATAAGCCTAGAAGCAGAAATCAGCGTTATGTAAAGGTCTGAAAGGGGTGTTATTTTGTTTCCTGATTGTAATTAAAAAAAGATGATTCTTTCTCTTTTTTTGAAACAGTTGTTGATGGCGTTGACGGGAATTGCATATGCAATGTGTCTTGACTGGGAAAAAGGGGAGTATCTTTCATCCTGTTAAGTTCAGGCAGCACAGTGACCAGCATAGTAATAAAACACATACTTCCGCCAATTACATTAGACACCGGTTCTGCCATAAATACACCGTTTGTTCCCATTTTGAAAGTGTGCGGCAGTATGTATGTAAGCGGTACAACAATAAACACTTTTCGTAAAAGTGAAAAGAAAATTGCCTGCGTTCGTTTGTTAAGTGATTTGAAAACGGTCTGTCCGATATATTGCAAATCCATGAAGATAAATGCAGTAAAATAAAGTTTTAATGCAGGTACAACATCTTTTATAAGTGTTGCATCTGAACTAAAGATTTTAATTAAATATTTTGGGGCGAGTATGATTACACTCCACATAATTCCGGTATAGATAAGTGCCATAACAGCCATGACTATACCGGCTTTTTTTACCCGCTCAGGGCGTCTTGCACCATAATTATAGCTGATAATAGGTGATGAACCTTCGGTTATGGCATAAATCGGAGTTTCAACCATTTGGCGGACACTTGAAACGATAGTCATAACGGAGACATACACGTCACCACCGGTGACATAGAGTACATTATTGCAGCAAATTGAAACGAGACTGTTCGTAAGCTGCATAATAAAACCTGACGTGCCAAGGGTTATGATATTTTTGGCAATGGAAAGGCAGGAATGAAGTTCAGTTTTTCTGAGCAGACGGACTTTCAGCTCTGCTTTTCGTCTCAGAAAATAAAAAACAAATGCTGCGGATAATATCTGAGATATTACGGTTGCAATAGCGGCACCGTTTACTCCGAGCCCTAACATAAAAATAAAGAGCGGATCAAGTATAATATTTGCGACTGCACCGATGACCACGGAGAACATACCTGTTGTAGAATAACCCTGTGCATTGATAAACGGATTCATACCCGTTGAAATCATTGCAGGGAGAGTGCCAAGCAGATATATCATCATATAAGGTCTGGCATAAATAAGTGCATTTTTTGATGCTCCAAAAAGAATAAGAAGCGGTTTTGAAAAAATGAGACCGACTAACATCAGGAGTATTGAACTTGCACAAACCATTGAAAAAGATGTGTTTAAAATAGTATTGGCTTTATGGTTATCATCCATCCCACGATTGATGGAAAAAAGCGGGGCACCGCCGCTTCCAAAAAGATTGCTGCATGCAGTAATTATCATTATAAGAGGAAAACACAGACCGACAGCACCAAGTGCAGCAGTTCCTATATTGGGAATACGACCAATATAAATACGGTCAACAATGTTGTAGAGCAGACTTAAAATTTGTGCAACAAGCATTGGAAGAGCTGCATTTAAAATATTTCCTGTTACAGTTCCGTTTTCAAAATTAATGCGTTTCATAATTATGCCTCGATTTCATAATAGAATATTATTTAATATTTTTATTGAAATTAAGTATAGCATGAATTAAATTAAATGTAACAATAAAATGATGTTGGGTTCAAAAGTATTTTGAACCTTGCATCGTAAAATTTCTTTAATATACAATTAAGGAGGTCATTATTTATGGAAAATATCAAATGGGCTGTATTAGGTACAGGAGTAATTGCAAATGAGATGGCACAGACCTTGGCGAAAAATGGCAGACGTATATATTCGGTTGCGAACAGAACTTATCAAAAGGCGGTTGATTTTGCAAAAAAATATAATATTGATAAGGTTTATGAGAATATGGATGATGTTTTTACGGATCCTGATGTGGATGTAATTTATATTACAACTCCGCACAACACGCATTTTGAATTTATGAAAAAGGCTGTAAATAATGGAAAACATGTACTTGCAGAAAAATCTATAACATTAAATAGCAGCGAATTAGAAAGTATAATTGATTTGGCAGAGCAAAAGGGGGTAGTTGTTGCAGAAGCCATGACAATATATCACATGCCTATCTATAAAAAGCTTAAAGAAATGCTGGATACGGGAGTACTTGGAAAAGTAAACATTATCACAATGAACTTTGGAAGTTATAAAGAGTATGATATGAACAATCGCTTTTTCAATAGAGATTTAGCAGGCGGAGCGTTGCTTGATATTGGTGTGTATGCACTTTCATTTATACGCTGGTTTATGGAGTCGATGCCTCAAACAATGATGACTCAGACAAAAAATGCACCGACGGGTGTTGATGAGCAGGTAGGAATGCTGCTTAAGAATGACGAAGGGCAGATGGCATCTGTAATGTTGTCACTTCATTCAAAACAGCCAAAAAGAGGAATGATTTCGTGCGAGAAGGGTTACATTGAGATAATGGAATATCCGAGAGCATGGGAGGCTGATATATATTATGTTGAGTCTGACAAGACCGAGAAGATAACTGCAGGAAAGAATGAAGATGCTCTTGTATATGAACTTGAAGATATGGAGAGGGCAATAGGCGGTGAGCCGGAATGTATGCATCTTGATTATACATGGGACGTTATGGGGACTATGACAGATGCAAGGAATTTTAAATATCCGGAGGAAGAATAGAGTAACATAATACTTTGTTTCGGTATTGCATAAGATATTGCAGGGGTTTGGAGAGTGATTTTTAATATTATTAACGTCATGGAAGTGTTGTCCTACGATAACCGAGTCAACGAGACTGTATATCCATATCAAATATATGCAGGCTGAACTTCTAATATTGTACAGATTAAAAGTTATCAGTTATTGACAAAAAAAACAAAAAAACAATATAATCAAATTAAAAAATAATCGTGTCAGAAATGGGGGTTAATATGAAGCGGGTTCAGACTGACTGTATAATAAAGAAATTGATAAAAAGCGGAACTACGATTTCAACTATGGAAAGCTGCACATCAGGACTTATTGCATCAATGATAACTGACACTCAAGGTGCATCTGCAATATTTCCGGGAGGGTATGTGACGTACCTTAATGAGACAAAGATATTTGTCGGTGTGGATGAGAATATAATAAAAAAATACGGAGTGTATTCAAACGAGTGTGCCAAAGCAATGGCACAAACAGTTAAAAATAAATTGAACACTGATATAGCAATAGGAATAACAGGAACAACAGGAAATATTGACCCTAATAATGCTGACAGTGTTCAGGGGAAAGTTTATTTTTGCATTATTGTAGGGCAGAAAATAAATTCTTTTGAATTTGATGCTGATGTTAAGGGCATGAGCAGACATGATATTAAACAGTTGTATGCGGACAAAGTATTTGAGAAACTTGAAGAAAGTATATAGTATTTTGTGGCAGACTATTATTGGTTAAAAAACAGAAAGTGGGGAAAATATGGATATTAGTATGAAATGGCTTGATATGCTTGGAAAGAGAATACGTATTTGTTTTGAAAATGCAACGCATCATGAAGAACTTCCACCGGCGAGAAGAACTGTTTTATGTGTATACGGAGCTGTAAGAGGTGTAGGAGGAATTGACAGCTGGGGAAGTGATGTACAGGAAGACTGCCGCATCAATGCGGAAAAAGATATTGAGTATTCCTTTTATATCGGTTGATGTAATGAGTTAACAAATACATGATATAAATGACAAAATAATGTTAAAAAACGACTGTATATTTAAATTATTATCCGATAAAGTGTAATATAATACAAAAAATGAAATATGAGCATAGGAGAAAATTGGAGGTATCAGGGATGAAAGACAAGTATGGAAAAACTCTAATTGCATGTTATCTTGGATTTATTACACAGGCTATAGCAGCTAATTTTGCTCCACTGCTGTTTTTGACCTTTAAAAGAACATATGGAATACCTATAAGTGAAATTGCGTTTATATCAACGACATTCTTTTTCACGCAGCTTTTGATAGATTTGTTTTGTGCAAAGTTTGTTGACAAAATCGGTTATAGAAAAAGTGTTGTTGCATCGGAGATATTTTCGGCAGCCGGACTTATAGGTCTTGCAGTATTGCCTGAAATTCTGCCAAATGCGTATGCAGGAATTATAATAAGTGTTGTTGTTTATGCGATGGGAAGCGGACTTATAGAGGTACTTGTAAGTCCGATAGTAGAAGCGTGTCCATTTGAAAATAAAAGCAGTGTTATGAGTCTACTTCATTCATTTTATTGCTGGGGGTCAGTTGGAGTTATACTTTTATCAACAATATTTTTTGCAGTATTCGGAATAGAAAATTGGCGTATACTTGCATGTATCTGGGCACTTGTTCCTCTTTATAATGTGTTTAATTTTATAAGCTGTCCGATAGAGAGACTGACAGACGAAGGAGAGGGGCTTGGAATAAGAAATTTGTGCAGGCTTCCAATATTCTGGATTGCAATAGTTCTGATGATTTGTGCAGGTGCAAGTGAAATTTCAATGGCGCAGTGGGCATCTGCTTATGTAGAGTCAGCACTTGGTTTTCAAAAAAATGTCGGAGACATTATGGGACCGTGTCTGTTTGCTGTTGCTATGGGAATAAGCAGGCTTTTTTACGGAAAGTACGGAGAAAAAATAGATTTAATGAAATTTATGATAGGCTCAGGGGCACTGTGTCTTGTGTGTTATCTGCTTGCGGCACTTAGCGGCAGTCCGGTTTTAGGACTTGTCGGATGTGTTGTATGTGGATTTTCAGTAGGAATTATGTGGCCCGGAACAATAAGCATAACATCAGCAAAGATAACATCAGGAGGAACAGCACTTTTTGCACTTCTTGCAATGGCAGGAGACATGGGTGGTTCTATAGGGCCGGCAATAGTCGGATTTGTAACACAGAATGCAGGAAATAATCTTAGAGCAGGTATGCTTGCGGGATGTGTATTTCCGATTGTTCTTATAATATCAGTATGTTTGCTGAAGGCTAATAAAAGATAAAAATATAGAGAGTACATCGGTTTGGAGACTGATGTACTTTTTAGGTATGAGTTAAAAAAGAAAAAATCAGTGATATATACTTAACGGTTCAGCCTTTCATCTCCTACATATATACAGTATATGAATGCATGGCTATAGTTTTAAACTATGACAAACCTGTATATAAAGATATTATACAAATAAAGCATTTGGATGATAGTATAACCTCAGAGAAAACGAAAAAATAAACAGGAGGTTATACAAATGAGTACGTTAAAAACACCATTTAGATATGATTTTGTTGGAAGCTTTTTAAGACCGCAGAAATTAAAGGATGCAAAAGCTGATTTTGCGGCAGGAAAGATAACACAGGAAGAACTTGATAAAATAATCGATGATTGCGTTCGTGATATAGTTGCAAAACAGAAAGCAGCGGGATTTCATGCAATTACAGATGGAGAATTCCGTAGAAAATTCTGGCATCTTGATTTTATGTGGGGATTTGATGGCGTTGCACATGAGAAAAAAGGTGGCGGAGTACAGTTTAATGGAGAAATGGCAGACCTTGAAGCGACTTATCTTGTAGGTAAGGTTAAGGCAAAAGCACATCCATTTGTGGAGTATTTTAAATTCCTTAAACAGTTTGAAGATGATAATACTGTAGCAAAATATACCATTCCTGCACCTGCACAGATGTATCAGCAGATGATAGTTCCTCAGAATATAGAAAGAACAAGAAAGTTTTATGAGACTGATGATGAACTTATTCAGGATATAGGAACAGCATATCAGGAAGTTATCGGACAGTTTTATGAAGCGGGATGCCGCAATCTTCAGTTTGACGATTGTACATGGGGTGCTATTGTTGGGGATGCTGCAAAACAGAGATATAAATCTCTCGGGCTTGACATTGAGGATGTAAAGGCACAGCTTTTGAAAGTAAATAATATTGCACTTGAGAAAAAGCCGGAGGATATGACAATTACATCACATATCTGCAGAGGAAACTATCATTCAACATTCTTTACAAGCGGACCATATGATTCAGTGGCAGATTATGTATTTGCACAGGAAAATGTGGATGCACTTCTTTTGGAATATGATGATGAGAGGTCAGGCGGCTTTGCACCTCTTGCAAAAGTTTCACCTGATAAGAAAGTTGTACTTGGACTTATCACAACTAAGAAACCTGAACTTGAAGATAAGGAAACAGTAAAGGCAAGAATAAATCAGGCAGCAAAATATATTCCGCTCGATCGTTTATGTTTAAGTCCACAATGCGGATTTGCTTCTTGCGAGATTGGTAATAAAATTACAGAAGAACAGCAGTGGGCAAAACTTGCACTTGTAAAAGAGATTGCTGACGAAGTTTGGAAATAAAAAACAGTTTAATATTCACATATTTGTATTTTGGTATATTTGTATATTAAAGTTGAAAGCTAATAAAAAATAATTTAATATTTTTATAATAAAAAGACAGAGACTTAAAAAGACTACAGTTCACACTATGATGTGACCGGAAACTTTTAAGCCTCTGTTTTTTGTCTTTAGATGCAGAGTAGAAAATGCACGTAAGCAATGTTATAATAAAGAGAGTTTTAGGAGGGATAAACAGATGGATGAAAGGTTAAAAAAACAGCTTGATTTTGCACTGGAAATAGATAAGGAAAAAAATATATTCAGACAAACGCATTTGTCAGGTCATGGCAGAAACGAAAACGATGCGGAGCATGCATGGCATATGGCGATTATGGCATATCTGCTAAAGGAATACTCAAATGAGCCTGTGGATATAGGAAAAGTTATGCTTATGTGCCTGATACATGATATAGTAGAGATAGATGCAGGTGATACATACGCGTATGATGCAGAAAATCTTAAGACACAGAAGGCGAGGGAAGATGCTGCAAAAGAGAGGATTTTTTCTATATTGCCGGAGGAACAAAAAGAAGAGCTCATAAAACTTTTTGATGAGTTTGAAGCCTATGAGACAGCGGAGTCAAAATTTGCTCATGCAATGGATAATCTTCAACCGTTAATATTAAATAACAGTAACGGCGGCAGTGACTGGAGAGAGCATGGTGTGACGAAAGAGCAGGTTTATGGCAGACAGAGCAAGACAAAGCTTGGTTCAGAGAGGTTGTATGAGGTCACGGATAAATTGATACAGGAAAACATCAATAAAGGAAATATAAAAGCTGAATAAGCAGTACGATGGATGAATGTTGTTATGAATATCAGGCAAGGAGGTACAGTTATGAGTAAAAGAAACAAATGGAAACAAATATGCAGTATGTTTATGGCTGTGACGATGATCTTTACTTCACTATATTGGGGTGGGATGAAGGTTTCAGCTGCGACACCGCCTGTAAAGATCAAGGTGACATATGGGCAGACAGAAGCACGAACGATGCTTGCCGATATCAATGAATTCCGAACGTCGGATACAGAGGCGTGGTGCTGGGATAAGACCGATAGTGTAAGGGAGTCGTGGCGTACTACAGAGTTACAGTATGATTATGCGTTAGAGCGTGTTGCAATGAAAAGGGCAGTAGAGATTGCGCTTTCCTACGATCATACCAGACCAAATGGCACGAAATGTTTTACGGCATATCCGTCCGGATATATGGCAGAGGGAGAAAATATTGCTGCCGGTTATATGAGTGCAGCAGAGGTATTTAACGGATGGAAGGAAGAAAATGAATCTTATGCCGGACAGGGACACAGAAGAAATATGCTCAGTTCTAATTTTAAGGCCGTTGGTATAGGGCATGTCGTATATCAGGGATGCCATTACTGGGTGCAGGAGTTTGGTGATAAGGTCATGGATGGGACGGCTTCAGCAGCGAATGACAGTACGCAGATTGAGGATGTAGATGTTTCATCGTCTTATATCACTGCAGTAAAAACAAATCTGGATGATGTCAGCCTGAAAGTCGGAGAGAAAGTAACGACAGAAGATTTTTCACTTGCAATAAATGTGAAGAATCAATGGGGATATCAGAAGGACTGTGTAATAGAAAATACCTGTACTGCAAAAATTGAAGATGAAACCATTGCAAGTCTGTCGGATGACGGGGTGATCACCGGATTAAAGAGTGGTACGACTAAAATTCGGGTATCCAACCCATTCGGAGATGATTTTTACCGTACGATCACAGTCGAAGAGGGAACGGAATCAAAAGATGATAATACAACGAATCCGGATGTGGGCAAAACAGATATTTCTGTGGAACCGATCGCGGATCAGATATATACCGGTTCTGCGTTGATGCCGGATGTGGTCGTAAAAGCCGGTTCAAAGGTACTCGTAAAAGATGTAGATTATACTGTTTTATACAGTAATAATACAAATGTTGGAATCGCTTCTGTAAAAGTTACGGGAAAAGGAACATATGAGGGTTCTTATACGACGAACTTTAAAATCGTTTCGTGTGCGATAGGACAGGCAGCCTGCAGCAGAATTGCAGACCAGACTTATACCGGGAATGCAATTCAGCCATCCTTTACAGTTACTTATAAAAATAAAACATTGGTAAAAGGAACGGATTATACAGTATCTTTTAAGAATAATGTCAATATCGGAACGGCAACCGTTATCATTACCGGAAAAGGAAACTTTGAGGGAAACAAAGAGATAACATTTAAGATTACAGAGCCGTCAGATATTTCGGTAGATGAAATCGCAGACCAGACGTACACCGGTTCTGCATTGAAGCCGGAGGTTGTTGTAAAAGCCGGCACAAAGGTACTTAAAAAAAGTGTGGATTATTATGTTTCTTATAGAGACAATACAAATGTAGGAACTGCCACTGCAAAAATAACAGGAAGAGGAAATTATAAAGGCTCTTATACAACGACTTTTAAGATTGTTCCATGTGCAATCAGTCAGGTTACTATAAGAGAAATTGCAGATAAGACATACAGCGGAAAGAAAATTGAACCATATATCAAACTTACCTATAAGAATAAGAGTTTGAAAAGAGGAACGGATTATACTGTTTCCTATGACAACAATATCGATGTAGGAACTGCGACAGCGACTATTACAGGAATCGGTAATTTTATGGGAACAACCGCGGTAAGCTTTAAAATTGTAAAAGGTACTTCTAAGATTAAAGTTAGTGCGATTTCTAACCAGACCTTTACGGGAGTGGAGATTACACCGGAAGTTTCCGTGAAGGAGGGAACGAAAAAGTTAACAAAGGATGTGGACTACAAGGTTTCTTATGCCAATAATATCAATGTAGGAACTGCAACCGTTACTGTTACCGGAATTGGTTCTTATGATGGAACTGCCCGTAAGACATTTCGGATTGTATCCCGTCCGCTCAAAGAGGTCAGTGTTGAAAAAATTGATGCTCAGGAATATACAGGGAAGGAACTTACACCGAAACTGAATCTGACTTATAATGGAAAAACGTTAACAGATAATGTTGATTATGTGGCTGTATACAGCAGTAATATTGAGCCTGGAAATGGCGTGGTTAAGGTTCAGGGAAAAGGCAATTTTAGCGGACAAAGAACAGTAGTCTTTAAAATTAAAGAAAACAGTCAGTCTTCTAACAGCGGTGACAATCAAAACGATAACAAAGATGAAACCGTTCACACCACAAAAATGACGCTGAACAAGATAAGAGTGACGTTAAAGAAAGGTAAAACTTACCACTTAAAAGTAACGGTAAATGTCGGAAGCGTAGACAAGATTACGTTTACGTCATCCGATAAAAAGGTCGCAACGGTGTCTAAAAATGGTGTTATTAAAGCGAAGAAAGCAGGCAGAGCACGCATTACTGTAAAAAGTGGAAAAAGAACAAAATGGTGCTGGGTAATTGTAAAAAAAATAAGAAAGAAAAGGGCTTTGAAATAAGTCGATTAAAGAAACACCAGTTCCGGGTAAATGCCGGTTCTGGTGTTTTTATTTGTCAATAAGTAAATAATTCTATGCAAAAAATAATAGAAATGTATGTAACTATATGTTAAAATATTTAAAATCAATATGGTGGTTGATAGAATAGTGCATTTATCAGTGAGGTGAAATATGGATATCCGAATAGCAATATGTGATGATGAGCCTAAAATTTGTGCCATGTTAGAAAATATGCTGATTGATATTCTTGAAACAAGAGGTGTGTATTACGAAATAGAACCGTTTTATTCAGGAGAGAATTTATGCGTGGAAATACAACGACAGATTTTTGATTTGATTTTTTTAGATATTGAATTAAAAAAGAAAAGTGGACTTGATGTAAGCAACTATATACGGAATGAGTTAGGTAATGAAAGTGTTCAGATAGCATACATATCTGCAAAAACAGGATATGCTATGGATCTTTTTGAATTTCGTCCAATTAATTTTTTGGTAAAACCGTTAGAGTATTCAAAAGTGGTTAAGGTTATAGATAAGTTTTTTACAATTACCATGCAGAACAATCAATTTTTTGAATATAAAAAGAGAACAGATTTTTTTAAAATACCCATGTCAGATATTTTGTACTTCGAAAGCAGGAACAGAAAAATACACATTACAATGCTTCAGGGGGAAGATGAATTTTATGGTTCAATGGAAGATGTATATTCAATTGTTAAGAATCACCAATTTTTATATATTCATAAATCAATTATTGTAAATTATAGGCAAATCAAAAAAATTTCCTATGAACAGATAATTATGGTTGATGGAATAGCTCTTCCGATAAGTCAATCCAGACGCTCAGCAATTAAAAAGATGTGCATGAAAATACGAAAAGAGAGAAGATAATGGAATTATTTTTGAATTACTTGACAACTTTTTTTATTAATGCTTTTGAATTATATATTATTTATCGCTATATGACCATCTTTTTCGAAAACCGATGTATAGACACAAGGCTTATGTATATCGCATATGCGGCACGTTTCTTTCTTTCAGTTGGTATCAGTTATATAGAACTATATTCATTAGTTAGTGCTGCAATAGCTTTAAGCAGTATTTTTCTGATTTCATTATGTTATTCAGGCTCCTTGCCAAAACGTCTTATTATTTCTGTCTTAATTTATATGTGTTCATTCACTGCGGAGGTAATTGTAGCTATGGCAGTTGGATTAAGTAGTTTTGATGCTTTTGGAAAGGTTGAACAGGGCTCTGTTTTTTTGAATCTTATCATTGAGTTTATTTTTTGGTTGATTTCTTTGATTGTTCATAAATTTAAAAACTTAAGGGGGAATTTGCCAATTCCAAAACCGTTTCTAATAGCCATCGTAGTTATTCCATCTTCGCTAATTTGTTTGGAAATCATTATTTTTTCGCAGAAAATTCTAAACAATATGATGGCAAGAATTTCATTGGTTTGTTTGACGGCTTCTCTTTTTATATTGATTTATTTATATGATTCGCTATCGGCAATGTTTAGAGAAAGAACAGAAGCAGCAGTTACTTTGAGTGAAAAAGAGTATTACCATCAGCAGTCTGTCTTGTTAAAAGAAAAATATGAGGAACTACGTCAATATCGTCATGATATGAAAAACCGCATGGTTGTTATGCAACAGATGATCAAAGAAAACCAATATGACAAAGTTTTAGAATATACAGGAGAGATTGCAGATAAATTAAGTCAAACTTTAACATACAGTAATACAGGGAATGTAGCATTAGATAGTGTAATCAATTATAAATTAACAAGGGCAGCAAAAAGTAATATTTTGGTTGAATCGAATGTCGTCATTCCAGAAGACATATCTCTTGATGAAGATGATATGATTGTTATATTAGGGAATCTTTTGGATAATGCGATAGAAGCGGTGAATCGTATTGAAACTGATGTAAAAAAATATATTTACATGGATATTGACTTTGAAATGGGTAGTTTGTGGATTTGTATAAAGAACAGTTATGATAACAAGCTATATGTTCAAGAAAATAGATTTGTGACATGGAAAAAAGATAAAACCATGCATGGAATTGGTTTGCAAAGCACAGAATCAATTGTACAGAAATATAATGGATTAATGGAATTTTCTATGGAAGAAAACTTGTTTGTTGTAGATATTTTATTATATTTGTAGGAAAGGAATAACGATTGTAATATATGAAGAATTTATGGCAAGGTAACTTGCCTTTTTTGATGGAAAACTTTAAATTTTGACAAAAGTTTATATAGATTTATACATATAGTCTAAATGAGGTGTTGAAATGTGATAATTTAATCTTCGTAACTGCATTCACTATAGAAAAAACTATAATTGTTTGGAGTGTCGAAGTGGTTATTACAATATTCTGTGCAATTTTGCAATATAAATTAATAGTAGAAGAGGAAAATGTTACATGAAAAAGTTATATTCGTTCTTTTTATTTGGGGAGCTTATCCTGTTTTCAATAATATTTAGCCAGTCTTTATATGAGGTATATGGATTGAGCCATATTGGAGATACAAAACTTGCTGGGTATAAAATAGATAAAGCATCTTCTGAAATGTTGGGAAATGTGTACGATTACCTCATGAAACAGGATGCAAATATACAAATTATAAAAATGCCACTTTCGCAGGAAGAGACAGATGTTATTAACTATGAAATTTATCACACAAATGTTTCGTCCATTTTTCATTTTCAGGGACTTTCGGATACACAGTATAGTTATTTTATGTTATCAAAAGATGATTTTATAGATGGAACTGGTGTGTTTTATACAAATTTGGGAGAGAAAGAAGTTCAGAAAATGGCAGATGTATTTTCAATAAAAATAGATGATTATGCATCAAATTCATACACATCCATTAAAACAATTCTATATGCAAATGGAATGGATGTATTGATTTTACTGTTCATATCTTTTATTGTGATGCTGATTTATGTTATTTCAAGAAATAAAGAAAATGCAGTTAAAGCTCTGTTAGGTTTTTCTAAACATAAAATTGTATTGAGTCGAATAAAAGAAACTTTTTTAATCGAATTAGTTTCTGTACTTCTGGTTATTATAGGAAATATCATTCACTATGGTGTAATTGGGAAACTCAGTTTATTTTATGTGATATTTTTACTTGGATTCATGTTATTAATATCATGTGTGAATGTCGGCTTGGTCTTTTTGACTTGCATTGGATTAAGAAGGATTCATATTGATACTGCAATAAAAAATCAACGATATTCCCATGGATTGGATTATTCTATACAGATTGGAAAGATTGTATTATTTCTGCTTGTGTCTGTAGCTGTGTCTGAATCGGTTCATTATCATGCTAAGATATCAGAAGTAGAAAAAGATATGGAAAATTACAAGGAATTAAATGACTTTTATTCTTCTTATGGTTTTAATTCAGACGAATACGATAAATTATGCAATAATAATGCTCTATATCTACAGCAGGCAAAACAAGTTAAGCATATGTATCAGGAAAATATGAATCACGCATATGTTATGCAAGATTGTGTTTTAACTGCGTTGGATGAAGGGATGGATGAAGAAGACTTTTATGGAATGAGTAAAGAAAAATTATTTGAATCCTATAAAAATAATTATATTGTTGCAAATGAAAAATACCTACAGGAATATATTGACTGCAAAATCATATCAGGTGATTTAAATTGCAATGATTATACCCTGCTTGTTCCCTTGATGTATCAGGATCAGGAGAAAGAATTAAAAACGTATTATAAACTTGTGTTAGAAGATAAAATATTAGCGGATAGTTATTATGGAGAGCAGTCATCAGTAAGTATATCAGAAAATGATATCAATATTGTTTATATTGATAATGATTATTCAGTAAAATTGCTAAGTGACTACCAATATAATTCAAATATGAACATTGAAATCAAACATCCAATTATTGTTCTTGATACGGGTGGCTTTTCTTCTGTAATATATATGGATATGTTATCAAATTGTCAATTGGCCTATAAAGAAACGAATAAAGGTGATTTTTCTGCCATGTTGGAAAAATATGGTTTGGAAAGACTTTTTTCTGCCAGAACAATGCTGGCACCATTTATGGAAGAAATTAGCGGTTATCAGTTTGTACTTCAGCAGAGCGAGTTATTTATTGCTTTGTTTACTCCTACACTGTTATTTATTATATATATATCGAATCATGTTCATGTGAATGTTCATGCAAAGGATTATGGTGTGAAATGCCAAATGGGTTATAACAGTTTTCGAATATTGAAATCTGATATAGCAGTGACACTTGTTTTGCTTGTTTTTTCTTTAGTTTTGAAATTGATAGATATAAATATTTATGGATATTTGTCATTCGTTATTATAGATTTGGTCATATTATATGTGTTGTACCGAATAAACATATTGCAACAATTATACAAAATTTTGAATGGGGGATGTTGATATGGAAACAGCGATAAAAGTATCTAATCTTGGAAAGAATTTCCATGAAAAGAATGTGTTGGAAAATATTGATTTTGAAGTAAAATTGGGCGAAATGGTTGCGATTACCGGAAAAAGTGGTCGTGGGAAGTCTACCCTGCTAAATATAATAGGACTTATTATGGATAAAAGCAAAGGAGATATTTGGCATTTTAATAAAAAAAATGTGAAACGTAATTCTTATGAGGGTATGTTGTTGAAACGAAATAGAATTGGCTATTTATTTCAAAATTACGGTCTAGTAGAGGAAGAAACGGTTTATTGGAATTTGAATCTTGCTCTGGAGTACAAAAAGATGAAAAAAAGTCAAAAAAAGAAGCAAATTTCAGAAATTCTACAATATATAGGTCTTGGTGATACGGAAAAATATCCGGTATACAAATTAAGTGGCGGTGAGCAACAGAGAGTAGCAATGGCAAGAATTATTTTACAAGGCAGTGATCTTATTCTGGTAGATGAACCCACGGGTTCATTAGATGGAGATAATCGTGACATGGTCATTTCTTTGCTCGCAGAAATGAAAAAACGAGGTAAAGCTGTTTTGATTGTTACACATGATCCATATATTGCAGAAAAATGTGACCGAACAATTCAGTTATGAGAATTTTTAGAATATTGGAGAACTCAGTTCAGATGGGTTCGTTCAAATAAAAGACTCAGATAAGATAAAGAAGGATTCATTGACACCTCTGGATGCTGTAAAAAAATTCTGTAAAATAAACAATATCAAGGTCTTCTATGATAAAATATTAAAATCATAGGAGGTCTTTTTTGGGTTGTTTTGTTATGTCTTAAAAAAGAAAATTCATATTAGATAGTATAAAAAAAATAATGAAACAATAAAATGTGTTATACTGAATTGGTTGATAAAATTATATAAAAATAAGAGGGTAAAATCATGAATATAGAAATCAGAGAATACACACAGGATGATGTTAAGGATATGATAGAAATTTGGAATGAAGTTGTGGAGAAAGATAAAGAAGAGATTATAAAAAAGCATATAACTAATATGAATAAATTTTGCAATGAGAATATAGACTTTGAGAGTGGGAAAGAACAGCTTGAATTGATATATAAATATTATACTAAAAGATTTTCAGATAAGGACATATCATATAAAAATCTCATTGTTTTAAAAAATGAGATAGACGATAAATCATATTATAAGAGCACAAAACACTGGATGAGATATTTTGTATCGTGCAGCGGAAGTGAATGGAAAGAATTGTGGAGTGCGTTATTATAATATAATTAGTAAGAAAAGATAAAAGTGATAAGATAAAAGGATAAGTTATAAGTTAAAGTAATATGTAAACTTATAACTTATTCTTTTTTAATAAATTTGTATGAGTTTTTCGTATGAATTTTTTATAAAATCATATTTTTACTGCATTTGTTTATAAGCATTTCCACAATCGACCATCGAATCCAAAATCTGATTAAATTATACATCAGGGTACTTGAAAAGCTGGTACAAGAACATAAAAATAAATAGTTAAGTTTTAAGTTATATTGGTTGTAGAAAATAATCATAACCACCGGCTTAGCCGGTGGTTTGCTCTGCCCCTATAAGGGGCTTTTT